>OJRD01000952.1_pt1 | contig 13605 bp, 10 predicted proteins | sample 1599051 | NCBI WGS metagenome assembly OJRD01 (sample SAMN03922523, study PRJEB24848) | human gut metagenome | isolation source: stool sample | host: Homo sapiens | place: Germany | collected 2010-02 | reverse complement strand
GCAGCGTCAGATGTGTATAAGAGACAGCATGGTATCCATATTTATCACGCATGCCGTCCCGCATCTACAGACCACCTTTTATCATATTTTTGATAGTATTGTACTATATCATCACATAATTATGCAAGATTTTCTTTTTGCATGCCATTATAATACAGACAAACGTACAATCATGCCGTTATCGGCACACCTTACGGAGGAATGTAAATCATGAATCAAAACCAATTGGAACAAATGCTGACAGATGCCTGCAAAAAAGATATTTCAAGCTGCACTGACAAAGAACTGTACACAGGCCTTCTCTGCCTGGTAAATAAACTGTCCAAAGGCCGGGAATCCGCCCAGGGCAAAAAGAAATTGTACTATATTTCCGCTGAATTCCTTATAGGAAAGCTGCTATCCAATAATATGATAAACCTTGGAATCTACAGCCAGGTGAAATCCATTCTGGCAAGCCACGGCAAAGACCTCTGTGTCCTGGAGGAGCTGGAGCCTGAGCCTTCCCTGGGCAACGGCGGACTGGGCAGGCTGGCGGCCTGTTTCCTGGATTCCATAGCCACCCTGGGGCTGAACGGGGACGGAATCGGGCTGAACTACCATTTTGGCCTGTTCAAGCAGTTATTTAAAGATAATCTCCAGAATGAGGAGCCCAACCCATGGATGGAAAACACCTCCTGGCTGAACAAAACCAATGTCACCTACCAGATTCCATACCGGAACTTTACGCTCACCTCACGGATGTATGACATCGAAGTCACAGGCTATGGCAACCGCACCAACAAACTGCATCTCTTTGATGTGGAGACCGTGGATGAATCCCTTGTGGAGAATGGAATATCCTTTGACAAGACGGATATCAGCAAGAATCTTACCCTGTTCCTCTATCCGGATGACAGCGACAGGGCAGGCCAGATACTGCGCATTTACCAGCAGTATTTCATGGTCAGCAACGCGGCCCGTCTCATACTGTCCGAGGCAGCGGCAAAGGGTTCCACCCTTTACGACCTGCCAGACTATGCGGTCATCCAAATCAACGACACCCATCCCACCATGGTCATTCCCGAGCTGATTCGTCTTCTCACCACAGAGCACGGCATGGAAATGGATGACGCCATCCAGGTGGTTACGCGGACCTGCGCTTATACCAACCACACTATCCTGGCGGAAGCCCTGGAGACCTGGCCCATGGACTACTTCAAGGAGGCGGTTCCCCAGCTGATTCCCATTATGGAGGTGCTGGACGACAAGGTCAGGAGGAAATTTGACGATCCGTCCGTATATATCATTGACAAGGGCGACCGGGTGCACATGGCCCATATTGACATCCACTATGGCTTCAGTGTCAACGGCGTGGCTGCCCTTCATACAGACATACTGAAGAAGAATGAGCTGAACAACTTTTACAGGCTTTATCCGGAGAAATTCAACAATAAGACAAACGGCATCACCTTCCGACGGTGGCTGCTTCACTGCAATCCCCAGCTGGCTGATTATATATCAGCACTCATAGGCGATGGCTTCAAGAAGGATGCATTTGAACTTAAGAAGCTGGATGACAGTACATTCACAGCCAACATGAAGATCCTGCACCGCCTCTTAGCCATCAAGGACAGTAAGAAGCAGGAGCTGGCAGACTACCTTAAGGAAACCCAGGACATTGACATTGACCCCAAATCCATTTTTGACATACAGGTAAAACGTCTTCACGAATACAAGCGCCAGCAGATGAACGCCCTGTACCTGATACACAAATACCTGGAAATCAAACGGGGCAGCAGGCCGACCACTCCCATCACCGCCATCTTCGGAGCCAAGGCAGCGCCTGCATATACCATTGCAAAGGACATCATCCATATGATACTCTGCCTCCGTCAGGTTATTGACAGCGACCCGGACGTAAGGCCCTGGCTGAATGTGGTCATGGTAAATAACTACAATGTGAGCCTGGCTGAAAAGCTGATTCCTGCCTGTGATATCTCAGAACAGATATCCCTGGCCTCCAAGGAAGCCAGCGGCACCAGCAACATGAAATTCATGCTGAACGGAGCCGTGACCCTGGGTACGGACGACGGAGCCAATGTGGAAATCCACGAGCTGGCAGGCGACGACAACATCTATATCTTTGGTGAATCCAGCGAAACCGTCATCCGGCGGTACGCAGAAGGCAGCTACTGCTCCCGCTCCTACTATGAGGCGGACCCTGACCTTAAGGAAGCCGTTGATTTCATCATCAATCCCGCCATGGCGGCCGCTGGTTCCAGAGAACACCTGGAACGCCTCTACAACGAGCTTCTGAACAAGGACTGGTTCATGACCTTCCCCGACTTTAAGGATTACTGCCGGACCAGAGAACAGGCTCTTAGCGACTACGAAAACCGCACGGCCTGGGCCAGGAAAATGTTAATCAACATCAGCAAGGCCGGTTACTTCTCCTCTGACCGTACCATTGAGGAGTACAACAGGGATATATGGAAGTTAGATACGGGTCTGGCACCATAATTTGTAATAAAATCGGAAGGATTTTCATAAAATTTTCAAAGTCTAATGCTATCTTATGTGTTATACTATTACAATGGTATAATGAAACATCAAAAAGGAGCATAGTCATGAAAAAACTGATTACGGCCACGGCGCTTTTCCTGGCACTTGCCACAGCGTCCGGGGCCGTCCCCTATAATGCGGCGGATAAAGCGTTCTCTGCCTATGCGGTAGGCCCCGGCCTCAACAACCTGTCTGTCAAGGACGGCAGGGCCTCGTACCAGTGGGCCCTTAAAAATGACGGCCAGGCGCAAAAAATAGTCCAGGAACTGAATATCGATTCCCTGGACCCTGCCTATGTGCACAGGAACAAAAGAGGAAAGGTAGACGCCATAGCTCTTCCCCCGTTGGAGCCAGCCAATATCCTGACCAGCACCATTGATGCCGTTCCCGGAATCGACATCAATATCCAGCCGGCATGGCAGGCCTATTCCCAGATAGGGCCAAAGCGCCCTCTGACCGTGGCGGTCATAGACACGGGCGTGGACATCTCCCATCCGGATTTACAGGGCTCCATATGGGTCAATGAGGACGAGATTCCCGGAGACGGCATTGACAATGACGGCAACGGATTCGTGGACGATGTAAACGGCTGGAACTTTTACAGCAATACCAACCAGATATACGAAGGCCCGGAGGACGTCCACGGCACCCATGCGGCAGGCACCATTGCGGCCTCCAAGGATAACGGCGGTATCGTGGGAATAGCAGACAACAATTATGTAAAAATCATGCCTGTAAAAGCCCTGGGAGGAGAGGACGGGAAGGGTTCCCCGGAAAATGTAATTGCCGCCATTAAATATGCGGAGGCCAATGGCGCCCAGATATGTAATTTAAGCTTTGGATCCCAGAACTGTACAGAAGAATTCAAGGCAGCGATCCGCGACTCCGGGATGCTCTTTATTGTAGCCGCGGGCAACGGGGATGACAACGCAATCGGCTATAACATAGACGCCTCCCCCATTTACCCTGCCTCCCTTCCCTTTGACAACGTGATAACCGTAGCCAACCTGATGTTTGACGGCACGCTGGACGCGAGCTCCAATTTCGGTGCCGCCAGTGTGGATATCGCTGCTCCCGGCACCTTCATCCTGGGCATCACTCCTGACAATGGCTATGCCTTCATGAGCGGCACCTCCATGGCCGCCCCCATGGTCACCGGTGTGGCAGCCATGCTCTATACCTCCAGGCCGGAATTAAGCCTGCCGGATATCAAAAACGTAATCCTGGCCTCGGCCCGCAAGACGGACAGTCTGAACGGCAAGGTATTATGCGGCGGAATGGTGGATGCCAACGGGGCTATGCATTGGGGCCGACAATAATCAAGAGCACGGCGGACAGAACCCAAAAAGGCAGCCCCCACATCTGCAACTGATGTGGAGACTGCCTTCTTCTGTTTCATTTATAACTTCTTCTTACATCCCACGCGGTTATTCCACGCAATTAAACAGGATAAGCCTTGCTGTCCTTGTCGGCCGCGCTGCTGTCAACCTTAGTCTGCTGGGCAGCCCTGTACTCGAAGAAATCCTTGGCCACTGCCGGGAACAGCGCATAGCTGAGAACATCCTCATCCTGCTGCTTCCACTGTGCGCATTCCTTCTCAAACTGAGGAAGCTGAGGCGGAATCAGGTCGGCTGGACGGCAGGTGATTGGCGTCTCATCGCCGATGATCTTCTTCTGGACTTCAGGATTAAAGGGCTTAACGGTCTGGCCGAACTCGCCCAGCATGATCTTCTTGGACTCCTTGGGAACCATCTTATAGCGCTCGCCCATGATGACGTTCATGACAGCCTGGGTACCGACAATCTGTGAAGACGGGGTAACCAGGGGCGGCTCGCCAAAGTCCTTACGCACTCTGGGGATCTCCTCCAGAACTTCGCGGTACTTGTCTTCCTGTCCTGCGTCCTTAAGCTGCTTTACCAGGTTGGAAAGCATGCCGCCCGGCACCTGATACTGAAGGGTCTTGATATTAACTCCCAGAACCTTCGGGTTCAGAAGGCCGCTCTTAAGGGCCTGCTCACGTATGGGCTGGAAATGGTCTGCAATCTCAGCCAGCAATGACTGGTCATAGCCAGTGTCATAGGGGGTGCCGCGGAACGTCTCCACCATAACCTCAGTGGCCGGCTGGCTTGTTCCCAGAGCCAGAGGTGACATGGCGCAGTCGATGATTTCGCATCCTGCCTCTACTGCCTTTAAGTAGGTCATGGAAGCAACACCTGATGTGTAGTGGGTATGCAGGTCGATAGGAAGGCTTGTTCCTTCCTTCAGCGCCTGTACCAGCTCTGCTGCCGCATATGGAGTCAGCAGACCTGCCATATCCTTGATACACAGGGAGTCAGCGCCCATGTCCTCAATTCTCCTGGCAATATCCTTCCAGTAATCCAGTGTATAGGCATCGCCCAAAGTATAGCACAGCGCAATCTGAGCATGTCCTTTTTCTTTGTTGGTAGCCTTCACAGCTGTCTCCAGGTTGCGGATATCATTCAGACAGTCAAAGATACGGATGATATCAATACCGTTGGAAATGGACTTCTGTACAAAATACTCCACTACATCGTCTGCATAGTGGTTATATCCCAGAATGTTCTGTCCGCGGAACAGCATCTGCAGCTTGGTATTCTTAAATCCGTCTCTCAGTTTCCTCAGTCTCTCCCATGGATCCTCCTTCAGGAAACGGAGACAGGAATCAAAGGTAGCTCCGCCCCAGCACTCAACCGCATGGTAGCCTACCTTGTCCATCTTATCAATAATGGGCAGCATCTGCTCTGTGGACATTCTGGTTGCGAGCAAAGACTGGTGGGCGTCACGAAGGACGGTTTCCACAATCTTCACTGGCCTCTTTTCTATCTCTGCCATAGTTATAATCCTCCTTGTTATGAGCATTTGGCGCCGTCTTTAAGGCGCTTGTGCGATACATGCCGCCCGCGCCCGGCAGGTGCTTTCACAGGCCGGGCGAAACGGCTGTCATTGTCAATATATTATGCCATTATACCCCAAATATTGCCATGAAGGTACCGGCCGCAACAGCGGTGCCGATAACGCCTGCAACGTTTGGTCCCATTGCGTGCATCAGCAGGAAGTTGGTCGGGTCTGCTTCTGCTCCCACCTTCTGGGATACACGGGCCGCCATAGGAACTGCGGACACGCCGGCAGAACCGATAAGCGGATTGATCTTTCCTCCTGTAATCTTGCAGAGGAGCTTGCCTAAAAGCACACCGCCGACGGTGCCGAAGATGAATGCGGTCAGGCCCAGGGCAACAATCTTGATGGTAGTTACATTTAAGAATGCCTCCGCGCTGGTGGTGGCGCCTACGGAAGTACCCAGCAGGATAACCACAATGTACATCAGGGCATTGCTTGCCGTGTCAGCCAGCTGTTTCACAACACCGCTCTCACGGAACAGATTGCCTAACATCAGCATTCCCACAAGAGGTGCCGTGGACGGCAGGATAAGGCATACCACGATGGTTACGATGATGGGGAACAGAATCTTCTCCAGCTTGGATACAGGACGAAGCTGTTCCATCTTAATCTTACGCTCCTTCTCAGTTGTCAGAAGCTTCATAAATGGCGGCTGGATGATTGGAACCAGTGCCATGTAGGAGTAAGCCGCAACCGCGATAGGTCCCATGATCTGGGTCTGTCCCAGCTTACTGCACAGGAACAGGGATGTAGGGCCGTCCGCACCGCCGATAATGGAGATGGCCGCAGACTCCTTGCCTGAGAATCCTAACAGGATGGCGAAGAAATAAGCAGAGTAGATACCCAGCTGCGCGGCCGCGCCCATAAGGAAGCTGATTGGGTTTGCGATAAGGGGGCCAAAGTCCGTCATGGCTCCAACGCCCAGGAAGATAAGGGAGGGCAAAATGCTCCACTCATCCAGCTGGAAGAAGTACCACAGAAGTCCGCCTGTTCCGTTGGACGTCTGTTCCGGAGAATACATGATATCCGGATAAATATTGACCAGCAGCATACCGAATGCAATCGGAATCAGCAGCAGGGGTTCAAATCCCTTTTTGATAGCAAGGTATAAGAACACCAGGGCCACTACGATCATTACATAGTTGCCTGCTTCCAGATGGAAAAAGGCCATCTGGTCCAGCAGGTTGTTAATTATATTGCCAAAATCCATAATGTTCCCTCCATAATGAATCCCACATTGCTATGGGCTCATCTCTTTAATTAGTTCAGAGTAGCTAATACCGTGCCGGATTCAACGGAATCGCCGGTGGACGCATTAATGCTGGCAATGGTTCCATCCTGAGGAGCCACGATGTCATTTTCCATCTTCATGGCTTCCAGAACCAGGATTACGTCACCCTTCTTCACAGCCTGTCCTACCGCTGCCTTAACAGCCACTACCTTGCCAGGCATGGGTGCGGATACGCTGACAGAGCCTGCTGCGCCTGCCGGTGCTGCGGCCGGAGCCGGTGCCGCCGCGGGGGCCGCTGGGGCTGCCGGAGCTGCAACTGGGGCTGCCGGAGCTGCCGCAATGCCGGATACAGCGCCTTCTTCTACGGTTACTGCATATGCTTTACCATTAACTGTGATTGTATAATTCTTCATGATTTCAATTCCTCCTGAATGAAAATAGTTATGGAACGTTTCCCGTCCTCTTATCTGCCCTTCGACCTCTGTACACGGCGGATGGAACGAACCACCAGTCCGTTAGAAGAAGTTCCCTCATATGCTGCGATGGCTGCCGAAATCACTGCCACCAGCTCTGCGTCGCCCATCAGGTCTTCGTCTGCCGCGGGCGCTGGGGCTGCCGCCTTAACCGGCACTGGGGCTGCCGGTGCCGGCTCTGCCTTTGCCTTCTGTCTTGTCTCCCACTTGTGGATGAACTTAAAGCAGGCAATGAGCAGGCTGATGAATATAAGGACCGCGAACACGGTGCCGATACCGATTACCGCATACACGGTTGCCGTATCCATCAGCTGTCCAATGGTTTTATTCTCTTCCTCATTTGAAGCAAGTTCAGTGAATTCCGCATCAACAATCTGCTGGGAAATCATATTCAGATTCATGACATACTGCATGGAACCCTCGGTGAATGTAACAGGCAGCATAACGGTATAGGTACCATCCGCCATCTGTACCACGCTTGCCTTGTCAATGTCGATGCTTCTGACATCTCCCAGTTCCTTCCTTACATTAATCTGCTCTTCACAGATGGCTGCCATAACCGCATTGCCCTGGGCTTCCGACATGACCTTCTGCGCAATCAGCCCTTCCGTGCTGACGCCCAGCGACTGGACTGCCGTCAGCTTGGCATACTCTGCCATCATATCATCAACAGGAGTTCCGTCCGTGGCAATCCTGGAAGATGTCACAGCTTCATCCTGTTTTGCTGAGCAGGCCGACAGGCTCAACAGGCAGGCGGCCATCAGAACTGCTGCTGCCACTCGTTTCATTAATCGTCTCATATACCTGTCACCTCTCTTTAAACCGTGCCATGCTTCTTAGACGGACGGTCCTCTCTCTTTGTGAACAGCATTTCAAAGGCCGCGATTACCCTCTGACGGGTCTCCCCTGCCTTTATTATGTCATCTACATATCCTCTCTTCGCTGCCGCCACAGCGCTGGACTGAAGTGCAGTGTACTCTGCTGTCTTTTCATTGATGAGTGCGGCGGCATCACCGGATGCGGCGATTTCCTTTGCATACATAATCTTAACTGCCTCGGATGGATTCATCATACCGATGACAGCGTCAGGCCATGCATATACCACATCAGCGCCAATGGACTTGCTGCCCATGGTCAGGTATGCGCTTCCGAATGCTTCCTTAACAATTACAGTTACCTTGGGAACGCTGGCATTGGCATAGGCATAGGTAAGACGCGCCGCAGCCTTTGCAATCCTTCTCTCGCTGCACATCTTGGCCTTGTAGCCCTTTACATTCACCAGTGTAAGTACAGGAATATTGAATGCGTCGCAGAAATTGATGAAATCAGCTGCTTTGTCACAGCCTTTGCCGGACAGGGCAGGCTCAAATGTTTCCTTCTTCTCCCCGTTCTCATAGATTTCCGTACGGTTAGCCACACATCCGATGGTTGTCCCGTTCAGGCGGATGAAACCGGTCACCATGGAAGGCTCATAATCCTTCTTAACCTCCATGAAGAAGCTGTTATCGGATATCAGTGTCAGAGCCAGAGCCGTGTCACCGGTGCATCCCTCGATATTATCGCAGATACGGTTTAAGTCATCCTGACACTCTTCGTATGACATATCGTCCTCATTGTTGGCTGGAAGGATGGAAACCAGGGCGCGAATCTGGGCGATAATGGAATCCTCGTCTCCTGTGAAATCAACCAGACCGGATTCCCTGCTCTGGAAATCTGCGCTGGAGGTATCACACTTCTCTTTATAATTGCCGTCAATGGCGTTAGGTGAATTAACAAACAGTTTGCCGGACTTCTCTTCCATGAAGGTGAAATCTGTGATGCCGGCAGATACTGCCATGCCGCCGCCGCAGGTTCCAAAGATTGCTGTTATCTGAGGAATCACGCCGGAAGCCATGGTCTGGCTTAAGTACAGCTTGCCGAAGCCGTCCAGGGCATCGGTCGCCTCCTGAAGACGCAGACCCGCACAGTCTACCAAACCGATTACAGGTGCTCCCATCTTCATTGCCATGGAATAGATGTTGCAGATTTTCTTTGCATGCATTTCGCCCATGGAGCCGCCTAATACAGACGCATCCTGGCTGTATACATACACCAGGCATCCGCCGATGGTACCGTAGCCGGTAACCACACCGTCAGCGGGGGTCTCCTGCTCAGTCATGTTAAAGTCAGTGCTTCTGGCCGTTATATAGGCTCCGACTTCAACAAAACTGTTCTCATCAAGCAGGGCTGCTATGCGGCTGCTTGCTGAAGTTTGTGCTGAATTACTCATTTTCCAGTCCTCCATCATTCATAAGTTTAACAATATCTAAGCAACGGAAATCCCATTCTCAGGCCCGTCGCAAAAAAAAGCAGAAATATTGCCACATACAATTATAATAATAAATTTGTCAAATAGCAAGCTCTTTTCCTTGAAAAAGGTGAAAATATTAACGAAATTCAAGATTCGTAAATACGAAAAGAGCTGTGGCTTTCACAAAATATGTGAACAGCCCCAACTCTTTTTTGTTACAAACCCATTATTCATTTAACCCATGGAAAAAAATTTGTCATGAATGACCTGTACGGCCTTCTCCGCATCCTTTTCGTCCACCAGTACGGATATCTTAATCTCGCTGGTGGATATCATGTTGATATTGATGTTGGCATCATAGAGGGCCTCAAACAGGGTTGCCGCCACGCCTGGATGGTTAATCATGCCGGCTCCCACCACGGAAACCTTGGCAATATGGCTGTTGGTCTCCAGACGGCCAAAGCCAATGGACTCCTGATGCTCCCTTAACAGCACGGAAGCCGCCTCCAGATCGGACTGGGCAACGGTAAAGCAGATGTCCTTGCCCTCCTCGTGGCCGATTCCCTGTAATATGATGTCCACGTTAATATGATTCTGGGCCAGCAGGGAGAACACCTTAAAGGACGTGCCAATCTCATTGGGCACCCCAATCAGGGCAATCCTAGCGATATTTACATTCTTAGCCACACTGCTGATATATGATTTCTCCATGCGTTTTGCAACCTCCTTCACCTTTGTACCTGGATGCCCTGTAAAGCTTGAGAGCACCTCCAGCTTTACATTATATTTCTTAGCCATCTCCACAGAACGGTTGTGGAGCACCTGCGCCCCCAGGGTAGCCAGCTCCAGCATCTCATTGTAAGTGACCTCATCCAGCTTCCCTGCGTCCTTCACGATTCTGGGGTCAGCCGTGTACACCCCGTCCACATCCGTGTATATCTGGCACAGATCCGCCCGAAGGGAGGCAGCCAGCGCAACAGCGGACGTATCGGATCCGCCTCTGCCAAGGGTGGTGATATCCTCATAGCGGTTGATTCCCTGGAATCCCGTGACAATCACGATTTTCTTCTGATTCAGCTCTGTCTCGATCCGCTCCGTATCCACCTTCTTGATTCTGGCATTCCTGGACACGGTATTGGTAACCATTCCCGCCTGCCATCCCGTCAGGGAAATAACCGGGTATCCCAGTGCCTCGATTGCCATGGCGCAGAGGGCCACAGACATCTGCTCCCCGGTGGACAGCAGCATATCCATCTCCCGGTTGGAAGCAAGGGGATTGATCTCATTTGCCTTCTCAATCAGCTCGTCGGTGGTATCCCCCTGGGCAGACAGCACCGCCACTACCTGGTTGCCGGCCTTATATGTATCCGTGATGATTTCAGCCACATGGCGCAGCCGGGCGGCGTCAGCCACAGAGGTTCCTCCGAATTTCTGTACAATTAAGCCCATATGTCATTCCTTTCGTCCATACATTGTATCCCGCCAAAAAGCGGCGGCCCCAGAGGCCGCCGCCAGCAAGCGCTTATATTTAATTATTTTACACGCTGGATTTTGTTTGTCAACCGAATCCGGCCTTAACTGTTATTTCTCCAGATTTTTCCACTTAAAGTTGGGAACCACATCCGACCACTTGCTGATGCCGATGATTGGCTTTGCAAATTCAGTGGCCTCCAGGGTGGCGTTCTTCTTGTCAATATCCCGGAATACCTGCCATATCTTCTTGCGCTTGGTAGCCACAATCAGGTTGGGCTGGTTCATGTCGCACTCCCACAGGCCGAACTTCAGTCCGTCCTTTGCCTCGGACGGCGCGTCTACCTGACGGCTGACCGTGTAGGCATCAATGTACGGATTGCTGTCCACCAGGTAATAGGAATAGGCGTAGGCTGCCGCCTGAATCTCCGGAATATTGCCTCTGGTAGGGCTGTAGGACGTGAAGCCCTGCTCCGTAAGGATGATGTGTCGCACATTGCCCCCAGGCGCCCTCAGTGTATCCTGCACAAAATAATCCGTCAGCACGTTCAGGTTGGCAAAATTGATGACCGGTGAATTAAAATCATTTGTGAACAGCCCTGTGGACTGCGGGTCATCCCAGAATTCCGGCTCTGTCATAGGGCATGGATATGGATGATAGGCCAGGCCCCAGTCCATCTGTCCCTGGGTGTTGGCTATGGAGTTAAAGCTGTCCACAATCTCCTTCCCTCCATACTTAAGCTTGCCGTCAATCTCGTTCATCCAGTTATAATCCAGTGAAAAATATACCCGGTCATTGGCATTGGTGCTCTTGATGGCTGTGTAAATGACACGGAATGCCTTCTGATATGCCTTCACATAATTAGTCAGGTCCATGGCCCCCATGTAATTCCACTGCTGATTGTTAATCTCGTTGCCGATGATCCAGTTTGACACCTTGCCGTAATTAGGATTGCCGCCGCTGTAATGCTGGGCCAGGAAGGACGCGATTGCCTTGGTCTGGTCAAATCCGGCCTCGGTCTCCGCGTTGAACATGTAATAAAATGCATTGGAATTCTTCTGTGTGCCCGGATACACCAAATCCGGCGTATTGGGATTCCAGTCATTGAGCAGGATAACCGTAACCGTCATTCCCTTGTTAGACAGCGCGCTGATGGTCTTGTCATAAGCGTCCACCACGCCTTTATTAAAATGGTACGTCTTTCCGTCATACTGGTAATCAATTCCGGTTCCCATAATCTGGGAAAATGCGATGTTGGTGGTCACGTGCTTCACGCCCAGGTCAAAGGCGTCGTTGAGCATGTCAATCTCAATCACAAGCCCCTTCTTAGTCAGCGGGTCGTTAAAAGATGTCTGGTTTTTGGCAATCAGCTCCGGATTGGTTATGTAGTGGGGCTGGCTGACCTTAATGAACTTGGTTCCGTCAAATACAGCCAGGACAAACCGGCTGTAAAGCTTATCCTGAGGTGTGCCCAGGTTCAGGGGCACGCTTACCGAGGCAGCGCTTAAGGCAGGCGAGGAAGCAATGAAATTGCTGCGGCTTCCTAACTCTTCCTCGTAGGGCTGCATTTCAAAGATATAGATGTTGCCGTCCGTTCCCGTCACATCCCCGGTGCTGGAAAATCCAATTTCAACGTTTTGTTTATCTCCTGAAATCTTACAGGAAGTTATCCGGCCCGCCACTCCCGGCGTGAATGCCTGGGCTTCTGCCTGGGTCTCCGCCTGAGCCGTGGTCCCAAATGCCATTAAACTTCCCAGAAATGCAGCAGTGCACAGCAGGGCCGCCGTCAGGGTCAGGGCCTTACCTCCTTTAACGAATGGTTTCTTCATTTATGAATTCCTCCCAACTTTCTCCAAAATAGGATACATGATACATCATACATAAATAAGTTTACTTTTTCAATGAACTTTTTATTACATGTCTCTTAAATTATACGAACAGGAGTCACATCTTCCCGTTGTGTCCCGGAACATCTGCCGCGCGGCATATGCACTTATCAACAGTTTTATTTTAAACAGCATCGGTATGGGAAGCGGCGTGATTGTAAACGTACTGTTATACCAAATGCTGGAGGCTGCCCTGATTGGTTTGTTTTTTCACACCAAACACGCAAAAAAGACATATGCGGCTATAATTGTTTATATTCTATTGTTTTCCGCTTTTGACGCAACACTTCTGAAAGCCTTTTCTTACATTTTATATTATACGTTCCACGTAAACATGACAGCCGGCAAAAGCCTGATGGATTATCTGGCATACAATTATAGCTTTTATCTGAAATCCGGAATTACATCTAATTTTATCGTTGTTCTCTTTTCATTAACTGCAGCTGTAATGGCGGGACGTTTTATTTTTTGGTTATGCATGGAAAAAGGCGGATGTCGTGAGACCAAACTATAGTTTGACCTCAATAACATAATAAATTACACGAAGGAGAAGCAGCAGAATGAAACACATCAAACCACTATTGCTGGCAGGAGTAGTTTCGTTTGCGGTAATGGGCTGTGGGAAATCACCGGCTCCGCAGGAAGAAACATCTGTCAAGGAAACAATTGCCGCCACGGAAAAGGAATCCGTGGCCGCGAAGGATGAAGCCCAAACAGTTAAGCTTTTGAAGGCGGACGCGCTGACGGATGATATGCAGCTGGTAGACGTCCGTGAAGAAGAACAGTATATTGGC
>OJRD01000944.1_pt1 | contig 13645 bp, 13 predicted proteins | sample 1599051 | NCBI WGS metagenome assembly OJRD01 (sample SAMN03922523, study PRJEB24848) | human gut metagenome | isolation source: stool sample | host: Homo sapiens | place: Germany | collected 2010-02 | reverse complement strand
CGGAGATGTGTATAAGAGACAGGGCCACGGAGAAGGATGTGCGGCGGCTGAGAGAGTTGCTGGACTCCCAGTACAACCGGAAGCTGCGCACCCCCAAAAGCTTTGCCGATGACGATATGGAGTTTCATATGGTCATCGCCCGGAGCACTGGCAACGGCCTGATTGTTGCCGTCTATGAGATCCTGCGGGAGGTTTTGAGCGACGCCATGGTGCAGACGGTGCAGACGTTGGGCTTTGACGTTGGCCTGCCTTACCATCAACAGCTGATCGACGCCATAGAGGCTCGGGACGAGCGAGGCGCTATCAAGGCGATGAAGGCGCACATGGATACTACCCGGGCACAGTTTATTCTCCAAGGTGATCCGGCGGAGCGGGAAGCTCCGCCATCTAAAAATAAGGAACCCAGACAGGAGGAAGATTCCGGATATGAAAGCACTTAGATTTTTGGCCCCGTATCGTTTGGAGGTGCAGGAAGTACCTACACCCAAGCCCGCGAAGGGAGAATGCCTGCTGCGGGTGCGCGCCTGCGGCATCTGCGGAAGCGATCCCCACGGCTACACCGGCAAGACCGGCCGCCGTCTGCCCCCCATGACCATGGGCCACGAGTTTGCCGCCGAGGTGGCTGAGGTGGGAGAGGGCGTCACCAAGTTCAAGGTGGGCGACGCCGTCATTCCCCAGCCCATCAACTTCTGCGGGGAATGTGAAAACTGCAGGCAGGGCCTGACTATGCTCTGCCTGAACAAGAAGTTCTTCGGCGTACTGGATACCGACGGCGCCATGGCGGAGTATGTTTCCGTCCCGGAAAAGCTGCTGTATCCCCTGCCGGAAGGCACTTCCTATTATAAGGGCGCCTTGACCGAACCCTATGCCGTCACCTACGGCGCCTATAAGAAGGCCGGCGGACTGAAGGACCAGATTGTCCTGATTATCGGCGCGGGCGCCATCGGCGACTGCATGCTTCAGCTCGTGTTGCTGGATCAGCCCAAGATGGTCATCATGGCCGATCTGTCCGATCCCCGGCTGAAGATCGCGAAGGATCTGGGCGCGACCTATACCATCAACACCGGCAAGGTGGACGCGCTGGAGGAAATCCGCAGGCTCACCGGCGGCCACATGGTGGACGTCTCCTTCGAGTGCTGCGGGGTGGAGCCCACTGCCAACCTGTCCATTCAGGCGCTGAAAATTGCGGGAAAGACCTACTGGATTGGCATGAATCAGAAGGAAATGACGCTGAATATGCAGGATATCGTCTGCTCCGCCCGCAGCGTGATTGGCTCCTTTAACTACACGCATCAGGAATTCGGTGAGATGATCGAGATCCTCGGCTCGGGCAAGATGGCCTCTGATAAGCTGATCTCCAAGGTGGTCTCCCTGGAAGAGGCGCCCCAGGCTTTTGACGACCTGCTGTCCAGCCCGGACGAGTATTTGAAGATCATCATTGATCCCACCAAGTGAGGAGCGTAGGCTATGAAATTTGGATGTTGCCTGAACATGGTGGCCACGCAGAGCGACGGCACCGGTATTGAGTGGATTGAAACGCTGGCCGAGTGCGGATATGATTATGTGGAGATGCCCACCGCCCAGATGATGGCTTTGGATGACGGGCAGTTCGCTGCCCTCAAGGCCCGCATCGCAGCGGCCGGTGTCCCCTGCGAGACCAGTAATAATTTCTTCCCCACCACGCTGCGGCTGACCGGCCCGGATGTGGACATGGACGCCATCATGGATTATGTGCGCCGGGCGCTGGCCCGGGCCGAGCAGTTGGGCGTCCAGTACATGGTATTTGGCAGCGGCCCCGCCAAGCATGTGCCCGACGGCTTCCCCATGGAAGAGGGCTACCGCCAGGTGGTGCAGCTGTTGAAGAACGTGGCCCCCGTCGCCCGGGAGCACGGGGTGACCATCGTGATTGAACCTCTGCGCAAGCCCGAGTGCAACCTCATCAACAGCTTTGCCGAGGGCGTGCAGCTGGCTAAGGACGTGGATGATCCCAACGTCCGGGTGCTGGTGGATTTCTATCATCTGACCGAGGAGAATGAACCGGTCCGGCACTTGCTGGAGGACGGCCGGGCATTCCTGCGTCATGTACACTTTGCCAACCCCACCGGGCGCGTCTATCCCGTCAGCGCCGATGAGGCGGACTACAGGCCGTTTATTGACGCGCTGAAGGAGATCGGCTACGACCTGCATGTGAGCTGCGAGGCATACGCCCCCAACGGCTTTGCGCAGGACGCCCCCATCGCCAAGCGCTTCTTTGAGGAACAATTTTAAGGAGGATTACAAGATGGCTTACAGCAAAGAGCTTCTCGAGTCCCTGGCGGCGAAGGGACAGCTTTTGAGAAGAGACTGCATCAAGTGCATCGGTGTGGGAGTGGCCGGCCATGTGGGCGGCAGCTGCTCCGCCGCCGACCTGGTGGCCGCGCTCTATTTCTACAAAATGAAGTATGACCCCAAGAATCCCGAATGGGAGGGCAGAGACTATTTCCTGCTCTCCAAGGGACATGTGGCCATTCTCCAGTACTCCGCGCTGGCGGAGGCCGGTTTCTTCCCAGTGGAGGATCTGCTGCACTGCAAGGACGTGGGATTCTACCTCCAGGGCCACCCCCATCTGGGTACCCCGGGGATCGAGGCGGGCACCGGTTCTCTGGGCCAGGGCCTGAGCCTGGGCCTGGGCATGGCCATGGGCCTGAAAATGGATGGGAAGGACAACCGGGTCTATGTGCTGGTGGGCGACGGTGAGCTGGGCGAGGGCCAGATCTGGGAGGCCGCCATGGCCGCCGGGTTCTACAAGGCCAACAACCTCTGCGCCATCGTCGACGCCAACGGCCTCCAGGCCCAGGGCCGCGTGGCGGAGCGCATGAATTCCAACCCCATCGGGGAAAAGTTCGCCGCCTTCGGCTGGAACGTCATCGAGATTGACGGCCACAACATGGAGGAGATCGTGACCGCGCTGGATACCGCGGAGACCTGCACCGATCGCCCCACCGTCATCGTTGCCCATACGGTCAAGGGCAAGAACATCAGCTTTGCAGAGAACCAGGTGGGCTATCACAACGCCGCGCTGACCAAGGAACTGTACGATCAGGCCCTGGCTGAGCTGTCCAAGTAAGGGAGGTCGCAACAATGGCTTATACGAATCAAAGAACTGCTTATGGCGAAACCCTGGTAGAGCTGTGCAGGGAAAACAAGGATATCGTGGTGCTGGACGCCGACCTGGGCGGTTCCACCATGGGTAAAAAGGTGGAGCTGGCGATGCCGGAGCGCCACATCGAAATGGGGATTGCCGAGGCCAACATGGCCTCTGTTGCCGGCGGCCTGTCCCGCGTAGGAAAGATCCCCTTCATCAATTCCTTCGCCGTCTTTGCCGCCGGCCGGGCCTATGACCAGATCCGGCAGAGCATTTCCATCGGCAAGCTCAACGTCAAGATCTGCGGCTCCTCTGCGGGCTGCTCCGACTTTGGTGACGGGGCCACCCACCAGTCCATCGATGACATCGCCTATATGCGGGTCATCCCCAATATGACCGTTCTGGTGCCCGCCGACGCCAACGAGGCGGTGGAGATGACCAAGTACATGGCTGCGAGCCAGGGCCCGGTCTACCTGCGCCTGAACCGCAACGACTATCCCAATGTCACCGAGGAGGGCAAGCCCTTTGTTCCCGGCCAGCCCGGTGTGCTGCGCGAGGGCACCGACGTGTGCGTGTTTGCCTGCGGCGTGATGGTGGGCAAGGCACTGGAAGCGGCGGAGAAGGTGGCAGGTGATATTTCCGTAAAGGTGGTCAACGTCAGCACCATTAAGCCCATGAACCAGCAGGCCATTGTGGATTTGGCGAAGGACTGCAAGGGTGTGGTCACCGCCGAGGAGCACAGCGTGATCGGCGGCCTGGGCGGCGCCATTGCAGAGGCCCTCTGCAAGGCCTGCAAACCCATCGAGTTTGTCGGCGTCAACGACTGCTTCGGTTCCTCTGCCCATAACTATGCCGACATCCTGGAGCATCTGGGCCTGACTGCCCAGCACATCGAAGACGCAATCCGCACCATCGCGGAGCTGTGACCCGTCAAAAAAATTCGTGCAAATTTATGCTATTGGAGGTATTATCGTATTATGAAAATTGGTTTTATCGGACTGGGCATTATGGGCAAGCCCATGAGCAAGAATCTGATGAAGGCTGGCCATGAGCTGGTGGTTTTCGACCTGAACCAGGACGCCGTGGCCGATGTGGTCGCCGCCGGTGCCACCGCCGCCGGCAGCGCCAAAGCTGTCGCTGAGCAGTGCTCTCTCATCATCACCATGCTGCCCAACAGCCCGCATGTGGAGAGCGTGGTCTGCGGAGCAAACGGCGTCCTGGAAGGCGCAAAGCCCGGCACCGATATCATTGATATGAGCTCCATCGCCCCGCTGGCCTCCAAGGCCATTGCCGAGAAGTGCGCTGCCGCCGGCGTCAATATGATGGACGCTCCGGTCTCCGGCGGCGAGCCCAAGGCCATTGACGGCACCCTGTCCATTATGTGCGGCGGTCCCAAGGCGCTGTTTGACAAGTATGAGGAGATCCTGCTGGTGATGGGCGCCTCCGCCGTCCACTGCGGCGATGTGAATGGCGCGGGCAACACCGTCAAGCTGGCCAATCAGATCATCGTGGCCGTCAATATTGCCGCCTGTGCCGAGGCCTATTCCCTGTCCACCATGGCCGGCGTCGATCCGGAAAAGGTCTTTGCCGCCATTCGGGGCGGCCTGGCCGGTTCCACCGTCATGGACGCCAAGGTTCCCATGATGATGGACGGCAATTTCAAGCCCGGCTTTAAGATTGACCTGCACATCAAGGATCTGAACAATGCTCTGGACACCGGCCATGGCCTGGGCACTCCCATGATCCTGACCTCACAGGTGCAGGAGATGCTCCAGTGGCTGCACAACAATGACTGCGGCCAGAACGACCACTCCGCAATCCTGAAGTATTACGAGAAAATCACCGGCGTTGAGGTGCGCAAGTAATCGTCTGACGGCGGCTGCTTCGCCCCGCCGGAGCGCGGGGCGAAGCCACGCGGGATGACAGAGCCGGGGGCGCGCTGCAGGGTGCTGCAACGCGCCCTTGTGCTGTTGGAAGAAAGCGAGGAACGATGAAAGAGGGATTGGCGCGCACACTGCGCCTGAAAAACGGCATGACCGTGCCCCGATTGGGGCAGGGTACCTGGTACCTGGGCCAGGGGCTGAGCCCCCGCGCCCGGGAGATTGAGACGCTTCGCCGGGGCGTGGAGCTGGGGCTGACGCTGATCGACACCGCCGAGATGTACGGTGAGGGCCGGTCGGAAACGCTGATTGGGGAGGCCGTCCGGGATTTGCCCCGGGAACGGCTGTTCTTGGTTTCCAAGGTCTATCCCCACAACGCGGGGAAAGACCGGCTGGAGCGCAGCCTGGATGCCTCGCTGAGGCGTCTGGGAACGGATTATCTGGATTTGTACCTGCTGCATTGGCGGGGCGGTATTCCCTTGCGGGAGACCGCCCAGGAAATGGAACGGCAGGTGGCTGCGGGCAAGATCCGCGCCTGGGGCGTGTCCAATCTGGATTTGGAGGATATGAAGGAGCTGATGGCTACCGGACTGGGGGAACACTGCCAAGTGAACCAGGTGCTCTATCATCTGGGTTCCCGGGGGGTGGAGTTCGCGCTTCAGCCCTGGATGGCTGACCGGCAGATCGCCTTGATGGCCTATTGCCCCTTGGCCCAGGGCGGAACCCTGCGCCGGGGCCTGATGGAGGCGGAGCCAGTGGTTCAGGCGGCCCGGGCCCACGGGGTGTCGCCCGCCCAGGTGCTGCTCAACTTCGTACTGCAAAAGGAAAATGTCCTGGCCATTCCCAAGGCATCTTCTCCGGAGCATGTGGAAGACAACGCGAAGGCGTTGGATTTTGTATTGACGGCCGATGAACTGGAAGGGCTGGAGCGGGTTTGCCCCGCGCCTAAGCGCCGTATGCCGCTGGACATTGTGTGAGGAGGGAAAGAAAATGAAAGTGGTTATTGCGATTGATTCCCTGAAGGGCAGCCTTTCCTCGCTGGAGGCGGGCAATGCGATCCGCACCGGGCTGCTGCGGGCGATGCCTGACGCCCAGGCTGTGGTCAAGCCCGTGGCCGATGGGGGAGAGGGGACGATGGAGGCCCTGGTGGACGCCTTCGGCGGGACGCTGGTCACACGGGAGGTGACAGGCCCCTATGGGACGCCGGTTCAGGCCTCCTACGGCCTGCTGCCCGAGCAGGGCATGGCGGTGATGGAGATGGCTTCCGCCGCAGGGATCACCCTGTCTGACCGGCGGGAACCGCTGGAAGCCACCACCTATGGCCTGGGAGAGCTGATTCGGGACGCCATTGGCCGGGGCTGCCGCAGCTTTATGATTGGCATCGGGGGCAGCGCCACCAATGATGGAGGCGTCGGTATGCTCTCCGCCCTGGGCTTCCGCTTTTTGGATCGGGAAGGGAAGGAGGCCGGCGTCACGGCCGCCGCATTGGCGCGGATTGCGCGTGTGGATCTGTCCGGCGCCATGCCGGAGTTGGAACAGTGCCGGTTCCAGATTGTCTGTGACGTGAATAACCCCCTCTGCGGCGAAGCGGGCTGTACCTACATTTTTGGGCCTCAGAAGGGGGTTACGCCGGAGCTTCGGCCCCGGTTGGACCAAGATATGGGCCATTACGCTGATGTCACCGCCGCCCTGTTGGGCGCCGATTACCGGGAGACACCCGGCGCGGGAGCGGCCGGAGGGCTTGGCTTTGCCTTCCTCAGCTATCTCCACGGCGAACTGAGGCCGGGCATTGAGCTAGTGCTGGAGGCGGTGAAACTGGATGACTGCGTTCGGGATGCGGATCTTGTGGTGACTGGCGAGGGGTGCCTGGATGCACAGACTGTTTTTGGTAAAGCGCCTGCGGGGGTTGCGGCCTGTGCGAAGCGCTATGGCGTCCCTGTCATTGCCCTGGCGGGCGGGATCCGGCCCGGTGCAGAGGTCTGCAATGAGAAGGGGATTGACGCCTATTTTTCCATCCTGCCCCGGGTGATGGATCTGGAAGAGGCCATGGATCGGGAGACGGCCCGCGGCAACATGGAACAGATCTCGGAACAGATCTTCCGACTGATTCGGGCCATGGGATGACCCGGCGGGACATGATGGCAAAAGCCCCTGGCGCCGCTTGTAAGCGGCGCCAGGGGCCCTGTCAGTTGGGACGCTTTTCAGACAGAGGAAAATACATGACGGATGGGACGCGGCTGCCTGCGCAAAAGTGGTCCCGTCCGCTATGAGAAGTGCCCTTTTTCAGGCGTGTGTCCCCGAAAAGGGCGGGATTGGATTTGGTTCCATCCTCTGTGGAGGACGGATGTGAGGAAACCGCCGAACGTGATCTTTCTTTGACAAGCGCAGCCCCGAGCGCCGCTGATCAGCGGTGTTCGGGGCTTTGGTAATGGGATAGATGGATAGACGAAGGTCAGCCAATGCGGTACAGCGGCTCTTCGACGCCCACGTCGGGCACTTCCAGATCCGCGTTCAGATTGACCAGCGGGCGAATGCCCACCACGTCGTTGTAGGCGTAGGTATAGGACACGGAGCCATAGGGGCTCATGACCCGCTGCATAAACTTGTACATGGTGCTTGGGGTGCGCATGTAATACCACCATCCGAACTTGGGATCGTACATTTGCGCCCGGTCGAAGAACAATCCCTTCTCCGGCTCCTCCGGCTGCCAGCTCCGGCCATACTTTTCCAATTGATCCGGGCTGGGGGTTGCTTTGAAGATATAGTGGTCATAGAACAGGGGCAAGGTTCTGCCCTCGGGGAGCCCCAGTTCATCGCCCTTGTTCATCTCAGTCCGGCTGGGCAGGAAGGCGCTGGCCTTGACCGTGGTCAACTGGCCTTTCCCCTTGCCGGTACGCACCAGGACGGGAATGTCCGTCTCCACCAAGTTGTCCTGGAAGGTCTTGGAGAAACGGGCCAGGAAGCCCTCTTTTTCCAGATAGGGCTGCTCCCCATAGCGCAGGTGCTCCGCCGAGGGGGGATTGTCCCGGTCGTGGGTGGGATGATACCACTCCACTTCCTTGGAATTGAGCCATTGATGCAAATTGCTCAAAGGATAATTGTTGTTGCCGAACTTGCCGCTCTGCTCAAAGGGATAATGCCCCTCTGGGCCGCTCTCGGCGGCGTCCAGCGCCCGAACGCCGATCACATGGTTGGCTAGCAGGGTGGTAATGCCCGGGCCATAGTGATCCTGGGCGGCGATGCGGAACAGGGTTCCGCTCTTCCGGTCATAAATCTTCCGGCTAATGCCGATATCACCCAAACGCATTACGCATCCTCCTCTCCGGCTTCCCTTGCCGCCTTTGCGGCGGCCACCGCGTCTTCGCCCACCTTGCGGGCCATGGCCACCGCAGCTTCCTCGCCATAGCGCTCTACCATGCGGTCCTGTTTACAGTGATGGAAATGGCAGTGTTCTCCCAGACCCATTTCGTTCAGGGCGCGGTTCAGCTCCTCGTGGTGCTGGGCGCAGAACTGGCAGAAGCCGTGCAGCGGGCAGGTGCGGGTGGGGCAGACACAGTTGGGATTCATCTTTTGATCGTCGGGAATGATGGAGGAGCTGTTCTCCATGCCGGGCTGGTCGGGACACAGGGTGCGGCCCGGAATCAGACCGTGCTCAATGAGCATTTTTGGTTGGTTTTTCATTCTGGTAGTTACCTCCTTTGGTTGTGCCTCCGAAGACAGCGTCCCTTTTTGGAATCGCCCCTATGTCCATAGCGGACATAGGGGCGATGTTGGGGGATGTGTCATTCGGACTGCGAATCAGGATGACGTAAAGGCTGGATTTTACTCAGATTTACTGAGGCAGCTTGGCGATGTACTCGGCCACGTTTTCAGGAGTGGCCATCTCGATATCGACCTGGTACTCGGCGGGAGGATTGTTGCCCTGCAGCCATTCGTAGGCGGCGTCCACGACGCCGGTGCCGTACATGACGCCGGACAGGACCAGGGTGGCGTCGATCTGGCCCTTTTCCACCAGGCGCAGGCCGGTCTCGTCGCCGTCCTCGGAGACGATATAGACGGAGTCGAAGTCATAGTTGGCCTGCTCCAGAGCGGCGCAGGCGCCGGCAGCCACGGTATCGGTGGCCATCCAGATGGCGTCAAACTCCAGACCCTGGGCCAGCCAGCCCTCCATAAAGAACTGACCCTGATCCAGCTGGGCCTGAGGATCTTCCTCGGCGACGATTTCGACGTTATGCTCCTCAAAGACCTTCTTGGCGGCGTCGTTCTCCTGCACCCAGCCAGTCTGCTGCTGGTTGCCCAGGAGCATCAGGACCTTGCAGCCGTCGCCGCAGGCATCGACGATGGCCTGGGCCTTCATCGCGCCCTTGACTTCCATGTCGACAACCAGAGCGGAGCTGTAGTATCCGTCAGGGGCAACAGCCATGACGACCAGATAGATGCCGTACTCCTCGCAAACTTGACACTGGGGGCCCATGGCGGTGGGATCGGAGGGGACGCAGACAATGGCGTCGCAGCCGGCGTTGGCGGCGTTTTCAAAACAGGTCTGATAGGCGGCCATGTCCTGGTTGGCGTCATAGCACTCGTACTCCAGGCCCAGCTCTTCGCAGCGGGCGATCGCGGCGGTGTTAAAGGAGGACTCGAAGCTGGAGTTTACGTAGTAGGTGATGATGCCGACCTTTTTCACCTCGCCGTCGGCGGGCTGCTGGTCATCGGGCTTGTCAGTATCATCGGGGGTGGAAGTGGAATTGTTGGCGCTGTTATTGCCGGGAGTGGAAGGATTGCCGGAACCGCAAGCGGTCAGCAGAGCGGCGAGCATCAGGAAGCTCAGCAGCAGCGCAAGGGCTTTTTTCATTTTGTTACCTCCATTAATCAATTTTGATTGGTTTCGCAGTCCATAAAGAGAGGGCTTACTTCTTGTTGACATGCTTTCTCAGCACGTCGATCAGAACAGCCAGGATCAGGATCAGGCCCTGGACGGTGTTCTGCCAGTAGGTGTTTACGCCGAGCAGCTGCATTCCGTTTTTCACGACGTAAATAAAGATGATGCCGCAGATGGTGCCGGCGATGGAGCCGCCGCCGCCGCCCAGGCTGGCGCCGCCGATGATGGCGCCGGCGATGGCGTCCAGCTCAAAGCCGTTGCCGCAGGTGGTCTGGCCGGACTGGAGACGGGCGGTCAGGACCGCGCCGGTGACGGAGGCCAGGATACCGCTGTAGACATAGGCGATGCACTTGACCCGGCGGGTGTTGATGCCGGCCACGGTGGCGGCCTGGCGGTTGTTGCCGGTGGCGATCATATGACGGCCTACCACGGTCTTGTTAATCAGATACCAGGAGATAATACAGACGATTACGCAGATGATGATGGGGACGGGGATGGGGCCGATGCTGCCGGCGCCCAGCCACATGAATTCTTTGCTCATGTCGTTGACGGCATAGCCTTGGGTGATGACGGTGATAATGCCGCGCAGGGCCTTTTGGACGCCGAGAGTGGCGACAAAGGCGGGCAGACCCCAGAAGCCGACGAACACGCCGTTGAGCAGACCGCAGGCGATGCCGATCAGGATGACCACCAGCATGATGAGCCATACATTATATCCGGCCCGGGCCATGTATGCGGCGATGATGCCGCCCATGCCCATGACGGAGCCGGTGGACATATCCATCTCGCCGGCCATGAAGACGATCAGTGTTCCGACGCCCACCATGATGTAGAACGAAGAGAAGCGGAGGACGTTGCGCAGGTTAATATAGGTCAGGAAGGTTTCAGGGGTGGTGATACACAGGAAGATGATCGAGATCAGCAGCAGGATCACGGGACTGGTGCGGTCGTCCCGCATCAGGGATTTGAAGGTTCCTTTGACTTTGGATTTCTTGGACACAGCGTAGCTTTCCATGTTCTTTTCTCCTCCTAATGAGAATCAGCCTACCGCCTCTCCGGACAGGCCGGAGGCGTAGTTCAGGATGATTTCCTGGGTGGCTTCAGACCGGTCCAGGATGGCGGCCACGCTGCCTTCGTGCATGACCATGATCCGGTCGCTCATACCCAGAATCTCAGGCATTTCCGAGGAGATCATAATAATGGATTTGCCCTCCTCCGCCAGCTTGAGCATATCAAGATAGATTTCGTATTTAGATCCCACGTCGATCCCCTTGGTGGGTTCGTCCATGATAAAGATGTCCGGGTTGGTCAGCATCAGCCGGGCCAGCAGCACCTTCTGTTGGTTGCCGCCGCTGAGGTCGCCGATGCGCTGCCCCTGACCGGCGCATTTGATGGAAAAACGCTCGATTTCACCCTGGACTTTTTTCTTCCCTTTGAGGGAGGAAAGCCCGGCCGGGGTGCGGATGCTCTTCCAGACCAGCTGAAGGGTGTTGTCGTACATGGGCAGATCCAGGAAGCAGCCGGTGCCGCGCCGGTCCTCGGTGAGGAAGGCGATGTGGTTGTCAATTGCGTCCTGGGGCTTTTTGATGGACACTTCCTTGCCGTCCACCTTGATGGAGCCGGCGCTCTTGGGCCGCAGGCCGAACAGCGTCTCCATGGTTTCGGAACGGCCGGCGCCCATCAGCCCTGCCACGCCCAAAATCTCGCCCCGGCGGACGGTAAAGCTGACATCGTTGATAACGCCGGGACAGGTCAGGTGAGATACCTCCAGCAGCACGTCGCCCCTTTCGATCTCTCGCTTGGGATAGGCGTTGGTCAGGTCGCGGCCCACCATCATCTTCACCAGATCGTTTTTTGTCACCTCATGGCTTTGCTTGGTGCCCACGTACTGGCCGTCCCGCATGACAGTGACCTCGTCGGTGATGACGAAGATTTCGTCCATCTTGTGGGTGATGTAAATAAAGCTGGTGCCCTGGGCCTTCATCTGATTGACAATGCGGAACAGATGCTGACATTCCTCCTCCGTCAGGGCGGAGGTAGGCTCGTCCAGAATGATGAGCTTGGAGTTGTTGGCAAAGGCTTTCGCCATCTCCAGCAGCTGCTTTTGGGCCACGGTCAGGAACTCTACCTTGTCCTTGGGCCGGATGGCCTTGATATCCAGGGCGTCCAACAGCTCCTGTGCCTTGCGGTTCATGGCGCGCTGGTCCAGGAAGAAGCCCTTAGCCTTGTTCGGCTCCTTGCCGCAGAAGATGTTCTCCGCCACCGTCATGGCGTCTACGGGGTTCAGCTCCTGGTAGATCATGGAGATGCCTAGGTGAAGCACCTCCTGGATGTTGGAAGGATTGAACAGTTTGCCGTCAAAATAGATTTCGCCGGCATCCCGCTTGTAAAGTCCGCTCAGGATTTTCATCAGGGTGGATTTACCCGCGCCGTTTTCACCCATCAGGGCGTGGACGGTGCCGCGGCGCACCGTAAGATGCATGTTGTCCAAAGCTTTCACGCCGGGAAACTCCTTGGTGACACCGGTCATCTGGAGCAGGACGTCGTTTTCGATGGAAGACATGGTGTGGATCACTCCTTTGGGGATCAGACTGGATATTGCGGATGGAAGGTGGTTTTGATCGGCTGATCCGAATGGATTATGTACATAATAGCATAAGGATGTGGGATTAGACAAATTCGTTTTTGTTCAAATTGTTATAATCCGAGCTTATAAATCATAAAAACCAGTACATTTTTTCAAAACGGCGGAAGCATCAGGGCAGGGCAGCGGCTTGAAAAATCCGCATGTGCTCCGCTGCCGCCGCCTGAATCCGGCTGCTCAGAAATTGGTCCAGCGCTGCGGGATCCTCCTGGCCGGGGTTGTCAGAGAGATACGCTTGGATGCCGGAAAAATAGGCGTGCCGCAGCGCAGTGGCTACGTTTACCTTTGCCGCTCCGTTTTGGATCAGCCGGGCGAACACCGCTTCGGACAGCCCGGTTCCGCCGTGAATGACCAAGGGGATGTCCAGCGCGGCGGCGAGCTGTTCCACCAGAGGGAAGTTGATATGGGGTTCGCCCCGATAGGTTCCGTGGACCGTGCCGATAGCGGGCGCCAGGGAGTCGATGCCGGACTCCCGCACCAGGCGGATGGAGGCATCCAGATCTGCGTCCGCCGCATCTGCCTCCGCTACGGAAAGGCTGTCCTCTGTGCCGGCGATGTGGCCCAATTCTCCCTCCACCTGCACGCCCTTGGCATGGGCATAGCTGGCGATGATGCGGCAGTTGGCGATGTTTTCCTCCAGGGGAAGCATTGAGCCGTCGTACATGACGCTGTTCCAGCCGGCGTCGACGCAGGCCTTAGCCAGCTCAATGTCCCTGCAGTGATCCAGATGGATCATCACATGGACCGGCGCATCCCGAGTCATCAGTTTCAGCATGGCGCCCAGCCGTTCGACCCCAAACTGCCTGACGGTGGGGACCGAAGTTTGTAAAATCACTGGCGTGTCCAGCTCTGTGGCGGCGGCGATCACTGCCCGGACGGAAAGCCCGTTGAACACGTTGAAGGCGCCCAAAGCGCTGGCATGGCGTTTTGCATGGCAAAGCTCTTCGATATAGCTTCTCATTTGCGGTTTCCTCCCCTGACTCCGCTGGTTGGCCTATAGTGTCCGAGACTCCCCCGGCGCAGCAGTATGCGCCGGAAGAGTCCCGAAAACGCTAGGGATGGCGGATTGAATGTACAGAGACTGTTGAGAGACGAAGCCGGATGAAGCGGCGCTCAGG
>OJRD01000926.1_pt1 | contig 13875 bp, 13 predicted proteins | sample 1599051 | NCBI WGS metagenome assembly OJRD01 (sample SAMN03922523, study PRJEB24848) | human gut metagenome | isolation source: stool sample | host: Homo sapiens | place: Germany | collected 2010-02 | reverse complement strand
TCTACACAGAGTAGATCGTCGGCAGCGTCAGATGTGTATAAGAGACAGTATTATAATAAGTCAAATAAGAAATCCCCAAGGCAGATATCCGTTTACGAACGTGGAAGTCAGTTTGATATTCTTTCCAAAATACCAAATTCATATATGTGGGTATCTCCGATTCCTGAAGAGATTCTTATGACTAGAGGACTTAAGCAAGTAGAATGCACTGACTCAAAGAGGAGAATCAAGGACGTTCTTATTTACAGGCACGACTACAAGCTAAGCCAGTATGATAAGGATTTTACAGCTAAGCTTACCGAACTTATAGATGTACTTGATAAAAAGTGATTTTTCAATGAGGGTGTTACTGCGCCGTCGTATGTCCGCCTACACGACAATATTTTAAAAGTGTGCTTTTTCGACAGACTGAGCAGCGAGTATATTCGCTGCAGTACTTTATGTAAAATTTAATATGACACATATTGAGAATATATTTTAAAAACAAAAAACCATAGTATAATGATATATTAAATACAATAAAATGCAGGGCGAATGCCCGTGGTTTAAGGAGGAAATCTTTAGATGTATAAGATCGTAAGAAAAAAGGTTTTGAATCCCACGGTAACTTTGATGGAGATAGATGCTCCTCTCATTGCCAGGAAGGCAGAACCGGGACAGTTTATTATTCTGAGAGTTGACGAAAACGGAGAACGAATCCCGCTTACTGTAGCTGATTTTGACAGAGAAGCAGGAACGGTTACGATAATTTTTCAGATCGTAGGCGGTGCAACCGAAAAGCTGAATCACAAGAATGAGGGAGAGTACATTCATGATTTCGTTGGACCTCTTGGAGTGGCTTCGCATACTGACGGACTTAAGAAGGTTGCTGTTGTAGGCGGAGGTGTAGGCTGTGCGATTGCGTATCCTATCGCTAAGAAGCTGCACAGCTTAGGCTGCGAGGTTCATTCTGTAGCAGGGTTCAGAAACAAGGATTTGGTAATTTTGGAGGACGAATTTGCCGCTGTTTCGGATAAGCTTAAGATTATGACTGATGACGGAAGCTATGGAGAAAAAGGACTCGTTACAAACGCTTTAAAAGAGCTTATTGAGTCAGGCGAGAAATATGACGAGGTAATAGCAATAGGTCCGCTTATCATGATGAAATTCGTTTGTGCGCTTACTAAAGAATACGGAATCAAAACGGTGGTTTCAATGAATCCTATTATGATTGACGGAACGGGAATGTGCGGAGGATGCCGTCTTACCGTTGGAGGAAAGACAAAGTTTGCGTGTGTTGACGGACCTGATTTTGACGGACATGAGGTAGACTTTGACGAGGCCATCGAGAGATCTAATATGTATAAAGACTTTGAAAGAAAAAGACACGAGGAAGCGTGCAATCTCTTTAAAAAGGAGGTAAAATAACGATGCCTAATATGAGCTTGGTTAAAAATGAAATGCCTGTTCAAGATCCACTTGTAAGAAACAAGAACTTTAAAGAGGTTGCTTTGGGATATACAGAAGAGCAGGCGATAGACGAGGCAAACAGATGCCTTGGCTGTAAGCACCGACCTTGCGTAAGCGGTTGTCCTGTAGCTATTGATATTCCGGATTTTATCGCAAAGGTAAAAGAGGGTGATTTCGAGGGAGCATATCAAATCATATCTAAATCCTCTGCGCTTCCTGCCGTATGCGGAAGAGTATGTCCTCAGGAAACACAGTGCGAGAGCAAGTGTGTAAGAGGAATCAAAGGCGAGCCTGTCGCAATAGGCAGACTTGAAAGATTCGTTGCTGACTGGCATATGGCAAACTGCAAGGAAGCTCCAAGCGTTCCTGAGCAAAATGGCCACAAGGTCGCAATAATCGGTGCAGGACCTTCGGGACTTACCTGTGCGGGGGATTTGGCGAGAATGGGCTACAAGGTAACGATTTTTGAAGCCTTACATCTCGCAGGAGGAGTTTTGGTATACGGAATTCCTGAATTCAGACTTCCTAAGGCTATCGTTCAACAGGAAATTGAAAATCTCAAGGCACTCGGAGTTGAGGTGAACACAAACGTTGTTATCGGAAGAACGATTACGATAGACGAGCTTTTTGAGCAGGGATATGAATCTGTATTTATCGGTTCGGGTGCAGGACTTCCTCGATTTATGAACATACCGGGCGAAAACCTTAAGGGCGTTTATTCCGCAAACGAATATTTAACAAGAACAAACCTTATGAAAGCGTATCTTCCGAACAGCGACACGCCTATAATGAATGCTAAGAACGTAGCGGTTGTTGGCGGAGGAAACGTTGCTATGGATGCTGCAAGAAGCGCAAAGCGTTTGGGTGCAGAGAACGTTTACATAGTTTACCGAAGAGGCAAAGAGGAAATGCCTGCAAGAAACGAAGAGATAGAACATGCGGAAGAAGAAGAGATCATTTTTAAAACTTTGACAAATCCGACTGAAATTCTCGGCGACGAGCATAAGTGTGTAAAGGGCATGAAGTGCGTTGAAATGGAGCTTGGCGAGCCTGACGAGTCGGGCAGACGCCGTCCGGTTGTAAAAGAGGGAAGCGAGTTTGTGCTGGACGTTGACTGTGTTATTATGGCTATAGGAACATCTCCGAATCCGCTTATCCGCAACACAACCGAGGGACTTGATACTCAAAAATGGGGCGGAATCATTGCCGACGACAACGGACTTACATCCCGTGAGGGGGTATATGCCGGAGGCGACGCCGTGACGGGAGCTGCAACTGTAATTCTCGCTATGGGCGCAGGAAAAACTGCTGCAAAGGCAATAGATGAATATATCAAGAGCAAAGATTAAATATTCTTGGGGCAGGCATTTAGTGCCTGCTCTTTTTGATGATTCGTAATGCATAATTAATGTAATTGACAATGGATAATGGACAGTGGACAATTAATTCGTAATGCGGAATTAATAAGTTGGACAAAAATAACCCTCGCGTTATGATAGGCGCAAGGGCAACTGTATAAACGGCAGGTAGTTTGAATTTCCCTCCGGAAACGGAGGTGAGCAGCATGAGCATTATGGAAGTACTTACGATGATAATCTTAATTACAAACATAATAAATCTTGTTTGCAATAATAAAAAGAAATAACCCTGTGGAAAAAGTTTTTAAATATACTTGATTTTTTATAAATAGAGTGGTATACTAATTACAATAGTTTTTATTAAAAGACTGGAGCTTGACTTCCGGTCTTTCGTTTTTGTTAGGAGGAATTGGTTATATGGCAGAGAAAAAAGGCTTAAAAACGGCGGACGTTATAAAAGAGCTCGCTGAGCCGCTTTGCGAGAAGCTTGGTCTTTCTCTATGGGATGTCAGATATGAAAAAGAGGGTGCGACATGGTATCTTCGGATTTTTATTGACAAGGCAGAGGGCCTTGATATGGATTCCTGCGAGGAGTTTTCAAGGCTGTTTAACGAGATTTTGGATGATGCCGATCCGATAAGCGATTCTTATGTTTTTGAAGCAGGTTCTCCGGGGCTCGGAAGGGAGCTGAGAACGCCGGAGCATTTTCAGGCTTTTATCGGCGAAAATGTAAGAATAAAGCTTTATAAGGCCGTAGACGGCGAAAAGGAAATATCGGCAAAGCTTTTGTCATATGACAAAGATAGTAAAAAAATAATCGTTCTGGACGGCGAAGAAAAGGAAATTGCACTTTCTGAGTGCGCAATTATAAAAGCTGACGACGATAATGATTTGTTTTAAAAAATTTAGGAGGAATTAATGGAAAATGAGCAAGGAATTTTTTGAAGCGCTTTCTCTTCTCGGCGCTGAGAACAAGATTGATACGGAGGATTTGGTTGAGAAAATCGCAGATGGAATTTCAAAGGCGATAAAAAAAGATTATCCGGACGTTTTGGAAGAGAATATAATAGTAAACATCAATCCTGAAAAAGGAAAGTTTGAGGTCAAGCTCAACAAAACAGTCGTAGAGGTAGTTGAAGATCCTGATAATGAGATTTCCTTAGAAGACGCTCTTGAGATTTCAAAGAGAGCGAAGGTTGGAGGTCAGGTATCAATCAAGCTAAACCCTATGAAATTCGGAAGAGTTGCCGCTCAGTCTGCAAAGCAGTCTATCAAGCATGACATCAAGGAAATTGAGAGAGAAAGGCTTTTAGCAGCTTATGAGGGCAAGGAGCATGAATGCGTTTCGGCAACAGTATTAAAGGTTGAACCGGGAACGAAGAACGCAGTTTTAACGATTGATAAGAACGAAGCGTATCTCATAAGAAGCGAACAGATCCCGGGCGAAGAGCTTAAAGAGGGCGATATAATAAAGGTTTACGTTGTGGGAATAGTAAATCCCGAACGACGCCCTTCGGTTAAAATTTCAAGAACTCACAGAGATCTTGTTAAAAGGCTGTTTGAGCTTGAGGTTCCTGAGATTTATGACGGAACGGTAGAGGTCAAGGCTATTTCGAGAGAAGCAGGATCAAGAAGCAAAATTGCAGTATGGTCTAAGGACGAAAACGTTGACGCAGTCGGCGCTTGCATCGGTGCGGGAAGAAGTCGTATTCAGGCGATAGTAAAGGAGCTTAAGGGAGAAAAGATAGATATTATTCCTTACAGCGAAAATGACGCAGAGTTTATTGCGGCAGCTCTTTCTCCGGCAAACGTTATAAGCGTTACACTTGCAGAGGACGGAAGCCGTTCATGCTCGGTTGTAGTTCCTGACAATCAGCTCTCGCTCGCTATTGGAAACAAAGGTCAAAACGCAAAGCTTGCGGCAAGAATTACAGGATATAAAATTGATATAGGTCCTGAGCATACAATAGAAATTGATTGATAAATGCAGCCTATGTTCCACGCCTTTAGGGCAGCGGATTCCATATTATTTTTCAGTGGATGATGGATTTTCAGCTGAAAGGCTAAGGGATAATGCACGGTTGCTTGTTAAATGACGGGGCGTTGCCCCTTATCGAAGAAGGTTTTATATGAAAACAAAGAAAACTCCTATGCGTTTGTGTCTTGGCTGCGGCGAAGCAAAGCCCAAACGGGAAATGATACGGGTAGTGAAATCTAAGGACGGAGAAATATCGCTTGATCTTACCGGAAAGAAGTCGGGAAGAGGAGCATATATATGTCACAGCCTTAAATGCTTTAATGAAGCGAGGAAAAAGCGCCGCTTTGAAAAGAGCTTTTCGTGTATGATTGACGAAGCCGTATACGAAAGAATGGAGAGTGAGCTGTCAGATGAATAAAATAATGGGACTTTTAACAATGGCAAGAAGAGCGTCGAAGCTTGCCCTTGGAATGGATATGACAAAGGACGCTTGTAAATCGGGAGAAGCGAAATGTGTTTGCGTTGCAAATGATATTTCCGGAAAAAGTCTTAAAGAGGTTAAGTTTTTCTGCGCTCTTGATAATGTTCCGATGTATTCGCTGGATATGACCATGGAAGAGGTGGGAGAACAGCTCGGTAAAAAGGTTGGAATTATCGCTGTTTTGGATTCCGGGTTTTATAAAAAAACAAAAACGCTTATAGAAGAAATTTCTTTAGACGATATTACTTATTAAGGAGGTAGTAAGTTACCTATGGCGACAAAATATAAATTAAACGAACTTGCAAAGGATTTAAAACTGGTCAATACAGAGGTTGTTAAATGTCTTGAGGAGGCATTTGGTGAAACAAAGAAAACCGTAAGCGCACTCAGTGAGGCTGAGGTAAACTTTGTTATGGAATATTTTTCTCAGAAGAATTCAGTAACAAGCTTTAACGATTATTTTAACAGTGCAAATGCTCCGAAGGAGCCGGAAGAAAAGGATGAGGAGGATAAGCCAAAGAAAAATTCAGAGAAAAAGCCTGATAAAAAGCCGGTTCAAAAGACCGAGAAAAAGGAAAAGCTTGATGCAAAGCCTGATGCAGAACAGAAGGTTCAAAAGAAAGCAGAAGAAAAGCCTGTTAAGGAGACGCCTAAGCCTCAGCAAAAGAAAAAAGAGCCTCCTAAGAAAAAGGAAAAGGGAGAGCGACTGAAGCTTAATACAGGCAGAAGTGATAATCAAAGCGGTTATACAGTTTCCGAGCAGAAATCCGGTTCAAATGTAAGAACAATAGATACGAGGGGTTCTTATGTAGAACTTGATAAATACAATGAAAAATACGATACGCTTGCTGATTCCCGTCAGGGCAGGGGTAAGGATAACTATTCCAAAAAGCAAAAGCTTACGCAGAAATCTCAGCAGCACAAAAAGCAGAAGTATTCTACCAAAAGAGAAACCGAGCAGCAGAAGCTTCAGCGTTTAGAGCTTGAAAGAGCAAGAAAGATGAAGCTTAAGGTAAAGATTCCTGATGAGATAAGTGTATCAGATCTTGCTGCAAGACTTAAGGTTGTTGCAACTGAGGTTATCAAGAAGCTTATGGGACTTGGAATTTTTGCGTCAATCAATGAAGTAATCGACTTCGATACAGCATCTCTTGTTGCTGAAGAGCTTGGAGCAAAGGTTGAAAAAGAGGTTGTAGTTACTATTGAAGAAAGACTTATCGTTGATGAGGAGGACAAAGAGGAGGATCTCGTTGAGAGATGTCCTGTTGTCGTTGTTATGGGGCACGTTGACCACGGTAAGACGTCTATTCTTGACAAGATAAGAAACGCAAACGTTACTGAGGGAGAAGCGGGAGGTATCACTCAGCATATCGGCGCATATCAGGTCGATGTTGACGGAAAGAAAATAACCTTCCTTGACACTCCGGGACACGAAGCGTTTACAGCAATGCGTTTAAGAGGTGCTCAGGCGACTGACATCGCTATACTCGTTGTTGCGGCAGACGACGGAATCATGCCTCAGACGGTGGAGGCTATAAACCACGCAAAAGCTGCGGGTGTCACAATTATTGTCGCAATAAATAAAATGGATAAAGAGGGGGCAAACCCTGAAAGAATCAAACAGGAGCTTACTGAGCATGAGCTTTTAGTCGAGGACTGGGGCGGAGATGTCATTTGCGTTCCTGTATCGGCTTTAACTGGAATGGGTATAAACGATCTTTTAGAGAGCGTGCTGCTTGTAGCGGAAGTAAAGGAGCTTAAGGCTAATCCTAACAGATTTGCTAAGGGAACTGTAATTGAAGCACGTCTTGATAAGGGAAGAGGACCTATCGCAACTCTCCTCGTTCAAAACGGAACGCTTAAGCATGGCGATGCAATCATTGCAGGAACGAGCGTCGGAAGAGTAAGAACAATGGCAAACGATAAGGGCATGGATATCACTGAGGCAGGACCGAGTACACCTGTTGAGATTACAGGACTTGGAGAAGTTCCTGACGCAGGAGATACTTTTAATGCAGTAGCTGACGAAAAGCTTGCAAGAGAGCTTGTCGAGCAGAGAAAGCATCAGGCTAAGGAGGAAATATTCAACCAGCAGACAAAGGTTACTCTTGACAATCTCTTCAGCCAGATTTCTGAGGGAGAGAGAAAAGAGCTTCCTATTATCGTAAAGGCAGACGTACAAGGCTCTGTTGAAGCAGTTAAACAGTCGCTTGAAAAGCTTTCAAATGAAGAGGTAAGAGTAAAGGTTATTCACGGTGCAGTAGGAGCGGTTTCAGAAGGAGATGTAATGCTCGCTTCAGCTTCAAATGCTATAATCGTAGGTTTTAACGTAAGACCTGACCCTATCGCTAAGGCAAACGCAGAGCATGACGGAGTTGATATCCGTCTTTACAGAATTATTTACGATGCAATAGAAGAGATCGGTGACGCTATGAAGGGTATGCTCGCTCCGAAGTTCAGAGAAGTTGAAACAGCAAGAGTCGAGGTAAGGCAGGTTATGAAGCTTTCAAGCGTCGGTCAGGTTGCAGGAAGCTATGTATTAAGCGGTAAGGTAGGAAGAAACAATCAGATAAGAGTAGTTCGTGACGGAATCGTAATTGCCGAGGATAAAATGTCATCTCTAAGACGTTTTAAGGACGATGTAAAGGAAGTTTCAGAAGGATACGAATGCGGAATTACTTTGGAGAGATTCTCCGACATTAAAGAAGGCGACATTTTAGAAGCATTTTATATGGAAGAATACAGAGATTAGTTGTTGAGAGGTTTATTTATGGCAGGATTAAAGGCTTATAGAATGGGTGAGGATATAAAGAGAATTATATCCTCGAAGATCCGTGATTTAAAAGATCCCAGAATTTCAGGAGCTATGATGCTGACAATAGTCAGATGCGAGGTTTCTTCCGACGGATCTTACTGTAAAGTGTTTGTTTCGTCTATCGAAGGATATGAGCAGGCTAAGGAAGCGGTAAAGGGATTTGAAAGCGCAAAGGGAATCATCAAAAAAGATATTTCAAATGCTCTTCACCTAAAAAAATGTCCGGAGCTTAAGTTTTATGCTGATAATTCTATGGAGCATAGCGCAAGAATAAACGAACTGTTAAAAGATGAATGATTCGAGAGGACAGCATTTATGGATTTACAAGGTGTACTGAAAGCGTTAAAGGATAACGACAATTTTACAATTTTGACTCACAGAAGTCCCGACGGCGATACCTTGGGATGCGGATTTGCTCTTTGTGCGTTTTTGAGGAATATAGGAAAACACGCAAACGTAATAAACAGCGATGAGATTCCGAAAAGATATGATTTTTTGTGCGACTGGTATTCACCGGAGGAGTTTGAGGAGAAATTTGTTATAGCGGTCGATGTCGCTGATAATAAGCTTTTAGGCGATAATCTTAAAAAGTATCAGGAGCCTGGAGCAGTGGATCTTTGTATTGATCACCATATTTCAAATACGAAATATGCAAAGGATACCTTGCTTGATGCGACAGCCGGGGCTGCGGCAATGATAATTTATGAATTAATAAGCGACGCCGGCAAAATTACAGCACAAATAGCTTCTTTTCTCTATACCGGAATAGCTACTGATACGGGATGCTTTAAATTTCAAAATACCGATTCGAGAGCGCATTATTATGCTGCAAAGCTTATAGAAGCAGGAGCGGATTTTTATCACATTAACAGACGGATGTTTGAGATTAAGAGCAAAAACGTTGTTGCGGCTGAGCGAGCGATAACCTCTGAAATGAAATTTTTCTGTAATGAGCGTGTGGCGGTAAATGTTATAAGCTTAAGCATTCTGCAAAAATACGGTGTTGATCTTTCAGAAATCGAATCAATATCGTCCTTCCCTTTGACTATTGAAGGTGTTTGTGCGGGAGTTACCGTTAAGGAAAAAGCAACGGGAGTTTATAAAATATCTTTGAGAACAACAGAGCAGCTTAATGCTTCTTCAATATGTAATGCATTCGGCGGCGGAGGACATATCCGTGCGGCAGGATGCGAGATAAGAGGAGAGCTTTACGAGGTTATTGAAAAGCTTATAAATAAAATATCGGAGTGTCTTGAGCAGTGGACGGAATAGTGGTTGTTAATAAGCCGAAGAATTTTACATCGTTTGATGTTTGTGCAAAGCTCAGAGGAATTTTTGAAACGAAGAAAATAGGTCATGCAGGAACTCTTGACCCTATGGCCACAGGAGTTTTACCTGTATTTGTCGGGAAGGCGACAAAGGCGTGCGGCATTTTGCCGAACGACAAAAAGGTTTATACCGCATCGTTTAAGCTTGGAATAAAAACCGATACGGAGGATATATGGGGAACGGTTTTGTCTGAAGAAGAAAGCCGGGTAAAAACAGATGAGCTTATTGTGGCGGCAAAAAGCTTCTTAGGAGATATAAAGCAGATCCCTCCGATGTATTCGGCTGTGAAAATAAATGGTCGGAAGCTTTATTCTCTTGCAAGAAAGGGAATTGAAATCGAACGCCCCGAAAGGGACGTGCATATTCATCAGGTTGATGTTTTGTGCTTTGATGAGGAAAGTCAAAGCGGAGAGCTTTATGTTGTCTGTTCAAAGGGAACATACATAAGAACTCTTATTTGTGATATTGCAAAATGCCTTAAAACGATAGGAGTAATGACTGAATTAAGGCGTGACGCATCAGGCGGTTTTTCGCTTAGCAAGGCTTTTAAAATTGATGAGCTTCAACGGCTTAAGGAAAAAGGCGAGCTTCAAAACGCTTTAATTTCGACCGACAAGGCTTTTGAATGTTATGACAGCGTAACGCTTGATGAAAAGCGAACATGGCTTTATAAGAACGGAGTAATGCTAAGAGCCGATCAGATAGGCGCTAAGGACGACACATATCGGATATACGGCTTTGACGGCGAGTTTTTGGGCCTTGCCGAAACGGACGTGAGCGGGAATCAAACAAAAAGAATAAAGAACTTTTATTGAGAAGGTGAGCGCAGTAATGCAGAATATTACAAGCGGAGAACGCACAGCGGTTTCTCTCGGCATATTTGACGGCGTTCATATCGGACACAGAGCGGTATTAAATTCTGCAAATAAAAGCGGACTTAAAACGGCGGTGTTTACTTTTTTAAGTGAAACAGTCACTACAAAAGGGAATAAGGGCGTTATTTATACTGACAAAAGAAAGCTTGAACTTTTAAAGAGTCTTTCCGTTGAATATATATTTGCTCCGAAATTTTCGGATTTTAAGGATATGCCGGCAGAGGATTTTGTAAAAGCGGTTTTAGTCGGAGTATTTAATGCAGGAGAGGTTTTCTGCGGCGAAGATTTTCGTTTCGGAAAGGGAGCAGCGGCAGGAGCAGATGATCTTTGTGAGCTGTGCCGTAGATATGGAATAAAGCTAAACGTGACACCTCCTGTTATGTATAAAGGACAAGCGGTATCCTCAACGAGAATAAAAAATGCTTTGATAAGCGGAGATATTTCTTCGGCGAATGATATGCTTTATGAGAAATTCGGGTATTTTGAAAAGGTTATACACGGAAATGAAATAGGCCGAACGCTTCGGTTTCCGACTGTAAACCAAGCTATTCCCGAAAAAACGGTTTTGCCGAGGTTTGGAGTTTATCTTACCGAGGTCGAGGTTTTTGGGAAAACATACAGAGGAGTTTCAAATGTCGGGGTAAAGCCGACAGTTGGAAATAAAGAGCCGTTAATAGAAACACATATTTTAGATTTCAGCGGAGATTTATACGGCGAAAGCCTGAAGGTTAAACTTATAAAATTTTTAAGGGAAGAAAAAAAGTTTGCCTCGCTTAATGAACTTAAAAGGCAGGTTGACTTTGATATACAAAATGCTAGAAGGGAAGTTTTATAATGAACAAGGTAAGAACAAGATTTGCTCCGTCGCCGACGGGATATATGCACATAGGAAATCTGAGAACTGCGCTGTTCACATATATTATCGCAAAGAAAAACGGCGGAGATTTTATCTTAAGAATCGAAGATACTGACCGTGAAAGATATATTGAGGGCGCAACAGAGGTTATCTATGACACTCTTCGTGAATGTGGTCTTAACTGGGACGAGGGCCCTGACATAGGCGGACCGGTAGGACCTTATATTCAGTCTGAAAGAATGGGTATGTTTAAAAAATATGCCGAGGAGCTTGTTGAAAAGGGAGAAGCTTATTACTGCTTCTGTGATAAAGAGCGTCTTGACGAGCTTAAAGCTGTTCAGGAAGCAAGCGGAGTTATGCCGATGTACGACCGCCATTGCAGAAATTTATCTAAAGAAGAAGTAGAGAAGAAACTTGCTGATGGAGTACCTTACGTTATAAGGCAAAAGGTTCCTTTAGAGGGAACTACAACGTTTCATGACGAGCTTTACGGAGATATAACAGTTGAGAACTCAACTCTCGACGATCAGATCTTGATCAAGACGGACGGACTTCCGACATATAACTTTGCAAATGTTGTTGACGATCATCTTATGGGGATAACTCATGTTGTAAGAGGAAACGAGTATCTTTCGAGCGCGCCGAAATATAATCTTTTGTATAAAGCATTTGGATGGGAAGTGCCGGTATATATTCACGTTGAGCATATCATGAAGGACAAGCAGCACAAGCTTTCCAAGAGAGATGGCGATGCGTCTTATCAGGATTTGATGAAAAAAGGATACCTAAAAGAAGCTGTGATAAATTATATTGCGCTTTTGGGCTGGGCGCCTAAGGGTGAGAATGAGATATTTACGCTTGACGAACTGATAGAGGAATTCGACATTTCGGGAATTTCAAAATCTCCTGCAATTTTCGATTCTGTAAAGCTCAGAGCAATGAACGGCGTATATATAAAGAAAATGAGCGATGAGGATTTTGCAAAAGCCGCAGAGCCTTATATCAGACAAACAGTTAAAAGAGAAGACGCTGATATTGCGTTTATTGCATCTCTTTTAAAGCCGAGAACGGAGCTGTTTACAGAGATCCCCGAGCAGGTTGACTTTATCGACGAGCTTCCCGATTATGATACATCGCTTTATTGTCACAAGAAGATGAAAACAAACGAGGAAAACTCGCTTGAGTCTTTGAAAGCAATCCTGCCGGTGCTTGAAGGTCTTGACGAGTGGACCGCCGACAGCGTTCACGAGGCATTGTTCATTCTTATTGAAAAGCTTGGAGTTAAAAACGGAATCGTTCTGTGGCCGCTAAGAGTTGCTCTTTCGGGAAAAAGCTTTACACCGGGAGGCGGAATCGAGCTTTGTAAAATACTTGGAAAAGAAGAGTCTTTGAGCAGAATAAAAGAGGGAATCAAAAAGCTTTCATAATACTATCACAAATATGTTTTACAATTAATCGGTAAAAGACATAAGCCCTTAAGGAGGGAAAGTTAAATGATAGAAGTAAGAAATCTTTCTAAGCATTTCGGTGATAAAAAAGCGGTTGACGGAATTTCGTTTACCGCAAATGACGGTGAAATACTCGGCTTTTTAGGTCCGAACGGAGCAGGAAAGTCAACGACAATGAACATTCTTACCGGCTATATTTCGTCAACGGAAGGTGAAGCCTTAATTGACGGTAATGACATTTTAAAAGATCCTATTAAAGCGAAAGCAAGTATAGGATATTTGCCTGAGCTTCCACCGCTTTATATGGATATGACGGTTAAGGAATACCTGAATTTTATCTACGATCTCAAAAAATGCAAGCTTCCGAGAAATACGCATATTGCGGATATTTGCAGACTTGTAAAAATCGAGAACGTTTACAAAAGAGTTATAAAAAATCTTTCAAAGGGTTATAAGCAAAGAGTCGGACTTGCTCAGGCGCTTGTCGGTAATCCGAATGTTTTGATTTTAGACGAGCCTACGGTAGGACTTGACCCATCGCAGATAATAGAGATAAGAACACTTATTAAGAAACTCGGTAAAAACCATACGGTAATTCTGTCCTCACACATTCTTTCGGAGGTTCAGGCTGTTTGTGATAAGATCGTAGTAATCAATCAGGGAAAGGTTGTTGCGAACGATACCGCAGAGAACCTTTCGTCCTCCCTTTCGGGAGAGCATAAGCTTTCAGTTAAGATCGACGGACCGGCGAGAGAGGTTAAAGAGCTTATCGAGGGAATACCAGGAGTTTTGAAGGTCAGTCTTGTCGCTGAGCGGGACGAGTACAGCGAGTTTACTATAGAATCCGAAGAGGATAAGGATATAAGACGTGACCTGTTTACGAGAATGGCAGGAAGAAACTGGTATATAATCGAGCTTAAGACAAGCGAGATGTCGCTTGAGGATATATTCCTTCGTCTTACAATGGGCGAAAAGATAGAGATGAAAGGAGGAACAAAATAATGGCTGCTATTTTCAGAAGAGAATTTGTATCTTATTTTACTTCTCCTATCGGATATGTATTTTTGGCATTTTTCTATCTTGCGGCAGGCTTTTTCTTTACGCTTTTGTCAATTCAGCAGGGAACTACCGAGCTTAATTCTGTTTTTTCCATGATGATGTACGTTCTTATAGTTTTAATTCCGATCCTTACTATGAGAACATTTTCTGAAGAAAAGAGAAACAAAACGGATCAGTGTCTGCTCACCGCTCCGGTATCACTCGGAGCAATAGTCATGGGTAAGTTT
>OJRD01000918.1_pt1 | contig 13951 bp, 9 predicted proteins | sample 1599051 | NCBI WGS metagenome assembly OJRD01 (sample SAMN03922523, study PRJEB24848) | human gut metagenome | isolation source: stool sample | host: Homo sapiens | place: Germany | collected 2010-02 | reverse complement strand
AGGAAATGGCGAAGAAAGTGATTGTTGCCGTTACAGATGCCAAGAAAGGTGCTGCACGTGTTACAGCAGATAAAGAAGGATATCAGACTTTCATTATCCCCGATAATGTAGGTGGCCGTTTCTCTGTCTTGACTCCGGTAGGTTTGTTGCCTATCGCAGTGGCAGGTTTCGACATCGAAAAATTAGTGGAAGGCGCACGCACAATGGAAACAGTATGTGGGCCGGCTACTCCGTTTGCCGAAAACCCCGCTGCCGTTTATGCCGCTACCCGCAATGAATTGTATAAAAACGGCAAGAAGATTGAGATTTTGGTAAACTTCAATCCCAAACTGCACTATATGAACGAATGGTGGAAACAATTGTACGGTGAATCCGAAGGCAAGGACGGTAAAGGTATTTATCCGTCTGCCGTCGACTTCTCTACCGACCTCCATTCTATGGGACAGTGGATTCAGGAAGGTGAACGTACTATCTTCGAAACAGTTATCTCTATCGAAAAGCCGGAACATACACTTCAAGTTCCTTCGGACAGCGAAAATTTGGATGGCTTGAATTTCCTGGCAGGAAAGCGTGTGGACGAAGTGAACAAGATGGCAGAACTGGGAACTCAGCTGGCACACGTTGACGGTGGTGTACCCAATATGCGACTGATTGTGCCCGAGCTGAATGAATATTATCTGGGAGAAATCATCTATTTCTTTGAAAAAGCTTGTGGTATCAGCGGTTATTTGCTGGGAGTAAATCCGTTCAACCAACCGGGCGTGGAAGCATACAAGAAAAATATGTTTGCTTTGTTGAACAAACCGGGATACGAAGAAGAGTCTAAAGCCATCCAAGCTAGATTATAATCGTCAAGAACCTATAAAGAATGCCATTTATCAATGTCATTCTGAATGACAGTGAAGAATCTGAAAGCATCCACCAAGTGCTTGCAGATTCTTCACTTTGTTCCAATCCAACGGTCACAACCGTTGGAAGTAATAATTATACATTTATTCTATGTTTAAAGAAGCGATAAATAACTATCTTCATGCTCATGGATACGAATCCATCGACCTGAAAGCCGTATTATTCGATATGGACGGAGTGCTGTTCGACTCCATGCCCAACCATGCTGAAGCATGGCATAAAATAATGAAACGCTTCGGTTTCGGCCTCAGCCGAGAAGAAGCTTATATGCACGAAGGGCGTACCGGTGCATCTACGATCAATATAGTAAGTCGCCGGGAGCGTGGGCATGATGCTACAGAAGAAGAAATAAAAGCCATCTACCAAGCCAAAACTGAAGAATTCAACAAATGCCCCAAAGCAGAACGAATGCCCGGCGCACTGGAAGTATTGACTAAAATAAAGAGCGAAGGACTGACTCCGATGGTAGTGACCGGTTCGGGACAAACTTCGTTATTAGACCGGTTAAATCATAATTTTCCGGGCATCTTCCAAGCAGACTTAATGGTTACCGCCTTTGATGTGAAATATGGGAAACCAAATCCGGAACCGTATCTGATAGCCCTAAAGAAAGGCGGCTTCAAACCCAATGAAGCGTTAGTAATAGAAAATGCACCACTAGGTGTACAGGCGGGAGTTGCCGCCGGTATTTTTACTATCGCCGTGAATACAGGACCATTGCACGACAATGTATTACTGAATGAAGGAGCGAATTTACTTTTTCATTCCATGCCCGACTTCAATAAAAATTGGGAAACACTACAATCTGCATTAAAACAAGATTAAATTTTGCAAGAATTCTTCACAATCAATAAAAAAGAGCTCCTTGCTTTCACCTAGATGAAAAACAAGGAGCCCATATTATATAAAAAATCACAGCCTATCAAAATACCTGAACCTACTTTAAAACTTTGCGTAACCAAGGAATAACCAGTTCGTTTTTAAAATAATGAGAAGGGGGATCTACATTGACCGTTTCGAAATAGGTCTTTGAATCCAGTCCTTCATCAAGGTGCTCCACATCTTTTCTAACTGCCTTATCAGCAAACTTCGGATAATGATGAAACTCCGCATTTTCCGGTTTTCCACTAGCAGCATAAGCAGATTGCACCAAACGGAAATCACGGTCCAACCCTCCCTCTGTAAAAATGATAGGACGAGGAGCTAATGACGCAACAACATCTGGAAAATTAAAATACCTCCAATAACCAGGTATCAGATGACGGATAGAATTTGGAAAAGGACGCCTGTTTTCTTTGTCAGGTTTAGTCATCACAACGGCACGTTCTTGAGTCTGGCATAGAAAATCATTGTACACAAAAGCATAAATGTCCTTATCCAACACCCCCAAGACCATCATCGGTTCTGTACCTAATGAGAATCCGCTAATCACAATCCTGTCCTTTCGGATATAAGACTGGTCTTTCATCCAATTCAGCACTTGCATATCCAGATAAGAAGTATACCCTAGCCAACTCCATCCCAGTTCAAGCAAAAAACGGGAAACAACATCATAGTCATAATTCCATCCTTTATCATAACATTCCAAATCGGAGGCTTCTCCGGCAGCGGCATTATCCACCGCTACCGCCACATAACCTTCTTTAACCATATTCAAAGCCATACTTACTTTGGGATTATTATAATCCTCAGTTAACTTATCACAGATGCCGGGCTCACCGGCCAATCCTTCTTTGGTCCTTCCGGAACCCGGAATGCACAAGACTCCGGGTACTGCACCCTTCAAATGTTCCGGTTTCAAAACCAGAAAAGTGGAAACTGACTTTGGAAAAGGATAGAACTCCCATTTCTCTAAAATATATCCCTCTTTTTTTTCCGTTTTCACACAGACAGGAGACGGTTGTCCCTTTATCTCGGGAAACTTCATGATCTCCACCATTGCAGCACGCACTCCATCCTGCCATTGCGTAAAATCCTGTGCGGACATACCGGAACGGTAAGCATATTGGGGATGTGTATCTTTCAACATCTCATGCACAATGGCATAAGTACTTAGTAACCGTCCATCCCCACGATCTGATTTCACAACTGCATGCTTCTCAGGTTGGTAATTCTGAGAATTACCAACCATACATAAGCTGCATACAGATACTAAAAAGAGCAATCTTTTCATTATCATCATATTATCTCACTATTATTCATACCCCGGAGTCTGCTTGATTTCCGGATCTCCATTCAAAACTTCCACATTAACAGGCCACAACATCATATACGCCTTATCCTCTGTTAATATAGGCAATGAACTTCCATAATGCGCTTTAACAGAAAAGACAAAAGGTTTTCCGTTGGAATCACGTAAACGCAATAAATCAAACCAGCGGCTTCCCTCACCTACAAACTCTTTATCACGTTCCTGCAAAATAGCCCACTCATTATCCGCATAATCTCCTGCGATATATTTATGTTGTTCAAATTTATCACCATAAGCACGCTTACGTACCTCATTTATATATGCAGCACATTTATCCGGAGCTCCCAACCCGTTTTCACACTCGGCCAGCATCAACAAAACATCAGCATATCTATATACCGGTACATCTGAATCATAATAATGAGTTCCTCCATCCGTATGTCCCATCAGTTTTTTCCAACAAGCGCCACGAGTCTTTCCTTCGAACATATATTGAAAGAAAGTAGCATCCAAACGAGTATCTTCCTTATCATAAATCTCAATAAACGGCACTTTATACTCATAACGTAATGGTCCGGCTGTCAATAGCTTCAACGGATCCGGACCATATTTATTTCCATCCAAGTCCGTAGCATTGGTAAACAAGGCTACATTATAGAACCAGTTCGCCCCCCAATTGGTCAATTCATTCTTATTAAAACACAGAGCGAAAATAATCTCTTTATTCTTCTTCCCTTCCGGAGTCCATAAATCCGCAAAGTTTGGAAGCAGTTCGAATTGTTGGTTCACCAAATTCAATAAAGCCTTCTTTGCTGTCAACAAGTCACTGTTATTAGGATCTACGGCAGTCAGAGTAGCTATATGATCCCCTGCAATATCATCATCGGGTAATCCTGTAGTGACTTTGGCAGACCACATATATATCTTGGCCTTCAAAAGTTCCGTTGCATAATAAGACCATTCATATTGGTCGGACATCTTCTTATCCGACTCATTGAAGAAAGCTTCGGATTTATTAATATCTTCTTTGATAAACTCTAACGTTTCCTCCGGAGTAGAACGAGCCTTATATAATTGCGTAATATCAATGCTACCCTCGGTAACTTTCGGTTCCGTCTCTAACGGCACACCACCAAATGTTCGATAAAGATAGAAATAGTAATATGCACGCAAGCCATAAGCCTGTCCCAAATAAAATGATTTCTCCATTCCAGTCATATAATCAATTTCTTTATCTACATTTCTGATAAACAAATTTATATGCATGATATTTGGGTACACCTCATACCAATCATCGACACCGGTATTATCTTTCGTAAGCAGATTATTAGTCATAGGCGGACCATATACCCCCTCACCCATAGAAGTAACATCACTTATCAGAATCTCACTTCTGAACTCTCCCAATGTGACAGGCATCTGATATTTATCTCTTAAATCGGCATGAATACCAGTCATAAACATTTCTACCTGAGACTTCTGATTCCAAAAATCATTAGAGCCATAATAATCTTCAGAAGACAGGTCCAACGCATCACAAGCAGACAATACCATCATCCCACTCAACAATATGCTATAAAATATTTTCTTCATAATCCTTCCTATTTATTAGAATGTAACATTTAAACCCAAAACAACTGTTCTAGGGAGGGGATATCCTCCATTCTGACTGACACCATATTCGGGGGTCGCCATATTTTTGGCTGCTGTAATATATCCCAAATTCTGTGCTGTTACAGAAACATCCACCTTGCTCAAACCGGATTTATGAATCCAACTCTGAGGCAAGGAATACGACAGGCTTATTTCACGAAAAGCCAAATAATCGCCACGATAACAATTAATGTCTGATATTCTGTCATAATTACGTTTGCCTAAAAAGTCAGCCCATCCATACACCGGATATTTTCCATTCGGATTACTTTCCGACCAGGAATCTTTAACCAAAGATATGGTATTAAATGTTCCCTGCATATTACCCATAATCCAAGGAGTTTTCCAATCATGCACCCAATAGCCTAAAGCATAATCCAGACGGCAGTTCAAAGTTAATCCTTTCCATGAAGTATTAATGTTAAAGCCTCCGGTCCAATGAGGTATCGTATTACCCAATTTCACCCGGTCATAATCATCAATTACACCATCCCCATTCACATCCTGCCATTTCACATCACCAGCCTGTATAGGCAGTCCTTTCTCCTTTTCGGCATCCGACAATTTAGCCCAAGCTTCAGGTCCATAGAGCACTTTGGCATCTGCTCCATTTTCCGTATAAGTGGATCTGTCTATCAGATTACCTGGAATCTCACTCTCACTCTTATAAATACCAAGAGATTTAAAGGCGTAAATCACACCATATTCCTGTCCTTCCTGATAACCACCCACCCATTGTCTTTCATAGGTACCATCTGCCAGCTTGCGTCCCGTATAAACCTGATAGGCATCCTGCATATTATTCGGCAATCCATTGTACGGTAATGAGATAATCTTATTCTTATTATAAGCGGTATTCATACTAACTGTAAATTTCCAATCTTTGGTACGCAAAACATTGGCAGTCAGTTCTAACTCCATACCTTGGTTTTGTACTTCTCCATTGTTAGAAAGGAAAGAAGAAACTCCGCTATGGGAAGGCAGGGTGATTTCTGCAAATTTATCCTGTGTACGTCTATTATAATAGGTGAAGTTCAAGATATATTTGTTATTCAGAAAACCAATATCGAAACCTGTCTCGAATGTGTACGATTTTTCCCATCTCATGGTGGGATTAGGCAAATCGTTTATCATCAAAGGAACTTTGCCATTATAGTTGGGTACTATTTTACCATCTTTATCTTTCATAATACCATAAGAGCCTTGAACCGTATAATAATCAAGTCCTGTCACTACATTACCATTAGCATCCAGTACACCAGACACATTTCCATTGGCACCGTAACTAGCACGAATTTTAGCATAAGAAAGTACATTGCTACAAGACTCCATAAAATTCTCTCTACTCAATACCCAACCGGCTGATATACCGGGAAAGGTTCCCCAACGGTTATCTTTTGGCAGCTTGGAGTATCCATCGCGACGTAAAACAAGGCTCAGCAAATACTTGGACTTATAATCATAATTCACTCTACCAAAGAATGAAAGAATGCGTTGTCTGTAATGCCAGGAATCTATTTGCCGCACTCCGGCAGCAGTCGAAGTATAATTCAAATCCTGAAAATCAGATAATGGAGATCCATAACCGGACGCCGAAAAACCTTTCTTGTATGAGTCATAATATTCTACGCCTGCCATCGCATCTATAGAATGATCTTGCCGGAATGTAGTCTGATAATTCAAGATTCCATTGTAAGTCTGGTCCAAAAGTCGTTCATGCTTGTTGGAAGTACTATGATTAGTGTCATACACCGGTCCTGTAGCTACAATATAGTCCCCTTTGAAGAACTCTCTGCTGTCATCAAAATAAAACCAAGTTCCTGTGGTCTTGAATGTCAACCCTTTCATTATATTAAAGGTAAAAGACTGGCTCAAATTAAACTTGTCTGTATTATTATCATAGTTCAATGCATCCTCATACACTTTCACTGTGGTCCAGCCACGGGCATAAGAAGCCACGGCAGGGCCTGCCAACCAATCGCCATCCGGACTTTTCACACGGAATGTAGGAGGAACGGACAAGGTAGTACTGAAAAAATCACCTTCACCGGCATATCCTGCACCACCATCGTCCCATTTTGCATCGGTAAATGTCAAAGAAGAATTAGAAGTAAGCCAAGGCTTAATTTTATAATCTGCATTGATCGTGAAATTCAAACGGTGATACCAGTTGTTCATCGCATTTCCTTCGCTGCGATTATAGCCTAGGCTTGCATAATAATGTCCCTTATCATTGCCGCCGGATACGCTCAAGTTATAATCCTGAGTAATAGCCGGAGATTTGATATTATAATCTTTCAGTTGATTATCACAATAAATCAATTTTTGTCCCGGATTCACCGGGTCATCCATTGTCTGCCAACCTTGTTTTAACAGGAAAGCCAGATCATCTGTATAATTCATAACACCCCATACGGCTGTATTGTCTTTATTGCCATTAAGTACATTCCCTTTTTCATCAAAATATCTGTTTCCTGTTCCGTAAGGCTGTGTTCCGGATAAAGTCGCATCACTGGCAAATCCATGCCAAGCGCCCGATTTATCCTGCCATATATGCGAAGACCGATAAAATGCTGAACGCATATAATACAAATAATCATGAGCATTCAAAAACTCATACTGGCTATGGAAAAAATTGAAACCGACTTTCGCACTCAAATTTATTTCCGTATGTCCTTCCGAACCTCTTTTAGTAGTAACAAGAATTACACCATGGAAGCACGCGCACCGTAAATAGCTGTAGCACCAGCATCTTTCATGACCTCCAAAGACTCGATATCCTCCGGATTCACATCACTCAACGACTCGCGTACAGCACCATCGATAATAACCAAAGGTGAACCGCTACCATCCAGATTGGTACCACCACGAAGTACCAAAGTAGGAGTGGAATTCGGATTACCACTAGTTTGCTGCACCCTTAATCCTGCCACTGCACCAGACAGTGCTTGCGCCGGATTAGTATGGACACCCGTACTTAAAGTAGAATTATCAACTTTAGCAATAGAATTAGTCATCTTGGAACGAAGTTGTGTGCCCCCATAACCTGTTATCACCACTTCATCCAAAGTCTTATTGTCTTCCTGCAGTTGAACATTCAAAAACGGCTTTTTCCCTACAACCATTTCTTGAGTCAGATAACCGATATAAGAAAAGACCAAAGACGCTTTTTCACTTACCATTAACGTAAACTGGCCGTCTATATCAGTTATGGTACCATTGGTAGTACCTTTCTCTATAATATTAGCCCCAATAATTGCTTCTCCTTTGGCATCGGTCACTATACCTTTGACAGTCACTTTCTCTTGTTGCATAACAATGGGAGGCGTTTTTTCTCTAGAAATGGCCTTACGAATTATTACTTGTCTGTCACGGATATGATATTCCAAATCAGTACCGGCAAACATTTGTTTCAGTACCTCCTCTATTGTTTTATTCCGTACATCCACATTGACACGACGAGACAAATCAATATCTGTACGATATATAAAAATAAATTGACTATTCTTTTCTACCCAATTAATCACACTCTTCAAAGTCTGGTTCTCCATAGAAACGGTAAAGCTAGTTTGTTCCGCATAACTCATTTCCGCAAAAGCCTCTTCATAACTTGTAAATGTTAAAATCATGGCTAAACTCATACATTTTGTGAATTTAGGCATGAGTTTTATTCTATTCGTGTATTTTTTCATATATTTGATTGTTTTTTCTATTTATTTCAAGGTAAATAATTAAACAACGATTCAGTGACCAGATAGTACGGCAAATACTGTCTGGTTTTCTTTTTTTTACATTCTTCTTTTATTCCATAGGCTAAAGTGTTTTAAGGTTCAACAATTCTCATTTAAGGCTCACATAGATTTCATCTTTATCATTTATTGTATAATGCAATGATAATGAAAGACATAAATTATCCATAACATCGGTAATGTCTGTTTGAAGATCCAGTTTTCCTGACAATGACAAGGTAGTAATCTCCGCATCATACCGTATTTTACACCCATAATACCGCTCAAGTTTCTTCAAAACATCTCCTACGGGTCTTTGATGAAGCAGCAATAAATTATCCTTCCAACTGATGTATTCGGACACATCAACCTTACGTACCTGCGTTTTATTACCTTTAATATCCACCAATTGATTAGGTGCTAATCTTACTTTGCTCTTATTCTCAGTAGTTACTTCCACGCTTCCATGTACTAAAACAACAGATGAAGCCTCATCTTCCCTATAGGCACAGACATTAAACGAAGTACCCAGTACGCGTATATCAAACTCTCTTGTTTTGACAACAAATGGGCAATCCTTCCTTTTGGCTACATCCAGATAAACCTCCCCCTCTACCAGGATTTCACGTTTCTGTTCTTCAAAAATATCCGGATATATCACTTTACTACCTGAATTTATATAAATTCTAGTACCATCAGAAAAAGTAATATCAGCTCTTTTCCCATTAGGAACCATTATCTGGTGCATTTCATTCTTTACAGATGAAGCCTGGGATATTTTAGTATTTAATGCATACTGCTGAATATTCGAACTTCCTAAAGTATCATATTTTAAAGAAGCATCATTTTTCAGATTCATAGCTTGGTTATCTGTTATCAGAATCACCTCATCACCGCAAATGGAAGTCGTGTCATTCAGCAATGCTATATCAAGCTCCGTACCCTCATCAGCATTGGTACTCCACCAGTTCATAGCTAAAATCAAACCAATCGCTGCCGCTATCGACAAAGACCACCTATAAATATGACGTCTGTAGGAAACCCTCTTTTCCCTTTCTACTCGTTTCATCACGTCCTGAAAAGATTTTTCCACATCAACAAATTCCAATTCATCTGCTTCCCGAATCTTCTCAGTCAGGCATCGAACTGTTTTACGAAATTCATCTGAATTATATATTGTTTTTTTATTTTTCATCGAAATACCTTTTTATTAAGAAAACGGCACTCGATAAAAAAGGTACTCATAAAAAAGAAAAGAAATCACACTTTTCTTTGCATGAGTCTTCGTAAGACCAATAGATAAACCTTATATGACAAATAAAAAAACTTATTCATCACACAAATATCACTTCATGAAAACATGCCCAAATGATAAAACAACAACAATTAACTACTCGCTAAATCAAGAGAAGTGAAAAGCCCAAACACTACGCACAGGCACATGAACACAATGCACCAAGATACTGAAAATCCAAATGGTTGAAACAGAGAAAAAGAATTCACGCAAACGTGCCAATGTACGCGACAAAAGATTCTTGCTTGATTGAGGATTCATACCTAAGATAGCGGATATTTCCTGATGGCTCAATTCCTTTACATAATATAAATACAGAATTTCACGCTGACGACCAGAAAGACGTGAAATTGCCTTAGCCAGCCTCCTTTCATTCTTCACATCCACATCATCTTTCTTAAATAAAGAATTTATTATTTCTTCACCCATCGGAAAAAACTCATGGCATTCTTCAATCACTTCCATTGGACGTAAAGACTGAAACGCATCCAGCAATTTATTTCTAAAAGAACAAAGCAAATACGCCTTTACATTATCAGTATAATGCAAATTCCTACAATTTAAAATCAACTTGACGAACAGATTCTGTATGGTATCGGCAACCAGCTCTCTGTCACCTACCATACGAATTCCATAGGAATACAATAACGAATAATAGCGTCGATAAACTTCTTCAAATGCCGCCGTTTCTCCTTTAATGAAAGATTCCCAAAGTTTAGTTTCATCATGTGTTCTATCAACCATAATACTAGCTCCTTAAAAACTTATTGAGCTTGCTCAGAGTTAAACTTAACAAGAAGGCAATATAAGAGATGAATCATGTAATGGACTCATCCCTTACTTTATAATACCTACATATTATTCAAACAGTTTACTGCGCGACAACATACAGGCACCGATAATCCCGGCTCTTTCTTTCAATTTAGATTCTACAATAACAGAATCACGGTTCATCAAGTTCAGTGTATATTTTCGAATAGCTGTAGTGATGGGTTGTGTCAAATAATCACCTGTACGTGACAATGCACCACCAATAATGACTAGCTCCGGATTGAATATATTAATAAGTCCCGCTACATGGCGGCCTAATTTCACTCCAATTTCTTCCACCAGTTCAATACACAGCAAATCTTCCTTATTTACCGCATCAATGATATCATCCAAGGTCAAATCTTCCAAATTTTTCTTGGTATTGGAGATAATAGAGTTCTCACCATTATTAATATGTTCCAACAGAATACGATGCAAAGCAGCCCCCGAAACTTCCGTTTCTATGCATCCTTTTTTCCCACAATGGCAGATAATCTCATTCTCATATCCAAAATTATGCCCGAATTCGCCAGAGAAACCGGATTTTCCTTTATAAATCTTTCCATCAATGATAATTCCCATACCCAATCCCCAACTGACATTGATAAAGATGATATTCTTCTCACCTTTCACAACACCTTGCATATACTCACCGTAAATCATAGCACGGGTGTCGTTGTCAATAGAAACACGATAACCACCCACCTTTTCTGATATAACATCCGTCAACGGGCGCTCATCAAAATTGAATATACTGTAACTATATCCCAAATCCGGATTCACACGCCCGGAAAGATTTACATTAATATTTAATATCTTATCTTTCTCAACACTGACTTTTTGAAGAAAATGTTTAATCAACTTACACAATTCGTCTAAACTCTCAGGGGTATTCTTCGCTTTAAAAGGAACATTCATTTTTAGCTGAACTACATCTCCTTTAAAATTTATCAACCCTAAGTTAATGGAAAACTGACGCACTTCAACACCTACAAAATACCCGGAATCTGCATTCAAACCATACAAACTGGGATGTCTTCCCCCACTGGTTTCCAGCTTTCCATAGTCGTTAATGTAACCTTCCTCACACATTTCATCGATGAATTTTGTAACTGTAGGCACACTTAAATCCATCTCTCTTGCTAAATCAGTAATCGTAGAGCTTCCATTATAAATATAATGGGTAATGATTTTCTTCTTCATCACAGCCATCTTTGAGCCCTTTTCAATTTCTTTCAACAAATTCTCACCCATAATAAAATATTCCGTTAATGTCCACAAATATAGTTATTTTTTTATGAAATCAAATCACATTTAAAGAGAATTTTCAAAAAATATTTTAGAAGATGTAAGCAAATTATCATTTTTTGTAACAATCCCACTTTCCAGATACATTTAAATAATATTTCCTAGTCGTTTATTCATCTTTCTATTTATTAAAAGAGTGATTATTAATAAATAAATTTAGTTTTTACTTGTTGTTTTCATAAATCATTTATATATTTGCACGCAACATGATTAAGTAATATAAAATATTCATTTCAAATAAATTAAAGGCTATGGAAAAGATTCACGGATTAATTGATGCACCTTTTACTCCATTTTATGAGAACGGAGAAGTAAATTATGAACCTATTGAAGCCTATTGCCAACTATTGGTTAGAAACGGACTTCAAGGCGTATTTATCAATGGTTCTTCCGGAGAAGGCTATATGCTGACAGAAGACGAACGCATGAAACTGGCTGAACGCTGGATGGAAGTAGCACCCGAAGGATTCAAAGTCATTGTCCATGTAGGAAGCACTTGTGTAAAATCAAGCAAACGTCTGGCAGAACACGCTCAGAAAATCGGAGCATGGGGTATCGGAGCAATGGCACCTCCTTTCCCCAAAGTAGGACGCATTGAAGAATTGGTGAAATACTGCGAAGAAATAGCATGCGGCGCTCCTGCACTTCCTTTCTATTTTTATCACATCCCAGCTTTCAACGGAGCATTCCTCTCAATGGTAGCATTCTTGGAAGCCGTAGACGGTCGCATTCCTAATTTCGCCGGTATCAAATATACTTTCGAAAGCCTGTATGAATACAACCAATGCCGTTTATATAAAAATGGCAAATTTGACATGTTGCACGGCCAGGATGAAACGATCCTTCCTTGTCTGGCTATGGGCGGTGCACAGGGCGGTATCGGTGGAACAACCAACTATAACGGCAAAGAACTCACAGGTATTATCGAAGCATGGAAAGCCGGTGATCTGGAACTGGCACGCGAACGCCAGAATTTCGCACAGGAAGTTATCAATGTCATCTGTCACTATCGTGGAAACATCGTTGGCGGTAAACGCATCATGAAACTGATCGGGCTGGATTTAGGAAAGAACCGGACTCCGTTCCAGAACATGACAGATGAGGAAGAAGCTGCCATGAAAGCCGAACTGGAAGCAATCAATTTCTTCGAAAGATGTAACAAATAAACCTGAACCACGATGTTTTCAATAGACTATATAAAAGAATGGTCGGAATCATACAAAACAGATCTGACCACCAATATCATGCCGTTTTGGCTGAAATACGGGCTGGACAAGGTCAATGGAGGTATTTATACCTGCGTTGACCGAGACGGCAGCTTGATGGACACCACCAAATCAGTGTGGTTCCAAGGAAGATTTGCTTTTATCTGTTCCTATGCATATAATAATATAGAAAAGAACGAAGCATGGCTGGCGGCAGCCAAAAGTACAATAGACTTTATAGAAGCGCATTGTTTTGACTCTGACGGACGTATGTATTTCGAAGTGACTGCCGAAGGCACTCCTTTGCGCAAACGCCGTTATATTTTTTCGGAGTCATTCGCAGCCATCGCCATGTCGGAATATGCCATCGCATCCGGTGACCAGACGTATGCTGTAAAAGCATTAGACTTGTTCAAACGGATGCAGTATTTTATGGAAACACCAGGCATACTGGCTCCCAAATATCTGGATACCCTCCCGATGAAAGGACATTCCATTACCATGATTCTGATTAATGTGGCATCACGTATCCGTCAGGCTATTCAGGACGAAAGCTTCAATGGACAGATTGACGCCTCCATCGACCAGCTACGTAAAGACTTCATGCATCCTGAATTCAAGGCTTTGCTTGAAACAGTAGGTCCCAACGGAGAATTCATTGACAGCAACATGGGGCGCACCATCAATCCGGGACATTGTATTGAAACTGCCTGGTTCCTGCTGGAAGAAGCCAAATACCGCAACTGGGACAAAGACATTACAGAACTGGCCCTCACTATCCTCGACTGGTCTTGGGAATGGGGATGGGACAAAGAATTCGGAGGTATCATCAACTTCAAAGACTGCAAGAACC
>OJRD01000914.1_pt1 | contig 14010 bp, 9 predicted proteins | sample 1599051 | NCBI WGS metagenome assembly OJRD01 (sample SAMN03922523, study PRJEB24848) | human gut metagenome | isolation source: stool sample | host: Homo sapiens | place: Germany | collected 2010-02 | reverse complement strand
CAAGGAAGCAGATGAAGGGTAGAATGAATGAAACATTGACAGCCGGTAACCAGGCTATTTGTTTCAGGTCAATGATACTTGCCTGTAGCGGTGGAAGAACAGAACCTCCCAGGATAGCCATGATAAGGCCTGCAGCTCCAAACTTAGCATCATCTCCCATGCCTTTCAAGGCAATACCATAGATGGTAGGGAACATCAATGACATGCAAGCCGATACTGCTACAAGGCAATACATTCCGAAGATATTTTGAAGGAAGATTACACCTAAAGTGAAAATACCTCCAAAGATAGCAAGAATCATCAGCAATTTACCCGCATTGAGATAGCGCAGAATGAACGTACAGATAAAACGGCTAATACAGAATATCACCATTGCTATGATATTATATTGTTGAGATAGTACTTCCGCACTTTTCTCGTCCATACCTTGTGACATGAACAAGCGTGTTCCATACTGAATGATGAAAGTCCAGCACATAATTTGTGCACCTACATAGAAAAATTGGGCAATTACACCTTCACGATAACGCGTTTGGGTGAAAATACGTTTCAGTGTAGGGAAGAAGTCTATTCTATGATTCTGATCTCCATTCTTAGGCATCTTGACGAATCGTATCAGAAGCAACATGGCTACGATAATCAGTCCGATAATGAGATAAGGAGCAATCAGGACGCTAAGGTCGCTTTCTTTGATTGCTTGAAATTCGCTGTCGTTAAGCAATGCGCGGTCTTCGGTACACATCGGATGCAATTTCGCTTGAATGAACTGCATGGCTACATACATTCCGAGAAGTGACCCCATCGGGTTGAAAGACTGTGCAAGGTTCAATCGCCGGGTAGCTGTTTCTTCCGTTCCCATGGAAAGAATATACGGATTACAGCTTGTTTCGAGGAAAGATAATCCGCAGGTCAGAATAAAATAAGCAATCAGAAACGGATAGTACTCACCCGTCATTTTGGCGGGGAAGAATAAGAAGGCTCCGAAAGCATACATACCCAGTCCTAACAAAACACCTGCTTTGTAGGAATATTTGCGGATGAAGATGGCAGCCGGGAAAGCCATTGCAAAGTAGCCTCCATAGAAGGCAACCTGTACCAATGCCCCGTCGGTGGCACTCATCCGGAAGATTTTAGAGAATGCCTTTACCATCGGATTGGTAATGTCATTGGCAAATCCCCATAACGCAAAACAGGAGGTAATGAGAATAAAAGGTATAAGATAACTGATGCCATCTTTCGAAATGATGGACTGCTTGGTGTGTTTCATGGTTGTCTCTGGTATTTTTTTAAGTATTATACAAATGGAACATTCTTTCCATCGGTTTCCATTTCTCTGCGGAACTCATTCCGGGTGCGGCTTGTTGGAAGATAGCCATATATTCTTCCCACTCTTGTTGGCGGGGAAGGGTGTTCAGACGTTCCATTGCCGTGTCCCAGTCAAAATCAAGGGGAGTTTCGACAATCATAAACAGTCGTGTTCCCAAGATATAAATTTCCATTTCCAGAATACCGACTTCCCGGATCCCGGCTAGGATTTCGGGCCATGCTTCCGCCTGGCTATGTCTTTTCCGATATTCGGCGATTAGTTCCGGAGAATCGCGTAAATCAAGGGTTTGGCAATATCGTTTGACGGGAACGTCATAAGATTGAACCTGATAACCGGTTTTAGATGTTTCCATATACTTTTATTTTTTAGGATAATATACTTGTGGTGTAACGCTGCGAGTGACAATTTCCCGCAATTCACGAAGATTGGCAATTTCTCCTTTAGCCATTGCCTGCGTCAGAATGTTTCCCATTGCAGTGGCTTCCACCGGACCTGCATAAACAGGAATACCGAGTTCGTCAGCTGTCAGTTGGTTGAGTAACTTATTTTGTGATCCTCCGCCGATGATGTTTAGCTGACGGATCGGAGAGGGGAGACAATGGTTGAGCTGTTCTACCGCCTGCCGATATTTGAAAGCTAATGACTGGAGTACACATCGCACGGTTTCTGCTTTGTTTTTCGGCACTTGCAAAGCATGATGCCGACAATAATGAATAAGAGCGTTTTCCATATTTTCCGGATTCATGAATGTTGCGTCATCCACAGGGATAATGGTTGCAATCTGTGCTTCGGCAGCTTGCGGGATGATTATATCATAATCTTGTTCCTCGCCACACGCTTTCCACTCGCTCATCAAGCGTTGCAGAATCCATAATCCTGTTATATTCTGGAGGAAACGGATTTTGCCGTCTACACCTCCTTCATTGGTGAATTGAGCTTTTCTTGCTTCTTCCGTTAATATGGGTTCGTCCACTTCAACTCCCAGTAGCGACCAAGTGCCGGAACTAAGGAAAGCGATAGGACTTTCTGCAGCAGGAACAGCAGCTACGGCACTGGCTGTATCATGTGAACCTACGGCAATAACGTCTACGGCACCCAGTCCGGTTTCGCGTGCAATATCCTCTTTCAGAGTGCCTCTGATTGTTCCGGGAAGAATGATTTTACCGAACAGATGTTCGGGAAGACCTAAGCTATGTATGGTATCGAATGACCAGTTGCGTGATTTGGCGTTGAGTAATTCAGAGGTGGAGGCGATACAATATTCATTATTGGCTACCCCTGTCAGGAAATAACTGAAGAGATCGGGCATGAATAAAAGTTGCCGGGCAACTTCCAACTGTGCATCTTGATGCTGTTTCATGCTGTAAAGTTGAAACAGCGTATTGATAGGCATCACCTGAATACCGGTTTCGGCATAATGTCGATGTTCATCCATGCACTTGAATACTTCTGCCGGCATTCCCTCTGTTCTTGCATCCCGGTAACAGACTGGATTTCCTAATAGGTTTCCATGTTTGTCAATCAGTCCGAAATCCACTCCCCAAGTGTCAATACCAATACCTTTTACGGCATATCCTTTTTGTGCAGCCAGTTTTAGTCCGGTTTTCATATCTTCGAACAGAGCCGGGAAGTCCCAGTAAATATGATTGCCTAGTTTGACCTGCCGGTTGGAGAAGCGGTATACCTCTTCCAACTCCAGTTTGCCATGGTGAAGGAAGCCGGCGATAATCCGTCCACTTCCGCCTCCGAAGTCTGCTGCTAAATAAGTGTGTTTGATGGTATCTTTCATGGTAATATGCCTGGATATTAGTTGGTTTTCTTTCCTAATACGTAGATTTCCAGGTCTTCAATTTCTGCCGGTGTGAGCACTGAATAATCACCGCCGGATTGAACAATGATGCGACAAGCCATTTCGAAAAAAGTAGCCCGTTCATATACTTGGTCGAAGTCTTTTCCGCACACCACTTGTCCGTGGTTGGTCAGTAAAACCGAGTTATGCTTTTGCATGGCTTCTACCACGGCTTTCGCCAGTTCCGGTGAGCCGGGACGATAATACGGAATCACAGGTATTTCCGAACCTACATGGCAAGGAATTTCTGCTGTTACATTGAAATTTGCCGGCTTGTTCTTCATGCAGGAGACAGCGGTGGCATATTCCGATTGGAAATGGAGAACGACATTGACGTCCGGACGTTCACGGAGAATACCCAAATGGAATGTACTTTCCATAGAGGGTTTTACACCATTGGCAGGAATGCCGCTGGCGATATTGCAGATTGAAACCTTTTCTTTGCCAAGTGTGGGAACCCAGGAACCCGTACCAGAAATCAATGCTTCTTCGCCGATTCTCCAGGAAAGGTTACCGCTGCTGCAAAGCATTAACTTTGCATCCCCGTAACGATGTGCTTGTGCAATGAACTGTGCAATATGTTCGTTAGTAATCATAGTGTTACTTATTTAAGTCGCTGTAGGGGGCGGGGCTATCCCGACATTTGTTATGTGTCGGGTGGGGGACCCCATCCCTACGAACGGCAAAGTTAAAATATTTATTTATACAGGACGAAAAAAACTTGTTTATTTATAGATAGGGCCATAAGTTGCACAAGCTCTGTAGTCTGATCCTTCTTTATCCATGCCGAAGGCATTCCAGGCTGCCGGACGGAACATCTGATCTTCTTCTACATTGTGCATACATACTGGAATACGGAGCATGGAAGCAAGAGTGATTAAGTCCTGACCGATGTGTCCATAGCTGATAGCTCCATGATTGGCTCCCCAGTTATTCATTACTGAATATACATCTTTAAAAGCCGGTTTTTCGCACAGGCGGGGTACAAACCAGGTGGTAGGCCATGTAGGATCTGTACGCATATTGAGTTTCTGATGGATTTCCGGATCAATTTCCACTGTCCAACCTTCTGCGATTTGCAGGACAGGGCCTAAGCCTTTAATCAGGTTGAGGCGCATCATGGTAACAGGCATTCCGCCTTTTGACAGGAAGTTGGACGAGAAGCCACCCCCACGGAAGTAGTCACGGTCTGCCGGATACCAGGTCGTTGCTTTGAGACAGTTCTCTACATCAGCGTCCGTCAGGTTCCATGGTTCTTTCATAACCGGATTGCCTGCTGCGTCTAATGATTGGCCGGAACCGTCGAGAGTCGTTGCACCGGAATTGATAAGATGGATGATACCGTTTGCTGCCAATCCGCTCAACTCTTTGCCGGTTACACGTTTCACGGCTTCAGGACTCCAGTAAGTACGTACGTCGGAGAATATTTGTGCACGGTTGGTCAATAGATGTCCGAACAGCATAGCTACGCCGTTGCAGGCATCGTTCTCGGTAGCTACGACAAATGCTTCACGGATACCGTTCCAGTCAAAAGAAGTATTGAGCAGAGCTTCCGGATAGTCACCGTTAGGATAGAAGTCTGTCCATTGGCGTTGTCCCTGGAAACCGGCTGCAATGGCATTGTGTCCCAAGGCTTCTTCCTTGAATCCCATTTCTTTCAATTTGGGATTTCCGGTCATCAAGTCGCGCATGATAATCGTCATCTTTACAATGAATTCCCAATCAGCATCTTTCTGTTCACGGGTTTTACGTTTTTCAGGACGGTTCTTGAAGTCTTCACCTTCGTTTGTCTTGCAATTTTTTTCAGTCCAGGCCATGGCTTTGGCGTATTCTTCGTGGTCATAGATGCCTTCGTCCATTCGACGGATGATTTCTGTGAGGTCTATTGACTCATTACGCATTCCCAAATACTCTTGGAAAAAATCAGGATTAACAATAGAACCGGCGATACCCATAGATACACTACCCATTGACAGGTAAGATTTGCCTCTCATCGTAGCTACTGCCTGTGCAGCACGTGCAAAACGAAGAATCTTTTCTGATACATCTTCAGGGATTGTGTTGTCGTCCAAATCTTGAACGTCGCGTCCGTAGATACCGAATGCGGGAAGGCCTTTTTGTGCGTGTCCGGCAAGTACGGCAGCAAGGTATACAGCTCCCGGACGTTCTGTGCCGTTGAATCCCCAGACAGCTTTCGGATAATGCGGGTTCATATCCATCGTTTCAGCACCATAGCACCAGCAAGAAGTGACGGTAATGGTAGAGCCGACCCCTTCTCTTTCAAACTTTTCCGCACAAGCAGCGCTTTCGGCTACGCGTCCGATCGTGCTATCGGCAATGACACATTCCACCGGACTTCCATCACCGTTTTTCAGGTTGTTGCTGATTAGCTCGTCTACTGCTTTTGCCAAATTCATTGTTTTTTCTTCAAGGCTTTCGCGAACGCCACCTTGGCGACCATCAATTGTGGGACGAATCCCGATTTTCGGATACTTTTTCATGGTTTCTATCTATTAAAGGATTAATTAATATCTGTGCTGAACTGTGCTGATATATTCGCAAAAAAAATTAAAGTGACTTTCGAAGCCTTACTTCTGTTGGTAAGAACTTCTGAACCGGTACATTATTAAGAACGAAATTGGCCGCTTCGTTTCCCATCATTTCCCAATCAATACTCAATGAGGTTATTCCTTCGTCAATCACTTCGTAGGAAGGAATATCATTATACGCTAACAGACCGAAATCTTTTCCGCATTTCAGCCCTTCCAATCTTCCTTGTTTCACCACTTTTACTACATCTTGTTGCTTGATGGCGATATAGGCAACTCCCTTACGTACGATCAGATTCTCAATATCCTCCTGTATTTCACAGAGGAATCCTTGCTCCTGACAGAAACGGGTAAAATACACCTTACTGCTTTGGGGATGTTTCAGGCTTTTGGGAAACAAAAAAACGAGCTGGTGATAGTTCTTCAATCTTTCCTTGAGCAGATTCAATGCCTGATAGAAAAATTCATCAAAATCCTGGCAGATATATGAATACTTTTCTTTTTCGAATTTGCCGAAATCAAGGAGTAGTAATCTTGAAGGATTAATTTTATTGAGAACAGTGCTGAATTTTTCGTTATCGAAATTCATCACGATGTATTTGTTGTATTTCCCGATGGATTCCCGGAGGATCGTATTGAACAACCGTTCGTTGTATTGATGAAATAATAAGTCTACCTTATAGTTGATAGGCAGATGTCTGACGAAACTGTTATATAAGGCTTCTTTGAAAGGAGTATATTGGTCGAGCAGCAATAAGACATTGGTCACCTGGCTCGTCACATAATAACCCTTGCCGGGAGTGGAGTCGATCAAGCCTCGTTCGCGTAAATCAAGGAAAGCCTTGAAAACGGTGTCGCGTGATACTCCGTATTGAGCACTCAACTGATTGATGGAAGGCAAAGAATCTCCTTCAAGAAATTCTTTTCTGGAAATCGCCTGGCTAAGTGCGTCCGCTAGTTGCGTAACCTTGCTTGCCTGTTGTCCGAATGTTGCCTTTTTATCAATTCGTTTCATATTCGAAAAATAAATAACACTATGCTGAACTATGCTGATGCAAAGAAAGGCATTTTATTCTGAACGGAATAAATAATTTGATATGTTTTATAGCAGAAAACAATAAAAAAATCCCCTCCGGCGGACCGGAGAGGATTTATAGCTTTTCCTGATTTCTTGTTCGGAATCTGCTGAAATTTATTCAGCAGCAGCTTCTGTTGCAGGAGCTTCTTCAGCCGGAGCTGCGGCAGCTTCTTCTGCAGGTGCTTCAGCAGCAGCCTTTTCAGCAGCTTCAGCAGCTTTTTTTTCAGCGAGTGCTTTTGCCTTCACTTCGTTGATTTTCTTTTCTGCTTCCAGACGTGCTTTTGCTTCAGCTTTCTTAGCTTCGTCTTGTTTAGCCTTCAAAGTAGCCAAACCTGACTGTTTGTTGTTTTTCCAAGCTTCGAATTTAGCTTCAGCTTCTGCTTCTGTGAATGCGCCTTTGGCAACACCCCCCAGCAAGTGCTTTTTCATGTAAACTCCTTCACGAGAAAGAATGTTACGTACAGTGTCACTTGGTTGTGCACCTTTCAGTACCCATGCCAATGCAGCGTCGAAATTCAAATCTACTGTAGCAGGATTGGTGTTAGGGTTGTAAGTACCAATCTTCTCAATAAATTTACCATCACGTGGTGCTCTGCTGTCTGCAATTACAATTGAATAGAACGCGTAACTTTTACGTCCGTGTCTCTGCAATCTGATTCTAGTTGCCATTTTAAATAATTGTTTTTAATGATTGATTTGAATTATGCTATTATCTCGTAATAGCGGGCACAAAGATACGGCTTTTCTTTTGATTGACAAACATTTCGCATCTTTTTTACGAATACCGTTTCGGATAGCGGAACAAGATTGCTAGTAAGGCGCATGCTCCCATTGTAAACGGATAGTAGAGATTTCCGATGATACTGATGGGGGAGATACTGGCAAGTCCCGCTGCAATCAGCATCTGCGCTCCGTATGGAATAATCCCTTGTATCAGGCAGGAGAAAGTATCGAGGATACTGGCTGTTTTTCTTCGGTCGAGATGGAATTTCACGGCAATATCTTTGGCAATCGGTCCTGTTGTTATAATGGCAATCGTGTTGTTGGCTGTACATAAGTTGGCGATACTTACCAGGGCGGCAATGCTTAGTTCGGCTCCTCTTTTACCATTGACGTGGCGGGTGAGTTTCCGGATAATGAAATCGATACCACCGTTATAACGGATGGTTTCGAGCATCCCTCCGGCCAATAGAGTGATAATAATCAGTTCTCCCATTCCTGTAATTCCCGTTCCCATGGCACCAAACCAGTCGAAAATTCCAAAGCTGCCGGTCGCGATGCCAATGATGCCACTTGTCAATATACCTATTATGAGTACGAGCATCACGTTCATTCCGGCAATGGCTGTTCCTAATACTATTATATAAGGTATAACTTTGATCCATTCAATGGTCTGTGTTTGGGCGGGAGCGGTAATGGATAGTCCCTGAAATATGTAAATTCCCAACACAATGATGGCTGCCGGGACGACAATCATAGAATTTACACGGAATTTATCGCGCATTACACATTCCTGGGTTTTTGTCGAAGCGATGGTGGTGTCGGAGATAAAAGATAAGTTGTCTCCGAAAAAAGAACCGCCTACTACGACGGCTACCATAAAGGGGAGAGCTATTTCTGTCTTTTCTGCCAGTCCTACGGCAACGGGAGTAAGGGCGACGATAGTTCCTACGCTGGTTCCGATGGATAAAGAGATGAAACAGGCGGCAATGAAGATGCCTGCCAGTAACAGGTTATCCGGCAGAATATGCAGTGTCAGATTGACAGTGGCATCGATTGCTCCCATTTGTTTCGCACTATGAGCAAAGGCTCCGGCAAGAATGAATATCCATATCATCAGGAGGATATTTTTATTGGCAGCTCCCACGGAGAACTGATAGATGCGTTGGTCTAGTTTCAATCCTTTGGTAATAGCAATGGCGTAGCAGGAAGAAACAAGGAAAGCCACCGTGATAGGCACTTTATAAAAGTCGTTGACAAGAATGGAAGTTACCAGGTAAAGGCATAAGAATACGAGCAACGGACTTAATGCCCACCAACTTCCGGTGCGGTTTTTATGTATTTTTTCTTCAGTCATAAATGGAATATGTAGATATTCGTTTTTTGCTTTCGGTTCTCTGTCTCTTAAAGTAAAATAATACGCTTTTGCATGATTTCCGTCAGTTGTGCTTTCAACAGGCGGGCATTGATAGGTTTAGGCATATAGCCGTCAAAACCGCTTTCCATCACCCGTTGTTCATCCGAAGCGTATGCAAAAGCCGTAATGGCGATAATAGGTACCTTGGCAGAATATTTGCGTATTTCTTTAGTTGCCTCGTAACCGTCCATGACCGGCATATTGATGTCCATCAATATAATCTGCGGATTATATTGCTTGAACATTTCCACCGCCTCTTGTCCATCCCAGGCATGAATTAATTGATACTCTCCCTTTAGTATGGATGCGAACAGTTTGTAGTTACTTTCATTATCCTCGGCAATCAGAATGGTAAACTTGTTTTTTTCTATACTTATCGGCTGAATTTCCTCTTTTTTTATGCTTTCTTCTACGGCTATTGCGGCTTTATATGGCAGCGTGAACCAGAATGTTGAACCTTTGCCCTCTTCCGAGTCTACTCCGATGGTACCTCCCATGTGTTCTACCAGAGTCTGGCAGATAGAAAGTCCCAGGCCGGTGCCTTGTTCGAAACTATTTAATTTGACGAAGCGTCCGAAAATGCTCTTTTGCTTGTCTTTGGGAATGCCACAGCCAGTATCGCTGACATAAAAATAGATCTCTTTGCCGCGGAGTTCATAACCAAAACGAATGTATCCTTCAGTGGTGAATTTGATGGCATTGCTTATCAGGTTGATGAGCAATTGTGACAGCCTGTTCTTCTCTGTATGGATAAAGCAGTTTTTCTCTGCCAGATGGCAGGTTAACTGTACTTTTTCAGATTTTATTTTTAATTGTAATGAGCTCGTTAACTCGTTCAGCATTTTGTTCAAGTCTATGTTGGAATATTGAAATTCCAATGTTCCGGCTTCAATCTTTGATAAATCAAGAATGTCACTGATTAATTGCAATAACAAGGTATTATTGTTTTCAATGATGCTCACATATTCCTGCTTTTCCTCTTCCTCGTCTGTTGAAGCCAATATGCCGGAGAAACCGACAATAGCGTTGAGGGGAGTACGGATTTCATGGCTCATATTGGCGAGGAAGGCAGACTTCAGACGATTGGATTCTTCTGCCCGGTCTCTGGCTGTGGTCAATTCCATTTCCATCTTTTTCCGTGTGGTGATGACTAGTGAAGAACCGACCAGGGTGAGCGGCTTGCCGTTTTCGTCACGGGTCTCTACAGCGGCTTGAGCTTCCACCCATTCGATTCTGTGAATGTTATTCTGTACATTGATAACCCGGTATTCTTCCCTGACTTTATCCGATCGCCCTTCTATCAGGTCATCATAGGCTTTTTCTACCCGTTTACGGTCTTCTTTGAATATCTTTGAGAAATATTGGGAATCGGGCACTGCCAATTGTTCTTCATTCACGTCTTTATCGTTTGTGCTAAGCTCAATAGGCCTATTGATGTCGCAAAGTATGGTTTTGCTTCGCAAATCCCATTTCCAAGGCACGATATTGGCTACGTCCAGTGCCATTGCCAGTTTATTGTTGGTAGCACTTAGTTTTTGTTGTGCTTTGTGTAGTTCGGTGCTGTCCAGGCAGAAAATATCGACAATATTGTTGTGGTGAGTTCCTTTTAGTACTACATCATAGAAGGTGTCTATCTGTTTGAAATAATAGGGGAAAGTGATAGCCTTGTTTTCCGCAAGTGACATTTTGGTGAAATGCAGGAACTCCGGCATGGATTCAGGGAATATTTCACTGGCTTTCTTGCCTACTACATCTTCTTTACGGAAAAAACTTTTCTCGAAATGAGCGTTGACATTCCGGTATACAAGTTCTATAGGGGTACCTTCTTCATTCATGATTAACTCTTCTTGCATATACAATATAGGCATATTGTTAATCAGGTTTTTGTAAGAAGTCATTGTGTCAATCTCTTTCTGTTGTATTTTCTTGAGCTTATTCAGATGACTGATGCGGTATTGGAAGAATAGGGCAAGCAGTATGAAGCAGACTATGGTTCCTAAAATAAAGTATCCGTACTGTTCCCAAAACGTAGGCGGCTTGTTAAAGAAAATAGTGCCCGGTGGACATAAGTATGGCGACATTCCTTTACGTAGCAAAACATTGTAGTTGATAGTCGGAGCGGCATCTGAAGGCTCGTAAAAAGGTATCTCGGATGCTTGTTTGCCATTCAATATTGATTGGATCGTTTGTATGATTTTCTGGCTGTATACATGTTGATCGTAGATGTATCCGCCAATTATTCCTCCTGCGTTGTCCTTGATTGTCATCATCCCAAGGCTGAACAGAGGTGCGGAAGTCGTTGAGACTAATAGGTGTGAATTTGTAACTAGCGAGGTGTTGCCGGCAAAGGTGTGTTTGTAAAACCATGAAGAGAAAAGTATTCCTGTTGTTTTAGGATCAACGGTGTAAAGGGTGTCCAGTAAATGATTGGTTTGCATCTTCCGGGGCGATATGAATTGATAATTGATGTCGGGATGGCTCTTTTTCAATTCTTGTTTGATAACCATATTGTAAGTCTGGTTGTTTTGCCGTTCATCACCGATAAATATGAAATTTTTAATATCGGGAGTCATTCGGCAAATCAGGTCTATATTTTCTTTAATATAGAAATTGGAATGTAGGAAAGTGAGATTGTAAGGCTGCGCCATATCTGCAATCGGGGTTCTTGCAGTCAACTCAACAGGCTTCTTTTGGAGATAAAATTCCTTCGGGCCGATGTAATCTTCTTCAGCACATAGTATAATCGGAATATTTCCCCACATCTTTCTGAAGTCGTCCCGTAATATCATGCTGGAGTTTCCGAGTAATATCAACATACGCGGAGAATGTCGCTTGTATTTTTCCAGAACTGCCTGTCTGAATTCATTCAAAGTGGAGTCTGTGTCCATCATTAGCATGTTCATGTGTTCGGTATAGAGTGCTAATTGAGGCGAATTCTGGGCATATTCGGTAATGGCTGAAATCATTCTGAAGCTCCAGGGAGCTGCTTCTGTATATGAATTAATGATTAAAAGATAATTTGACGAGTTCACTGAATCTTTTTGAGCTAGAATCGGTGATATGTAGGAAAAAGCTAATAGACAGAAAGACAAAAATAATTTTATTATATATGAGTTAATTATTTTGGTTTGAAAAAGAGTTGTCATTTTAAATTTAATTTTCTGGTGGCTTATTAAGTTTATGCATTGGCAAAAGTATTAATAATAAATGAATTAAACTTGATTTTGACCATAAAAAATGAATGAAAAAAAGACTTCAGGTCTTTTTCTGATTAACGGGCTTTTTATTCAATTTTATAGGGATACGCTTTGGTAGGGATGAGTAAACCAAAAACGCGAGCCGGTTCCCATCTCGGATTCCACTCCAATAGTGCCGCCGAGATGTTCGATAATGCTCCTGCAAATAGACAGCCCTAAGCCTGTGCCTTTTGAGAATGAATTGAGTTTCACAAAGCGGTCGAATACCCGGTCTACTTTGTCCGGTTCAATCCCCATTCCTGTATCAGCTACGGAAAATTCAATTTCACAGGTATCTTCTTTCAGATGATATTCAAGAAGAATCTGTCCCTTATTTGTAAATTTGAGGGCATTGTTGATAAAGTTTGTGATAACCTGCATCAGACGTTTCTTGTCAGTATAGATATAAAAATTGGGTAGGGTGGGGGCTAGTAATACAGGTACCGGCTTATCTTCTTTTATATCATAATTGCGTATGATATCTTCACAGAAGCTCTTGATGTCCAGATAATCCATGGTGAAGTCGAGTGTTCCGGCTTCTATTTTTGATAAGTCGAGAATGTCGGATATCAGTTGTAAAAGAAGTTCGGTGTTTTCTTGCATGATATCGACATAATCCTGGCGTTCCTTTTTGTCATCCGATTCGACCAGTAAACTGGCAAAGCCGACAATCGCATTGAGCGGAGTACGGATTTCATGACTCATATTGGCGAGGAAGGCTGATTTTAAGCGGTCCAGGTTTTCCGCTTTTTCTTTGGCTATCCTTAGTTCTTCTTCTATTGTTTTTTGGTGGTCAATATCAACGCTGGTAATCACGTGTGCCATCTGTCCGTCTATCCAGGCAAATGCTGCACTGAATACCCGGAACCAACATTTGTCGAACGGGCGTTGGTAATCCCAGGAATATACCTTGGTTGGCAGCCCGTTTTCATCTATCAAATGTTTCTTAGGACAAAACTCACATTCTCCGGTTTTATCTTTATATAGAGCCTGCCAGCATTTTTTTCCTTCAAAGTGTTCGATACCTCCATAAGGAGCGGCCATAGATTCATTGGCATATAGCATATCATGGGAATCAAAAGAGTTTACGTAGATGTCAACCCCCATATTATTCATGATGCTGCTTAACGTCTTGCTCGCCCGTACTTCTCTTTCTTTATATTCCCGCACTGCTATTTCCTTGGAGAGGGAGCCTAAAATGAGATGAATCATTTGCAGTTCTTCATCGGTGAAAGATATTGCATGTTCTCTGTCTCCAAATCCGATGAATCCGATAATTTTTCCTTCGGAGTCTTGAATTTGCCGGATTAGTAATGAATCGACTTTATAGAAATCCACGATGTCTACATCATCCCAAGAAGTATTTTGGTTTCTGCAAGCATAAAAAGGTTTGTTCTTTCCATTTGCACGGACAACATGTTGATTGGTCATTTCGCTGATTTCAAAACGTTGTCGCAAAACGTTGTCGTTATTTCCGACAGTTTCCTTTAGATAGAAGTAGCGAAATCCGTCAGTTTGATAAATGAATCCTCTTTTAAAGCCATAGTATTCGCAAATATCCGTAAGTGATTCTGTGATTTTTTTCTCAATAGAGTCACAGCTATTCAGTCTTTCTAAAAAATGAAGTAAAAATGCATTGTAATTCTCTCTTTCTCTAATCATATTGTTTTAGGCATCTTTAGTTAGATAAACTCAAAATGAGTATGCTGTTCATCTCTTTCAAATCTTCAAGCTGCTAATATACGGACTTTTTAAGAATGAAGAATACTGTTTTTGTTTTTTCGTAATATTCCGTTTTTCTTTATTTTAGTACGGAAAGAGAATAGGATAGAGA
>OJRD01000913.1_pt1 | contig 14014 bp, 17 predicted proteins | sample 1599051 | NCBI WGS metagenome assembly OJRD01 (sample SAMN03922523, study PRJEB24848) | human gut metagenome | isolation source: stool sample | host: Homo sapiens | place: Germany | collected 2010-02 | reverse complement strand
CGAGATTGCCTCTTGTCTCGTGGGCTCGGAGATGTGTATAAGAGACAGACGCCGACAAGCTCAAGGTTCCCTTCGTGGCCTTCCTGGGGGAGGACGAGGTGAAAAACGGAGTGGTCTCCCTCAAGGACATGGCCTCCGGCGTCCAGGAATCGGTGGCCCTGACCACAGCCCCCGGCTGGCTGGTTGAGAAGATGGCCGGGCTGGGCGTGGGGACCCCCATCCGGGACCGGGAATAAGCCCTCTTCCTCTCCGCCCTGTGGAGAACGAAACCCGCATGACGCGCAGTCTTCCAACGAAAGACCCTCTTATGATACAATTTGTACTTTTCATATTATATATTACAATTTGGAGTTGATTTTATGATGCAATCCCGCACCCATACCTGCAACGAGCTCCGCATGGAGCACGTGGGACAGCAGGTGAAGATCGTCGGCTGGATGGAAAACATCCGGGAGGTGGGGGGAAACCTGGCCTTCGTCATCCTCCGGGACTTCTACGGCACCACCCAGGTGGTGATCGAGACCGAGGATATGATGAAGCGGGTCAAATCCGTCAACAAGGAGTCCACCCTCTCGGTGGAGGGCGTGGTACGAGAGCGGGATTCCAAGAATCCCAAGCTCCCCACCGGCGACATCGAGGTGGTCCCCTCCCAGATCGAGGTCTTGGGCCGCTGCCGCTACAACGAGCTCCCCTTCCCCATCAACCGCAGCCGGGAGGCCGACGAGGCCGCCCGCCTCAAGTACCGCTACCTGGACCTGCGCAACCCTGAGGTCAAGGCCAACATCATCCTGCGCTGCCAGGTGGTGGCCGCCCTGCGCCAGGCCATGACCGAGCACGGCTTTTTGGAGATCACCACCCCCATCCTCACCGCCTCCTCCCCCGAGGGGGCCCGGGACTACCTGGTGCCCGCCCGGAACCATCCCGGCAAGTTCTACGCCCTGCCCCAGGCCCCCCAGCAGTTCAAGCAGCTTCTGATGGCCTCCGGCTTCGACCGCTACTTCCAGATCGCCCCCTGCTTCCGGGACGAGGACGCCCGGGCCGACCGCTCCCCCGGCGAGTTTTACCAGCTCGATATGGAGATGGCCTTTGCCTCCCAGGAGGACGTGTTCGCCGTGCTGGAGGACGTGTTGCCCCCCATCTTCGCCAAATACGGCAAGTACGGCGTCGCCTCCTCCGCCCCCTTCCGGCGGATCCCCTTTTCCGAGGCCATGGAGACCTACGGCTCCGACAAGCCCGACCTACGCATCGACCTGACCGCCGTGGACGCCACCGCGCTGCTGGGCGGCTGCGGCTTCGGGCCTTTTGAGGGCAATGTGGTCAAGGCCGTGCCCGTCACCGACTGCACCGCCACCCGGAAGCAGATCGACAAGCTCTGCGCCGACGTGGAGGTCCAGACCGGCAACAAGTGCTACTGGTTCCGGCTGGACGAAAAGGGGGAGATCGTAGGCGGAATCGCCAAGTTTGTCCAGCCCATCCGGGACCAGGTGATCTCCGCTCTGGGCCTGAAGCCCAATACCTTCGTAGGCCTCACCGCCGGGAAAACGCTGGCCGCCCAAAAGACCGCCGGCGCCCTCATCAAGCTGCTGCCCACCCTGGCCCCCCACCACATGGACCAGGCCCGCTACGAGTTCTGCTGGATCACCGACTTCCCCATGTACGAGATCGGCGAGGAGTCCGGCCAGTTGGAGTTCTGCCACAATCCCTTCTCCATGCCCAAGGGCCAACTGGAGGTGCTGCTCCGGGCAGAGCGGGGCGAGATCGATCCCCTCACCATCACCGCCGACCAGTACGACCTGGTATGCAACGGCGTGGAGCTCTCCTCCGGCGCGGTGCGGAACCACGACCCGGAGATCATGATCAAGGCCTTTGAGCTGGTCCGCCTGGGCGAGGACGACGTGAAGGCCAAGTTCCCCGCCATGTACAACGCCTTCTGCTACGGCGCGCCCCCCCACGCCGGCATCGCTCCCGGCGTGGACCGGATGGTCATGCTGCTGGCCGGCGAGGACTCCATCCGGGAGATCATCCCCTTCCCCATGAACAAGAACGCCCAGGATCTGATGATGGGCGCGCCCTCCGAAGTCAGCCAAAAGCAGCTCGACGAGCTGCATATCGCGCTGGTCAGGCCGGAGGAGTAAGCCCCTTCACAAGCAGGAGCCTGCCTCTGCTTTGGGCTGACCGGGGCCCCGCAAAGCGGGGCGGCGCGAAACGCGCCGTACAAGCGTTTTGCGAAGCAAAACCTTGGTGCGGGGGCAATTGACTTGCCTCCGCACCAAAAAAATCGGGGTCCCCGCAAAATTTTGATTTTGCGGGGACAGCCAAAAGCAGCTCGACGAGCTGCATATTGCGCTGGTCAGGCCGGAGGAAATCTGATCACGGCTCGGCGGACTTTTGCGTTGTCCGCCGAGTCTTTTTTCTTTATTCTTGACATATGCCGATAAATAGTGTATCCTCTGTTTATCGGCATATGACAGAAACCAGAGAGGAGGTCCGCAGATGCCCAGGCCCTGCAAGAGAAGACGGGTATGCGCCCTACCGGAACGGCCCAACTTCGGTCCCGTGGGCGCAGGCCCCGTCCGACAAAGCGTACCCATGACGGTGGACGAATTTGAGACCATCCGGCTCATTGATCTCGAGGGGCTGACCCAGGAGGCCTGCGCCGGTCAGATGGAGGTGTCCCGGGCCACGGTCCAGGCCATCTACGGCAGCGCCCGGCACAAGCTAGCCCAGGCGCTGGTCCAGGGCCGGGAGCTGGTCATCGGCGGAGGGGACTTTGTCCTCTGCACCGGCGAGGGCCAGGGCTGTGGCTGCGGACACTGTCACAAAAAGCGCGGGCATCACAAGGAGGATCAGCCATGAAAATCGCAGTTACCTACAGCAACGGACAAATCTTTCAGCATTTCGGCCACACCGAGACCTTCAAGGTCTATCAGGTGGAGGACGGCAAGGTGGCCTCCAGCGCGATACTGGACAGCAGCGGCAGCGGCCACGGGGCTTTGGCCAGCCTGCTCCGGAGCCAGGGCGTGGACGCCCTCATCTGCGGCGGCATCGGCGGGGGAGCCAAAACCGCCCTGGCCCAGGCCGGAGTCACCCTCTACGGCGGGGTATCGGGCAGCGCCGACCAGGCCGTGACCGACCTGCTGGCGGGCAAGCTCACCTTCAACCCCGACGTGATGTGCAGCCACCACGGGGAGCATCATGGCCATGACTGCGGAGAGCACCACGGCGGACAACACGACCACCACTGCGGCGGACACTGCGGAAGCTGAGGCGGCGGCCCGCAGGAGGGTAAAAAAGGCCCTCGGCCCTACCAGGTAGGGCCGGGGGCCTTTTTGTGTCTAGTCACCCGTGGGGGCCGCAGGGGGCTTCGGGCCCCCTCCGCTCCGATGGCGGCGGCGGCGAGGGCGGCTGGAGGGTCTTTTCTCCTCCCCCTCTTTTCCCGGCTGCGGCTGGGGCTTGTCGCCCTGCTCGTCCTGGGGCCCCTTCGGAGGCCGCGGCTTATTCGGCCGGGGCGGCTGCTCCTGGCTCCTGGGCTGGCCCGCCTGGGGCTGGGCCGGGGCCTGCGCGCCTCCCTCCCCCGCCGGCTTGCGGCGGCGGCGGGACCGGCTGTGGCCCTTTCCCTCCCCCTGCTTCTCCGGCCGGGGCGGCTCTCCATGGTCCGGCTCCGCCGGGGCATCGGAGGCGCTGAACACCGCCTCCAGCGCCGCGGCCAGAGAGGACCGCTCCGTCGCCGCCCAAGGCTTGGCTTCCTCCTCCGGGTCCACATAGCGCAGCTTGGCCAGCTCCTCCGGCGGCGGGGCCACATAGCCCTCCGGCCGCTTGCCCTTGCCGCTGCGGACCACACAGACCTCGCAGTTGCGATAGCACTTGGGGGGCTCCTGGCTGTCCTCCAGACGCACCTTTACCTGCTCCCGGAGCAGATTCACCCCGCTCACCGTCCCTACGCCGTCCGGCGTCTCCACAAAGGACTCCTGCTTGGGACAGCGCTTCACCGCGTCCTCATAGGCCTCCTGCTCATACTTCAGGCAGCACATCAGCCGCCCGCAGGTGCCGGAGATCTTGGTGGGGTTCAAGGACAGGTTCTGGGTCTTGGCCATCTTGATGGACACCGGCTGGAACTCGTCCAAAAACGTGGCGCAGCAGAAGGGCTTGCCGCAGATGCCCAGGCCGCCCAGCATCTTGGCCTCGTCCCGGACGCCGATCTGCCGCAGCTCGATGCGGGTGTGGAACACCGAGGCCAGATCCTTCACCAGGGCCCGGAAATCCACCCGGCCCTCGGCGGTGAAGAAGAACAGGATCTTATTGCCCTCGAAGTTGTATTCCACCTCCACCAGCTTCATCTCCAGCTTGTGCTCGGCGATCTTCTCCTGGCAGATGCGAAAGGCCCGCTCCTCCTTCTCCCGGTTGCGCTGGAGGGTCTTCTTGTCCTCCTCGGTGGCCAGCCGAATCATGGGGCGCAGAGGCTGCACCACGGCGGAATCCTCCACCAGGGTGTTCTCCTTGACGCACTCGCCGTACTCCACGCCCCGGGCCGTCTCGATGATGACCCCCTGGCCGGGCTCCACCCGGACGCCCCGGGGGTCAAAATAATACTGCTTGCCGCCGCTCTTAAAGCGGACGCCGATAATCTCTGTCATGGGGTTACCTCGTTTTGTTTGGATTCCCGGGCATACTGCCCGCGCACAGCCAGCCCGCGATATGGCCCGGGCCCACGTTGAAGTCCAGGGCGGAGCGCAGGGCCTTTACATGCTCCGTCAGCGCCAGCGCCCGCTTGCGGTCCGGGCTGGCCAGCAGCCCCTCCCGCAGGCGCTCCACCGTCTGATCCAGCAGGGCGGCCAGGCCCTCCCGGTCCAGCTTCTCCAGGCCCACGCAGTATTCCATCCGCTCCAGCTCGCCGCCGGTGAGCAGCAGTCCCGCCAGCGTGCGGGATTGCTCCACCAGGGCCGGGTCAGGCGCCTCCCCCGCCAGCCGGTCCAGCCGCAGCGTCTCGCATCGGGAGCGCACTGTGGGCAGCAGGTCCCCGTCGCTCTCCGCCAGCAGCAGGAAGGCCGCGTAAGGCGGGCCGTCCTCCAACAGCTTGAGCATGGCGTTCTGGGCGCTGGCGTTCATGCTGCCCGCATTCTCGATCTGATAGACCTTCCGCGGCGCCTCGTTGGGCAAAATATAGGCATCCGACCGCAGGGCCCGGACGGCGGCCACGTTCACGTCCTTCCCGTCCTCCCCCACCCGCACGATGTCCGGGTGGATGCCCGCCGCCGCCTTCCGGCAGCCCGAGCAGACACCGCAGGGGGGATTCTCCCCCGTACACACATAGGACATGGCCAGCCGGTCCGCCGCCGCCCGCCGCGCGGCTCCCGCCGGCCCACTGAGGATATAGGCGTGGGACAGGCGGGAGGCTGCCGGCTCAGGCCCGTTCAAAGCGCTCAATGTCCACCACAAAGATGGTGGCCCCGCCCACCGTGACCTCCACCGGCATACTGGGGTAATAGCCGTAGCTCATCTCGGTGGTGGTGGGAATCATCTGCTTGCGGCTGTGGGAGTGCTCTTTGATGATATCAATCACGGTCTGCACCTTCTCCTCGTCCACACCGATGAGGATGGTCACGTTGCCCGCCATCAAAAAACCGCCGGTGGTGGCCAGCTTGGTGGAGGAGAAGCCCTTCTTCGTCAGCGCATGGGTGACGGCGTTGGCATCGTCATAGTTGATGATCGCAAGGACCAGTTTCATGGTATTCCCTCCTAGTACAAGGCGCACGGCGATGATATTACGCCTATCGTATTATCGGTATTATATCCTATTTCCGTCAAATAGAAAAGGTGTTTTTTTTCGATACGCTCCCCGGGGGCGATGACCGGCACGCCGGGGGGATAGGGGGCCACCTGCACCCCGCAGACCTCCCCCTCCGCCTGCCGCAGAGGGAGATACCGCCGGGGCGCGAACAGGGCCTGCCGGGGGCGGACCACCAGCGGCGGAATACCGGGCAGGCCGGGACAGGATCGGGTGGGGACGGCGGGCAGAGACAACCCCTCCAGCGCCGCGCGCAGCCGGGCAAACTCCGCCGCCCCATCGGCACAGGTGGCGATGAACACCACATGGCCCACGTCGGCCATCTCCGGATAGACACCCTGCCCCTCCAGCGCCCCCTTCACACCAAACCCGTCGCGGACGCTCAGCACCAGACGGCAGGGGTCCAGCGCCAGGCCAGGCCGGGGCCGGAGGGCCGGGAGCTCCGCCCGCAGAGCCGCTACCTCCTCCGCCACAGCCCCATACGCCGCCGCGCCCCCATCCTCCAGCGCAGCCCGGCACAGGTCCAGAGCCGCCATCATGGGATAGGAAGGACTGGAGGAGCCGTAGATGGAGCCCGCCCGGCGCAGGTCATCCAGGCTATAGGTCCCGGAGGAGAACAGCAGAGCCGTCTGGCCCGGGGCCGGGAGGGTCTTATGGGCCGAGCAGACCACCAGGTCGGCCCCCCCATAGGCCTCCAGCCCCAGGAAGGGCAGATGGGCTCCGTGAGCCCCATCCACCACCAGCGTTCCACCGTGGGCATGGACGACCTGGGCAATGGCGAAAATATCCGACAACACCCCGTAATAGGTCGGTGATGTAATACAAACTGTTTTTATATCCGGGTGATTATTTAGCTCATTGTCCACAAGCTGTGGAGAAATCGGTCCGGTCACTCCCTCGGTCAGCCAAGGGCGGGGCAGGTACACCGGCTGCAGGTCCAGCAGGGCCATGGAGTGATAGACCGAGCGGTGACAGCCCCGGTCCACCAGCACGCCGCCCCCCACGGAGCAGGCCAGCGTCAGGGCGGTGTGCAGGCCCTGGGTGGAGCCGCCGGTGAGAAACAGACAGGCCGACATCCCGAAGGCCGCCGCCCAGAGCTTCTCCGCCGCCTCAATGGGGCCGCCGGGGGAGAACAGGTCTCCCGTTGGGGGCAGCTCGGTGAAGTCCAGCTCCGACAGGCGGGACAATTCCGGCGCGGGCAGGGGCTTTCCATGGTGGCCGGGCATATGGAAGCGGAGGGGACCGGTATCGGCAAAGGCGCGCAGCGCGTCATAGAGCGGGGTATGGGACATCCGAAAGACCTCCTGTGTAAAAAAGCGGCGGGACGCAATCGTCCCGCCGCTCTTCCTCTGGATTTAATTTCTGTGCTCTCCCCGGGAGTAGGCCACCACCGTACGGCGATTGGGCTCGGCGCCGGTGGAGTAGGTGGTCACGTCGGGGTAATCCTGCAGAGCGGTGTGGATGACATGGCGCTCGTAGGCGTTCATGGGCTCCAGCGTGACGTTCCGGCGGTATTTGACCACCTTGCCCGCCACCTTCCGGGCCAGCCGCTGCAGGGATTCCTCCCGCTTGGCCCGGTAGTTCTCCGCATCCACATGGATGCGCACCCGCCGGCTCTGCCCCTTGTTCACCGCATAGCTGGTGAGCTGCTGAATGGCGTCCAGAGTCTCTCCCCGGCGGCCGATGAGGGCGCCCAGGCCCTCGCCCAACAGTTCTACCTTGTAGTTGCCCTCTTCGGTGACCAGAATCCTGGGCTCGGCCTTTACCTCCATGCGCTCCAGCAGGCCGGTGAGGAATTCACGGATCTGAGCGGCCCTCTCGTCATCCCCGGCGGGGGGAGCGGCCACAGGCGCGGCCGCGGGAATCTCCGCTTTCGGGGCGGTGGGGGCGGGCTGGGCCGCCGCAGGCGCCTTTTTCGGCGCGGCCTCCTTCTTGGCGGGCTGCGCCGCAGGCGCGGGGGCGGGCGCCTCGTCCGCCGCTTCGTACGTCACCTTGATTTTGGCGGGAGTGCTGCCGATGCCCAAAAAGCCCGACTTGGCCCGCTCCAAAATCTCCACAGAGACCTCATCCCGGTCCAGGCCCAGCTCCCGCAGGGCCTTCTGGATGGCCTCCTCTTCATTCTTCCCGGTGGTTTCGATCCATTTCATCATTTGGTATCTTCTCCTTACTGGGACAGACTTACTGTTTGGTCTCGCCGTCCTGCTCCGGATCGGCGGTTATGTCCTTGACTTCCTGGTCCAGCGCCTTCCAGGGGTCGTCCACATCCAGGGTGGACTCCTCCGGCACGGCAGGGGTCTGCTCCGGCTGTTCGGCGGCCCGCTCCTCCAGGAGCTCCTCTACGACGGCCTCGTCGGCCTGGCACTCCAGGGCCTCCTCAGCCAGCTTTTTGGACGCCTCGGGCTCCTCCTGCTTCTTTTTGCCGAAAAAGCGGCGCTTCTTCTCCAGCGCCTCCTCCACGGCGGCCTCGTCCACCGGCTCGCCGGGGTCGCGGTAGGCCGTGGGACCCTCGGGACGGTAGCGGTAGGGATCGTAGGCCCGGCCCCGGGCATAAGCGCGCACGCCCACGCCGCTGACCGAGATCACGGACGCGTCGGACTTCTTTTTCTCCACGGGGAGCCTCTTCTTACCCTTGTTGGCTTTGGCGTCGGCCAGAGCCTGGGCCTTGCGCTCGGCCGCCTCCCGGCGGCGGCGCTTTTCCTCCTCCTTCTCCAGCCGCTCCTGCTCCTCGCGGGCGGCGGCGGCGGCCTCGTAGTCCTTCTTCAGCATCTTGCCCGCCACAAACTCCTGGAGCATGGACAGCAGGTTGTTGGCCACCCAGTACACACCCAGGCAGCCCGGCATCATAAAGCCGATCCACAGGGACATCAACGGGGACATGATCAGCATGCTCTTGCTGGTGGAATTCTGCTGCGCCGACTGGTTGTTCACCGAGTTGGTCTTCATGGAGATCAGAGAGAACACAAAGCCGGTGACAGCCGAGATGATCGGGATGAGGAACAGGCCGATGCTGTTCCAGTTGATGCCGTTGGCCCAGAACTTCAAGGTGGGGATGTCGGCCAGGTTCAGACCCAGGAACTGGAAGTTCAGGGCCTGGAGCTGATCGGCAAACTCCGCCACGGCGGGGTTGGAGACGATCTCGTGGAAATTCTTGGCCAGCACATCGGCCCCCTGAAGCTGCTGGTAGGCGGCGTTGCCCGCCGAGGTCATGTAGGAGCCCAGCACCTCCATCAGGGTCCCGATCTGGGTGGGGTTCAGGCCCATGGCATATTTCATGGGCTGACGGATGATGGCATACAGGGGGAACAGAATGAACAGCGGGACCATCGTCCACAGGCAGCCGCTCATAGGGTTGACGTTTTCCCGTTCGTAGAGCTTCTGCACCTCCAGATTCTGCCGCTCCCGGTCGTTGGCATACTTCTTCTGGATGGCCTGGATCTTGCCGTTGAGCATGTTCATCTGGATCATGCCCCGCTTGCCCTTCAGAGAGAAGGGGAAGAGGATCAGCTTGACGATCAGGGCGAAGACGATCAGGGCCGCGCCGTAGTTGCCGAAGACGTTGTAAAACAGCGTCAGCAGCCAGGTAAAGGGCGTGAGTACGTAGTACCAGATATCCATTGACTGGCCTCCATTTTTTGTAGTAGCGCTTAGGGTACAGGGTCGTATTCGATGGACTTCTGCCGGTGAAAGGGCTGACACTTCAGGATACGCCGGAGAGCCAGCCAGCCGCCCTTGCACGCGCCGTATTTTTCCACCGCCTCCAAAGCGTAGGCCGAGCAGGTGGGAATAAAACGGCAGCAGGGCGGCCGCCCAGGTGACACATACCTGCGGTAAAATCGGATCAGGCTCAGAAGCACGCGCTTCACGAGGCCTCCTCCTCCCCGCGGAGCAAGCCCAGCTTGTCCATCAGCTTGAGAAAGGAGTCCTCCAGCTTGGCATAGGGGGTAAAGACCGCACGGACCCGCGCCACCACCACGATGTCATAGCCGGATCTGATCCGGCCCTCGTTGGTGCGGTAGATCTCCCGGATACGGCGGCGCACTTTGTTGCGCACCACCGCCTTCCCCACCTTTTTGCCCACGGTGAGGCCCAGACGGTTTCCGCCGGTCCGGTTTTTCCGGCAGTAGATCGCCAGGCAGGGCGAGGCCGCGCTCTTCCCCTTGGCGTAAAGCCGCCGGAAGGCATAGTTTTCTTTCAGGCTGCTTGTGAATTTCAACCCGGCTTCGCCCCCGTTGCGCCCATAAAGCAAAAGCTGCGTATGCACTGCAGGGGCGGTGGGAATGCTCCCCCGCCCCTTCATGAGCCTTATTTCGATTCCAGCCGCACGATCAGTAGGTCAGACGGGCGCGGCCCTTGGCGCGGCGGCGGGCCAGAACCTTTCTGCCGTTGGCAGTCGCCATCCGCTTGCGGAAGCCGTGCTCCTTGCTGCGCTGGAGCTTCTTGGGCTGATAGGTACGCTTCATGCTGTACACCTCCCATGCAAGGTATCGACGGGTCGTGCCCGTCCACCACAACGGCCGGTTTCCGGCCGCGGTCGTCAAAAGATACGCCCCCATCTTACAGGACGCGATTGTTATTATACTTCATGTTTTTATCCACTGTCAACCACATTTTTGTCCCTTTTCGCCGGGAAGTTTTCTGCCTTCTTACCCCTACACCATATCTTGTGGTCTTTCGCGGGACGGACACAAAAATCCTATTTATTTTATAATGTATCCGCCCGTTTTTATTGCGTTCTCGTCCTTTTTTTGATATACTAAGTTGATACGAAATACGCTAGAATGGGAGGTCCTGCGATGAATTCCCCCGCAGACATCTGGGCACGTGTGCTCTCCCTGATGGAGGCGGATATGACCGCCACCACCATCCACACCTGGTTTGACGACACCGAAGCGGTCGCTCTGGAGGAGGACCGCTTTGTGCTCTATACCCCCTCCGACTTCAAAAAGGACATCATCGCCGCCCGCTATCTGGGCGCGGTGAAAAAGGCCCTGCACGAGCTGTTCTCCGCCGAATTCGACGTGCTGGTGCTGGGCCCCGGCGAAATGGAGCAGCGCAGGGCCCGTCAGAAAAAAGACGACAATTTCCTGCCCGGCACCGAGGAATATACCTTTGAGCGCTTTGTGGTGGGCTCTTCCAACAAGTTTGCCCACGCCGCCGCCCGGGCCGTGGCCGACCACCCAGCCCAGAACTACAACCCTCTGTTCATCTACGGGGAATCCGGGTTGGGCAAGACCCACCTGCTCTACGCCATCGCCCACACCATCCACAACAACCACCCCGATTACCGCATCGTTTACATCAAGGGCGACGCCTTCACCAACGAGCTCATCCAGGCCATCCGGGAGGGACGCAACCAAGAATTCCGGGAAAAGTTCCGGGCCGCCGACGTGTTCCTCATGGACGACGTACAGTTCATCGCCGGAAAGGATTCCACCATGGAGGAGATGTTCCATACCTTCAACACCCTCTATGAGACCAAAAAGCAGATCGTCTTTACCGCCGACCGACCCCCAAAGGAGATGCTCAAGCTGGAGGACCGGCTCAAGACCCGGTTCGAGTGGGGACTCATCGCCGACATCCAGCCGCCCGACTATGAGACCCGGATGGCCATTATCAAAAACAAGGCCATCCGCATGGGGGTGGAGCTGCCCGAGCCGGTGCTCCAGTATATCGCGGAGAACATCACCGCAAACGTGCGGCAGATCGAGGGCACCGTGAATAAAATCATGGCCCTGCGGGACCTGGAGGGCAGCGACATCGACGCCGCCACCGTCACCCGGGCCGTCCGGGACATGTTCAAGGACCCCACGGACATTCTTCCCACCTCCGACGTCATCATCGACGAGGTCTGCAAATATTACAGCATCGAAAACGACGTGCTCCGGGGACAGGGCCGGACCAAAGACACCGCCCTGGCCCGTCAGATCGCCATGTTCCTCATCCGGGAGATGACCAACATGTCCCTGAAGGAGATCGGCCGCGAGTTCGACAACCGGGACCACACCACCGTCCTCCACTCCACCGACCGCATCGAAAAGCTGAAAAAATCCAACCCCGACATTGCCGAGGTCATCAAGGACATCCGGGCCAACATCAACGCCCGGTATGAATGAGTTCCGTCGTTTTTTGGTTGACATAATATTATAGCCCATTTCGACTCCTTTCCACCGATTTTGTGGAAATGTGGAAAGGGGTCTGTGGATAAGCCTGGCCGGTCTTCCCCCGCTGTGGAAGAGCGTAAAAAAACTTCCACACCCCCTGTGGGCGGAAAAGGGTTAGGGCCCCAACGGGTGGAGACGGTTATCCACAAAAATTTGCCCTACGGCATACTGTTTCTACAAATATCCTGTCCTCTCCTCCAAAAGCGGAGACGGCAGAGAGAAAGGAAGGAACCTGTCCATGAAGTTTTCCTGCGAAAAAGCGCTTCTGCAGTCCGCCATCGGCACCGCCGCCCGGGCTGTCTCCCCCAAAAGCTCCATTCCCGCTCTGGAGGGCATCCTCCTGGAGGCCGGGAACGACCTGCGCCTGACCGGCTACAACCTGGAGACCGGCATCCGCACCACCGTCCCTGCCCAGATCGAACAGGGCGGCAGCTTGGTCCTCTCCGCCCGGCTGTTCGGCGAGATCATCCGAAAACTGCCCGACGACGTGGTGGTCTTTTCCGCCGACGGCTATATGGTCCACATCTCCTGCGGCATGAGCCACTTCAACATCCTGGCCACCGACCCGGAGGACTTCCCCGAGCTGCCCAGTGTCGAGGATAAAAACGGCTTCACCATCAAGCAGAACGCCCTGGGCTCCATGATCCGCCAGACCCTCTTCGCCGTCAGCGACAACGAGTCCCGGCCCATCCACACCGGCTCCCTCTTTGAGGTGGACTCCACCGGCGTCACCGTGGTGTCAGTAGATGGCTACCGGCTGGCCCTGCGCCATGAGTCCATTGAGGAGAGCGGCGGATTGCCCTCCTACTCCTTTGTGGTGCCCGGCGCTGCCCTCAACGAGGTGGAGAAGATCTGCTCCGACGTGGACGACCCCGCCACCGTCACCCAAGGCGAGCGGCACGTGCTGTTCCGCATCGGAGACACCATGCTGGTGTCCCGCCGGCTGGAGGGCGAGTTTTTGGCCTACCGCAACGCCATCCCCCGCAACAACGCCATCCAGGTGGTAGGCGAGACCCGCAAGCTGCTCGCCTCCATCGACCGGGTCTCCCTCATCATCAGCGACAAGCTCAAATCCCCCCTGCGCTGTATCTTCGGCGACAACGTGCTGAGCATCACCACCAAGACCGGAATCGGAGACGCCGCCGACCAGTGCCCCATCGAGGGGGACGGCGGCGGACTGGAGATCGGCTTCAATAACCGCTATCTGATGGACGCACTCAAGGCCGCACCCGCCGAAAAGGTGCGCCTGGAGCTCACCTCCGGCGTGGCCCCCTGCGTCATACTGCCCGCCGAGGGGGAGGAAAATTTTCTCTATATGGTGCTGCCGGTGCGGCTGAAGGCATCCGAATAACGAATGGAACCGCGGCAATACCGGCTATAACAGTAAGGAGCGAGTATGCAGAAACAAGACGTGAAAATCACCACCGCGTTCATCAAGCTGGACGCCCTGCTCAAATTCGCCGGGGTGGCCGGCACCGGCGGAGAGGCCAAGGAGGCCGTCCAGGCCGGCGCGGTATCGGTCAACGGGGAGGTGTGCACCATGCGGGGGAAAAAAATTCGCCCCGGCGACGTGGTCACCCTGTCCGGCGTGCAGATCAGCGTGCAATGATCGTCCGACGGCTGGAGCTGGACTTCTACCGCAACTACCCCCATCTGGAGGCAGACTTCTCCCCCGTTACCAACGTCATCTACGGAGAGAACGCCCAGGGCAAGACCAATCTGCTGGAGGCGCTGGCCTATCTATCCACCGCCTCCTCCCACCGGGCCCGGTACGACCGGGAATTGATCCAATTCGGGGTGGACCACGCCTTTGTGAAGGCGGAGGTCTTTTCCCGGGGGCGGGACTTCACCCTGGAGGCCAAGCTGGGCCGGGGGGTGCGGATCGTCACCGGCCGCAAAAAGGGCCGGATTGAGCTGGAATACTACGGCATCGACGACCTCAACGACCTGCTGGAGGCCCTGGCGATGCTCCGGGCAAAGCAAACGAAAACCCCCTGATTGGGAAAGGATGATCTGCCATGAAATTTGAAAAGCGCAGCGGAGACGAAGCGGAGACACCCTCCTCTGC
>OJRD01000911.1_pt1 | contig 14038 bp, 13 predicted proteins | sample 1599051 | NCBI WGS metagenome assembly OJRD01 (sample SAMN03922523, study PRJEB24848) | human gut metagenome | isolation source: stool sample | host: Homo sapiens | place: Germany | collected 2010-02 | reverse complement strand
TGCCTCTTGTCTCGTGGGCTCGGAGATGTGTATAAGAGACAGCAATGCTGCTGCAAACGCAGTGATGGCAGAATACGAAAAGCCGGGCAAGGTTGATGAAGAAATTGAAGAGCTTGTTTCATACTGGCACGGAATTTTAAACAACTTCCAGGTTAAGACTCCGAGTGAGGAGTTTAATAATATGATAAATGTTTGGAACGCTTACCAGTGCTTCATTACATTTATCTGGTCAAGAGCAGCTTCATTTATTTACTGCGGACTTAGAAACGGATACGGATACAGAGATACAGTTCAGGATATTCAGGGTATCATTCATCTTGAGCCTGAAACAGCTCTTGAAAAGATTAGATTTATGCTTTCTGCACAGGTCGACAACGGCGGCGGACTTCCGCTTGTAAAATTTAATCACAACGCAGGTCATGAAACATATCCTGATGAAAACGATGAAAATTCAGTTTATGCTAAGGAAACCGGACACCCGTCTTACCGTGCTGACGATGCTCTTTGGCTTTTCCCGACAATTTACAAGTATATCGGAGAAAGCGGAAATAAAGCTTTCTTAGACGAAGTTATCGTTTATGCTAACGGCGGCGAGGACACCGTATATGACCACCTTAAAAATGCTATCAGGTTTTCAATGGAGCGTTTGGGCGATCATAAGATGCCGGCAGGACTTCATGCTGACTGGAACGACTGCCTAAGACTCGGTAAAAAGGGAGAATCTACATTCGTTGCATTCCAGCTTTACTATGCTATGAGCGTTATCAGAGCTTGGGCTGAAGAGAGAAACGACGCTGAGTACGTTAAATATATAGATGAGATCCAAGCGGAGCTTGGTAAATCGCTTTCAGATTGCTGGGACGAGGATAGATTTATAAGAGGAATCCGTGAGGACGGTGTTGTAGTAGGAGCTAAGAAGGATCCTGAGGCTAATATGTGGCTCAATCCTCAGAGCTGGTCGGTAATTTCGGGCTTTGCTTCAGAGGAACAGAGCGAAAAGGCTTTGGAGAGTGTTCACAGTATCTTAAATACTAAGTACGGTGTTAAGCTATTAGAGCCTCCTTATGTTGACAACTATTTTGACGGTGCGCTTATGCACATCTTCAATCCTGATACAAAGGAAAACGGCGGTATATTCTCACAGTCACAGGGTTGGATAATCCTTGCTGAGAGTCTTATGGGACATGGAAACAGAGCTTTTGAGTATTTCATGGAATCTTCACCTGCTGCTATGAACGATCAGGCTGAGATCAGAGTTTTAGAGCCGTATGTTCACGGACAGTTTGTTGAATCAACTCGTTCTCCTTTTGAGGGAAGAGCTCACGTTCACTGGCTCACAGGAACAGGTTCAACTGTTATGGTGGGCTGCGTTGAGGGTATTTTAGGTATGCGTCCTAACGCTGACGGACTTGTTATTGATCCTTCTGTTCCATCGGATTGGGATCACTTTGAAATAGAGAAAAATTTCCGTGGAGTTCATCTTTCAATTAAGGTTGAAAATCCAAGTAATGTTGAAAGCGGAATTAAATCTCTCACACTAAATGGCGAAGTGCTTCAGGGGAATTTTGTTCCTGCTGATAAACTTAAAGACGGCGTGAATGAAATCACTGCTATTATGGGATAATATTTTCGGAGGTGTAAGAAATGGCAAAGTATGTATGCGATGTTTGCGGATATGTCTATGATGAAGAAGCTGAAGGCGTAAAGTTTGAAGATCTTCCTGAGGATTGGGTATGCCCTCTCTGTTCTGTAGGAAAAGATCAGTTTTCAAAAGAAGACTAATGCTTTAGTTTCATAGATTTATTAAAAGAAAATGCTCTCGATGTTATTCGGGAGCTTTCTTTATGATATAACTAAATTAAGATGTCTCCCGCCCCTATAGGCGGCGGGTTTCACTTAATTTTTTCAGCGGTGGGATAAGGTCATCCCGCTGAAAACGTTCAATAGGGGATGTTGCCCTTTATTGAAAAATATCCTCAGAACTTATATTCTGAGGATATTTTTTTATTATTTAGATGTTTTTGCTTTAAGCGGAATGAAGCTCTCACTTACAATTTCCTTGCCGCTAACAGTTTTGTATGCTTTTACCGTTACAGTATAAGAGGTATTTGCTATAAGACCTGTAATTGTATATGACGTTGTAGTGTTGGTTGTCTTTATAACTCTCACATAATTTTTCTTTGATGCGTCATACTTATAAATAATATATCCTTGAGCGCCGCTCACTTTACCCCAGTTAAGCTTCAAAGACGTTTTAGCAGATGTCGCCTTAATGCTTTTTACCGTGCTAAGCGGTGTAACAGCAGAAGCGGTAGGGAATGACTGGCTTACAATTTCCTTGCCGTTTATTGTTTTATACGCTTTTACTGCAAAGGTATATGATGTTCCCTCAGAAAGTCCCGATACGGTGTAGGAGTTGGAATTGGCTGCAGTTTTTTCTACCCTCACATAGTTTTTCTTTGAAGGATCATATTTGTAAACAATATACCCCTGTGCATCGGATACTTTAGTCCAGGTAAGCTTAGCTGAGTTTTTTGAAGATGCCGATGCTTTGAAGTTGGTTACCGTACTAAGCGGTGTAACAACAGAAGCGGTAGGGAATGACTGGCTTACAATTTCCTTGCCGTTTATTGTTTTATACGCTTTTACTGCAAAGGTATATGATGTTCCCTCAGAAAGTCCCGATACGGTGTAGGAGTTGGAATTGGCTGCAGTTTTTTCTACCCTCACATAGTTTTTCTTTGAAGGATCATATTTGTAAACAATATACCCCTGTGCATCGGATACCTTAGTCCAGGTAAGCTTAACTGAGTTTTTTGAAGCTGCCGATGCTTTGAAGTTGGTTACTGTTTCGGGAGTATCGGAAGACAATGTTTTGTAGGTGAATGTCGTAGGATCTGAAAAATATTTTTCTCCGTCAACCATTAGATAAGCATACGCTCTTACATAATACGACTTGTTCGCAGTAAGCCCGCTGAATGTTATGGTCGTTTTGCCGTCAATCATTCTTCCGTTTGTAAGGTTTGAATTGTCGTAAAGCCATATTCTGTAGCCTTCAGCCCTTGGAACTGCATTCAGATTAAACTTAATAGACGTTGAGGAGCTTGTCGTAAGATTGGTATTTAACTTAGGCGAGTCAAGATCCACTGTTTTCTGAGAAAAGGTTATCGGCTTTGACCAATATGCCTTACCGTTTGAAATCTGATACATATACGCTTTGAAATAATATGTTGTATCAGGTCTTAACCCTTTTATGCTCTGTATATTGCTCGAACCTTGAACATAAGTCGAATCTGTCATATCCTTATTTTTAGAGATATAAAGCCTGTAGCCGCTAACATTCTGCTTTTTAAATGTTACGCTTATTTCGTTTGGGTAAATGGTTTTGCTGTTTATCGAAACATCAGGTATATTCGTTGGATCTGTAACAGGCACAGATGGCGTTTGAGAACCGTTTCCGTAGATCTCATAAGCTGTCGCTCTGAAAACTTCATTACCCATTCTTTTGTACGGAACTACACGGTATTTATCGTTGTTAGATACGTTTTTTAATGTGTAGGTACATGATTTGATCGTTGCAAGCTGTTTATAGGATTTTGAAGCAGCGTCATACTTTTCTATATAAAACGCATATGCACCTTTAGGTCTGTCCCAGCTTAGAGTTAAATTTGTTCCCGATTTTACCGCTTTTACAGACGATATTTTAGCTGGAGTTGTTGCAAACCACAAATCCAGATCTACATAATCATAAATTCCTGTAACGACACCGCTGCTTGAATACTGCCATGCGTCAAAACTGCCTGCATAATCGGTTGTAGTGGAATAATGCGCAAGCCATATTTCGTATTTTGACTGGAGCTCTGTATAATTCAGCTCATCGTAAAAGTAATATTTGCTGGCATAAACTCCGGCATACAGCTTGTTCGCTTGCATTCTGTCACAAAAGGCAGTACAAAGAGCCGTCTGCTGGGATTTACTGAGATTTGCGGCATCCAGTCTTCCGACATCGTAATCTACATGCTCAATATCGAAATAAACCGGCAGCGTTATATAATAGTTGCCTATCCACTTAGCAACATAATCTGCTTCTTCTCTTGCCTCCGCAACGCTTATAGCCTGTGTATAGAAATATACTCCGACATTAAGTCCTGCATCTAATGCTCCCTGAACATTCTGATCAAAATACTGATCCTTAACAATCGTTCCTTCAGTACCGTAACCACGATATCCCGCTCTGATTATAGCTCCGGTTATTCCCTGCTTTTTTAAAGCTTCCCAGTCGATCGGATCGTGCCAAGCCTGAAACTCGGATACGTCTACGACATTATATTTTTTGTAACCGCTCATCTTGCTTGGTACGGTAGGCGTTGTAACACCAAACGCTCTGGAAGATATAGAAGAAGCATTGCCTCCTTCGAGATATTTTTTAAACTCAGGATCGTTTTTGATCCTCCATGAGTTTGAAACCTCGGAGCTTAAAACATATCCGTCGTCACAGGTATTATTGTCGCTAACTTTTCTAACTATATCATCAGCTCTTGCTGTTATCAACTGTTTTTCAGGAAAGCTTAAAAACAATGTGGCAAAACATGTAACAGCCGTGGCGCATATAAAAAGCTTTCTAATTATTCGTTTGATAAAGCATCCTCCTCTGTCAAATAATATTTATTCAATGATATCATATAATATGACATTTGTCAACAAAACTGTACAAAAAAACTCTCTCTACTTTTTGAAACATGCTTAAAATCATTACTTAACAGTGCTTGTTTCCAAATTTTGACAATCATTCCCAATAATATTATATGCGCTGACAGTTAAAAGTTTCCTTAATTTTTTACAAGAATCGACTCGAGGGGAGTTTTGAAAATCTTTATAAAAAATTTAACTGCCACTCCTGTAAATACAGCAGAGATAATAGTTCCTTCTCTTGTTCCGACAATTTCAAATTCAAAAAACAAAAGAGAAAGTATTACTGCCAACACCACACAGCTAATATCAAAGGCAATCTTTATGTTTCCAAAATTTTTATTCCCTGCATCGGATATTGCTTTTACAAATGCCTCTCCTGAGTTCATTATAACGTTTGCTATTACCGAAAGGGCGATTCCAAATCCTAAAATCACCACACCAAGAATCACCATAATAAGCCTTATCGCATAAGAATCAGCAGGAATAGACGAAACAATCCACGAGCCGAAATCGGTAAAATATCCAAAAAGAAACGATACGGGTATCTGCAAAAGCTGAATGAGCTTAAAATTTTTTCTTAAAATAAGCACTTGCCCCACAATCAAAATGCAGTTCCATATAATAAGCCATGTACCAAGCGACATGGAAGAGAATTTATAGCTTAAAACATTTGCAACTGACGAAATCGGAGATACGCCAAGTTCGCCGTGCTTTGTTACCGCAACGCCTAGTGCTGAGAAAAACAGGCTTATTATAATAAGTATGTATCGTTTTACGGTTTCTTTTTTTGACATTATAATTCCTCCTGAAAATTCAATAAGATGAGCTTATGCACAAAAAACAGACAGTCCCTTACGGTGACTGCCTATCAAATGTATCATAATCTTTTATAATAATAGTATAGCATCTTTTACGATATTTGTCAATACTTGCAAATATGAAGAATTCAATGTCGAATATAGTCTGTGGATTTTGTTTTACCACTCTTTATTCTTGCTGTCTGTAAGTCCTAATATATAATCTGTTGATACATTATAAAATTTTGCTAGTTTTATAAGTCTATCTACTGTTATCATTTTTTGACCATTTTCAAATAAATTTTTATTCGTAATCACGAATAAAATCAAATATTTAATTTGTAATGTGATATAATTGTTACTATGACGAATGAAATCATAAGTAACTAATGTAAAGGAGTGCATGAGAATGTTAAAAATTCAGGGAAAACCAGAAACTATCAGCAAGACGTTAAGATTGCCGATAAGCGTGGTAAAAAAGCTTGATAGGATAGCATGTATAAATAATCTGTCGCTAAACCAAATTGTAATACAATGCCTAAATTATGCGCTGCATGAAATTGATACGGCAAGCAAGGAAACGAGCGATAAAAATTGAACAAAAAAGCTGATTGGAAGTATAAAAATTAATTACATAGCAAACAGCGCACCGCAAATTTTTCTTGCGGTGCGCTGTGATTTTTGTATTAAGTTGTGTCAATGTCTGATTCGGATTATTAATTTCTAATTCCGACTTAATTACGCATTACGAATTAAGCATTACGCATTATCTAAAAGTTTCTCCGCACTTGCAAGTTTAACCGCTGTTACAAAAATCTCCATAGCAGTTTTAAGTTCTTCGATGCTAGGGAAGGTTGGTGCGATTCTGATGTTTTTGTCATCAGGATCGTTGCCGTAAGGATAAGTAGCGCCTGCACCAGTCAAAACTACTCCTGCTTCTTTGCAAAGCGAAACTATTTTTTTCGCACAGCCGTTCAGTGAATCGAAGCTTACGAAATATCCTCCGTTCGGGTTGTGCCATGAACCTATACCGAGCGGTGCAATTTCGTTTTCAAGTTCGTCTGTTACAACCTTAAATCTAGGAGCAATTACAGCTGTATGCTTTTTCATATGCTCCACAAGGCCCTCATACCCGCCGAAGAATTTATAGTGGCGAAGCTGGTTTATCTTGTCGTGACCTATCGTCTGAACGGTCATCTTTGAAAGAATGTATTCAATGTTCTTTTTGCTTGCCGCCATTGCAGCAACTCCTGCACCGGGGAATGAGATCTTAGAGGTTGAAGCAAAGATGTAAATCATATCCTCTTTTCCGTTTTTCTTAAGTTCATCCATTATATTTAAAAGCTTGTCAGGAGTGTCTGTCAAATGGTGAATACAGTAAGCATTATCCCAAAATATTCTGAAATCATCAGCTTTTGGATTGAGAGAAGCGATTCTCTTTACAACCTCGTCACTATAGGTTATACCTGTTGGATTTGAGTACATCGGAACGCACCATATTCCTTTTATCGCTTCGTCATCTGAAACAAGCCTTTCGATTATATTCATGTCAGGACCATCGGAATTCATAGGTACTGTTATCATTTCAATGCCTAAAGACTCGCATATTGCAAAGTGTCTGTCGTATCCCGGTGAAGGACATAGCCATTTTACTTTGCCGCAGTCTTTCCAAGGCTTGCTGTTTTCATCAACACCGAAAAGAATGTTTCTTACAACTGAGTCGTACATCATATTGAGAGATGAGTTACCGCCGACGATAACCTCGCTTGGATCAACGCCGAGCATTTTTGCAAACATTTTTTTAGCTTTAGGAAGTCCGTCTAAAACTCCGTAGTTTCTTACGTCTGTTCCGTCGGAAGCCGAGAAAGTAGAATCCGAGTGAACGGCATCTAAAAGTCCAAGTGTTAAGTCAAGTTGCTCCGAACAGGGCTTTCCTCTTGCCATGTTGAGATTTAAACCCATCGCCTTATATTCGTTGTACTTTTTTTGCTGAGCTTCTTTAAATTCTGACAGCTCTTCTTTTGACATTTCGTTTAAAAGCATTACATTCTCCTCCAATAACTGATTGTTCTATACTATTGTATTACAAATACAATAAAAATGCAAGAACTATTTTATTCTCCTGCAAAAAATTTCTGAAATTTACTATTTTGTGGACGTATTCCTGTGTGAAATGGGCAATCCTTACAAAAAACCTCCAATTTTAAGGCATTGTATTAATAAGGGGCGCAGCTCTGTTATTCAACGTTTTCATTGGGGATTGTCTTCCTCCCCTGAAAAAATTAAGTGGAACCCGCCGCCTATAGAGGCAGGGGACATATTAATTTAGTTATAATTTAAGACCGATAAATCTTAGCTCAATGCTAACAAAAAGTAGTTTTAGACAAAATATAGAGCTAGTTTAGCTTAAAAATACAAAATACAGTAAAAAAATTGTAAACCTAAGTGTAAATTGCAGATTTTCTATTGACATAGCTCTTAATATTTTGTAAGATACTATTATGAGAATTTATATTTGATCTTATTTTATTCAGTTCAGATTAAAGCCAAATTCAGAAAGGAAAGAGTGTATAAAATGGACGACGGTCACGGGCGTCAGAGCTTTTTTTCAGCGTTGTTTGATAAAATTAAAGGCAGAAATGAAAACCTGTCTGCAGACGATGAGATAATGGATTATCTCAACACAGAGGAATTTAACGACATAGCGCCGTTTCAAAAGGAAATGATCGAAAATATTTTGGATTTTGATGATCTTTATGTAAACGATGTTATGACTCACAGGACGGATATTGTCGGAGTAGAGATTTCTTCTGAGCTTAAGGACGCTGTAAGGCTGATAATTGATGAGGGATTTTCAAGAATTCCTGTGTATAAAGACGATATTGACAGCATAACAGGCGTATTGTTTGCTAAGGATTTATTGACTCTGGTATTTCAGGAGAGCCTTGAACAGCACACGATTTCAGATTTTGTCAGGGAGGTTATATATGTTCCTGAAACCAACAGCTGTGCTGAGATTTTTGAACAGCTTACAGCTAAGAAGATGCAGATAGCGGTTGTTCTTGACGAGTATGGCGGAACTGCCGGAATAGTGACTATGGAGGATCTGCTTGAAGCGATTGTCGGAAATATTCAGGACGAATACGATGATGAGGAAGCTGAGATTGAGCAGATAACTCCCAATATGTTTGATTGTTTAGGTACAGCTCATCCGGATGATGTTGCTAGGGAAGTTGGGTTTGATTTACCTCAGGATAAGGAATATGACACTATGGCGGGATTTTTCATTGACCTTTTAGGCAGGATACCGAAAAACGGTGAAAACCCTACCGTCATTTGCGATGATATTAAGTTTGACGCAATAATAGTAAATGATAACAGAATAGAACGAATAAGAATCAATAGAATGAATAGAGAAAATTAAATCCTCAAATTTACGGAGGGTAAGGCGAAATGATGCCTGAATTTATAAAGAAAATGAGCCGAAAGTCTAAGACTGCGGTAGTCGCAGTTCTTTTGGCAGCTTTGATATTGCCTGCATCGATCGGCATTTTTTTTCAAAGCGATTCCGGCAAGACAGAGGTTTTTGATGAACATGAAAGTTCTTTGTCAGATGCAGAGCGTATTCCGGTAACAGAAAATACCGAATCTGTCAGCGTTAGTGAAAAAGAAACTTCGGCACAAACAACAAAATCATCTGATACGTCAGGGGAGGTCACAACAACGGTTTCTTCCTCGGTTGCATCTAATAGGTTTTATGAGAATAATCGTGAGGACAACGCTGTTCAAAGCGCAACCATTGCTGAGAGTCATGCGTATGTCGGATCGTCAGGGGCTGCTCAGATTATTGTATCTGAAGACAATGTGGATAAGACGCTGTTTAACGCAGGATATAATGTTACTGAAAATATGACTCTGAATATGACTGATGATGAAAAGCAAGTTTTGTTTTCGATACTTAATGCTGTCGAAAACCATGACACTCAGGTAGAGATTAAAAACGGTGTTATAAAAAACGATGGAAGCAAAACGCTTGGTGATATCTTTTTGCTTGTTAAAATCGCTTTGTCAAAAACGGATATGCTTTCTCCTACATATGTTTATTCGGGCGGAGAATATGTAACAAATCTTAAGCTTAGCTACAGATTGACAAAAAATGAGGTTGCAGCTCAAAGAGCGCAGCTTAAATCAAAGGTGGATAGTATTATGTCCTCAGTAACGCAGGACATGGATGATTACGATAAGCTTTTGTATTTTCATGACGAGATTATTTCTTATTGCAGGTATAACGATGAAGGTGATAATTCCCGCTCAGCTTACGGCTGTTTGGTTGAGGGAAAGGCTTCCTGTGAAGGATATTCAAAGGCTCTTTTGGAGCTTTGCGATGCAGCTGGGATAGACTGCGTAATAGCGACGGGAACTGCCGTTTCAAATTCTCAGGCGATAAACCATATGTGGAATAAAGTAAGAATATCCGGAAGATGGTATAATGTTGATTTATGCTGGGACGATGCAGAGATCGGTTCGGGATATGATTACTTTCTGGTGACCGATAAGGAAATTCTTAAAAACCACACTGCCGAACCAAATGAGTTTTACGAGCTGCCGTCCGCAGTGTTTGAAACTGACAACTATTTTGTAAAAAACGGTATTTTGATTAAAAGCAATGAAGATATAGTAAGCTCTGTTACAAGGGCGATAGAAAATGCGGTGCAATCAGGCAAGGGTGCTGCATCTGTAAAGTTTAAAAACAAAAGGCTGTTTGACCAGTCTGATAAGCTGTTTTCTGATTCGCATATATCAAACCCTATTTTTGAGATTTTAAAATCAGTTTCAAGGGATTTTGGAGTGGAGCTTGATACTTCGGCAGTATATAAAGCTGTAAACAAAGATATTTTGACTATGACCTTTGAATTCAAATATTAAGATGAAACGCTTGTCGGATAGACGGGCGTTTTTAGTATATGCGCCGATGTTTTTGATTTACAATTTTTTTACTTTGTGATAGAATAACTTTAAGGGAAAATCAGCCTTTGCTGATTTATCGTGCATTTGCACGACTTGCCTTGTCTGAGAACATTGCATAATCAATTGAAAGACTGAAGTTTCTTGCGTTTTGCTTTGCAAAGTCATAAAGATAAGGCGTCGCTTAATTGTGATATACTTTAGTAAAATTCTAATTATTGGTTTTGTTCTTTAAAACCGTGAGGAGGAGAAAATGAGCGGAAAGCTTTTTGTTGTCGGAACGCCTATCGGAAATCTTCAGGATATGACATTTCGTGGTATAGAAACCTTGAAAGCCGTGGACTTTATCTGCGCCGAGGATACAAGGGTAACGGCAAAGCTTTTAAATTATTTTGATATAAAAAAACCGCTTGTAAGCCATCATGAACACAATGCCAAACAGAGCGGAGAAGTAATATTAAAAAGAATACTAGGCGGTGAAACCTGTGCGGTGGTAACAGACGCAGGTATGCCGTGCATATCCGATCCGGGAGAGGATTTAGTTCGGCTTTGCGCTGAGCGGGAGATCGAGGTGTGCGTTGTGCCCGGACCTACTGCGGCTATGAGCGCGGTTGCAATAAGCGGTCTTAGCACAAAAAGGTTTTCCTTTGAGGGATTCTTATCCACTACAAAAAAGAACAGGCTGGAGCATTTGCAGCAGGCGGCAAAGCTTACGAATACCATGATATTTTATGAAGCTCCGCATAAGCTTGTTTATACGCTGCAGGATATGCTTGAATATTTCGGCGACAGAAAAATTTCGCTGTGCCGAGAGCTTACAAAAATCCACGAAGAAGTTATCAGAACAACTATAAGCGGAGCAATTGAATATTACTCTGAAAAATCTCCGAGAGGGGAGTATGTTTTGATAATCGAAGGAGCGCAAGAGCAATCAAACGACCTTACTCTTGACGATGCTGTTTTAGAGGTGAAGAAGCTGACAGATAAAGGCATGAAGCCGACTGATGCCTGCAAATTTGTTGCTAAAGAATCGACGTTTTCAAAATCTCAGCTTTATGCAAGGCTCTTGGAGAATAACGATGAATGATGAAATTTTTATTTTTGATCCTCTGCCTGCAGATATAGAAAAAGCCTCCGAGATAGAGGCTAAAAGCTTTTCTCACCCATGGAAATATGAGGATTTTTTTAAGCAGTCTAAGGATAAAAACTCTCTGTTTTTGGTCGCAAAGCAAAGGGGGAGCGTTATAGGCTACATAAGCGTTACTTCCGTTTTAGACGAGGCGAGCATTAACACTATCGCTGTAAAAAAAGAAAGCCGACAGCAGGGTGCTGCTGAACGACTGATAAACGAAGCTGTAAAAAGGCTCAGGGAAAGCTGTGCGTTTTTAACTCTTGAAGTAAGAAAGAGCAATATAGCCGCAATATCCCTTTATAAAAAGCTTGGATTTGAGGTTGTCGGAGAACGACCTCGCTTTTATCGGGATCCTGATGAGGACGCAATACTTATGACAAAATATTTTTAAACTGAAAAGCCGCCGGAGAAATCGGCGGCTTTTGTGCTGCATTAACCTTATTAACGGTTATTTCTTTTCTTCAATTACTTCGACAACAGCGCTTGAACCGTTGGGATTCTTTTGACGCTGTTTAACTATACGATTTATCTTTCGTACAACAGCAATGTAGTTGACTATTGAAGAAATTCCGTACCAAATAAGTCCTGCGCCGATTAAGATCGATATAACATCGCTTGCGGAAACGAATATTAATATTATACCGAAAACGGTTGTTATTATTGAGTTTACTAAAGCCACGGTCCAGCCGTTGTAATCTTTACCAAGCGTTCGTCTTATATAAAGCGATTTTTGCAGCGATATTATTCCGTTAATAATAAGCAGGATTCCTATTATTACGGCGAGGATATCTATAAACCAAACGCTTGTTATAACCAAGATCCCCATTACTGCAAAGACAACTCCCTTTGCAAGTTCAAAAGATGAAGCGGTTTTTTCGGGGTTGTCAGAATCGGTGAAAAAGCCGATTGTAATAAAAACTCCGTAAACTATAAGAGCCACGCCCAAAATCCAGCAAATGATGCTCAGCGCTTGCTTTTGCATTATCAGAAGCCATATTCCGATTGCAAGACAGCATACATAAAGTAATACTTCAAATTTTTTTGTCTTTTCCACAAATTTCATTTTAATTCCTCCGTTAGACAGAAATTTCATCAAGGCTTAGTGTTGCGATGCCGTTTAAATCGAGTGCTGCTGTTTTTCCTGCTTTAAAGTCAAAAAATCCTTGGCAGGCTATCATCGCAGCGTTATCTCCGCAGTATTTAAGCTCAGGAAGATAAAGTTTGATCCCGTTTTCCCTGCACTGCTGTTCAAATGCCGATCTAACTCCGCTGTTAGCAGAAACTCCTCCCGCAACGGCCAGGACTTTCGCACCAGTGTCATTGGCGGCGAGCATTGTCTTATCTGTAAGTATTTCACAAACAGTTTTTTGAAACGAAGCGGAAATGTCGCTTTGATTTATTTCTTCGCCTTTTTGACGCATATTGTGAACAAGATTTATAACAGAGGTTTTCAGTCCCGAAAACGAAAAATCATATTTACTGCCCGTTACTTTTGGGTGAGGAAATTTATATGCGTTTTCATCTCCCTTTAAAGCTGCTTCGTCTATATATTTTCCGCCCGGATAAAAAAATCCGATAGTTCTCGCTACCTTGTCAAAGCATTCTCCTGCGGCGTCATCTCGTGTTCTTCCGACAACACGGTATTTTGTGTAATCAAGAACCTCGACTATGTGGCTGTGACCTCCGCTTATCACAAGGCAAAGATACGGCGGTTTTAAATCCTCATGAGTAATATAATTTGCTGCGATATGACCGGCAATATGATGGACGGGAATAAGAGGTTTTCCTGTTGATAGACAAATACCCTTTGCATAGCTTATTCCGACCAAAAGCGCACCTATAAGTCCCGGAGCATACGTTACCGCAACAGCATCAATGTCATCTATTGATGTTTGCGCCTCTTTAAGCGCTGCTTTTACAACTCGGTCAATATTTTCTGCATGCCGCCTTGAAGCAATTTCAGGAACTACTCCTCCGTAAAGCTTATGCTCATCAATTTGTGAAGCGACAACGTTTGAGAGAACATGAATCCCGTCTTTAACTACGGAAGCGGCTGTTTCATCACATGAGCTTTCAATTCCGAGTATTTTCATAATTATCTCACTTCGCCGATTTTAATGTATTTTTTCAGTCCGGAGTCAAAAATATCCAAACAAAGCTTTGCTATCGCAAGTATTCCTGCTATTATTCCGATTATCATGAGTATCTTTGCAAATTTTTTCATTATAACGACTCCTTTTTATTTATCTGTTTGTTTCAAAACAAGCAATTCTTTTAATAAACCGCAATGCTGTATACATTTTAATTATACACTATTTTGAAAAAAATACAAGATTAAATTATAATAATTTACAAGGTATAATGGAAAATTGACAATTAAATTACAGAAACGCATTGGTATACAACTGTCTCTTATACACATCTGACGCTGCCGACGATCTACTCTGTGTAG
>OJRD01000899.1_pt1 | contig 14160 bp, 15 predicted proteins | sample 1599051 | NCBI WGS metagenome assembly OJRD01 (sample SAMN03922523, study PRJEB24848) | human gut metagenome | isolation source: stool sample | host: Homo sapiens | place: Germany | collected 2010-02 | reverse complement strand
TCGTCGGCAGCGTCAGATGTGTATAAGAGACAGGCGGTGGAATACGCGCATGAAAGGGGCGTGCGGGTCTATCTCGCCTGCAATACGCTGCCGCGCAATGCGGAGATCGATGCGCTTCCGGCTTTTTTGACCGCTTGGGCAGAATGCGGCGTGGACGCCTTTATCATCACGGATCTGGGGGTACTGGAGCTTGCCCGGCGCTATGCGCCCCAGGTGGAACTCCATGTTTCCACGCAGGCCGGGATCGTCAACTACGCCGCTGCAAACGCTTTTTATGCACTTGGCGCAAAGCGGATTGTCACCGCGCGGGAAATGTCGCTTGCGGAGATCGGCGAGCTGCGGGCGCGCACGCCGGGGGAGCTTGCAATTGAATGCTTTGTGCATGGCGCAATGTGCGTTTCGTTTTCCGGCAGGTGCCTGCTCTCCAATTACATGACGGGCCGGGATTCCAACCGGGGCGACTGCGCGCAGCCCTGCCGCTGGAAATACCATTTGGTGGAGGAAAAGCGGCCTGGGCAATATTTCCCTGTGGAAGAGGATAAGGATGGCACCTATCTTCTAAACGCGCGCGATCTGTGCATGATTGAGCATATCCCGGAGCTGATCAGCGCCGGTGTTACCAGCTTCAAGATTGAGGGCCGGGCGAAATCCGCCTACTATACGGCGGTTGTCACGAACGCATACCGCTGCGCGATCGATGGCTATCTTCGCGCGCAGGATCAAACAGGATACCGCCCGGAGCCTTGGATTTTAGAGGAGCTCACCCGCGTCAGCCATCGGGAATATTGCACCGGCTTCTATTTTGACAAACCGCAGGCGAATGCCCAAATTTTTTATGACGGCGGCTACCGCCGCGATTGGGAAGTGGCCGCAGTGGCCGGCAACACGACGGGCGGGCTGCTTCATGCGGTGCAGCGCAACCGCTTTTTCCGGGGGGAAACGCTGAGCGTTCTGGAGGCTGGGAAAGCGCCGTATGCAATTACCGTGCAGGAGCTTTACGATGCGGAGGGCCTCCCCTTGGAGAGCGCTCCGCACCCCATGATGCAGGTGCGGCTCCGCTGTGAGCATCCGATTGCGCCCGGCGCTCTTTTACGCCGGGAAAGAAAAACAGAAGGGCAGGCCGATTGAATGAACAAGGCTTTTTTAGAAGATTTATGTGCCAAAATCCAACTGCCGGAGGAAGACCGTGAGCTCGCTTTTCAGGAAATGGAGCGTCAGCCCAAGCGCATTGAGCGGTTTGCAAGGCGGATGTATCAGCGCAATGATGTGCGCCATTTGCAGGGGCTGCTGAAAATTGACCGCAAAAAAAATGCCCCTATGGTGCTTGCCGTGCTCCTCTGTGCAGCAGAATACACCTTTGCAGCCTACCAAAAGAAGAGAATTCCGGAGCGCTATTATTACGATATGATGGCGGATATCACTCGATGGACGGAAAATGGCAGGGCGGAATTCGGTGTGCCGGGTTTTTCCGAAATCGGCTGGGCACGCAATTATATCACAATGCATCTTTTTCAGCTCGGCCGGCTGCAGTTCCAGTTCTCCAAGGTGAATTTGCGTGGTAAGCTGAGCCGGCAGGAGTTGGAGGAGCTTCCGTTCCCCAATGGCTCCCCAAGCCTTTATATCCATATCCCCAAAGGCGCGCCGCTGGATCGTGAGGCGTGCCTGGATTCGATCCGGCAGGCGAAGGAGTTTTTCCCAAACTATTACCCTGAGTTTTCATTCAAAGGCTTTACAACGCATTCCTGGCTGCTGGATCCAAACTTAAAAACGTTGTTGCCCGCCTCCTCCCGCATCCTGCAATTTCAGGAGCTTTTTGAGATCATACATACGGATAACGACCATTCCCATGCCGCAATCCGTTTTATCTGGTATCGGTCCGGCGGTGATGTGGCGTCGTATCCGGAAGATACAAGCTTGCAGCGTGCCGTGAAGCAATATTTGCTCAATGGCGGGGAGCTGGGAGAGACCTATGGCATGATTCCTTTGGAGAAAGAGTTCTAATTGTATATCGCCGCTTGCAGTGGAATTTATCCGTTTGCAGGCGGCGATTTTCTTTGTTTTTAAAATCAGAAACGAAAAATCTGTTAAAGTATTTGCCTTAACAGCATATTTCTCCTACTTGTTAGCTTTGTTTTGCTGGATATGGACTTTCTTCATCGGTTAGGTCAGCTAAATAATCCATACTGGTATGGAGTAGAATCGCAAGTGTTTTGCATTGTGTATAGTTTAAATAACGCTTGCCACTTTCGATCTTAGAATAATTGCTCTGATTGATCCCAATTGTTTTTTCTATTTGCTTTTGTGTTATATTACGTTTTTCTCTTAGGTACTTCAATTTATTGACAGAGTCACTTAATTCTGTATTTTTTCGGGGATAAGGTTTTTCCTCATCTGTTAAATCAGCCAAATAGTCTATGCTTGTGTGAAAAAGAAGTGCTAACTCCTTACATTGCATGTAAGTCATTTGCAAAATATTGTTTTCAATCTTTGAATAGTCACTTTGATCAACGCCTATTTTTATTTGTATCTGTGTCTGTGTTAGCTTAAATTTTTTTCGAAGATATTGTAATTTGGTCACAAGCTCACCCCTTTTTATTATGGTTTAATAGACCTATAAAATTAGGGTTGATTAGACCTATATATTTTGATTATGAGGATAGGGAATTTCCTCATCTGTCAATTCTGCAAGAAAATCCATGCTAGTTCCTAATGCGATAGCCAATTTCTTGCATTGTTCAAAAGTAAAGTTTCTTTTTTCATTCTCAAGTTTGGAATAGTCGCTTTGATCTATTCCTGTGAGCATTTGCATCTGAATTTGCGTAAAACCTCTTTTTTTTCTTAAATATTTTAATCTACTCAAAAAAATCACCACCGTTTTACATTATGGGCTATTTGACCTATTGAAATTAGGGTTAAATTGACCTATAATAAGATAGCGGAGGTGATATTTATTTTAGTATGTTGTTTTACGGGCCATCGGAAGATTCCCAAAACTGAAATTTCAATTTTGTACAAGCATTTACAGGCAGCGATTAAATTTTCCATTCAACAGGGCGTGACCGATTTTTATGCCGGCGGGGCGCTGGGGTTCGACACGCTTGCGGCGCAGGCGGTGCTGAAAGCGCGGCGTTTTCACCCGCAAATCAGGCTGATTCTGGCGCTGCCATGCCGTAATCAGGACGTGCGCTGGAAAGAGGCGGATAGGCTGCTCTATGCGTCGATCATGCAAAGGGCGGATGAAGTGATCTATCTTTCTGAGCGGTATACAAGGGGATGCCTGTTCGAACGGAATCGTTATCTAATAGACCATTGCGATATTTGCATTTGCTACTGCAAAAGCGGGGAGGGGGGAACGGCATATACGGTGCATTATGCAGAGCGCAAGGGGATTCCGGTGCTCAATCTGGCAGGGGGCGTAGGTGCGAACTGTGTTCGCCCGCCTAAACCATCGCTCACATCGGATCGTGGAAACACCTCTAAAATTTGTATACCAGACCTTTGAAAGTAAAAGGAGATGTTCAAAATGCTCACACAAAAAATGCAGGAAACCATCACCCGGTTCAAAAAGAACCGCAAAGCCGCCACGCTCACGCAGGAAGAAGCGCTGCAAAAATCCAGAAGCAATCTGTTAAAGCCGCTTGTGGAAACCCTCATCCTCTCCCGCCTTTGCCGGGGCGACAGCTACGGCTATGAGATCGCCCGATCCGTAGAACAGGGGAGCGGCGGCCAATTGAGAATTCCGGAAGGAGCGATGTACCCCACGCTCTACCGGATGATGGAGCGGGGGTACATTACGGAGGATCAGAGGGCTGTCGGGGGGAGGCGGCTGCGCGTTTATTATCAGATTACGCCCGCCGGGCGTGTGCGCCTCAAAGGACTCATGGATGCTTATGCGGAAATCCATGCGGGCTATGAAAGCTGCCTTGCCGCCATGAGAGAACCGCTCCCCACACAGGCGGAGCATTCTTAACTTCATGAAGTTAGAGCGCAAAGAGGGCGTGGTTTCGGGCGGGCCAAGCCTGCTATGGGGCAAGCGTCAATGAACAAAGGGAGAACAGCGCCGCCATGGCGTTGAAACCCGCTGTTGCTCCGATCCATGCATGCCAAAACAATCCCCCTGAAAAAGCGTTTGCGAGCCATAAATTGTGGCTCGCAAACGCTTTTTTTGTGTATCTTCATAATGAATCGCGCCCTTTTTCTCTTCCCAAAGAGCGGCGTTGTAAGCGGGGCGTTTTTGAGGTATAATAGCTTCAAACATTTTGTTTGAAGCATTGGAAAAATGTCTGTCGGCGCGAAACGCCTCCTGCCGCAGAGCGGCAGCGCCATTTTTCGCAGAGATTAGCCTATGTGCGTAAGCTTCCAACATTTTGTTTGAAGCTAGAGCGTTTTTGCACATATGGTAGATAGCCTCACGAACCTCGAGCTTCGGAGAACATGGAAGCATACCCGTTCGCACTTGCGCGCTTGTGGATATGTTGCATTAATCTAAAACCGTTTTGAAACATCATCTTTGTTTTCCCGCATATATCTAGAGAAGAGCAACTTTGCAAGCGGGGTGTCAGAGATGAAGAAAAACAGGCTGATTTGGGCGGCTGTCGCCGCGGTTTTGATCTTATTTTGTATTTTTGCAATCATTGTGGAGCGAAAAAACCAGGATGCGCTGCAATCCGTTTCCGCTTCAGGCGTTTCCGGGCATCCCACAATCCTGATCGACGCAGGGCACGGCGGCGTTGACGGCGGCACAGTCGCAAAAGACGGCACAGTGGAAAAGGGGATCAATCTGGAAATTGCGCTGAAGCTGGAAACTATTTTCCGCATGATGGGGTTTGACACGGTCATGACGCGGCGGGAGGATATCTCCATCCATGACGATTCCGCCAAAACGATCCGGCAAAAGAAAATTTCTGATTTGCACAACCGCCTGAAGCTCATCAATGAAACGCCGGACTGCCTGTTTATCAGCATTCATCAAAATTCTTATCCTTACCCGAATAACACAGGCACACAGGTATTCTATTCGCCCAATCACCCGGAGAGCCAGGCGCTTGCGGCGGCTATTCAGCAGTCCGTCATCCACTTGATCCAGCCGCAGAATACCCGCAAGGTAAAAAAATCCGGCACAGAGATCTATTTGCTCTATCAGGCGAAAACGCCTGCCGTTATGGTGGAGTGCGGCTTCATGTCCAACGCGCAGGAAACGGAAAAGCTGCGCACAGAAGCCTATCAGAATGAATTGGCGTTATCAATTTTTTACGGCGTTTTATCCTACCTCAATGGAATCGGCACTGCCGACGCGACGCCGGCCGCCCAATAATCAAATGGTCTGGAAAGGACAGAAGCATCTATGGCACAGAAGTCAAAAAGCGTGTTCGTATGCAGCCAATGCGGCTATGAAAGCCCCAAATGGTATGGCAAATGCCCCGGCTGCGGGGAGTGGAACAGCATGTCCGAGGAAATGCGCGCCCCGGTTTCTGCTTCCGGCCCCAAATCCGCATCGGGCGGGCGGGGCGCGCCTCGCGTGGTGCAGATCAATGAGATTTCCGCCGACGCGGAGCACCGCTACGCAACCGGCTTAAAGGAGCTGGACCGGGTGCTGGGCGGCGGTGTCGTCAAAGGGTCGCTTGTGCTGCTCAGCGGCGATCCCGGCATCGGCAAATCAACGATCCTGCTGCAAATCTGCGGCTTTTTAGGGGAAACGCTGCGCGTGCTCTATGTTTCCGGCGAGGAGTCGGCGCACCAAATCAAGCTGCGGGCCCAGCGCTTGGGCGTGGCAACACCGAATCTCTATATCATGTGTGAAACGGATGTGCAGCTTATTTCAGAATTGATCCAAACGGAAAAGCCGGATCTTGTGATCATCGATTCCATCCAGACCATGAACCACTCCGACGTTGCCTCCTCTTCCGGCAGCGTAACACAGGTCAGGGAATGCACCGGTTTGCTGATGCGCACGGCAAAAAGCGTGGATATCCCGATTATCGTTGTCGGCCATGTGAATAAGGATGGCAATATTGCCGGGCCAAAGGTGTTGGAGCATATTGTAGACGCCGTGCTTTATTTCGAAGGCGATAGGCACCTTTCCTACCGGATTCTGCGCGCAGTCAAAAACCGCTATGGCTCCACCAATGAAATCGGTGTGTTCGAAATGCTGGATAACGGCCTGCGCGAGGTGGAAAACCCCTCTCTGATGCTCCTTTCCGGGCGGCCGCAGAATGCTTCCGGCACCTGTGTCGCCTGCGTGATGGAGGGCTCCCGGCCGATCCTCGCGGAGGTGCAGGGCTTGGTGGCGCCCACCGGCTTTGGAACGCCGCGCCGCATGGCAACAGGCTTCGATTATAACCGGATGTCGATGCTGCTGGCAGTGTTGGAAAAGCGGGCCGGGTATTTCTTCGGCAATATGGACGCCTATGTTAATGTGGTTGGGGGCTTCAAGCTGGACGAGCCTGCGGCGGATTTATCGGTCGCGCTCGCATTGGTATCCAGCTTGAAGGATTGCGTTGTGCAGGAGGATGTATTGGCCTTTGGAGAAATCGGCCTGGCCGGAGAAATCCGCGCTGTGGGCAATACGGAGCAGCGCATCAGCGAAGCGGCTCGTTTGGGCTTTCGCCGTTGTGTAGTGCCGCGGCACAACCTGAAGGGGCTGGCATCAGGCGTTCGGGATAAGATCGAGATTATCGGTGTGCGCACTGTCCGCGAGGCGTTTGAAGCAATGATTGGTTAGCGCAGCCCATCTTTTTGCGCTTTTTCACGCGGTACAAAATAGACGCATCCCTTTTGTACGCTGTTGACTGCTTCCGCCTTGTGCAGCGTGCAGCAGCCCTCTACCTGATAGCGGCATTGCGCATTGCATGGGATCAAATTCATAGCTTTGTTCCTTCTTCCGGCGTGATAGAATGGCCTGTGTAGGATAGTGTAAAAAATTTTTTAGCAAATATACGCTGAGCAGAGAAAAACATTGGTTTCAAAAGGGCTGTTTCACGGCCCGGAAAAGGAAGCGTGGAGAAATGATTCCGGTTTACAGCCCAAATCTTCCAACCGAAAAGGTATCCGCCGCAGTAGTGGGAAGCGTTGATCCGCGTGTGATTCGTTCGCTGGAAGCGCTGGGCGTCTGGACGATTGCCGCAGGCCCTAACCGCAGCCTGCCGGCCGCTTTGTGCCGCCATGCCGATATGCTTGTGCATCCGTTGGGCAATGGGGAGGTGCTCGCGGCACAGGGGGAAGGCCGGCTTTGCAATGCGCTCAGCGGTTTTGGTTTTGCCGTTACTTTTTTGAAAAAGGAGCTTGCCCCGCACTATCCAGGAGATGTGGCGCTGAATGCAGCGCGTATTGGCAGCCGCTTGGTCTGCAATGAGCAGGCCGCTGCGCCGGAATTGCTGGAGGCTGCCCGGCGGATGGGGTTGGAGCTGATTCCCGTTAAGCAGGGGTATGCCAAGTGCAGCTTGTGCATCGTATCGGAAAACGCCGTGATCACAGCGGATGAAGGGCTAGCATACACGCTGTGTCGGGCGGGGCTGGATGTGCTGAAAATTATTCCGGGCTGCATCCGTCTGCCGGGCTATGGTTATGGCTTTATCGGCGGGTGCTGCGGCAAGCTGGATGCTGCCACAATGGCATTCGCGGGCGATCCCTTGACACATCCGGATGGCAAAAAGATACTCTCCTTTATGGAGCGCCATGGCGTAAAACCTCGCAATTTGCTGGGCCAGGGGGAAAAGCTGATTGACATTGGCTCTATCCTCCCCGTAATGCAAGAGTGAAATGATAGGGCGCGTAGATGGGTGGCGGGGCGCTGCCCAGGCCAATCTGCCGCCGGCAATCCGATCTGTGCTTTCCGTATAGGATCGTCTGCAATTGAACCAGTGGCTTTTTGAGGAGAGCGGGGCTTGAATAGCGGAATTTATTTGACAAACCCTATTCGTTTTTGTTAAAATACAAGATAAATATCTGCCTCACAAGGCCGGGCCGGCCGGTGAATTTTAGATCGGATCAGAGGAGAATACTATGGTGAAAAGCATGACGGGCTACGGGCGCGCCGAAGATGTGATCGACGGGATGCAGATCGCCGTTGAGATGAAAAGCGTCAATCACCGTTATCTCGAATTCAGCGCGAAGGTGCCGAGAAGCTACGGCTTTTTGGAAGATAGGCTGAAGCGGTTTGTGCAGCCGCTTATCTCCCGCGGCAAGGTGGATTGCTTTGTCCAGATCGATACGCTGGAGGATGCGGACGTTACCGTGCAGGTCAACCATTCCCTTGCAGATGGATATGTTGCCGCGCTGCGCGAGCTGATGGAGCGGTATGGGCTGCGGGATGATATTTCCGCTTCCGCTTTAGGGCGCTACAGCGATGTGTTTTCGATCCATAAAGCTGAGGCGGATGAAGAAAAAATCTGGGGCGCTGTGCGCACGGTGGCCCAGCGCGCTGTGGACTCCTGTGTATCCATGCGTGAGCAGGAGGGCGCCCGGTTGCGGGCTGATATCTTTTCTCGGATGGATACCATTCTCCATTGCGTTGCATTCATTGAGCAGCGTTCGCCGGAAACCGTGCGTGCCTATCGCGAAAAGCTCTATGCCAAAATGCAGGAGGTGCTGGCGGATGCGCAGGTGGACGAGCAGCGGATTTTGATGGAAGCTGCAATCTATGCCGATAAAGTTGCCGTGGATGAAGAAACGGTCAGGCTCCGCAGCCATATCGATCAGCTGCACGCTTTTTTTGAAGCGGGCGAGGCAATTGGCAGGAAGATGGATTTCCTGGTGCAGGAGATGAACCGGGAGGCCAACACCATCGGCTCCAAAGCGCAGGATGTGGAGATTGCCCGCAAGGTTTTGGATATCAAGGCGGAGATTGAAAAAATTCGTGAACAGGTGCAGAATATTGAATAATCGCGTTTTTCCAACAGAGCGGCTTATGGCAGGAACAGTAAAAATGCGGGAGGAGAAAGTGAATGAAGCTCATCAATATCGGCTTTGGCAATATGGTCAACGCCAACCGTTTGGTTGCGATCGTCAGCCCGGAATCTGCGCCCATCAAGCGGATTATTCAGGATTGCAAGGAGCGCGGCACACTCATTGACGCAACGCATGGGCGGCGGACGCGCGCTGTGATCATCACGGATAGCGATCATGTGATCCTTACCTATCTGCAATCTGAAACGGTTGCAAACCGCCTCAACGACGATGAGGATGAAATTGATACGGAGGAGGGTGCGCCGGACGATGAGTGACAAAAAGAGGGGGATGCTTTTTATCCTGTCCGGTCCGTCCGGTTCTGGGAAGGATACGATTTTGGAGCAGCTTGCAAAGCGCGATCCCAATGTGCAGCTTTCCATTTCCCTAACGACCCGTGCGGCACGGGATTGGGAGATCGATGGGTTTCACTATTATTTTGTAACGAAGGATTATTTTCTCAATAAGCTGGAGCGCCAGGAAATTTTAGAATACGCGCAATACGGCGAGCAGTATTACGGCACGCCCCGCGATCCGGTCGATCAGTGGCTGGAAGAGGGGAAAACCGTCATCCTGAAAATTGAGGTGCAGGGAGCGGAAAAAATCCGCCGGCTATATCCGGATGTGGTGAGCATTTTCCTAATGCCCCCCTCCATGCAAACGTTGGAGGAGCGGCTGCGCAACCGCGAAAGTGAATGCGAGAAGGATATCAAAACACGTATGCGGATAGCGCAGGATGAAATTGGCCGTGCGCATGAATATGACTATGTTGTGGTGAATGATATTGTAGACTATGCGGTCAGTGATATCTGTGCCATTATCCAGGCGGAAAATTTGAAGGCCGCCCGTATGAATTCATTTGTAAAAGAGGTATTGGAGCATGTTTAATCCGGATTTGAGCGTATTGTTGAAAAACCATGTCAGCCGTTATTCTCTGGTAACGGCCACTGCGAAGCGCGCGCGTGCCATTGCGGACGAAGCGCACTTCAATGGGGATCATCTGACGGAAAAGCCCGTGAGCATCGCCCTAGGCGAAATGCTTGCTGGGAAATATGAGATTATTGAGCCTGAGGAAATCCGCGACCTGTAAGCCGCCTCAGGCAGCAGGTAAAGGAGAGATCCCATGGCCCCGGTTCTCATCGCAAAGGTGGCGTTGGAAAACGTTTCCTATCATTTTGATAAAGCATACGATTACTGCGTTCCGGAGAGCCTGCGGGAGCGTGCGCGGCCTGGCTGCCGCGTCAGCGTTCCCTTTGGCAGGGGAAACCAGAAGCGGTTTGGTATGCTTTTTTCCCTTTCTGAGGAAGAACCGTCCGGTAGGCTCAAGCAGCTTTCCTGCGTGCTGGATGAAGAGCCTCTTTTAAATGCGAACATGCTGCGCCTGGCAGTTTGGCTCAAGGCGCATACTTTTTGCACGCTTTATGAGGCGGTCCGCACGATTTTACCGTCCGGAATTAATCTCCGGCACAAAATGCAATATCGGATCGCTCCGGAAATAGGGGATCTGGTTCTGGACACATTTCCGTCGGATGAGCGCGAGGTGTTGCAATTGCTGCACAAGCGGCAAGCCTATGTCGGCGAGGAGCGGATTATGCAGCTGACAGGTCTTGAGAAAGGCAGCGATGTTTTCAAACGCCTTTTGAAAAAACAGCTGGTCGTTCGCAATGACGAGGCCGCGCAGCGCATTGGGGATGCAACGGTGCGCATGGTGCGCCTGTGCGTTGCGGGGGAGGAGCTAGAGCAGCTCTTGCCTTCCCTTACCCAAAAGCAGCGCGCTGTGATGGACGTCCTCCTGGATGTGGGCTGCGCTTCGGTGAAGGAGCTGTGTTATTTCACAGGCGTAACCCCGGCCGTTGTTGCGGCACTTGAAAAAAAGAACCTGATAGATTACTATGAAAATGAGATTTACCGCGATCCGGCTAGGCAGCCGGAAGCAGAGCAGGTCCCCCAGGCGCCTATTTGCTTGACGCGAAAGCAGCAGGCGGCCTTTGAAGAGCTCAATGCCCAATACCGTTTGGGCCGCGGCGGCGTTTCGCTCCTCTTTGGCGTGACGGGCAGCGGTAAAACACAGGTATTCCTACGGATGATTGACGAAGTATCTGCACAAGGCCGGGGCGTGATTGTCATGGTGCCTGAAATTGCTCTCACCCCACAGACACTGGCCATTTTTAAAGGTCGCTATGGGAAGCAGGTTGCCGTATTCCATAGCGCATTATCCATGGGGGAACGTATGGATGAGTGGAAACGTGTCAAAAATGGAGAGGCGGGCATTGTGGTCGGCACACGCTGCGCTGTGTTTGCGCCGTTTGAGAATCTTGGTTTGATTATCATGGATGAGGAGCAGGAGCATACCTACAAATCTGAGTCCGCACCCCGTTACCATGCGCGTGATGTGGCGAAGTTCCGCTGTGCCCAGCAAAATGCGCTGCTGATTTTGGCCTCGGCCACTCCTTCTGTGGAAAGCTATGCCGCCGCGAAAAGCGGCCGGTATTCGCTCAATCGATTGGATGAACGCTATGGAAACGCCGTGCTGCCCGAAGTGATCACGGTTGATTTGTGTGAGGAGAACGCGGCGGGCAACCGCACGGCGATCAGCCGCAGGCTGGCCGCTGAATTGCAAAAAAATCTGGAGGCTGGCGAGCAGTCAATCCTCCTCATGAACCGCCGTGGTTACCACACTTTTGTGGCCTGCCGTTCCTGCGGCCACGTGGTTACCTGCCCAAATTGCAGCATATCGCTCACCTATCACCGGGCAAATGGTCGGCTGATGTGCCACTACTGCGGCTATTCTGAGCCGTTTCGGGATACCTGCCCGGAATGCGGGGAGCAGGACGTGCGCTATGCAGGCTTTGGAACGCAGCGGGTGGAAGAGGAGCTGGCGTTGCTTTTCCCTAAAGCGCGGATTTTGCGCATGGATGCGGATACGACGATGGCCCGCTATGCGCATGAAGATAAGCTTGCGGCTTTTTCTCATGGAGAGTATGAGATTATGCTCGGCACGCAAATGGTGGCAAAAGGGCTTGACTTTCCGCGGGTAACGCTCGTCGGCGTGATCTCCGCCGATCAGCAGCTTTATAACGACGATTACCGCAGCCTAGAGCGTGCTTTTGCGCTGCTCACCCAGGTAGTGGGGCGGTCCGGCCGCGGTGCGATCAAAGGGCGCGCCGTCATCCAAACGCTCACGCCGGAAAACCCAGTGATCCGCCTGGCGGCGAAACAGGATTATGATGCATTTTATCAAACGGAAATCCTATTGCGTAAAGCGATGGTTTATCCGCCGTATTGCGATTTGCTCTGTATCGGGTTTGTCGGGGAAAAGGAGGCGCAGGTAGCGGCGGCCTCCAAATGCTTTTTGGAACTGATGAAATCCCTGAGCCAGCTGGAATATCCGGAGCAGAAATTTATTGTGCTCGGCCCCATGCCGCCGCGAATTGCAAAGCTGAGCAATAAATTTCGCTATCGGCTGATTGTCAAGTGCCGCAATACGAAGGGGTTTCGATCCATGATTGAAACCCTCCTCACACAGTTCCCAAAGGATGCGCGGTTTAGGGAAGTAACGGTATATGCCGACCTGAATCCGGAGAATATTTATTAAAAATTTTATGTTTCAATGATAGATTCTTCATATGTCAGCCATATTTATTTTGTAAAACAGAGGAGAACATAGGAAAGGATGGGTGCCATATGGCATTGAGAAAAATCGTGGTGGAGGGCGATCCGGTTTTAAAAAAGAAAAGCCGGCCGGTTGAAAAATTTGACGCAAGGCTTGCCGAGCTTTTAGACGATATGAGACAAACGCTTTATAGCGCGGAGGGCGTCGGCCTTGCTGCCGTACAGGTCGGCGTTTTGCGCCGCGTCGTCGTAGTCGATGTGGGCGACGGCCTTCTGGAGCTTGTTAACCCGGAGATTATAGAAGCAGAGGGTGAGCAGCGCGAGAGCGAGGGATGTTTATCCTTGCCTGGAGAATATGGGGAAACCATTCGCCCGGCAGTCGTCAAGGTCAAGGCGCAGAATCGGGAGGGCAAATGGTGTATCTATAAGGGCGATGGATTGAAAGCGCGTTGCTTCTGCCATGAGATCGATCATTTGGACGGCATCCTTTTCACGGAGCGTTTGGCGCCGGAAGCGTCTATTCAGTCAACGGTCAAACGATAGAAAGGCAAAAGGAGCGATAGAATCATGCGCATTATTTTTATGGGAACGCCGGAATTTGCAGTGCCCTGCCTGGAGCGGCTCATTCAAGATGGGCATGAGGTATCAGGCGTGTTCACACAGCCCGATAAGCCCAAGGGGAGAGGCTATTCTGTGATGCCGCCGCCGGTCAAACAGGCGGCGCTGAAAGCCGGTATTCCCGTTTACCAGCCTGCCTCTGTTAAAACGGAGGCAGCCTTTGCTCAGCTCAAGGCGCTGGATCCTGAGCTCATTGTGGTGGTGGCATATGGTAAAATTTTGCCTCAGGCGGTGCTGGATCTCCCCCCATATGGGTGCATCAATGTGCATGCATCGTTGTTGCCGCGGCTGCGCGGCGCGGCGCCGATCCAGTGGTCGATCCTGCGGGGCGATCAGAAAACCGGCGTGACAACCATGTTTATGGACGCTGGTCTGGATACGGGCGACATGCTCCTGAAGGCGGAAACGGAAATTGGTGAGGATGAAACGGCGGGCGAGCTGCATGACAAGCTCTCCGGGCTGGGGGCGCAGCTTCTATCCGATACGCTTTACTCCCTTCAGGCTGGCACGCTCCAGCGGGTTCCACAGGAGGACGGCGAATCGACCTATGCGCCGATGCTCGATAAATCCCTCTGCCCGATTGACTGGTCAAAGCCCGCGCGGGAAATTCACAATCAAATTCGCGGCCTGTCCCCCTGGCCGGTGGCTGTTACAAGCCTGTCCGGCAAGCGGATGAAAGTGCATGGCTCCCGGATGACAGGGCGCGAAAGCACGCTCCCCTACGGCACGGTAACCGGTGTGGACGGTGAGATTTGCGTTGCCTGCGGGGATGGGGAGGTATTATCGCTTCTGTGCATTCAGGCGGAGGGAGGTAAGCGCATGGATGCCTCTGACTATCTGCGCGGCCACCCGATCCCGAAGGGGACGAGACTGGGAGAGTAACCCTATTTTTATTTGATTGACCGGAGGATTGTGGATGAACTTTTTTTTGTTCCATCTGGATTATTATTACTGTCTCTTATACACATCTGACGCTGCCGACGATCT
>OJRD01000895.1_pt1 | contig 14188 bp, 9 predicted proteins | sample 1599051 | NCBI WGS metagenome assembly OJRD01 (sample SAMN03922523, study PRJEB24848) | human gut metagenome | isolation source: stool sample | host: Homo sapiens | place: Germany | collected 2010-02 | reverse complement strand
CCCCTGACACGCTGGACCTGACCGTTGGGGACACCGAGACCCTCAGCCCAGAGGTCACCGCCGATGAGGGCGCCGACACCACCGTGACATGGGAAACCAGCAGCAGAAACGTTGCCACGGTGGACAACGGCAAAGTCACCGCCGTTGGGCCCGGCACGGCCACCATCACTGCCAAGGCTGGAGATCAGGAGGCTACCTGTGAAGTCAAGGTCTCCGCCCAGGAAATGCCCGCCGCCAGCATCACCGTGGCCCCCACCAAGCTCAGTCTGATCGTCGGGGAATCCAACACCCTGGCCGCTGCCACTGTCCCCGAAGGCCAGGCAGTCTCCTGGACCTCCAGCGACGATAAGATCGCCGCAGTAAGCGGCGGCAAGGTCACCGCCGTGGCCAAGGGCACCGCTACCATCACCGCTTCCATTGAGGTCGATGGGCAGAAAAAATCCGCCGCCTGCGAGGTCACCGTCTCGGAAGCGACGGGTACCACCGCCCTCAGCAAGTCCTCCCTCACTCTGTCCCTGAAGGACTCGGAGACTCTGTCCGTGACCAACGCCCCCTCCGGCGCCTCCGTCACCTGGAAGAGCAGCAAGACCACCGTGGCTTCGGTGGACAGCAACGGTAAAATTACCGCCGTGGCCGCCGGCACCGCTACCATCACCGCCTCTGTCAACGGCACCGAGCTCAAATGCGAGGTAACAGTCAAGTCCCCCTCTCTCAATAAGGGCAGCCTGTCCATCGGAGTGAAAAAGACCAGCACCCTATCTGTGAACGACCTTGCCTCTGGTGCCACGGTATCCTGGAGCAGCAGCAAGACCACCGTGGCCACGGTCAGCTCCAGCGGCACCGTCACCGGTAAGGCCAGCGGCAAAGCTACCATCACCGCCACCATCACCTATGCGGACAAGAGCACGAGATCCCTGACCTGCTCCGTCACCGTCACCTCCGGCACAGACGACATCACCTATTCCGTCAAGGCCGGTGAGGCGGTCAATCTCTCCCGCTCCGATTTCAATGACGCCAGCAAGGACGCCACCGGATACGATTTGAGCTATGTCAAATTCTCCGCTTCCTCCACTTCAAAGGGTCTGCTCTGCTATAACTACGACAGTGGGGATTACGACAAGAAGGTCTCCACCAGCACCTCCTATTACTATGCCGGCAGCTCCAGCAAGTCCTATCTCTCTAAGGTCTCCTTCCTGGCCGACTCCGACGCCTCCGGCGAGACCACCTTCTCCTACACCGGTTACGATACCAAGGGCAACTCCTTTACCGGTTCGATCGTCATCACCATCAGCAAGAGCTCCGGCGACATCAAGTACACCACCGGCCTCAACGAGCCGGTCTCCTTCAGCCGCAGCGATTTTAACTCCTACTGCAAAGATAAGACCACCTCCAGCTCCACGCTGGACTATGTGAAGTTCACCCTCCCCTCCTCCAGCAAGGGCACCCTCTACTACAAGTATGACAAGAGCGGTGAGGAGAAGATTTCCTCCTCCGACAAGTTCTACTACAGCGACTCTCCCGCCCTGGAGGATCTCTCTTTCGTGCCCGCCAAGAACTGGTCCGGTACGGTCTCCATCGAGTTCTCCGGCCGGAACTCCAAAAATGCCAGCTTCTCCGGCACCGTGTCCATCACCGTCTCCAAGTCCAGCCAGAGCATCTCCTACACCGTGGATAAAAACGAAAGCGTCACCTTTGATGACAGCGACTTCAACTCCTACTGTAAAGACGAGACCGGCTCCTCCATGGATTACGTGAAGTTTACCCTCCCCTCCTCCAGCAAAGGCACCCTCTATTATAAGTACGATAAGAGCGGGGAAAAGGAGGTCACTTCTTCCACCAAATACTATCGCTCCGACAGTCCTGCCCTGGAGGATGTCACCTTCGTCCCCGCCAAGAACTACACCGGCACCGTCTCCATCGACTTTACCGGAAAGAGCACCGGCGACGAGACCTTCTCCGGCACCCTGAAGATCTATGTGGGAACAAGCGCCTCCGGCGACATTACCTACACCGCCGCCACCGGCGCCTCGGTTACCTTCAAGAGCAGTGATTTCAACACCTTCTGCAAAGACGAGACCAGCTCCAATCTGGACTACGTGAAGTTTACCCTCCCCTCCTCCAGTAAGGGCACCCTTTATTACAAATACGATCAGAGCGGCGAAAAGAAGGTCATCTCCTCCACCAGTTACTATCGCTCCAGCAGTCCCTACCTGGAGGACGTCACCTTTGTGCCTGCCAAGTCCGTCACCGGCAGCGTGAGCATCGACTTCAGCGGCAAAAGCACCAGCGGTAAGTCCATCTCCGGCACGGTAGTCATTCAGTACAGCACCATCAAAGACGCGTCTGTGGTCAGCTATACCACCGGGTATGCTCCGGTCAAGTTCCGCAGCAGCGACTTTTCTGCGGCCTGTTCCGCCCGCGGCAGCGCGGCTCTCACCAGTGTCAAGTTCAACCTGCCCGACGCCAGCACCGGACGCCTCTATTACAGCTACGCCAGCCCCACCTCTTATGGCGGCACGGTAAGCAGCGGCACCTCCTACGGTGTGAGCTCCGGCTCCAGCATCGACAATGTAACCTTTGTCCCTAAGGCCGGATATAAGGGCACTGTCCACTTCACCTATACCGGCACCGATAAGAACGGCAGCACCTTCACTGGGCATGTCCAGATCATTGTGACGCCTCCCAGCGCCTCCTCCCACTTCACCGATATGGGCAAATACGGCTGGGCAGCTCCCTCCGTGGACTTCCTCTACGAGAGCAAGGTCACCACCGGCACTACCTCTACTACCTATGGCCCCTCCGGTAATATCACCCGCGGTGATTTTGTCCTCATGCTGTCCCGCGCCTTCAGCTTTGCCGATTACGGCAGCGACAACTTCTCCGACGTGCCTGCCAACAGCTATTATGCCAAGGCCATTGCCTCTGCCAAGGCCATGGGCATCGCTCAGGGAAGCAACGGCAAGTTCAACCCCACCGCCGCCCTCACCCGAGAGGACGCTATGGTACTCCTCCAGCGGACCATGAGCCGCACCGGCCGCTCCATTGCAGACGCCTCCAACTCCTATCTGGATCGTTTCTCCGACGGCAGCTCGGTCTCCAGCTATGCCAAGGGTGCCGTGGCCGCGCTGATTCAGGCGGGCATTATCCAGGGTGATAATACCGGCAGGATCAACCCCAAGGGCTCTCTCACCCGTGCGGAGATGGCTGTGATCCTCCATCGGGTCCTGACCCTGTGACTGTTTGCTTTTCCCCCCAAAGCGTCAGGCGGGCGTTCCATTTGGAACGCCCGCCTGACCCTCTTTTCAGATACCACCGTCCATAGCGTCCTTGAGCTTTTTCAGCGCTTTCTTCTCAATACGGGATACATAAGAGCGCGAGATGCCGCTCTCAGCGGCGATCTCCCGCTGGGTCCGCGGAGGCTTATTATCTAAGCCATACCGCATGGTAATGATCATCTTCTCCCGCTCCTCCAAGCATTCCTGCACCAGCTTTCGCACCTGGATACAGGAGTCCCGGGCGTCCAAGTTCTCCAGCATATCGTCGTCCACGCTGATGACATCCATCAGAGACAGGGCATTCCCCTCACCATCGGAATCCAATGTATCCGACAGGGAGACCTCTCCCTGCAGCTTCTTCTGTGAGCGGAAATGCATCAGAATCTCATTTTCGATGCACCGTGAGGCATAGGTGGCTAGACGCACGTTTTTATCCGGCTTGAAGGTGCTGATCCCTTTGATCAGTCCTATGGTGCCGATGGAAATCAGATCGTCCTGGCTGCCGGTCTGGGTGTAGTATTTTTTTATGATATGCGCCACCAGGCGCAAATTGTGTTCGATTAGCACGTTGCGGGCCTCCATATCCCCGGCGGCATAGCGCTCCAGATACCGCTTCTCCTCCTCAGCCTTCAGCGGCCTGGGAAAAGAACCTCCCCCATCGGACAGACGCAGAGAAAAAAACAGGCTGTTGAGCATCAGCAAAATCCAGGCTGAAAGCATGGCTGCCACCTCCAAGTTCTCATACTCCTTTACTCTATTCCAGCCGCTGCACGTCCTATACCCTGCGCCTTTACGTTGACTTTCGTCTCTTACCGTGCTAAATTGATAGCTATGACTTGCTCAGACGGGAGCGATACATATGGAAAATCTGATGTTCAGCCTCAATGCCACCATGCCGGTCTTTCTGCTGATGGTCGCCGGCTACTTTCTCCATAAAATCTGTCTCATTGACGACCGTTTTGCAGATCGGATGAACAATTTTGTCTTTAAGGCCGCGCTGCCAGTACAGCTCTTTCAAAGCCTTTCCACATCGGATGTTCAAACGGTCTGGAATGGCAGCATGATCCTGTTCTGCTTCGCGGTCTCCCTGCTCTCCATTCTCATCATGGCCGCCATTTCCCTCCTGCTGCAAAAGCGCTCCCTTCGGGCGGAGTTTATCCAAGCTGGCTATCGGGGCAGCCAGGCCCTGCTGGGCGCCGCGCTGCTCCAGAACATCTACGGCGACACCGGCCCTCTGGCTCTCGTCCTCATCGGCGCCGTCCCCCTCTACAACGTGGCCGCCGTGGTGGTCCTCACCCTGCTCTCCCCAGAGGGCGGGCGACTGGACCGGAAAACAGTGGGCAAGACCCTGCGGGGCATCGTTACCAATCCCATCATCCTGGGAATCTTCGCAGGGCTCCTCTGGTCTGTGCTGGGCATCCCGCAGCCGGTCATCCTCCAGCGGACCGTCTCCAGCTTCGCCGCCACCGCCACCCCGCTTGGACTTGTCGCTCTGGGCGCCTGCATCGACCTCAAAAAGGCCGCCGGCTGCCTCCGGCCCACCCTGGTGTGCAGCGCTTTCAAGCTCATCCTTTTCGCCGCCGTCTTCCTTCCCATCGCCGTCTTGATGGGCTGCCGGGGCGAGCTGCTGGTCGGCATGCTCATCATGCTGGCCTCCCCCACCACCGTGAGCTGCTTCAGCATGGCCCGCAGCATGGGACATGAAGGCACCCTGACCTCCAGTACGGTGATGCTCACCACCATCCTCAGCGCCTTCACCTTCACCGGCTGGCTCTATCTTCTGCGACAGCTTGCGCTCATCTGAATACAGAAGACGGGCGGGACCCAATTGGGTCCCGCCCGTCTTTACACAGGGAAAAGCGGCTCCAAACAGGGGCCTCAGGCATTGTCCGCTGCGGGCTTAAGCACGTCGCCCTTGTGGACGATCAGGGTACGCCAGACAAAGATGCCCAGACACAGCCCGGCGCACACGAGCCCCACCGGATAGGCGATGGAGGTGGAGAGCCGGAAGCCCTCCTCCGCCTGAAGGATGTACGTAACCGAGACGGCTGACATAAAGGTGGCTGGCAGCGCGGCCATCAGGCTGCACCTCGCCGGGAAGCCGTATTTGTGCAGGAATACCGCTCCGGCCCACAGCACCAGCATGGCCAGCGTCTGGTTGGACCAGGAGAAATACCGCCAGAGGACATTGAAATCCAGGCTGGTGGCGATGAACGCGCCTACAGCCAGCAGGGGGACGGACAGGGCGGCGCGCTTGACCACGTTGGACTGGTCGATGTGAAACCAATCCGAGATGGTCAACCGGGCGGAACGGAAGGCAGTGTCGCCGGAGGTGATGGGACAGGCGATGACACCAATCATGGCCAGCACACCGCCCACGGAACCCATCAGGGTGGTGGAAATCTGGTAAACCACCCCACCCTGACCCATGGCGTTGATGGCCGCATCCAAAGCGCCCACGCCATTATAGAAGGTCACACCGGCCGCGGCCCAAATCAGAGCGATGACGCCCTCGCTTACCATGGCCCCGTAGAATACGGTGCGGCCCTCCTTCTCGCTGGTCATACAGCGGGCCATCATGGGAGACTGGGTGGCATGGAAGCCGGAGATGGCGCCGCAGGCCACGGTGACAAACATCATGGCCCATTTGGGCAGGCCTTCGGGGTGGACGATGCCCATGGACTCCCACAGCTCGGGCATGCTGTACTCCGGCTTGAGGATCAGCATGCCTGCAATGCCCACTGCCATGATGATGAGGCAGATACCAAAAAACGGATACACCTTGCCAATGATCTTATCCACCGGCAGGAAGGTCGCCAGCAGGTAGTATAGCAGCACCAAAACCAGCCAGAAGGTAGTGGACAGCACCATCGGGGGCAGAGACGCACCAAAGCTCTCGCTAATGAGCTGGCTAATCAGCCTGGCGGGACCCACCGAAAAGTTGACGCCCACCATCACCAGCAGGACCACCGAAAAGATTCGCATGACGAACTTCATGATTTTGCCCAGGTACATGCCCACAATCTCAGAGATGGACGCGCCGTCGTGGCGTTCACTCATCATACCCGACAGAAAGTCATGGACGCCGCCACCCAGGATGGTTCCGAACACAATCCACAGGTAGACCACGGGCCCCCAGCAGGCACCGGCCAGCGCACCATAGATGGGCCCCAGTCCGGCGATGTTTAGAAGCTGAATCAGAAAAATGCGCCAGGTCTTCATGGGGACGAAGTCCACTCCGTCCGGGTGCGCTACGGCAGGGGTAGGCCGGTCATCAATCCGGAATACCTTCTCCACCAGCTTGCCATAGGTGAAAAAACCAACCAGCAACAGCACCAGACAGGCAAAAAAGGTGATCATAATGGGTTCCTCCTCTGTACTTTCCAAGTCCGCTCTCTCCGGGCCTTGGCGAAAGGTAAAAAGCGGCAAACGAAAGCCTAACGACTTTCGTCTGCCGCCCTTGGCGTCTTTTTATTATAAGCAAATGTGCCTCGGAGTCAAGCGGTAGCACCAATTATTTTGGGGAGGAATTTCGCTCTCTTTTTGTGCAACTTTTTTTGCAGGCACAGCAGTTCCCCGCGCAGTCTCCCCCGCAGCCGCACTCACCACGGAGCTGGCGCCGGACATGGCGGATCACATACCACACGGCCCACACCGCCAGGACGCCCACGGCCAGATAGATGATATACTTCATACCGTTTCCTCACAGCCCCAGGAGCAGACTGCCCCCCTGATAGACCAGCAGCGAGCCCAGATAGGCGGCGCCGATCTGCCAGGCGATGGAGGCCAGGGTCCACCCGGTGGAGTTCATCTCCTTGCGGATCGTGGATACCGCCGCCACACAAGGGACGTACAGCAGGACGAACACCAGGAAGGAATAGGCGGCCAGCGGGGTCTGAAAGGTACCGGAGAGGGCTCCGGCGATGGCGGCACCGCTGGCGGTCACCGAGAAGCCGTAGAACATGCTCATGGAGGAGACCACCATCTCCTTGGCGATCAGACCGGACAGCAGAGCCACCGCCGCCTGCCAGGTGCCGAAGCCCAGGGGCTTGAGTGCCGGGGCAAGGAAGGAGCCCAGCGTGCCCAGCAGGGAGCCGGCCTCATCGCTGACCATGCCGAAGCGTCCGCCCTCAAAGCCAAAGGACTGAAGGAACCAGAGCAGTACACTCATGGCCAGGATCAGGGTGCCCGCTTTCACCAGAAAGCCCCGCACCTTCTCCCACACATGGAGAGAGATATTTTTCAGTGTGGGCAGGCGGTAAGGGGGCAGCTCCAGCACAAAGGCGGCGGGCTCGCCCTTGAAGACAACTTTTTTGAGGATGATGCCCGACAGGATGGCGAACACCAGGCCGGTGATGTAGAGAGAAAAGACCACCAGACCGCCATATCGGGGGAAAAAGGCGGCGGTGAGCAGGCCGTAGACCGGCAGCCGGGCCGAACAGGACATAAAGGGCACCAGCATGATTGTCATGCGCCGGTCCTTTTCATTTTCCATGGTGCGGGCCCCCATGACGGCGGGCACCGTGCAGCCGAAGCCCATCAGCATAGGGATAAAGGCCTTGCCGCTCAGGCCAAAGCGCCGCAGCAGGCGGTCCATGATAAAGGCGGCCCGGGCCATATAGCCGGAGTCCTCCAGGAAGGAGAGAAACAGGAACAAAATGGCGATTTGGGGCAGGAAGGTGAGCACGCCCCCCACCCCCGCAATCACGCCGTCCACCAGCAGGGCCTCCACCCATGGGGCTACTCCGGAGGCGGCCAGCACCGAGCGGACAAAATCGGCGAAATATCCGCCGATCAGCGTATCCACCCCGTCGGCCAGGAGCTGGCCGGGACCAAAGGTCAGGGCAAACATGGTCAGCATCATCAGGAAAAAGACCGGCACGGCCAGGAACCGGTGGGTAACGATGGAGTCGATCCGGTCCGACAGGGTCAGGGACCCGTGAGGCTGGCCTCGCTTCACCGCAAGCTGGACCACATCCTGGATGAAGCGGTAGCGGCTGTCGGCCACCAGGGTCTCCCGGTCGCCCAGGGCGTAAGCCCCCTCATACTCCCGGCAGATGGATTCCAGCCTCTCCCGCTCCGGACGGGTCAGGTCCAGGGCCTTCTCCACCAGGGCATCCCCCTCCAGCAGCTTGACCGCCGTCCAGTGGGCGGGCAGGCCGGCGGCGTAGGCCCGGTCGTGGACCAGCTCCCCCACCCGATGGTGGATGGCGTGGGTGTAGTCGTCGTAGAGGTCGTCGGGCTCCACCGTCACCCCCACATGCATCTGGTTGTGGGCCACCTCCAGCAGCGTCTGGATATTCTTCCCCGTCCGGGCGGTGATGGGGATGACGGGCACCCCCAGGGCCCGCGACAGCCGCTCCAGATCGATTTTGTCCCCCCGCTTCTCTACCTCGTCCATAAAGTTGAGGGCGATGACCATGGGCCGCTCCAGCTCCAAAAGCTGGGCCGTCAGATACAGGTTCCGCTCAATGTTGGTGGCGTCGATGATATTGATGATGGCGTCGGGGTGCTCCCCCACAATGAAGTCCCGGGCCACGATCTCCTCCATGGAGTAGGGGGACAGAGAATAGATGCCCGGCAGGTCCACCACCGTCACCGGCTTGCCGTCCACCTCCGCCCGGCCCTCCTTCTTCTCCACCGTCACACCGGGCCAATTGCCCACATATTGGTTGGAGCCGGTGAGGGCGTTGAAGAGGGTGGTTTTGCCGCAGTTGGGATTGCCCACCAGGGCCAGCTTCATCTCCCGGGTATCGTGGCTGGCATAGTCCGGCGTGCCGCCGTGCTCCGCCTCCTCATGGGCGTGGTCGGCGCTCATGCGGCGCAGAGCGGCCTCATCCGGGATGTGCTGGACCATTCCCTTGTACCGGCTCCTGCCCAAGCCCGGGGCCTGGGCAGGAGGACACACCGTGATCTGGCCCGCGTCCTCCTTGCGCAGTGAGAGCTCATAGCCCCGGAGGTTCACTTCGATGGGGTCCCCGAAGGGGGCAATCTTCCGCACCGTCACCAGAGTGCCGGGCGTCAGCCCCATATCCACCAGCCGGCGCTTCACAGGCCCCTTTTCATTTCCCACCGCAAGGATGACCGCGCGCTCGCCGGGAGCCACCTCCACCAGGGTCCCGGCGCTGTGTTTCACTTCCGTCATCGGTCTCATTACCTTCCATTTGTTAGTCTCTTTTAACTTTCTGCTGTGGTATTATACTGCATCCCCACACCCTTTACAAGGGGCAGAGCAAATTTTCTGAAAAAAAGGAAACGGCCGCACGGCGGATTCTGTTCCGCCGCGCGGCCTGCCGCTCGATTTCACACAGGGCTTGGGTCCAAAGGCTGGGTCCGGGTGCACAGCCGCTCCAGCAGGGCGGGCGTATGGCTGACGATGAGCAGGCCCAGCTCCCGCCGCGCCGCCTCCTCCAGCAGAAAGTTCCAGATCTGGGCCTGGGTAATGAGATCCAGCATGGTGGAGATCTCGTCGCACAGGAGAAACCGGGTCGCCGGCCCCAGAGCCCGGGCGATGCAGAACCGTTGGAGCTCTCCGCCGGAGAGCTCCGTGGGATAGCGCTCCAGCCAGCCCGGCTCGATGTGCAGTCCGTCCAGCACCCGCTGCTCCACTGGCCAGCCCTCAGCCAGGGTGTCTCCCAGCTTCATCAGCGGGTCCACTACCGTCTCCGGGTGCTGCCATATCATCTGCACAGGGCAGTAGCCCCGCCCATGCGCCAGGGGCCGGCCGTCCAGCAGCACCTCTCCCCCGTCCGGCTTTTCATAGCCGGCGAGCAGCTTGCACAGGGTGGTCTTGCCCCGGCCGCTGGGGGCGGTCAGCCCCAGCCGCTCCCCCGGCTTCAGGGTCAGATTCACCCGGTCCAGCACCGCCCGGTCCTTCCGGCGGTAGCCAAAGGACAGGGCCTTTCCCTCCAGGCTCATGCCTCATCCCCCCTCTCCGGGTGGAGGCAGCGGACAAAGCCGCCCTCCACCGACCGGTAGGGCACCGCACTTCCGCACTCCGCCGTCCGGCGGGGGCATCGGGGCAAAAACGGGCAGCCCTGCCGCGCCGCGCCCGGGTAGGGCTGGGCCCCGGGGATGGGCTGAAAGCCGTGCTGGGGCATGGCCCGCCACAGGGCCCGAGTATAGGGGTGGCGTAGGGTCTCCTCCGCCGCGAAATCCGAGGCCGGGGCCTCCTCGATGGTCTCCCCCGCGTAAAAGACCGCCACCCGGTCGGCAATGGCCAGGGCGGCCTCCAGATCGTGCGTGATAAGCAGCAGCCCCGCCCCGCTGTCGGCAATCTCCCGAAAGTGGTCCATGATATGGTGCAGAGACCGGGGGTCCAGACCCGGCGTGGGCTCGTCGGCGATAACCAGAGAAGGGTCCTCCGCCACGGCGGTGGAGATGAGCACCCGCCGGGTCATACCGCCGGAGAGCTCGAAGGGATAGAGCGCCTCCACCTCGCTCCCCAGGTGATAGCGGCCCAGGATCTCCCGGCTCCGCGCCCGGGACGCCGGGTCCCCCCGCCCCTTGCGGATCTGTGGCCCCACCTGCATCAGGGGGTCCAGATAGCCCACCGACTGGGGGATGAGGACGATCTCCCGGCCCCGCAGCTCCTCCGCCCGCCGGGGCGTCAGCGGCTCGCCCCGGTAGCGGATGCTGCCCGACTGGCGGGCGTTGTAGGGCAGGATGCCCAGGATGCCATGGGCCAGCAGGCTTTTGCCCGAGCCGCTGGAGCCCACCACCGCCACCACCTGGCCCGGCCGGATGGTCAGGTCCAGGTCCCGGATGACGGGGAGGCTCCGCTGCCGAACACCCTTGTCGTACTGGGTAAAGGAGATGGACAGCCCTTCCACCTCCAAGACCGGCATTGTCATGTCCATCCCTCCCTATTCATGCAGGCTGGCCGGGTCCAGCAGGCGGCGGAGATGCTCCCCCATCACGGCGAAGAGCACCACCGTCCCCACCAGAGCCAGGCCGGGAAACAGGGCCAGCCACCACTTGCCGGTGGTGAGGTAGCGCATGCTCTCCGACAGGATGACCCCGATGGCGGGCTGCTCCGGCGACAGACCGAAGCCCAGAAAGGTGATGCTGGCCTCGTGGAGAATGGCGTGCGGAAACTGCAAAATGAGTCCGGTGAGGAACTGGGGCAGCAGGTGGGGCAGCAGATGCCGCCGGACAATCTGGAGCCTGCTGCGGCCCAGCTTTTCTGCCACCCGGACGTAGGGAGCCTCCCGGAGCTGGAGCACCTCCCCCCGGAGGACCCGGGCCAGGGAGGTCCAGTGGCTGAGGGCCACGCCGGCCACCACGCCGGCGAAGCCCTTGCCGCAGGCCAGGGAGATGAGCATCACCAGCAGGATGTGGGGAATACCCATCACCAGGTCGATGAGCCAGGAGACGGCGGCGTCCACCCACCGGCCCAGAGTGGCGGCAGCCGTCCCCAGGATCAGGGCCACCACGGCGCTGACCGCCGCCGTCAGCACCCCGATCCGGATACTGAGGGACAGCCCGGTGAGGGTGCGGGCGAGCATGTCCCGCCCCATCCAGTCGGTGCCGAAGAGGTGCCCGGCGCAGGGGGGCAGGTTCTTGCGGGAAAAGTCGGTGGTCATAGCCTCTCCGGCCAGCAGCAGCCCCGCCGCCGCCACGGCAGTCAGGAGTACGGCGCAGAGGCACAGCAGGACCACCGTGCGCTTTCGCCGGTTGAAATGGCTCATGTCCGGGCTGCCCCCCTTCGGATCTTGGGGTCCACCACCCCGTAGAGCAGGTCGGCCGCAAGATTGCCGCCGAACACGATGGCGGCGCTGACCACCGTAATGCCCAGCAGCAGGGGCAGGTCGCTGCCCAACCCTGCCGTCACAGCACACTGGCCCAGGCCGGGGTAGGAAAAGACCTGCTCCACCAGCACGGAGCCGCCAAAGATCTCACTGATGGAGGCGAATTGCAGGGTGAGGGCGGGCAGGGCCACATTCCGCAGGCCGTGCCGCAGGACGATGGCGGCCCCGCTCTCCCCACGCGCCCGGGCAAAGAGGACATAGTCCGAATCCATAACATCGCACATCTTTTCCCGGGTGTGCAGGGCGATGCCGGCCACGCCGGTGATGCTGAGGGTGAGGGCGGGCAGAACGGCGTGGCGCAGCCGGTCGGCCAGGGTCACGGCGGCGGGGTCCGTTCCGATGGGGACGGACAGACCGATGGGCAGCACCCCCAGCCAGACCGAAAAGATCATCAGAAGCAGCAGGGCCAGCCAAAAGGCGGGGGTGCTGGAGATCAGCAGGCAGTAGCCCCGGATGAGCCTGTCCGGCAGCCTGCCCCGGCAGGCCCCCGCGATCACGCCCAGAGCCAGGCCCAGCACACCGGACAGCACCCAGGCCGCCGCCATCAGCCACAGGGAATTTTGCAGCCGCTGGCCCACCACCCGGGTCACCGGCTGGCGGTAGAGCAGCGAAGTGCCCAGGTCCCCGCGAACGAAATCGGACAGCCAGCCCAGGTAGCGCTCCACCGGCGGAGTGTTCACCCCCCAGTAGTCCTCCAGCTTGGCAATCTGCTCGGGGCTCATGGCCCCCAGCGCGGCCTGTCCCACGTTGGTCCGGAGCGGGTCCAGCGGAGAGGCGGACATGAGCAGGAAGGCCGTCAGGCTCACCCCCAGCAGGAGCAGCGCCATACGCAGCAGCTTCTTCCCCGCGAATTGCAGCCGGTGCTTCATCTCGCGTCACTTCCTCTTCCGCTCAAAATGGCTCTCAGGCCCAGGACCAGGCGTCCACGTTGTTGGCGATGGACCAGCCGTGGCCGTGGGGATGGATCTTCTGTGCCGCCACCTGCAGACCGTCCCGGACCCAGTACAGGTGGTTGACGTTGACCAGCCACACCCAGGGGCAGTCCCCTTCACCGGTGACGCCGGTGACGCCGTCCCACTGGGCCTTCTGCCACAGAGTGTAGGACTCCTCCAAATCGCCGCAGGCCAGGGCCTCGTCCATATAAGCGTCCACCGCCGCGCTGGCGTAGGGGGAATACTCCGCAGAACCCGTGTCCCCGATGGTGTGATAGATGTTATAGAGCTCCATGGGGGTGTGGGCCCCCCAGCCCCACATCAGGGGCTCGGACCGGGCCCGGTCATAGGCGGTGTCCCAGCCCACCCCCTCGATGGAGGCCGCGACGCCCAGCTCCCCGAGCTGATTGGCCAGGTCGGCCGCCAGGGCCTGCCGGACGGAATCGCTGCTGGGATACAGGAGGTTCAGCTCCGCCCGGACGCCGTCCTTGACCCGAACACCGCCGTCCGCCATGCGCCAGCCCGCTTCGTCCAGCAGGGCCGCCGCCGCGTCGGGGTCGTACTCCACCTGGGAGGCGGGGTTATACCAGGGCAGCTTGTCGCAGACGCTGTAGGCCGGGGTGCCATAGCCGTTCAGAACGTTGTCGATCATCTCCTGCCGGTCTACACCCAGGTTGATGGCCCGGCGGACCAGCACGTCGGCGGTCAGGTCGTTGCCCACGCCGTCTCCGGCGGGGGCGGCGGGCAGGTTGATCCCCCGGTTGTCCACACTCTCGCAGGAGAGCAGGCTGTAGCCCGCCGGGGCCTGATCGGCGTAGGTGGCGGAGGTGTAAACCAGATCGGCCTGCCCCGCCTTCACCGCCAAGAAGGCGGCGTCTTCCTCCATGAAGAGGACGGTGACCTTTTTCATTTTCGGGGCCTCGCCGTAGTAGTCGGGGTTGGCCTCGAAGATGACCTGCTGGCCCTTGTCCCACTGCTTCAGGATGTACCGGCCGGAGCCGATGGGGGCCTGGCCGTAAGAGGCGGCGTCATAGGCGTGTTCGGGCACGATGCCCACGATGGCCATGGTGTAGGGCCAGATGGAGTAGGGCCTGGTCATATGGAACCGCACCGTGGTGTCGCTGTCTCTTATACACATCTGACGCTGCCGACGATCTACTCTGTGTAGATC
>OJRD01000885.1_pt1 | contig 14296 bp, 16 predicted proteins | sample 1599051 | NCBI WGS metagenome assembly OJRD01 (sample SAMN03922523, study PRJEB24848) | human gut metagenome | isolation source: stool sample | host: Homo sapiens | place: Germany | collected 2010-02 | reverse complement strand
CTCGAATTATTCAAGAAATCTGGCAATTCTAGTTCTTCTGCTTCCAATGCCATTTTTAGACCACCTCACTTTCAAATTGTGTCTGTATTTCTATATCTCCATCAATACCCTGCACCTGTACTGTTACAAGACAATGTTCTGCTTCCCATTGAAACATAATATTCCCAACGTACAAAGTTCTTTCGGACGGATCAGCCATCAATGCTTCTTCGATTTCTCTTTGTAAAATGCTTTCTGCCTCTTCACGGCTATCCGCTTGCAAGGCACTTTCATAGTCAATCCCAATGTCGGTGGAATATCCTTCATGAGCGTATCTTTGTGTCATGATCGTTTTGTAACACCATTGCACCCACGCCTCGAACCCGGATGCCTCTTTTAATTTTCCATCGTGAAGCGTAACAAAGTCTCCAGTATCAAAATCAAAAAAGATGCTGGGTTTATAACCTGCATCTTCCTCTTCTTCTGTATTTTCTTCCTCAGTTCCTTCATTCTCTTCATCTTCAAAATATTCTTCTTCATTTTCATATTCCTCTGGGAAAAGATTATCCGGCATCTTCTTCATCTCCTTCCACTTTACCGATCACAACGATTTCCTCTGCATCTGTCCAGATCAGTAATACTCGATCGCCATCACTTACTTTTGCATCAGATAACATCAAAAAATCGTCATCAGGTTCTGCACTTTCTGGATAAGAGTCAGGAAGAATCCCTCCGTCTTTCATAGTTCCAAGTTCTGCAACAACATCCGCTGCACTTTGGTTTCCTTTAGAAATCTGTTCGATCGCACGAATAAAATTTTTTCTTCCATTTCTCTGCATAGAACTCTCCTTTAGTAAAAAACAACGTCCATCGTACCAGCCACACAGTCATGTGTAATACTTTTTACTGTTTTATTTCCTTTAAGTCCAGCGGTACCACATCCAACATAAACGGTGTCTCCACGTTTTATCTTCGGATTACTGATCGCCGTTACTATATATTCATACTTGACCTTTGCACTGCTCTTCAATTTCTTTTGTGCTTGTTTCTTTATTTTTGAAAGTTTCTCCTTCTTGTCTTTATCCATGACTTCTTGGATCGTACCAAACTTCGATGTATTCTTAGATACTGATGCAAGTTTAGGAATTGACTTTTTCTTTGCTTCTCCGTAGATCTTTATCTTTGTAACGATATCATCCATTGTTACTTTAACCTCTATGGATATTACATTCTTTCCTTCCTCAATCTTATAAATCGTTGTATTAGTATTGGCATACTTGACAATCACTGTAGTTCCTTCAATCGTAAAAATATATCGGCTGGAAAGTTTACTTTTCGCTTTGTTCAGCACATATACTATCATATCTCCAATGTTCTTTTGCACTGGTTTGATCCTTTTGTTTTTGATTGATCCGTAACTGTATTTCAGTTTCAACTTCCATGCCGTACAGATTCTTTTTACAATCTCTTTTGTGCTTAGCCCCTTTTTGTAATAAAAATAGTCTTGAGATTTCATCATATAGATCAAGTAATCATAGGCTGTAAATGTTACTTTTTTTTCTGTATCGGTAACCCTGTCTCGATCCCAGATCACGCCTCGAAATACTTCAAAATCTCCATGTCCAACATTCGCATATATGTATAATCGATCTGATGGCTGAATCAATGTCGCAAGTGTTACACCATTTTTCGCAGCGTTCATTACTGTTAAGCTGACTTCCTTTGCCAGCGAATCAGGATCATCAGATATTGTCAAGTCCAGTATAACTTTCAGCTTGTATAGATCATATTCTTGCCCCGATGTTGTCTTTACAACCGCTTTATACAGTGGATTTCCTAAACTCGGCATATCTTCCTATCCTCCTATCATTTTTAACAGTGTTTTATAATCAGCGACACCGGTTACTGTCAATTTATGCTTTCGTTGGTAAGTTTTTATTGCTGATACTGTCTTAGATCCACAAGTACCATCCTGTTTGACTCCTACCATTTTCTGGACAAATTTTACGACTTGCCCTTTTCTTCCGGTCCGAATTGTGATTTTTTTCATGGCTGATTTCATCGAAGATGTCAGTTTTTTATCTACTTTCAGCTTCGAGTAGCCATCTTTATTCATTGCTTTCTTTAATTCCTCAACTTTGGAATTAGAAACCAATTTACTGCTTGGAACAGGAATCACAAGCACCTGTCCTTTATAGATCGTATATTTGCTGATCTTTTTCTTTGGATGTTTCTTACGTTCCTTTTTATTCCTAGAATCAATCAGTTTCTTATTTGCATTATAAATAACCTTATATTTTTTACTGGACCCAAGATATTTTTTTGCAAGTTTCCGTAATGTTTGTCCTTTCTTTACTTTGACCTTTTTCTTTGTGGTTTTGGTACTTCTTTTCGTTGAGGAAACACTTATTTTTTCGTAGTCGATAAATCTTACCGTGTAGTAATAATCATTCAGGCTTTTGACCGTAGAATCGTATTCTGAAACACGCATATCAACATTGATCTTCGTTCCCGTAATACAGACATTTACCACTTTCCCATACTTAGCCCAGTATTTCATCAGTGCATCTAAGGTTGCTGGATCAGTCCACTTACGAACAAATTTCATGCCTTTTCTTGCTTCTCCGGGGAAAAAACATTCCCAGCTTAGTTCTGAAAGATTTTTACCATTCGGAACACTGACCTGACCTAATTTATAGATATCATATTCTGCAAACTTACCTTCGATTGATGATTCAATTTCTTCAGGAATGATCGGAATTTGTATCTTCTGATCATTCCCTTTTGAATTTTTTCCAGTAATATATATGTCCATTTACATTACCTCCGCTGTTCTGTTACTTGCCGTTGATCCGATTGCATCTGCGATCGCCTGCATAATAGCATCTGCGATCTCTCCTTTAGAGTTTTTGATAGCATCAACTATGCCGTCATTTCCAGATGCATTGACGCTGATCGTAATACCACCAACGTTGATCACTGGCTGACTGCTACCAGACGAAGCTTTTCCAGATCCGGATGATCCTCCAACAAGTCCACCTTTGGCATGCTTTGTAACGCCTAAAATCTGTCCTGCTTGATTCCAGAGAGATAATGCACGGCTTCTATGTCTAGAAAGTGGAATGACCATTTCGTTTCCTTCTTCTCCTAATTCAGAAACGATATGACCTCTGACCAGACTACCCTTCGCATTATGAAAGAACTTTCCATTTTTCGGTAAGGCTGTCTGTACTTTCGGTGCGGATGATGTCTTTTTGCTTGTTTTCTTTTTACCAGATTTTGAAGAACCGCTATTACTTAGATAACTTCCACTAGTAATACTTTTGATCGCACTTGCTTGTGCAGCGGTTGTACTTGCTGCGGATGCAATCGTTGAGGCTGCGGATGCTAAAGCACCTGCAAGTGATAATGCGGAACTTCCAGCACTTTGTAAGTTGCCACCAGCTGCAAGCGACATAGAACCCATCGTTCCCAGCATTCCTCCAGCTGTTGCGGACTTTCCACCTAAGCTGCTGACTTTTCCACCAGCTGCATTCGTAGCACCTGAAAAAATCTTTGTCGTCTTTGATCCAACATTCGTTTGTTTTGTGTTTTTCTTATTCTCCTCGTAAGCTTTCTGTACGGAACTTGCCAGTTCTTTGTATTTTGCTCCTTTTGGATTAACACTGCTAATACTGTCTTTACTGTATTTCCAATATTCCTGACTCTTTGCCGTCATAGAATTACTGTTTTTCAGTGCATTCTTTCGGCTGGATACAAACTTTCTAAGGGAGTCGCCGAACTTATTTCCTTTTGTGATTGCACCAATTCCACCAATTCCAGCACCAATAAATGCTCCCGGAACTGCTCCAACACCACCAAAGGCAGCTCCTATGGCTGCTCCGGCGGCTGCACCACCTCCAACCATTCCAAGTTTCGTGCCACCTCTATAGGCTTCCTTCTTCTTCGTGGCTGAATCTTTTGAAGTCACTGCGTTATAAATATTACCAGCTGCACTTCCTATTCCAGCAATCCCTAAAGCTCCACCTAATAAAGATGCACCTCCAACGGCTGCTGCTCCACCAGCGGTCGCTGCACCTGATCCAAGTTTTACGCCTAGATTTCCAAGCCATGCTTTCCATCCAGTGGCAGCTACGGTTTCTCCATTTTTCAGCGTGACACCAGAACCGCCTAAACCAAACAAGCCACCCGGTGTCCTTGTCGGTCCAGCTGGTGTTTTCGGTTCAGTTTGTTGCATTTTTCGCTTTACGCTTTCTGGTAACCAGATTTCTTTATTACCTGTCGGATTTGTTCCCGGTATTGTAGAATTTCCGTTTCCAATTCCTCCGTTCACATTTACAACTGCCGCGGATACATTGATTGTTCCAATAGAATCTCCCAAAGGATTTGTTTTTCCTCCACCTCCAGAACCGCCAGTGATCAGATCGTATAGACTTTTTCCACCTTTAAACAGCTTTAGCCCTCCAGATAATCCAAGAAATCCAGCTAAATAATCTGCGATACCAGCTTTATCTCCGCCTGGTAACAGATCCTTAAGAGATTCCTTGAACCAGTTTCCACCAGCTTTTGCAATATCTTTTCCAATCCCAGTAATCTTTTTAACGATCGCCGGTCTTCCTTTAGAATCCCACCACTTAGAAAACGGATTTGCAATCAGTTCATCCCAAGCAATACTAATCTTGCCACCGATTGAAGCATTTTGGAATTTTGGCATACTAATAAGATCGTCGATCTTATCTCCAGCCTTTTCAAGTCCCTTGAATACAGATGTACTTGCATACTCTCCAAGTTTTTCAAGTGATGTTCCAGCTTCTTTTAGTTTTGCATCGGATTTATCAAGATAATCTGCAAATTCTCCTAAACCTTTCGTTGCTCCCTTCTGGAGACCTTTTCCCCATTTAGAAACAATGTTTATGTCGAACGTATCTTTAATATTTGACATTAATCCAGAAACCGTCGAATTAGATGTTTTGTCCATCATTCCATCAAATTCTTTCAGCCCATTAAGGATTGTCTTAACTGCTTTGTCTCCACTGATTTCGCCCTTTTGAGACATTTCTCTGATCTGGGCTATGGATTTACCCTCTGCATCAGCAAGATACTTCCATGCGTTTATACCGACATCTGTCAGCTGATTCATGTCCTCTGCGTTCAATCTTCCGTTTGTTTTCATCTGACCTAAAGCTCTGGATACTCGAGAGATACCCTCTTCTCCAGCTCCAAGTGCTGCGGATGCATTACCAATCTTCGTCAGGTCAGGAATAATGTCTTTATCAGAGAATCCATAAGCCAGCATCCTTTGTGCATTTGATACTACGGCCGATGTGTCAAACGGAGTAACAGATGCAAATTTCTTCGCACTATCCATAAACTTCGTAGCTTTCTTTTTAGATTTCAGCATTGTTTTAAAGCCAATTTGATATGTCTGAAATTCGTCTGCTAATGATACTGGATCAGCTATCAATTTCTTTGTAGCAATTCCAGTTATAACTCCACCAGCCAAAGTTTTTAGTGAAAATATAGAATTCTTGATCTTAGATATAACACTTGGGATTTTTTTGATCTGACTTGTTACCTTGTCATCGATTTTTAGGACTGCTGAAAAAGTCTTTCTACCAAAACTCATACCAGCACTCATAGCTTTTTTGATCCCTGCTGTTGCAGTGTCTTTTAATCCAAGTTTTGGAGTCCAGGTCTTTTTACCGATCCCGTCTCCCTTTTTACCAAACTTGTCGAGGACTGGACTTGCTTTATCTTCAAGTCCTAATTTTGGCTTTGCACGCTTCTTTCCAAGCTTGTCCATCTCTCGTGATGCTTTCTCTGCATTCTTCCCTGTTTGCTGTAGGCCAGAAGACGCATGGTCGGAATATTCCGATACAACATCGATCACAATTTCTTTGTTTGCCATTTATGCATCGCCTCCTTCCATAGCTGTTATAAGTGCTGCAAAGATAAAAGCCCTCTCTCCTTCTGGGAGATCAAGGGCTTTTGATGGCAACATTCCAGTCCGTAAATAATTTTCTGCGAGCAGAGAAGCTAACGGACTGGACTTAATTAGTTTTTTGCATAATCAATGACATTTGTACCACTGCCGGATAACTCTTCAATCTTGTCGCTGACTGCTTCAAGTTCTCCAGCTGTAAGAATTTCCTTAATGATCTCTGCCTGTGTCATAACCATGTGACCAGCTTTGTTCAGTCCTTCTTTTAATGCTGGATTATCCCAGAATTTTGTTCCATCACTTTCCGGAACTGTTGCAATGTAAATCTGCCATGCCATGTAATCTGCATTGCTTACGCTTTTCTCAATTAATGGAAGTGATGCTCCACCCGGATTCGGCATATAAGTTGTTGCTCTCTTTCTGCAATCAGTGATTTCATCAAAAGATAATGGACGAATATCGAATTTAAACAATTTCTGTCCGTTTCTTTGAATATTTAATGTCTGGCTTACCTCTGTCTTATACTCTGCTGCCTTTAACAGACCAGTGATAAGGTCCATTTCATTTTCTTCTGTTACATTGATATTTGTTTTCTTCTCTGCCATTTTCTTATCCTTTCTTTATGCTGCCAATGATTTAATACAATCTGGTACACTGTTAACAATAAACTGGCACTGTCTCTTGATGATTTCTCCCGGTTTTACTTCCAGAATGTTTGTATCTCCATCAGGAATACATTCATCTAACAGATATTTACTTTCGCCACCAGCAAGTGGTTCTGTAACACCGCCCTGTAAACTGAATGTAGGAATTTTCCCATTTTTAATCGCTTCCAGCATTGGTACGATCGTCAGATCATCTCTTACTACAGCTTCAGTGAACGATGCTGTAAATTTAACACTGTCTGGAACTCCATATGTCTGTACATCTCCTGCCGGATGGAAATCTACGTTTGAAAAATTCATTCCGATTGTAAACTCTTCCACGGATGCAAACCAGATGGAGACTCCATCCAGTGTAATAAAAAGCTTTCCGTCTTTTCCTGTCATAAGTTTTCTAGTATCAAAACCTTTTCCACTCATCTATATAACACCTCCTACTGTGCGATATACTGGAACTGATATGTTAAGTAGATCTTTTCCATGCTGTCAACGTCATCAATGCGGATAATAAAGTATGCATAATCCGCTGCATGTGGATTTTCTGTATCCTCATAAAATTCGTAGGTATCTAAGATCTTTCCTTCTCTGTTCATTTCAGCCAGTACTTTTTTAGCTTCCTGAATTACATTATCAACGCCTGCTGCATTGTTGCTGATCTTACCGATCAATGGTTCTAATGTACGATTGATACGGTCAAAAGCTTCATAACGGACAGCTGTACGTTTGATCTTCTTCCATCCTTCGTCATCGTCCTCATCCAGAACTGTATATGTGTTCACTCCTGAATCAAACCAGACCTGTCCTTCCTGTCCTTCTGACAAAAGAAGCAATCCAGATTTGATCGCATCGACATATTGTTCATTCGTCAGCTGTTCAATGCATGACTCCGCATCTGGAATCTCTGTATGTACAATTGATGTACTTGAATCTTTGCATCCAATCACACCTGCCTGAACTGCTGCCGCAAGGTATCCTTCCACCCTATCTCCGGCAGTATTATAATATCCGCTACCGCAGTAAATAAAATATGGTGCATTATAGGATTTTGCATTCGTTTTTCTTGTAGCAAGTGACTTTCCTGCCGCTTCTCCAAGTACGCAAACACCCAATGCACCGTTTGAATGGATTCTTTCCATGTATGTCTTCGCTAATGCTTTAACATCTTCTTCGACTGTATCAAGCACCAGTACATTCCAAGCATAAGTTTCGAATGCATTAAACGCATTGCTGTAATCTTCTGTTGTGACTGCCGGTGCTGATCCACCAGCCAAAGCCTGCTGTGCAACCGTCTGCATGATCCCGGATGCTCCAGAAACAAGTTCTGCGGATAAATACTTGCTGTCTTTCATTGCTTCCACCAGATTTGCAGCCTCATTTACATCCGCACCAGCGATAAAGCTTACTTTCTCAACAAGTGTTGCCCCATTGTAAACGGAACACTCTTTTGTCGTTTCATCTCCTAATTTCTGTTTTACAGTTACAGAGAATTTCAAAGCGGTTGGATATTTTGTCTTTAATGTAACTGCATTTGTGGCTGTGGTTGTCTGTAAGGACAGGCTTCCTTCTTTACCACCAGTTCCAAGACGGTAAAGATATACCGTGTTAGCACCTGCATCAAACAGTTTTACCGCTGCATCGATCGTTCCACTCTCCATATAAAGTGAAAGAAGATCACTCTTTGATGTGATCTTCTGAATCTCTCCAACTGGACCAAAATCTGCATGAACCGGAATACAGAAAACTCCGTTCATTGCGGATGCTACACCATTATTTGTGATCTGCTCATGTCTGCGATAAACTCCAGCTCTTTCCTTTTTCTCGCCTTTTAAAAATAATCCGGACAAGTTCTTATACCTCCTTCTTCTTAAATGTATCTACAAGTTTCTTTGCTGTGCTCTGCGTTGCTTCTTTAACACCTGCCATTGCAAATGCTGTTCGGATAATATCTTGTGATACTCCTAACACCTGTGGATTTTCTGCATATTCATCCACAGTATAAGTAACTTCTGGCACTGTTTTTGTTTCGTCTTTCTTTTCTGCCATTGTTTCCTCCTAACTTATCGTAATTGTCTTTAATTCATCGACTGTTTCAACATCTCGTAGCTTTCCGTACTGACCTCTTACCGTTACCCGTCCATCTTTTAATGGATCAAGTTTCGTGCTGTATGCCAGCTGATTTACAAAAAACGGCGATCCATCATTCATAACGAACCGCTCTCTTTCCTGTAAATCTTGCAGCAAGTTCATAACAAACTGATCAGCATTTACATCCGATCCGGAGATCACATGTACCTTAATGTTGTTTGTAAACCATGTACAAGCATATGTCGATGGGAACGTTCCTGGCTGCATAGAATCCAGTCTAGTATAAACAACCACTTCTTCATCATCCGGCTTCCAGATTTCGTCAAGTTCCGTGTTATTGATCACTGTCACGTTCCAGTTCTCATCAATGTGCTTTGCCAAAGAACCGACTGCATCCAGCGGAAGGTATGAATGTTTTGGAAAAGCATATGCATCGAATGTCAACACTGATCCACATACTTCTACATCCATTTGCCCTTCGATTGCTTCCTGAAATGATTCTGACTTTCTCCATACAAGAGAAATCGTTGTATCTTCATCGGTCAAGAAAACTCCTTCAAACGCTTTTTTCAGGATCTTCTTCGCTTCAAGCAAGTTCTTATAACCTTGATTATTAAACAGATACGCTATTGCAATCTCCATCGTTCCAGAAACCTTACGCTCTGAATCATCTTTCAGATTCAGCCCATAGATGATACGCCCATACTGCGAACCATCCCACCTTGAATCAGAATCATCAGGTGCCTGATCCAAAAATATTGCTGGTCCATTTTTGAACGCAGCCAATCCGTTAATATTCAGGCTTTTTAAATACTTGTAAATTATTTCTTTCATAGAGTTACCTCAAAATCTGAACCGAAGATCTTTACAATCTCCGGCTCTGCTTTCTTCTTAATTGGATCAATAAATGGTCGTTTTGCCATCTTTTTTGTGCCACCTTCCAGCCATTCAGCGTGTTTTGAATTACTTTTTATCCGGCTTGTAACTTGATCTCCTTCAATCAGAGTTTGATCATCCCAGTCCTGACGTAACTTTCCAGACTGTGGTGCTGGTGTTTCTCCCGGTGCGGATGATCTATTCGGAAGCCGTTTGTATTTCTTTCCAGAACCGCCTTTTGACAATACTTCGATCTCAATATTTCTAAGGGTGTTTGTTGCCATTGCACCCTTTCGCATCATCTCTCTTTTGATACTTTCATCAAGATTCTTTGCACATGCTTGAAATTCAGCTTCTACGCCCATCTGTATCACTTCTTTCTAATACATAATAGATGGAAAACTGCCCTGTTCCAGCTGGATCTTTTGTACCCTTCACGATAAACTTACGATCATGGCACGGATCATCGCCAAGCAGTAACACATCGTTCTTACTTAGCTTAACCACTGGATGGTAAGACACAATCGTATGACTGATCGGAGTCTGGTTTTGTTTCCAGATTTCCATTGTCTTCATATCTGCTTCGGCTAGTATACCGTCTATGATCGCATCAGGGGCTTCTTTTTCATCGCCCTTTACAACCATGCCATCGTCCATGACTTCTGTATCCTGCCAGTAAACACGGAAAGACTGCATATATTGATATGGTCTACCGATTGATGTCATTTTCAAAAGCGTCCACCTCCAGGATGATTCATCATGCCAACGTAAAAATACTCTCGTTTTTCATTCTCATACGGCTTGATTCCAACACTGGAAGATGCAATTTCTTTTTTCAGATCATCATAAAGCTGTTTCCAGAAATTCATTCGATTACCAAAATTAAAAGAGACAGGACCAACACTGTTGTCTACGTCCTGTCCGTATTTGAACATCATATGTTCTAGCAATTTCAGTTTTGCCATCTTAAAATTGTCTGGATACTGCTCTAATACAGATGTGATCTCTTCATCGGAAAGTGCAGCTGACATTTCATCCTTTGATACATCAGTATCCGCCAATTCGAACCGCATCTTCATAACATCATTTGTATTGATCTCATCTGGAAAATAGTTATACGTCATTCTCCTCGCCACCTTCCGGCTGTTCTGCTGGTTCTTCGGTTTCTTCTACTGCTTCTGATTCCTGATTAATATCAGTATCAACGGAAAGATCAGCAAGTCTTGTCTCAACTGCTGCCTTAATTCCTTTTCTGGAATCAATCTCATGTAACAGCTGTAAGACCGGTGTATCTTCCTCTGTCATTGTCGCAATCTCAATTTTTGCCTCTTCCATTGTTTTCTGAATTGTGGCAAAGAACTGTAATAACTGCTGTGCGTTCACTGCAAGCTCGTGCTTAGATTGTAATAAAGGAATTGATAAAGTGTTAGGGTTAACATTCAAATCCTCTGCATACGCTCCATTTACGCTCGCTACTTCTGCAATGTGTCCAGACTTCTTTAAAAAAAGAGAGCGTCGTTCATCTACGACACCCTCTGGAACAATTTCTCCGACCTTATACTGCCTGCCGCCAAATTTGACTGGCTTTAATGCAACATAATTCATACTAAGCACCTCCTACTCAGCTACACATCCTGTTAAGAATGTTGCGAGATCATCGGAAGTCTTTTTCATATCTGTTGCCATAAGTCCTTCGATGAACTCTGTATGTGTTCCACCTTCTCCGTCAAATTGTGATGTAGCCATCCACTGTCCGTTTCCTAACATATCCCATGTATAAATGTATCCGGCGGATGGTTCTTCGAGAGATACTTCTTTTGGTGCATAAGTCATTAATGCACTGCTGTCGTCAAAGACAAACTTCATATCGGCTTTCTGACCGATCTCTGCTGCATTATATGTTGAATACAATACTTTAACCTCTTCAAAGCCGAGGACCGCTGCAATTACCTGTTCGTCTACAAGTGCTGGGTTTGGTGTTGATCCTGAACCAACAACTCGATCTAAGAACTGTGGATGATTCTTGATTGCTTTAAATGTCTTATATCCTAAGCATAATTTGTTTGGTAATCTACGTCCGTTTAAAAGCATTTCCTGTTTCATATCGTCAAACGCACCTACGATATCAGCATTGGCATCGTCGAAACGCACGAACTGTTTAGATGTTGAAGCTGTTGTTTCTCCTGTCTTAACATTTCCCCATGCATTAGCATTGAAAAACTTGTTTGCAAAGACCATATCAAGGTGCAGATTCATCTGTTCTGAAACCTGTTTTACCTTTGCACGTCTCGGATCAATCGTTGCTGGTGCTCCAGTTCTCTGGTAATCCAGAGCTGTGATGTTATCTACTCCGACGATGATCTGATCTACCTCACATTTGTAAGTATCATCTGAATGAGAGAATACAGCCGGATCTACTGATCCGAACTTAGGCTTTCTCTTTACCTGGTCTTTCGCGATCTCTTCTTTGTTGAAGATATAGTAGCTTCCAGTGCTTGCATGTACTGGAAGAATTGGAAAGATGCTTGGAGCAACATTCATTCCAGGTGCCTGAAAATAGCTCATTGCCATATTGGTTAAGTAATAGTTTGGTCTCCAGCCTTTCGCAATATCAACTGCGATTGCTGCTGCGTTGTTATGTCCTGTGTTCATTTATTTCATTCCTCCTTTATTTACGCTTCATATCCAGCATGGATGATCGCAACTTTTACGATGTCTCCTTTTGCTGTCGCTGGTGTCAGTGCCATAGCTAAAATGTACTGCCCTGTGGTTGCCTTCTGACAAAATCCCTCTGCATCTACAGCAAGGAAATCTCCAGAATCAAACGCTGCACCAGCGGTCCACATGCCCTGATTTCTGATCTGAACAGTAATATCATCGCCTTTGGCTACTGTTTCATCTCCAAGAAGCACAATTCCTGTTGCTTCCTTTCCGGCTTCAGGAATTTTTGCTCCATCTTTTGTTAATAAGACTGCTGCAGCTGTTTTAAGATTTTCTCCAGCTGTAGCAACGATCACTGGGCTAGCATTGATCGGATTGTATTCATATGTTCTGTTTGCCATCTTCTCTGTACCTCCTTTCTTATTTATCGAACATTGCTCTTAATTCAGGATCATTCTGCATAACGATATCCTGTGCCTGTGCATCAGTAAGGTTTGGCATAGACTTTTTAATCTCTGCTACCTTTGCGTTCATCTTTGCAACACCTTCTGTATCGTCATTTCCTGTATGGGCTCCACCAGATTTACCGATTTCCTCAAACAGACCTGATTTCTGAATTACCGCAAGGTTGTTATCCATGGATGCAATGAAGTTGTTATACGCTTCATCGGATGTTGCTTTCATGGATTTCAGAACTGGCACTAATTCCTCTGCTTTTGTTCCTAAGAGTTCATACTTCTTAGCAACTTCTTCTAAGGACTTCTGTTCTGCTTCCTCTGCTCTCTTCTGGATTGGTTCCATGATCTTCTTCATCATAGAAGTGAAGTTCTTTGTAGCACCTTCCATTGCTTTATTCACTGCTTCCTGAATCTGTCCATCAATATCAGCTCTTTTTGCAGTATCCTCTTTTTTTGCATTTGCATCATCCTGTAATGCTTTTAATGCTTCTTTCTTTTCTTCCTCTGTCATGTTTGAAATATCAAATGCCATTTCATTCTCCTTTTCTTCTTTTTCTTTGTTAATAGTTTCAGGATCGCAAGATTTCTCAATTACCTCTTGCATTTTTGCGATCTCAAAGTCATCTGCAACAACAGTATCTTCTTTATCCGTTGCTGCACGTTCTAATTTGATCCAAGACTTGGATGCATCATCCGAAAATGCCTTAAACTGATCAATGCTCTGTGCGATTGCTGCCTGTTTATCCTCACACTCTTTATCGAGTAGGATTGATACAATCGACTGCTCCAGAGAGTTGCAGGCATTCCAGATCTGGTCCCTCACGTCGTAGATCTTCTTTTCATTCATTACATCATCAAATGATGTTGCTTCATCTTCCATGGACTTTCTGACATCTTCTGAATTTACTCCTAAGCTGTCACAAAACGCATTAAAGAATCGCTTGAAAAAGTTTCCCTTCGGTTCTTCTGCCCCTCCTCTCTTTTTAATCAGGATATTTGCTTTCTGATCTGCTCCGATGTCTACTGCATCGATCTTTTTTACTTCCAGATCTTCCAGCTTTGTCTTTCCTTTTGTTTTCATGTTTCCTCCTTTCTAACGACACTTTTTCGAGTTTTGAACACGAAAATTGCATTTTCTAATGCGTTTTATTGCGTTTCAAAAACGTAAAGTACAATTTCAAAAACGCAAAGTGCAATTTCAAAAACGCAAAGTGCAATTTCAAACATAAAAATAGACCAATTTGCATTTTTTACAAAATGGTCTATTTTCATTTCAGATTTCACTTAATTTTAGAATAAATTTCAGTTTCTCATTTCAGATTTCACTTCTTCAATGATATTCTGAATCTTTCTTTTATAGTTCTTGTTCCCTGTCAGTCTTATGTGACTTTCCAAGGTTCTTAGATTTCTGGATGTTGGAACTCTTCTACGTTCCACGTTCTTCTTGATTGCGATCGCAATTCTTTTATTCCTACAGTGCGTATGGTGCAATTCAAAGCAATCAGGGTTGTACACGATCCATTCATCCTGTCGGTGTGATTTCTTAATCTTAAGAATGCGATCATCTCCTAGTTAATTCCTTGCCACGCCTGTTGCAGCAAAAATCCTAACAGTTCCCAGATCTTGTTTTTGAT
>OJRD01000870.1_pt1 | contig 14469 bp, 13 predicted proteins | sample 1599051 | NCBI WGS metagenome assembly OJRD01 (sample SAMN03922523, study PRJEB24848) | human gut metagenome | isolation source: stool sample | host: Homo sapiens | place: Germany | collected 2010-02 | reverse complement strand
CGGCCACAAAGGCCACAGAGACGAATAAGAACATCGACACTGATGATAAAATAAGGAATTTTATATGCTTCATGACCGTCATCCTTGCTGTAATAAGAACCAAAGCCGTTTGCTTTAATTTCTATTTTAACAAAAAAATGTTTTAATGTAAAGAATTTATTGAGCCGGGTAGACGGAAAAATTGAGTGTAAAAAACGGTTTTCATTATAATGAAAACCGTTTTTCAATTGAGGAGATGATAATATTATTGTTTTAGTTGTAAAGTTCTTCTGAGCAATTCGTCTTTTTTACGCAGCTTTTCTTTTTTTAACTGCTCAATGCGGATTAAATTTTTCCAAACGTGTCTTTCTTCTTCTTTGATCTCAGAATCCAAGCTGGCGTGCTGAATTTTAAGGCTTTCTAAAGTTGTATTGATATACTCCATGTGCAGCCTCCTGTAGGTGGATAACACTTATATTATAATATCTAATATCTTATTTTTCCAGCATAAAGAATCAAAATACGGTATGTAAAATTTTGATAGGGGAGGGAATCCGCGGAATCTTTGAACAATGGTCGGGAAAAAACGCTGTTGATTTTTGTTTCCTGCCAAGTAGAATTACGGTAGTTAAAATCAGGGCGGAGAATTTGATGAAAAATACCGAGTTGTTTTCTAATAAGGCGGGAGTATATGCAGCTTCCCGCCCGGGATATGCCCGTGATGCCGTTTTGTATTTGATTTCCTTGACGGGGGTTTCGGCTCCTGTAATTGCGGACGTGGGGTCGGGAACAGGGATATTTTCCCAAAGCCTGTTGGAAGAAGGTGCGGAAGTTTTTGCCGTTGAGCCTAATGACGATATGAGGCAGGTAGCGGAAGAAAAACTTAAACATTTTCCGTTGTTTCATTCCGTTCGGGGAAGTGCGGAGAGTACGACTTTGGCTGATTGCAGCGTTGATATGATTACTGCTGCAACATCGTTTCATTGGTTTGATTTTGACGGATTTAAGCGTGAATGCTGGCGGATTGCAAAACCGGGAGCGAAAGCCGCAATCATTTATAATCACCAGCAGAAGAATGATTTTACAGAGGCGCGGCATGAAATCGTCGTAAAGTATTGTTCGCATCGCAGCGGCTTTGACGAAGGAAGAGACACCTTCTCGAAGATAGAAAGTTTTTTTGCCAAAGGGTATGACGTAAAAGAAATTCCGAATAATTTGCAGTGGGATGAGGACGGATTTGTTGCGAGATGTTGTTCTTCATCCTTCAGTCTGCTTCCGGGAGACGAGCGGTTTGAAGAATACGAAAATGCATTGAGGCTGTTGTTTCGGGCGTATGCAAAAGATGGCGTCATTGCCCTGATTAATCATACCCGGCTGTTTGTCGGCGACATTGCTTAACTGTGGATTATGTTTTCTGCTTGTTTAAGGACTTTTTTCATCAGAGTTGAAAACGGATAAGAGCCGAGGTCGGAGAATGTTGTGAAAAAGCCGTCGGCAAAGGGCTGCTCACGTTGCACGCGATATATTCTCAGCGTCAGTTTGAAATGGGTGAAAACGTGGATGACCTCCCGCCCGGTGTCAACGGCGTTGTTCAATTCCGGGCAGTTTCCTTCGTCACGCCAGGGAAATTCGTAAAGTCCGGAAAGCAGCCCCTTTTCCATTCGTTTACGGATAAGAACATCTCCTTTGCGGTTGCAAATGAGATATACGCTGCCATGCTTTTCTTTTTTTGCCGGTTTGGTGCGGTTGGGGATATTTTCGATATCCGGGCGGTTTTTTGATTGGCAGTGTTTTTGCCAGGGACAAAGCAGGCATTGCGGTTTTTTGGGGGTGCAGACGCCGGCGCCCAAATCCATGATTGCGGAGGCATAGTCGGCAGGATGTTTTGTGCTGGTCAAGACTTGGGCTTTTTCACGAATAAGCGGCATTATTTTTTCGACAGGTTCCGTGAAGCCATACATACGACAGATAATGCGAATGACGTTTCCGTCGATAACGGTTTCGGGTTGGTTGAAAGCCAAGGCTAAAAAGCTGGCGACGGTATATTCTCCGATACCTTTCAATTTAAGAACATCCTGGTGATTATCGGGAAACCGTCCCCCGTATTGTTCCATGATGGTTTGAGCGGTTGCGTGCAGCGAACGGGCCCGGCTGTAATATCCCAGTCCCTGCCAATAGAAATAGACTTCTTCCAGCGGGGCGGCGGCCAAGTCGGCTATGGTAGGGAAACGCTCCATAAACCGGTGAAAATAGGGAATGACGGTTTTAACGGTGGTTTGCTGAAGCATCAGTTCCGAAACCAAAATAACATATGGATCGGGATGGGGACCGCCTTTGACCCGCCAGGGCAGGTTGCGGCCGTTTTGATTGTACCATTCAAGAAGCAGATTTGATAAAGTTTGTTTTGACATACCTGCAATTATATTCTTTTAATTTCTTGATGTCTATGCAATCGGAGGAAAATTAACATATCGATTTGAGAAAGTTTACGGTTGTTTTTTTTGTATGTTGACGGTCTTCGCTCAGAAACCTTGTGAAAAACGTTACAAGGTTTTCTTGTTTTTTGTTTGATAATGTGATAATTCGGGCAAACGTGTTTATTCATTATTTTATAAATTTAAATTATTAATGTTATGAGAGGAAAACTCAGTTTATTATTGTTGGGGCTGTTTTTGAGCATCGGCTCATTTGCCCAAAGTTTTACACCTTCGTTTGAAAAAGAGTTTTTGGCGCAGATGTTTGCGCAGTGTCCGGACTCTTTGAAAGAAGATTTTCTCAAAATGGAAACTTCTTACAGTACGTATAAGTTTAAAGAAATACGTTCCATAGAGCAGATGAAGAAGTTTTATCAGAAGAAGTATAAAGATAATCCCGAAGTTATCGGATATATTACCGATGAGGTCAATGCATATGTTCGACACGGCGACGGGGAATCAAATTTGCGGGTTGATTTTTATTATGTTGACCGGCAAGATACTTTAAACTGTTTTCGCATAAATAATGATTACGGTACGTTGTCCAAGTCGTTCGTTACGAAGTCCGGCAAGCGCTATGAATTGAGGCATGCCTGGGGATTTCTGAAGTTGAGCGAAGACGGAATGACATTGTTGGATTGTTACTGTTCCAGAACAAGTGCCGACAATCAGGAGGAGCGGGAACTGACGATTATTCCGTTTACGGGAACGAATCCTTTTTGTTGGACTACTCCTGTCAATCAGGGGCGTATTCCCGCTTTTTGAGCTTATCTTTGACGAAATGTATTTTGTCCCGTTCGGAACTTTGTTCCGGCGGGATTTTTTATACATATATTTGATGTGGGGATAAACTTTGTCTACGGATGTTTCGTGGCAATATGGCTCAGGTGTTTTTATCATAACAAAAAAGCTCCGAATGGAGCTGTTTTGTTATGGTGCCCTGAAGTTGACGAATTGTTGAACTCAGTCAGGGCCAAGACCCTTGAAATTAATGCTGAAAATTATGGGTTAACTGGTACTAATTGTAAAGAGTAAAGTTAGTTAACTTTACCGATAGGGAAATTTTTTGCTAAAAAGTCATTCAAAAATTCCAAAATTTACCGATGAGGAAATTTATAAAATTTTTATTCCATTTTAGAAAATCACAAATATTTGGTATTTTCTAAAATGGAAATGATGAAAATTCCGACTAATTTAGCATTGAATGATAAAATAGTCGGATTTTGCAGCGTAATTGAACTCTTAAAAATCAAGACTATTCATATCTAATAAGAAATCTTTTAACCCTATAAAACCAATTCCATTATCATCGTGATAGGGTTTGATATTGTCTTTAACAATTATGATTTTCTTAAACGAATCGGCAATTTTAAGTAAAGGTCTTTCCTCTTGAATTTTCTTTTCTTCGGTAGGCATCATAAAGGCCGATTGAATGTAATATTTTTTACTTCCTTTGCTGGCAACAAAGTCAACTTCAACCTTTTTCTCGGTATATCCTGTCGCATTCTTTTCCAGAATTCCAATTTCGCCTACATCTACTTCATAACCTCTGATGTTCAATTCATTATAGATGATATTTTCCATAATGTGTGTTTCTTCCTGCTGGCGAAAGTTGAGTCTGGCATTTCGCAATCCAATATCTGTAAAATAGTATTTTGATGGTGTGCTGATATATTTTTTGCCTTTTATATCATATCGCAGAACTTTGTTGATAATGAACGAATCCTGCAAGTAGTCCAAATACTGTTTAATTGTTGGAAGAGAAATATCAATATGTTTCACACTATTAAAGGTGCTCGCCAATTTTTGAGGATTAGTCAAACAGCCAATTCCAGAAGCAATAACATTTATCAATTCTTCCAGTTCGTCATTGTTTTTTATTTTATTTCGTTCTTCAATATCTCTGATATAGGTTTCTCTGAATAAATCTTGTAAATATTTGGCTTTTTCTTCATCTGTTTTTTTTGATAATATTAAAGGCATTCCACCATATGTGTAATATTCTCGCCAAGCATCACTCCAATCTCCGCCGACGGCAGAGTAAAATTCAGCAAAGCTAAATGGATAAACTCTGATTTCATCTCCTCTGCCACGAAATTCTGTTACAACATCAGAAGAAAGGAATTTTGAATTACTTCCTGTTACATAAACATCTAAATTTTTAATATGCAGAAATCCATTTAAAACGTCTTCAAAACTATCCATCATTTGCACTTCATCAAGTAACAGATAATACATTTCATCATCTTTTATGCTGGATTTGACATACTTGTAGCAATTATCGGGGTTGCGATATTGCTTTTTCTCATAATCATCAAGAGCGATATGGATAATATGGTCTTTTTTTACACCTTCTGCCAACAGGTGTTTTCTGAATAATTCTGAAAGCAGATAAGATTTCCCACATCTTCTGATACCGCTGATAATTTTAATCAGCCCATTGTGTTTATGGGATATTAATTGGTTTAAATAATATTCTCTTTTGACTTCCATATTGCCCTCTCATTTTAGAAAATTACCAATGTTAGACATTTTCTAAAATAGAATATAGCATCAGAAGATGTAAAAATCAATTTCTATTTTATATTTTTGCCAATATTAAGCATTTTCTAAAATAATAGCTAAAGTTTGGAGCTATGCGATTTCTTTTTCATCCTCTAGAAAAATTAGAATCTTTTCTTTTTGGCGTTGATCTATGTTTTTAGGAGGAATTTTATAGTATAGATCTTTCCATTTTTGAGAGTTGTCATCACTTGCCAATTTTGATATTAATAATTTTGTCAAAGGCATTATTTGCGATTTATTTCCGTAACGAGCCAGAATTCCTAATAATTCTGTATCATTTTCATATGAATGAATATCTTCACTTATTTTATTACAGGCAATCTTTTGTAATTTAGAAGATAATGCTATTATTACATCTTTGTCTCTTGATGATAGCGATTTTATTAAGCAGTTTTTTATACGTTCATCACTCATATTATTTTCAAAAAATTTATTTATTAAATCCTTATAATTTTCATTCTTAATATTATCTAGTAAGTAGTTTATTTTGCTTGTTACTAGCGAATTTTCAATAGCATAGTTTCCTTTGCTGTCTTGCTCTCTTATAATTTTTTCAAAAACTAGTAAACTATTTTCGGATATTTGATTGTAATTAAACACAATATGAGAAAATAAAGAAATTGTAATTTTGGCATCAATTATATCTTTAATGGCTGATATGATATATTCTTGTATATTGGAAAATCTATCATAAATAAAATTTATATGATTTATGATGGAGGGATTATTTAATCCTGCAATATATACATTTTTCAAGAAATCGATGATAATTTTTACTTGAATCTCTGTTCCTATTGATGTTAAAAGAGTTTGTTGTACCCACTGGTATCCTACTTGTCGTTTAATTGATTGAAAGACACCATTATAGTAGGTTATAAAAGAATCGTTTCCATTTATTTTGAGTTTTGTTAATAGTTCAGATAGATATTTTACTCCAGTTAACACTCTTTCAATATTATTGCCATCATATTTAGGAAAGTTTTTATTTATTTGGCTAAAAATCATAGCTTCTTGTTTTGCAGTTAATTTGCAATATTTCGCAATATATATTAGATCTTTAAATGCAAAACTTTCGTTTTCAACATCTTGAAGGTTCTCTATTTCATATTGAATTAGTTCATCAGAAATTAGTGTTTGTAATTTATTACTAAGCTGTAATTTGCTAATAGTATCTGAACTTGCTCTATACCATTGTATAAAACATTTTTTTAATACAGCAACATTGGTGCAATTCAATAATATTGTTGAATATAGCTTAAATATATTATCACTGTTTTTAAGGGAAGCATTAATATTTATTTCAAAATATTTTCCGAGTTCAGAAAGTAAATAATTATCATTTTTTAGATCATTAATATAATAAGAAATGTAGGTCATATATTTTTCAGGAATAAATTCTATAAATTTATCAATTTTGTCTAGTATTAGAGTTTTCAGGTTGATATTTTGGTTTCGGCTTAGTTTATGAGTGTGGTTTATCGCAAGAATAGCTATAACCATCTGAGGAACTTTATTTTCAAATAAATTTCTATTTATACTCTTCTGAAGATTATCAAATAAAAATTTTACCGTAAGCTGTAAATTTGCTTGAGAGATTTCTATATACTGATTCAGTTTATCTAAATCATAATTTTGCAAAGCATCTACTAGATCTTGAGGAATTTCTTGAAATTTAGTAGAATTGTGTAGAATTTTATCAACAATAGATAAATCAGCATTATGTGTCAGGAAAAATGAATTACTAAGAAAAGAGTTTAATTCAGAACATTCTACTGTTTTGCAAAACTTGTCATCTTCATTATTATATCTCTGCTCAATCAATAAGCTATTATCTTTAATTATCTTGTTAAAATATTCAGACCATTCTTCTTTTATAATTAATGCTTTACAAATCAAGCCTTGATTTTTACAAACAAAATCGCTTCCATAATTTTCCGATAATAAGCTAAATTCTGTAGTAAGATTGTTTAAAAACTGAATAATTCTTCGAGGATTTGTTGCATATTCGCTAGCAATTATGTCAATAGTATCAGCGTTTAATTTTAAATTATATTTTTCATTCAAATGAGAAGTATAATCAAAAAGTTCAACATTTTCTAATGATTTTATTCGCAACTCTACATTGAAGAATTTTCTAAAAAATTCTTCGGCATCCTTATTAGAATTTTTACTATTTATAATATGCTTTTTTAAAGCTCTATCATCAACAGGGATAACAAAAATGAGATTATGATACTCATTCATAAAGCTTTTAATATTTGTTAATAAATTATATGCAACTTCACAGCTGCACCGATCAATATTATCTAAAACAATAATTAACTTGTCTATATCGGTGATATAATTTTCACCTTTGACCCAATTTTGTAGTTTTTCAAAAACTGTATTTTTCTTTAATGACTTAGATATCATTTGTTTAAAACACTCTTCAAATTGTTCTGGAGCAAATAAATAAGGCTTTTGATTAACAATTTTAAGTTCATTGAGGCATTTAAAGAAAAGCGTCGAAAATAATGATAAAATGGCAATGCTAAATCCTATTTTTTCATTTCCATAATTTATGAAAAATAACGATATTAGTATTAATATAGCGAATAAGAATAAAACCCAATTAAAGCTACTGATATTAAATTTTATTTTAACCTCGCTGTCTTCACTATTATTGGAATAAAATTTTTTCATAAGATCTGATCTTTCAAAATTTAATTCCTTTTGAAGAGTAAGAAGAAACATTCTATGGAAACTATCATTTACATATTTCCACGCATCATAGACTACAAACTTTATTTTCTCGGCATTATCGTTTTCTAAACTATCTTTAACTGTTTTTATAATTGAAGATTTACCACTACCCCATTCGCCAAACAGTCCTATGGTAAATGTTTTTTCAGGAGCTTCTTGAATAATCTGTTTTAATATCTTAGAGTATGATTGTCCGTTAAGTAAATCATTCCCTTCTTCCGTTAAATTAAGCTCTTTATCTTCAATAAAATTCATTCTATTTTCCTTATGCTAAGTCTTTGCTTATATTACCAAGTTATTATAAAAATTCAATATATTTAGAAAGTGCTTATCCATAAAAATGATTATAGCTTTTGAAATAAAATCAGACTATACCCTATTTTTACATTTGTAAAAGTGTAAAATCTAAATCATTTTTCTTGACAGTTTTACATATGTAAAGTATATTCTTAAATATAAATTTTACATATTTAGGATTAAGTGATGATTTTTAACTATATTAGAGTTTCTACGATTGAACAAAATACCGAACGACAGTTAAGGGATGTTGTTTGTGATAGGGTATATGAAGAGAAAGTTAGTGGGAAAGATACTAATCGACCTCAATTGCAAGCGATGTTATCAAATATTCGAGCAGGCGATATTATCAATATTCACGAAATGAGCCGCTTGGCTCGTAATACTCGTGATTTGTTAAATCTGGTTGAAGAGATTACTTCCAAAGGAGCAACAATTGTTTTCCATAAAGAAAATTTAACTTTCAAGGGGAATGAAAAACAAGATCCGTATCAAAAAATGATGATGACTATGCTTGGAGCTGTGGCAGAGCTGGAACGTTCTATCTTGCTGGAACGTCAGCGTGAAGGTATTGCTGTTGCCAAAGCCAAAGGCAAATACAAAGGAGGTAAAAATAAACTTACCAATGAGCAAGAGGCTGAATTAAATACTCTCCATAATCAAGGAATGCCTATCGCACGCATTGCCAAGCAATTTAAAATAACTCGTCCAACGGTTTATAGTTATTTGAAAAATTAAAGGAGATGCTGACTTCCTTGTTAAATTGATAGCGTAAGAATAGATTGTGTGCATTTTTATGTTAGTTTAAATTTAGTATTAGTTATTCGAAATTTTCGAATAACTGGATTAATTTAATCTATTCTCAGCTTGAACTATCTGAAAATATCTTTTAATTACCTTTCAATAGCCAATCCGTAAGGCTTATATGATTTTGATACCATCTTCAATTGTCCCTGTTTGTCAAATATCCGTTGTCAGAATAACCTTCAGATAGCTTCATCGGCTATAACAAAACAGTGTATTGTTATATAAAATCTTCTATTAGTTAGTTTAAAAGAGGAACAAGTTGGTTAAATTCACTTTTCAGGGTTATTAGACTTAGGAAGAAGTAAATATTAAGAAAATAACAACATAATGATAACAACTATTATGAGAAGATTGGCTCTGAAATCAAAGATATTACAGACGAAATTCCATTTGAAATTCCTGAAAATTGGGAATGGGTGAGATTGGGAAATATATCTAATATAAATGGTGGATTTGCATTTAAGAGCACGAAATATGTTCCTAATGGAGTTAGAGTAATAAGAATTTCGGATTTTGATGAATTGGGTATCAAAAATAAGAATATTGTTAGATATTCATTTTCACAGGAATTACTTCCCTATGAATTAGAAAAAAATAATATTATATTAGCTATGACAGGCGGAACAGTTGGTAAAAGCTATTTAGTTGAACATCTTGATGAGCCAATGTATGTTAATCAGCGAGTAGCCACAATTAAAATACTAAATCCTTTGGAAATTAAATATATTAATACTGTAATTCTTTCGGATATAACACAGAAAATCATAAAATATAGCAAGAACTCAACAAATGATAATATCTCTATGGATACAATAAAGGGATTTTTATTTCCCTTACCCCCTTTATCAGAGCAAGGGCGGATAGTAAAGAAGATAGAGGAATTAGAGCCATTTATAGAGGAATATGGAAAAGCAGAAGTTAAGCTAACAACTTTGAATAGTAATTTCCCTGAACAAATAAAGAAATCCATATTGCAATACGCAATTCAAGGCAAGTTGGTAGAGCAAGACCCAAGTGATGAGCCTGCATCTGTGTTATTAGAGAAAATAAAAGCAGAAAAACAAGAGCTCATAAAACAAGGGAAAATAAAGAAAGACAAGCAAGAAAGCTACATCTTCAAAGGAGCTGATAATCGCCATTATGAGAAGATAGGCACAGAAACCAAAGATATTACAGATGAAATTCCGTTTGAGATACCTGAAAGTTGGGAGTGGTGCAGGCTAAATACAATATGTCAAATAAATCCACGCAATGCAGTTAATGATGATGTTGAAGCTTCTTTTATTCCAATGAATATGATACAAGATGGTTTTCATAATAAACACACATTTATAATAAAGAAATGGAAAGAAATAAAAAGTGGCTTTACTCATTTTATGAATAATGACATTGGGATAGCAAAAATTACTCCCTGCTTTGAGAATAGAAAATCTGTTATTTTTACCAATTTAACTAACAATATTGGTTCAGGAACGACTGAATTGCATATATTAAGACCATATTCAGAAATATTACCTGAATACATTCTACTTTTATGTAAAACGGAATATTTTATCAGCAACGGTGTTAAAAACTTTACAGGAACTGCTGGACAACAAAGAATCAATACCCAATTTATTAAAAGTTTTTTGTGCCCGTTACCTCCTTTTAGTGAACAAGAAAAAATAGTATGCAAAATTTCAAGAATATTTAAAAACATAGAAAATCTATAAATTTTCAATATATTTTTTTATTCGTTTTATCTTAGCAACAATTCTTTCTTGTTCCTTTAAGGGAGGTATTGGTATGAGATATTCTTTCACAGTAGTTAATGATAATTCCTTCTGATTAGTGCTACCATCACAAATATCTTCTATACCTATTTGAACTTGAGGCGATGACAAGTAATAGTATATATATTGACTGTTAATAGAACATAACCTTATCACGGTAACGTGAGAATCTGCCACAGCTATTTTATAAGGATTTAGTTTATCGTAATATATAGCTAATCTACCAACAGTTCCTGTTCCCGTAGAATTCCATAAAATATCACCGTCAATAAGAAGTCTGTCTTCAGAATATGAAGACAAACTATCTTCCTGTATAAATTTTGCTTGTTTTATATCAAATATTTCCCACTTATTACATTTTTGAGAAATAACAGGTATTTTCATTATTTCAGAATATTTAGGAGATTTACCTCTTTGTATATATTTGCTAACACTTCCCAATCTCACCCATTCCCACGAATTTGGTATTTCAAAAGGTATTTCGTCAGTAATGTCTTTGGTCTCTAAGCCTATCTTCTCATAATGGCGATTATGGTGCGAAAATAGCACAATAAAATAGGTGATAAAATAAAGTCTCCATTTAATTTTTTAGGAGAACTTTAATGAAAAAGGAATTTAAACAATATTTAATAAATCAAAACTTATCTGCAAATACTATCAATTCATACCTATTTACGCTGAATCAGTTACATAAAATGTATGATATATCGTATCTAACCAAGAAAAAGTTATTAGATTACAAGATGTTTTTGATTGAAAACTATCGCCCGCAAACAGTAAATCTTCGTATTCGTGGGGTTAATTGCTATTTAGAAAGCATCAAAAAAGAAAATCTACGATTAACAACAATCAAAGTTCAGTCAAAAAATTACCTTGAAAATGTTATAAGTGAAGCTGATTATGAGTATTTGAAGAAAAGATTAAAACGATATGATAAATTTTGGTATTTTGTTATTCGTTTTATGGCGGCTACTGGTGCTCGTGTTAGCGAATTGGTGCAAATAAAAGCCGAACATATTAAAATTGGTTATTTGGATTTATACTCAAAAGGTGGCAAGCTACGCAGGATTTATATCCCTATAAAATTGCAAGTGGAAGTGCAAAAATGGCTTGAAGAAAAGAATATTACAACAGGTTTTATCTTTCTCAATCGCTATGGGGAAAAAATTACACCAAGAGGAATTGCTGGCCAATTAAAGGTTATCGCCGACAAATATGGCATAGACAAGAAAGTAGTTTATCCTCACTCATTTAGGCATCGGTTTGCTAAAAACTTTTTAAGTAGGTTTAACGATATTTCATTACTTGCAGACCTTATGGGACACGAAAGCATTGAAACAACAAGGATTTACTTACGAAGGACAAGTACGGAACAGCAAAAAATAGTAAATGATATAATTGATTGGTAGCAACATTTATGAATAGATTTTGGAAAAACTATTGACTTTTAAATAGTTATGTGTTATATAAAATAATAAATGGTCATCTACCACGTGTGGAAAGACTTCTGAAGGTCGTCCTCTTGGGCGACTTTCACTTTTTTAAATATCTATGATTTTCTCGGGTCTGGATATTCACAAGATTGCTTTTCAAAACGATAGAGAGTATCTGGGTCATTTGTACAATAAGAAGTAATTAGCTGATAGCCTTCAGGTTTCTTTTGTTTACCCAAGATAACAACAAAATCATATTTTTTAGCCCACAAGTAGATTCTATCTTCTACGAGAGATTTTCTGCCAACTTTTCTTCTATGTTGTTTTACCCAACAAACTATATCAGATGACTGGTAATTTGTTATAATTTTTGCAATCCAATGAATTCTGCGACATCTATGTAAATCAGGAAAACGCTCACCATTTGTTTTTCTTTTTTCAAAATCTTGTGTCATTAAATGCCAAAAGCATTCGTGCTTATTATCATATATGGGGATAATACGACAATGAACGGGTTTTCCAAAGAACGATAATTTCCCATAGATTTCATTCAAATATACATCATAAATATTACCTATGCGTTCTGCATAGTTAGACCAATCAATATCTAAAAGTTCAGGAAGCTCTAAAGTCATTTATTACCTTCCCAAAGAAACAAATTGAACTTTTGGTCAGAATATCTGGAATTTTTATCAAAGCTTACATTTAGCGTTTGCTCTATTTTTTCACATAACTTTATTTTTGTTTGGCTAAGAGATACATTTATTTCATTTATCCTATCTTTATATCCAACAGCACCAATTAAAACATCAGCCAACTGTAATAATTCAGATTCGTGAGAGTGAATTTGTTGAACATCTATGGCTTTATTTTTATTCGTATATTGCAAAATATCTTTTAATTTGCATACTTTTTCGCAGCCAATAGTATCTTTGATATCAATATAAATTTTATAGTTTTTATATGGTTGTAAGATATGTCTCAACATATCGTAATACATTTTGTAATACCATTCGTTATGTGTTTGATGAAATTTTTGATGATTAAGTTGTTTTTTATCTACAATTTTAATAGCTCTAAATCGTAGGCATTCTTCACTTACAAATAAATTAATCAAATCTGAATAAAAATCATATTTAGCAGGAGAAATCTTTGTCCATTTGATTTCCATCTTGCGATTCATATTATGCTTTTCTTTTAAGTGCCTTATTTTTAGGCTAATATCTCTGACTTTGCTAATTGGGCAAGAGATACCACCAATAACCATAGATTTATGGTGGTCATTTTCCAAGTGGCAAGATTCATCGCAATATATGTTGATTGTAGGATTTTCCATACTTATTCCTTTGATTAAATTTGCTTTATGCTATGGTATATTTCTTAAAAATTCAATAAAAATATACTGTTAGCACAATATAATCGCCATTATGAGAAGATAGGACTTGAGACCAAGGATATTACAGAGGAGATTCCCTTTGAAATACCTGAAAGTTGGTCTTGGTGCAGATTAGGGAGTATTGGTGATACAAACATAGGTTTAACTTATAAACCAACTGATGTTTCGGAAAAAGGTATTCCTGTATTAAGGTCTAATAATATACAAGATAGTAAGATAAATTATTCGCAATTGATTTATGTGAATTGTGATGTTCCTCAAAGAGCTATGCTGAAAAAAGGAGATATTTTAATTTGTGCAAGAAATGGAAGTAGGTCATTAGTAGGAAAGTCAGCAATAGTTAGGGAAGATGGAATGGCGTTTGGAGCTTTTATGGCAAAATTTAGTAGTATTTGTAATCCTTATGTACAAATATACATATCTTCGCCATTATTCAGAGCAAAGTTAGATAGTGTTAAAACAGAAACAATTAACCAAATTACCCAAGATAATTTAAAGCAAACAATGATTCCTTTACCACCTTTATCGGAACAACAGAGAATTGTTGAAAAGGTAGAAAAACTAAACAAATACATTGAAAACTTATAAATTTTTAATAATTTCATATAGTTTTGTAATTTTATCAACTATTCGCTTTTGTTCATCTAACGGAGGAATAGGTATTAATGCTTTATATAATCTATTATCATTAATAGCAGGATAGGCAACCCCTTTAGAATTTTCTGTATCATTTGCATAAGCATCAAAAGAAGAGCTTATTAAATAATAAAACAAAAATTTGTTATATATACCAGAAAATACAGATAAAACAGCAAATCCTGTGCTTGCAATAGGTTCTAAAGAAAAATCTCTATCTATAATACAAGTATTGTGTAAATATGGACGAACTGTTGAATATATTATATCTCCTTTTTTTATGATTTTTCTTGCTCGTGAGGGAGCTTGTTTAGAAGTTAAACCTATGTTTGTATCACCAATACTCCCTAATCTGCACCAAGACCAAC
>OJRD01000866.1_pt1 | contig 14515 bp, 15 predicted proteins | sample 1599051 | NCBI WGS metagenome assembly OJRD01 (sample SAMN03922523, study PRJEB24848) | human gut metagenome | isolation source: stool sample | host: Homo sapiens | place: Germany | collected 2010-02 | reverse complement strand
AGTGCTGTAGCTCAGCGTGTTAGGAGATATAAAAAGGCTTCCACATGAACAGTGTCGTCCGCCAGCTGCTGGAGCAGCAGACCGATGTGGTCATGGTCGATACGGGAGATTCCTACGAGGGTATCTGCGGCTACTACAAGGGCACATACATCTCTTACTCCAAAGAGAAGCCCATCTCCATGAACCCGTTCAAGGTGACAAAGGAAGAGTATGACCAAAATTTCGGGGAGAAGAAAAACTTCCTCAAATCGTTGATATTCCTGATATACAAGGGCAATGAGTTTCCGACCAAGATTGAGGACATGCTCATTAACCAGACCATCGTGGAATACTACGAAGCCTACTTCCATCCCTTTACCAAGTTCACAGAGAAAGAGCGCGAAGGACTGAGGCAGAAACTGCTGGTCGCCTCCAAGATGGAAGAGGACTATGACAAGTTTTCCCACAGCATGGAGGACATTGACGCCCAAATTCAGGATGCGGAAACCGACAAGCAATCGGAAAGCAAGGCACTGATGCTTCCGACAGAAGCCCGGCGGCTCAAACTGCTCCGACAGTGCCGTTCCCTCTTGGCACTTGCCCGGGACGAGGCGGCCAGCAAAGGGGAAAAGGAACGCGCCCTGCTGATTATCGAGAATTACAAGAAGGAACTGTACAACAACTCCATACTTATCAAGATAGACAAGCAGATTGACCATATCGAGGAGCAGAAGCGCAGGCTGAAAGTAACGGAATTGTCCTTCAACTCCTACTATGAGTTCGCACTGGAGCGCATTCCGCAAATCGTTTCGCAGGAGAAGATCCAGTTCAACATCCGGGACTTCGCCGCCATCCTGAAACAGTTCTACCGGGGCGGCGAGCTGGAAGTGACGCTGAACTCCGACCTTGACGTGAACCTCTTCGACGAGCGTTTCATTGTCTTTGAAATTGACAAGATAAAAGATGACCCCGTGCTTTTCCCCATCGTGGTGCTGATCATCATGGACGTGTTCCTGCAAAAGATGCGCATCAAGAAAGGGCGCAAAGCCCTGATAATCGAAGAGGCATGGAAAGCCATCGCCTCACCCACCATGGCGGAATACATAAAATATTTGTGTGCGCCCGTAAAGGTTGCATCGTAAACATCTCTTTGGCAAGAGATTAGGAAAGTGTTCTTTGAAAATAACCTATCATCAGCCGACTTATCTGTTTTCGGGAAAACTTAACCGAGCAGGGAGTGTAGCATGTCGGAAAAGTCATAAGTCAGTTAGTTACCAAACTGCGACTGAATGGCGAGATGAAAAGATAGATATGAGGATAAAGTCCGAATTGATTAAACGATAGTCCGAGTGGTTCCCCTTTAGGCTATGGCGTAAGGTAACTATCAATCGCCATATCGTGATACTACTTCAGTGTATAGGTATGAATGTAGCAAGAACTTATCACGACACAACCGCAGTAAGCGAGTGAAGGACGGAAGTCGTATCCGACAATCTATCATGCCAACAGTTACGATGTAATAAACGGGGATTACCTATCCCGAAGTGCCGAAAGGCTATTAGGTTTGACCTATGAAAATTCGGAGTGGTAACGGAGCTTCCATAGTAGTCCGAGCAAGGTAACGCCTTGTACATGGCGAAGGGAAGCAGCTAATTATTAATACAATTAACGGAAAATGTGAGAGACATTATGAGAAGTCCAGAAAGAGTATTAAACAGTCTATCAGAACACAGTAAGGATGTAAGCTACAAGTTTGAACGTCTTTACAGAATTTTGTTCAATGAGGAAATGTTCTATGTTGCCTATCAGCACATCTACGCCAAAGAGGGCAACATGACTAAAGGTTCGGACGGTCAGACCATTGACAACATGAGCCTGAAACGAATTGAAAAGTTGATTGATACGTTAAAAGATGAAACGTACCAGCCCCAACCGTCAAAGAGGGTGTACATACCGAAGAAAAACGGTAAGAAAAGACCTCTTGGCGTACCGACTTTCAATGACAAGTTAATACAAGAAGTAGTAAGAATGGTATTGGAAGCCATATACGAGGGAAATTTTGAATACACCTCGCATGGGTTTCGACCCAATCGAAGCTGCCATACTGCATTAACTCACATCCAAAAGGAGTTTAGCGGTGCAAAGTGGTTTGTAGAGGGAGATATAAAAGGTTTCTTTGATAATATAAGCCATGATGTATTAATAAACATACTTAAGGAGCGCATTGCGGACGAACGCTTCATACGTTTAGTACGCAAGTTCTTGAAAGCGGGATATATCGAAGAATGGCAATTCCACAATACTTACAGTGGCACACCGCAAGGGGGTATCATCAGCCCGATAGTGGCTAATATATACCTTGACAAGCTGGATAAGTATATAAAGGAATACATAGCCAAATTCGATAAAGGGAAGAAACGAAAATTCAGTAGAGAAAGTTTGGACTTCGGCAATGCAAGAAAACGTATTGTGCGAAGATTGAAGTCCGTAAAAGACGAAAGGCAAAGGGTAAAGCTAATCCTTGAACTGAAAGCAATAGAACAAGGACGGGCTAAATATCCCAATGGCGAAGAAATGGATGCCGATTACAGGAGAATGAAATATGCGAGATATGCAGATGATTTTCTCGTGGGAATTATCGGAAGTAAGCAAGATGCGCAACAGATAAAGGGAGATATTAAAAACTTCCTTGCTGATAAACTGGCATTGGAACTGTCTGATGAAAAGACACTTGTCACCCACACCGAAAGACCTGCCAAGTTTCTCGGATATGAAATTACTGTAAGAAAGTCCAACGACCAAAGACGTGATAAACGGGGTAGATTAAGAAGAACCTATGGTAAAAGGGTCTGCTTGAATGTCAGTATGGAAACTGTCCGTAAAAAACTGTTCGATTGGGGAGTCTTGGAAATGACAAACCGTAACGGAAAGGAAATATGGAAACCGAAATGTAAATCGGGACTGATATTCAATGACGACCTTGAAATCCTTGATAGCTATAATCGGGAAATCGTGGGTTTCTATAATTACTACTCCATAGCCAACAACTGTGCCCATGCCTTGAATAATTTCAAGTACATCATGGAATACAGCATGTACAAAACGTTTGCAGGCAAATATAAGTGCCGCACACGCAAGGTAAACAAGAAATATCGTAAGAACGGTAGGTTTATCATAAAGCACATGACTAAAACAGGTGTAAAGGAAAGATACTTTTACGACGGTGGCTTCAAACGCAAGAAGCCCACCTATAAATCGGAATGTGACACCATGCCACGAACAATTTATACTGCGGGGCGGACAAGTCTTGTTGAAAGGCTGAAAGCCCATGAGTGTGAATTATGTGGAGCGACAGACGACCTTGTTATGCACCATGTAAGGAAACTAAAGAACTTGCAGGGTAAGGAAAGCTGGGAACGACACATGATTGCCCGCAAACGCAAAACGATTGCCGTGTGCAGGAGTTGTCACAAAAAGATACATGACGGAAAGATAGACTAAAATTAGTGGAGAGCCGGATACGCTGAGAGGTGTAAGTCCGGTTCGGGGGCGAGCATTTGGAAACCTACCATAGAAATATGACAAGGCGCTGGGTGCTTAGCCTACACAAAACGGTCAGGAAATTCCACGGCATCGCCGGGGTGGTCACACAGGAGCTGAACGACGTGATTGACTCGCCCATCGTCAAGGAGGCCATCATCAACAACTCCGACGTGAAGATACTGCTGGACCAGACAAAGTTCAAGGACAGGTATGAGCAGATAGCCGCCATCTTGGGTCTCACGCCCATCCAGCGGCAGCAGATATTCACCATCAACGCCCTGAACAACCGCGAGGGGCGCAGCTACTTCAAAGAGGTGTGGATATGCCGTGGGCAAAACTCGGACGTGTATGGTGTGGAGGAAGCCCCGGAATGTTACTGGGCATACACGACCGAACGGAGCGAAAAGGAAGCCCTGAAGGTATACCTCGCCCATTACGGCACGATGCAGGAGGCGATAACCCGTATCGAAGCCGACCGCAAACGTGCAGGAAGTCCGAAATATCTGGAATTTGCAAGGAAAGTAAATGAACATCAAAAGGTAATGTCACAATGGTAAAGTTACGATACATACTGGTAATGGTTTTAATGGCAACCGCATCAACCCCGGTGTTTGCCGGATGGAAGGTTGTCATTGACAAGAACTGCATCAAGGTGGTGGCTGCCAATACCGCCTCACAGAAACTGATAGAAGACCAGCATAACCAGCGTCTGGATTCCATCGCCTCCAAGAAGCAGAAGGTGGAACTCTATTCGGTGAGCATGGCCACCATCAAGGAACTCTACAAGCTCACGATGGAGAACATTTCGGGTTTCGGGACGGAGAGCCTGTACTACAAGGAAATCGGCACGTGCGCCTTTGACATACTCAAAGACGTGCCGGAACTGATAAACACGGTGAATAAGGCCAAGTTCAAGAACAAGCTCGCCTGCCTGACGGAGCTGGGCGGCCTCGTGATGGAGACACAGCAACTGGTAGGTAACTTCGTGAACATCGTGAACAACGCCAAGGTGCAAAATCCCCTCAAAGGACAAGGCACGGCGGAAAAGAAGAGCGACGGCTACAACCTGCTTGACCGTTATGAACGGCTGTCACTGGCCAACCGAATCTATACCGACCTGATGGAAATACGCTACAAGGTGGAGGGCATGATGCTGATGGCGCAGTTCGCGACAGCTAACGACCTATTCTTCGCCATAGACCCGGAAGGCTGGGCCAACGTAGTGACCATGAAAAACCAAGTCGGCGGCCTGATTCAGGACTGGAACGGACTGGTAGCGGCAAATTATTAACCCTTTGATGATACAGCTATGAAACATTGGAAGATAAGAATGGTACTCTTTACCCTTGTGCTGGCTTTGGCTTTTTTGCAGCCGGTGAAGGTCTCCGCCTATGTCCTGCCGAAGGACTTGCCGACCATCGAGGCATTGATTGCCCTGCACAAAGCCGTGAAGAAGGACGAAGACCAGGCCTTGCAGCGTGTGGCAACCAGTTTTGGCGAACAGTCGCTGCTCACCAAAGGGGCAGTCAAGTTCAACGATGTCCGCACCACGCTCGACACCAAGCTGAGTAACGCCCATTCCTATCTGGTGCTGGCCGGTGCCATATCCTCCACTGCCAACTCGCTGTACCAACTGGTCAGGGACTACAAGGACTTTACATCCAATACGTTCAGCCACGTATCCAAGAAACCATTCGTGGCATGGTACTATGCGGATGCCAACGTAGCCATTTCCCGTGAAGTCAAACACTGCTACAAACTATATGCTTCCGTGGCCGCCTCCGGCATCAACCTGATGAAAGCCTCCATGGACGAGAAGCTGAATCTGGTGATGACGCTCAAAACCACCATCGACAAGGCGAGGTACATCATCGACAACGCGAACCTGTACTGTTTTCTCATAACCGATTGCGGCTGGAAGCCGGACTACATCTGGGAAATCCTGAACTCCAGCGTCAAGGACGAGATAGCGGACAAAGTCATCAACAAATGGAAACAAGGATATGCAAGTTAGACAAATCATTATCGGAATAATGCTTATAGGACTTCCTCTTGCAGGCTATGCCCAAAGGCCGTCCCGTGACAACGAGAAGGCGAAACAATGGCAGTCAATGGAGAACGGCCCTTGGGACTTTGCACCTGACTGGTACTATTACTTCCTCCATAATAAATATTCCGGTGCGGAAATGTACTGGAAGTGGGCCGGTTTCAAGTCGGGCTTCCGGGTACGTTTCAAAGAACCGAAGTCCAGTGTAAAGCGCATCATGCCGGTACGTGTGACCTCGGAAGAGACCCAACGCCAGAAAGTGAAAAAGGTGGAAGAGGAACGGACGCACATAGAGGAACTTTACAAGGAAGAGTTGCTGAGGGAGGCGGACCGCAACGTGGATCTGACCTACGCCTCTTACAAGGACGAGTTCAACCGTATGCAGGGCTGCATCACGGACGGACTGCTCTATTGCATGAAGAAAAGCGACGGCAAACTCAAACATCAGGTGGACGAGCTGAGCCGTCAGAACGAGATCCTTTGTGCGGACATCGCCTATATCCACAAGACGGGAGTCGGCTACGGGCTGGAGAACGCCAAGCGGCAGCAGGCATACGAGGAAGCCAAGGCGAAGATGGAGGAACTGGTGGACCGTACCGCCCGTCTGTGCGCGGTGGCAGCTACGCATTATTAGGACACTTACAAACAAAGACAGAATATGAATCTATTATGTACACTTCTGACTATAGGCCTGCCGGCCATCGACGAGAGCCTTGATAAGCTGCTGGTCGCCATGGAAACATTTCCCAACGTGGCGGTGCTGGGCGATGCGGTCGGGATGGCACGGGTGATCGGGCTGTGCCTCGCGCTCTGTGTCGGCTCTTACGAGTGCTGGATGATGATGCTCGGACGGCGCGGCATGGACGTGATGAAGCTGTTCCGTATCGTGGGAATCTCCATCTGCATCTCCTCCTCTTCGTGGATATGCTCGGCCCTGCAGGTGCCCGGCAAGGGACTGGAATCCGCTACTAAAGCGATGGCGCAGGCAAAGAACAAGGAAGTGGCCGCTTTCGAGCTGAAAGTGGCGCAGAAGCAGGGCGAGTACCTTGACCGGCTCAGGACGGTGCAGGATTCCATCGCCACCGCCCAGCAGGTGGCCGCCATCGGCCAGGACGCGGCATGGTGGGACAAGCTCATCTACAACGTGCAGAACCTCGGCACCACCATCAACAACTACGCCCAGCGTGCGGCGGTGGCGGCAGAGACGAAAATGAGCGAGTGGATAAACGACGTCATACGCTTCGTGGGCGAGCTGATCTTCCAGATGTCCTATTACGGCATCCTCGTGGCGCAGCGCATCTTCATGGCCATCATGGTGATATTCTGCCCCATCATGTTCGCCCTCTCCCTCGCCCCGCCGTGGAACTCGGCATGGAGCCAGTGGATGTCGAAATACCTCTCCCTCTCGCTTTGGGGTTTCGTGACCTACATGTGCCTCTATTATATCGACTTTATCCTCCTATACAACCTGCAGCAGGACTTGGTGGCCTACAACCACCTCCTGCACGGCTCCGTCAACTCATGGTCGCAAATCGGCGCACTCGGCTTGCAGGGCATCGGATCCAACTGCATGTACGCCATGGGTATGCTCGTGGGGGCGTACATCATCCGTTTTGTTCCCGAAGTGGCCTCATGGCTGATTCCCGGCGGCGTAAGCTCCGGAGCAGGTTCTGTGGCAGGTTCGGCGGCAATGGGCATCACGAGCACGGCAGGATCGGCGGTGGGAGGTGCCGTAGGCGCGGCGGTGGGCGGCGCAGGTTCTGTGGGCAAGTCCCTCAAATCATAGGTAGTAACAACATCAAACAAGAAAGAATATGCTCATAGAATCATTGGCACAGAAAACAAGGCTCGCCATGATGACGGTAGTGGCAACCATCGCCGGTTGCGCCGTCATCTGCGGCTTCACCGTCTGGTGCTGCATCTCGCTGGTCAACAAGGAGAGGCAGCAGATATACGTCCTTGACGGCGACATCCCGTTCCTTGCGGAACGCGCCCAGTTAGAGGCCAACTTCACCATGGAGGCAAAAGCACACATCCAGCTCTTCCATCAGTACTTCTTCAACCTGCCGCCCGACAACGACTATATCAAGTGGACGCTCGGCAAGGCGATGTACATGGCGGACGGTACGGCACTCAAACAGAAACAGGCGTTGGACGAGAACGGCTTCTATTCGGACATCATATCCTCGTCGGCGGTCTGCACCATCATGTGCGACTCCATCCTGCTGGACGAGCATGAACGGAAGTTCACCTATTACGGCACGCAGCTTATCAAGCGGCGCACCAAGGACTTGAAGCGTTCGATGGTCACGACCGGCTACATCGAGAACGTGCCGAGGACAAGGAACAATCCGCACGGGCTGATGATCACGAACTGGAGGACGATAGAGAACAAGGATTTGGATTATTGACGTGTAACACCTTATCAAAGAAAATATGAAATCACTCAGAAAAATAGGGCGTGCCCACCGCTTGAAGACGCATGACCAGATAAAGGCATGGTTGCAGCCCAAGCTGGGCAGCATTGGCACGAAATACCGGCTGGCCGCAAGAATCAGGCTGGCAAACGCTTGGGCAAGGAAACATCCCAAGCGCACCTGTGCCTGTGTGGTGGGCACTTTGTCCTTCCTGTTGGCAGTCACCGTCACGTTGGACGGTATGCGTCCGAACGATGGGCAGGAACCAGACATCAGTGCCATCGCCAGCATGGAACCGCTTTTCAGCGGTTTCCGTACCATACAGGCGAACAAGGGCGTACAGCGGCAGACGTTGCTGGAACTGGCCGCCGAAGGGCAGGCACTCCGCGAGGAACTGGACTCCATGATAGCCCTGCCCCACAAGAGCCGTGCGGATTCCGTCCGCATCGTCCGGCAGTACGGGAAACTGGAAAGCATTGTCAAATCACTCAAAAACAACGATAACCCATGATGAAAATCAACTTCAAACAACCCAAGTACATCTTTCCGCTGGTGGTCTTCGTGCCGCTTTGCGCGTTAGTGTACTTCGTGATGCAGACTTTTGGGGGAGGCGGTGACACGCGGCAGACAGTGGCCACCGACCGCATCAACATGGAACTGCCGGAGGCCAATGCGGAGGAAGCCGGCGACAAGATGACCGAGATGTCCCGGCGTTTCGGTGACGAGGACGCTTTTACCGCCGTCGGTGCCATCGGCGAGGAGGAAAAGGACAAGGAGGAGCTGGAACACGGCTACAGCGAGGAGGAGCTGAACAGGCTCGACGCCGCCGAAGCGGAGCGTATCCGCCAGCAGCAGGAAATGGAGGAACTGGAGCGTTCCCTTGCCGAATCAAGGAAGCACATCAATTCATACGCCTACGGTAGCAGTTCTTCGGGCAATGTCTCACAGGACGATTTCGCCCGTGACCTTGAAGAAATCCAGCGGCGAAGTTACCAACGGCAGAAAGCCATCGAGAGCGGATTGGGTTTCGGCAATCCCGAAGCGGAAGAAGCGGCCCGAAAACAACGGGCGGATTCCATCGCCAAGGTACGCATGGAGGAAAAAGAACGCAACCGGCCGAACCTTGTCGTCAAATCATCCGATGCCGGTGCCGGAAAGTTCCATACGGTATCGGCACCCGATGAAGCGGCGGAAGCCAACCTGATACGGGCGATGATTGACCAGACCACCAAGGCGCGCGAGGGCACCCGGCTACGCTTCAAGCTGCTGGATGACGTGACGGTCAGCGGCACGAAACTGCGGAAGGGCACCTATCTGTACGGGACGGTGACAGGCTTCGGAGGGCAGCGTGTCCGCGCGGCGGTCACCAGCATCCTTGTGGGTGGCAAGTTCATCAAAGTGAAACTCTCGGTCTTTGACAACGACGGCATGGAAGGCTTCTACGTCCCCGAATCGGCTTTCAGGGATTTCGTGAAGGACGCTGGTGCCAGCACCGTGCAGCAGAATATCAACTTGGAGTCGGAGGACGGCTACGGCTCGGGCATTTCAGGCGAGGCCATCGCCCTGCAAGCCCTACAAAATATGTACAACTCCGCCACGTCCGCCATCTCTTCCAATATCCGGAAGAACAAGGCGAAAATCAAATACAACACCATCGTCTATCTAATCAACTCGGATGACGCGAGATAGGCAACATAATCCGTAAAATAATAAATATACGCACTATGAAATCAAAAATGCTTTTATGCTTCCTTTCCCTCTTTATGGCGGCTGCCGGCGCATCGGCCAACGAAAGGATTTATGTCAACCGGGAAGTGACCACGCACATCGTCATGCCGGAGAACATCAAGATGGTGGATATTTCCACCACGAAGATTGCCGGCAACCAGTGTACCGACAACATTGTCCGTATAAAACCGTCCTGTGGAAGCGACTCCATACCGGAGGCAGGCTACAGGGACAACGAGCTACTGGGCACGCTGACGCTTATCGGTGAGCGGCACATCGCACAGTACGACATCCTCTATACGCAGTCGCCCCAAATGGCCGCTTCCATCTTCGAGGTGCCTTACAGCCATACGCAGTCCTACATCAACCCGGAGGTCACCATGCCGATGGCGGAAATGGCGCGGTATGCGTGGGCGGTCTATGGCAGCGGACGGAAATACAACCAGATTGTGTCAAGAGCGCACGGCATGAAGGCCGTCGTCAACAACATTTACGCCGTTGGGGACTACTTCTTCATCGACTACTCCCTGCAGAACAAAACGAAGATCGCATACGATATTGAGGAACTGAGGGTGAAGCTGACCGACAAGAAGGAGACCAAGGCGACCAACTCGCAGACCATCGAGCTGTCTCCCGTATTCTCCCTGAACCATGTCAGAAAGTTCAAGAAGAGCTACCGCAACGTGCTGGTGCTACCCAAGCTGACGTTCCCGGACGAGAAGGTCTTGCGGCTGGAGATTTCTGAGAACCAGATCAGCGGACGTGTCATCACGCTGACCATCGAATACGAGGACATCCTACATGCCGACGGCTTTGATTCGGACATCCTGAAAAACGCGGCCTACTATCCCTATTATTACATCACTTATCCCTCACAGCCATGAAAAAATTGATATTCGCTTTATTGTGTGCGGTGGTAACGATTGGTGCGTCCGCACAGGACGGCAAACTGACGGTCAATGCCGGCTTCCTGTTCCCCTCCACGCTCAACGCGACTGTCGGTTATGAGCATCCGTTGGCCTACGGCAATGCCTTGGAGGTATTCGGTGAGGTCGGCAACCACTGGCGGAAGCCAGATTTTTGGAAAGGTTACTATTGGGACGGCGGCATCGTGTACAAGCACCGCCTTGCCCGTTACAAGAACGGAATGTTGCGCTTTCGCTTCGGGCCGCAGTTCGGGGCGGTGGAAAGGAAGTTCTTCCTCGGACTGGAGGGAGGCTTTGAATACAGTTATGTGTTCCGTAACGGATGGGAGTTCTCCCTTACCCAAAAGAACAATGTGAACTTCATACACGGAGACACGTTCCGAAACGGTATGCTGCTCGGATTCAAGATACCGTTTTAACCATCAACAGAAAGGAACACGGATATGGCATTTGAGGAAACACGGGAACAGCAGCAGATGTACAACTACTTCCGCAGCTGCATTTACATCTTTCTCATCATAGAGATTGTCATGAACCTGCCGGTGACGGCGGACAACCGCATCACGCAGTTCCTCCTCGACCTGCTGGGACGTTTCAAGATTTTCAACTCGGTATCGGGCTGTAAGGTGACGGAGCTGGTCTGCATCTGTGTGGTCTGCATCGGCACGAAGGCTAAGAAGGCCTTGAAGTTCAACGTGAGGACGATGGTCGTCTATCCCGTACTGGCAGGACTGACTTTTGTAGGGTTGTGCTTCGTCTTCCACGGGATGGATTTCGGCATCAGTTGGATGGGTTTCCCTGCGAACCGCATCCTCTATGCCGTCTGTTCGGTGGTGGGGACAATGCTGGTGCATCAGGGGCTGGACGGCATCGCCAAGTATTACAACTACAAGGTGGGTGAAGACCGCTTCAACTTCGAGAACGAATCCTTCCAACAGTCGGAGGCTTTGGTCAGCAACGACTATTCGGTGAACATTCCGATGATATACTACTGGAAGCGGAAGATGCACAGGGGCTGGATCAATATCATCAATCCCTTCCGTGGGACGATTGTATTGGGGACGCCGGGTTCGGGTAAGTCCTTCGGCATCATCGACCCGTTCATCCGGCAGCACGCCGCCAAGGGTTTTGCCATGATGTGCTACGATTTCAAGTTCCCGACACTGGCCAAGACGCTGTTCTACCAGTTCTGCAAGAACCGCAAGGCAGGGAAACTGCCTGATAATTGCGGATTCCGTATCGTCAACTTTACTGATGTGGAGTATTCCAACCGCATCAACCCGATACAGCGGAAGTACATTCCCGACTTGGCGGCGGCTTCGGAAACGGCCGCTACTTTGCTGGCATCCCTGAATAAGGGCGGCGGCGAGAAGAAAGGCGGATCGGAAGCGTTCTTCACCAACTCAGCGGAGAACTTTCTGGCGGCCATCATCTATTTCTTCGTGAACTTCCACCCGGTCGGGTTCAGGAACGGGAAGCGGCTGAAACGGTTTGTCTCACTGGAGGGAAAGAAACTGGAACTGGTGATACGGAACTGGGATGATTTCAATGCCGTCAACGAGGAAGGGAACGTGGTGCTGGACTTCGTGGATGAAAACGGGAATGATGTTTCTACCGATGAAGACCGTATGTTTGTGGAGCTGAACGGTTTTTCCTATAAAGACCGGACAGGGAAACGGATTGTCATTGACCGCTGCTGGTATGAGGACGAGGAGGGCAACGAGGTGGAGCCTGACACCGTTACGGGCGAGTATTCGGACATGCCACATGTGCTGTCGTTCCTTGGCAGACCCTACGACCAGGTTTTCAACATTCTGATGCAGGATGACAAGATAGCTTCTCTGATGGCGCCGTTCAAGAGTGCCTACGAGAATAAAGCGAACGACCAGCTGGAAGGCATGGTGGGCACGCTCCGCGTGAATGCCGCCCGGCTGGTGTCACCGGAAGCCTACTGGGTGTTTACCGGGGATGATTTTGACTTGAAGATTTCAGACAGGGAGCATCCGAGCTACCTCGTGATTGCCAACGACCCGGAAAAGGAGCAGGTCATCGGTTCGCTGAACGCCCTCGTGCTCAACCGCCTGATAACACGGGTCAACTCCAAAGGAAACATCCCGGTGAGCATCATCGTGGACGAGCTGCCCACCCTGTACTTCCACAAGATAGACCGTCTTATCGGTACGGCACGCTCCAACAAGGTGGCCGTGACGCTGGGCTTTCAGGAACTTCCACAGCTGGAGGCGGACTATGGCAAGGTGGGGATGCAGAAGATAATCACCACTTGCGGCAATATCTTCATGGGTGCGGCACGCAACAAGGAGACCTTGGAATGGGCGCAGAATGACGTTTTCGGCAAGGCGAAGCAGACCTCACGCTCCATCTCCATCAACGACCAGAAGGTCTCCACCACCATATCGGAGAAGATGGACTACCTCGTCCCGGCGGCGAAGATTGCGGACATGGCTACCGGCTGGCTGGCAGGCCAGGCGGCACGCGACTTCACGGCCACGGACGAAAGGATGCTCAACCGTTTCGACATAGAGCAGTCGGAAGAGTTCAAGACCACGAAGTATTTCTGCAAGACGCACTTCGACATGAAGAAGATAAAGGAGGAGGAAGACCACTACGTTCCGCTTCCTAAAATCTACGAGTTCAAGAATGACCGGGAGAAAGAAATCATGCTGAACCGCAATTTCAAACGGGTCAACCAGGAGGTCGAGGATATGGTCAGGGAACTGTTGGGCATGGGATGATAGCTTATGGATGTGTCAGGTACATTACATGGATTCTCTGCCCTGCCGAAACTGAGTGGCAGCGCATTGAAGGTCATTGCTGTTCTTTCAATGGTGGTTGACCACTCGGCTTATTACCTGCTGGAAGATGGCACATTGCTTTATGAAACGATGCGTTGCATCGGACGTATCGCTTTTCCGGTGTTCGCTTTCTTGATTGCGGAGGGCTTCCGGCACACCCGAAACCGAAGAAGATATTTTTTGCAGCTCCTGCTTTTCGCCGTAATCAGTGAAGTGCCGTGGTATCTGCTGGATGGAGCGGACGGTACGCATAACGTGATGTTCACTTTGGCTTTGGGAATAACAGCTTTAGCCGCTTTTGAGAAACTACATGAGTACCGCGTATTTTGCTGTTGTGTAATCCTAATGATAGCGTGGCTGGCCGCATGGTTAGGTGTGGATTACGAATGGAGAGGCATATTGATGATAGTCATCTTTTACTTGTTGGGATGTAGTTACAAGTATGCTTCTCCCTTTGGTAGAATGACGCAGTTGTTCTGTGCTTTTCCGCTCATAATGCACTACGGGATAGCTGGGGCATTGCTTGCGTGTATGGTACTCTGCTTATATGATGGAACAAGAGGATTCATACATGGTAATACAGCAAAGTATGGGTTCTATTCTTTTTATCCGGCGCATCTTATGGTTATCTTTGGTCTCGCGAATTGGTGGTAGAGAGGTAATGTACATACAAATTAAATGTATGTTCTCTTCTACCACCAAAATTGTGAGAATCATCATATCAAAGATTCTGGATAAGGTCCTCCTTTATTGATTCGCATAGTGTTTTATACAAAATCCTTTTATTTTCAGGAATATCCTCTTCTGAAATGCTGAATAATAAAAGATAAGACTCTGGAATTTTCAGCGCGTTGCATATTTTAGCAATGGTGCTTTTAGAAGGAAACGTACCTCCGGATTCTATGCTACACAATGCATTTGCTGAAATTCCGCACAGATTAGACAATTCTTTTTGGGAAATATCTTTTCTCTTTCTAAGTAATTTTATGGCATTTCCTATATCCATAATCTTTGTTGTTTATAAATGGCCACTGAACAGCTTTATAAGCGTAGGTGCAATTT
>OJRD01000854.1_pt1 | contig 14614 bp, 14 predicted proteins | sample 1599051 | NCBI WGS metagenome assembly OJRD01 (sample SAMN03922523, study PRJEB24848) | human gut metagenome | isolation source: stool sample | host: Homo sapiens | place: Germany | collected 2010-02 | reverse complement strand
CGCAAGAGAATGTCCACATCAAACGGACGCAAGATTTTAGCCCGCAGAAGACTTAAGGGAAGAAAAAAATTAAGCTACTAATTCGCTGACCGCTTCTACTACTTGAATTAGAAAGTAATAGATGTGGTCTTTTTATTTTTTGAGAGGAAAAAATGCTTTTTACCGATGTTATAAAAACAAACAAGGAATTTTCAAGAGCTTATAAAAAGGGACGTTATTGCGTTGATGATAATGTCTGTGTTTATTACATTAAGAATTCCTCGCCGTATAACAAGCTCGGAATAACTACTCCGAAAAAGCTGGGAAACGCAGTTATCAGAAACCGTGCGAAAAGGATTATTCGTGCGGCGTACAGAGAGTGTGAGCAGTATATTCCTCTTGGATATGACTTGGTAGTGGTTGCAAGAAACAAAATTGTTGATAAAAAATCGTCCGATATTAAATGCTTTTTTATGAATCGGCTTTTATATGATATGCGCCGAAATGAAAGCAAAAAGGGTATAAAAAAATGAAATACTTGTTTATTGCTCTTATAAAATTATATAAGAGAATAATTTCTCCCCTTTTTCCTGCAAGATGTAAATATTATCCGACCTGTTCGGAGTATGCTGCTGCAGCATTTAAAAAGCACGGTTTTTTTAAAGGATTTATTTTATCAGCATGGAGACTTTTGAGATGCAATCCTTGGTCTAACGGCGGAATAGATCCCGTTCCCGAAAAATTTACTCTTAAAAGAAAAAAGAATCTTTCTTAGATTTTTAATTAGTATCAAAAGTAATAAGACATAAAAAAGGAGAATCGCCTATGTGGAATATACCTGTAATAACGCCGTTACTCGGCTATCTTATGAAATTATGCTATTGGATTTGTAATAATAACTATGCTATTGCGCTTATTATTTTTACGCTTATAGTAAAGCTTATAACAGTTCCTACGCAGATAAAACAACAAAAAAGCACGGCGAAAATGGCTAAATTCAGTCCTAAACTGAAACAGCTTCAGAAGCAGTATGCAAATAACAAGCAAAAACTTCAGGAAGAAACTATGAAGCTCTATTCTGAAGAGGGTGTAAACCCGATGGGAAGCTGTCTGCCGATGGTAATTACAATGGTAATACTTTTTGGAGTAATCGGAGTTGTATATCAACCTTTAAATTATATATCGAATATAGGTGACAGCAAGTTCAGTTTGTTTTCAACATCAAATTCTACTATAGAGGAAGCGGAGAATCTTGTTTCAGACGTTATAATCTTTGCTGACAAAATGGAAGGAAAAAGCTACTCTCAGCTTACAGATAAAGAAATCGAAAAGATATTTACTGCAAAAACTCTTGAGGACGGCGACAACAAGATAAACGACGTTAAAATTTCAAAGAGCGATGTTTCAGAAAAAGAGGTAGAGAGAGCGCAAAAGGTATTTGCGGAGATTTATCCTGACGATAAGGATTTTGCAAAGAAAATAACAGACAGCTCAATAGTTTCCGAAAAGCTTTATCAGCGTCCGCAGCTTTTGCTGTTCCAGATTCAACATGCCGGATACGGAGAGATGTTTGATGTAGTTTATGACGGCTTCTCAAATGATTTAAAGGAAGTTGACTACACATTCTTCGGTATTCCTTTAAGTGTAATGCCGAGCTGGAAATCATTTTATCTTATAATTCCTATTTTATCGCTTATTTCTCAGCTTGCACTTACAATTATTTCTCAGTATTTCCAGAGAAAGAATAATCCGGGTGCGAATAAGATGGGAATGGGCATGAATGCAATGCTTTATATAATGCCGCTTTTCTCATTTTGGATCTCGTTCAGCTTCCCGGCAGGTCTTGGTCTTTATTGGACCTTATCGGCTGTATATTCTCTTATTCAGACGGTTATTCTTAATAAAATTTACACGCCTGAAAAGGTTGCGGAAATTGAAGCAAAGAATACGAAAAAGAAAAAGCGTCCGAGTATGTATGAAAGGGCTCTCGCAGCACAGGGAGGGAACATTCCCAATACAAACGGATCTCGTGCTGTTGTTTTAGATGAAAACGGCAACGAGAAAAAGATGAGCAAGGAAGAAAAAAAGGCGTTTGACCGTCAGCGAATCGCAGAGGCGAGAAAAAGAATGGCTGAAAAATACGGTGACGAGTATTTAGATAATTAATAAGAGGGAGTTTAAAAATGAAAAAGATATTTATTGCAGAAAGTGTTGAGCTTGCAAAAAAACAAGCTGTTGAGGAATTCGGTGTTGATGAAGAAAAAATTACTTTTACAGTTTTAAAAGAACCTAAAAAGTCGCTTTTCGGAAAAGTTAAGGAAGAGGCTGAGGTAGAGGCAGAATATGAAACGTCAAAGGCTCAGCTTGCTGCAAGCTATATAAAAAATGTATTTGAAAAAATGGAATGTGAAAACGTTCATGTTGAGATAACAAAAATCGAAAAAGGAGCAGCTCTTGAGATTTCGGGTGATGGTGTTGAGGAGTCGATCGGAAGACGAGGAGAGGTTTTGGATTCATTGCAGTATCTCTCATCTCTCGTTTGCAATAGAATCGACAGAGAGTATTTCAGAATCTCGACAGATTGCAACGGCTTTCGTGAGAGAAGAAAACAACAGCTTGAGGAGCTTGCAAAAAAGATCGCAGCAGGTGTTAAGAGAAGCGGAAGATCGTCTGCTCTTGAGCCGATGAATCCTTATGAGAGAAGAATTATTCACGCTACTGTTACGGATATAGAAGGAGTTACTTCTCATTCAAAGGGAGAAGAGCCTTACAGAAAAGTAATTATTACATCTACTGAGAGAAAACCACGCTCAAAGGGTGGATTTAACAGAAGAAATAATCAGAACAGACAGGGAAGAAACAGACAAAAGGGTTATGATATCGTAAGCTCGTTTGAAAAGGAATATAAAAAGCCAAAGCCGGAGGACAATCTCGGTTCAGGACTTTACACAAAGATTGATCTTTAATTTTTATGGGTGTGGCAAATAAGCTGCACCCTTTGTATTTGTACAGACTTCTTAATGGCTGACACAATACTTACCAAAAACAACGAACTATAGGATCTGGTCAATTAAAATTTGTGTGGACAGTACAGCTAGCTAAAAGCTGATACGCTACCTGCCAAAAACAACGAACTATAAGATCTGGTCAATTAAAATTTGTGTGGCAGTACAGCTAGCTAAAAGCTGATACGCTACCAGCCAAAAGCAATGAATTATAGGATCTGATCAATTAAAATCTGTGTGACAGTACAGCTAGCTAAAAGCTGATACGCTGCCTGCCAAAAACAACGAATTATAGAGCCTGGTCAATTAAAATCTGTGTGACAGTACAGCTAGCTAAAGCTGATACGCTACCTGCCAAAAACAACGAACTATAAGACCTGGTCAATTAAAATACGGAGGAAAGTATGAAAACGATTTGTGCAATATCTACTCCCCTTTCCGAGGGCGCAATTTCTCTTATAAGAATGAGCGGAGATGAGGCAATAAGAATTGCTGACAAGGTTTTTCGCTCGTTTTCAGAAAAACAAGCATCACATATGACGGGACATACCTGCGCTTATGGGAAAATATGTGACGGAGAGAAGACGGTAGACGATGTTTTGCTAACGGTTTTTCGCTCTCCGAAAAGCTATACGGGAGAGGATACGGTTGAAATATCCTGTCACGGCGGCATTTTTGTTACAAAGAAAATATTGGAGATTTTAATAAGCAGCGGTGCAGAGCCGGCCGCACCGGGAGAGTTTACTAAAAGGGCATTTTTAAACGGAAAGCTTAATCTTACACAGGCAGAAGCTGTTATGGATATTATTTCCTCAGAGGGGGAAAGAGCGCTGTATTCTGCTAATAATATGAGAGAGGGAGCAGTTTTCAAAAAGATAACTAAGGTTCGGGAAAGCCTTGTGTCGCTGCTCGGTTCCCTTGCCGCATGGGTCGATTATCCGGAGGAGGATCTGCCGGACGTAGAACTTACGGCAATAGAGAAAACCGTTTCGGAAGCACTTGGAGAGCTTAAGGCTCTTATTAAAAGCTATGACGACGGAATTATTTTTAAAGAGGGTGTTGAAACTGCCATTGTCGGAAGCCCTAATGTCGGAAAATCATCTCTTATGAACATCCTTTTAGGATTCGATCGTTCGATTGTTACAAATATAGAGGGTACGACCCGTGATGTTATAGAAGAATCGGCTCGTGTGGGGGATATAACGCTTCGCCTTTGTGATACGGCAGGAATAAGAGAAACCGGAGATGAGGTTGAAACTCTTGGAGTGGAGCTTGCGAAGAAGAAGCTGGAGGGCGCAAGGCTTGTAATAGCTGTGTTTGACGCTTCAAGGGTTTTAAACGAGGACGATAAAAAAATACTGGATGAGATAAATCCGAAAAATACGCTTGTCGTTTTAAATAAAATTGACCTTGAATCAAAGATAACAAAGGATAGCTTTGACAGATTTGAAGTAGTTGAAATATCAGTCGCAGAGCAAAGAGGGCTTGATGAGTTAAAAGAATCAGTCCTAAAGGTTTTGGGTGCAGATAGCTTTTCTTCTCAGGAGAATTTTTTCGCTTCTCAAAGACAGAAAAATTGCGCAGAGAAAGCTTGTGCTTATCTAAAAAATGCTATTTCGGCTGTTAGGATGGGTGAAACGCTTGACGCTGTTACGGTTATGATAGAAGAGGCGCTTTCATATCTTTTGGAGCTTACGGGAGAAAAGGCGTCAGAAGCTGTTGTGGATGATGTATTCTCCAGATTTTGCGTAGGAAAGTAGGTGCAGCGCAGATGTATCTTGAAAATTATGATGTAATTGTAGTAGGAGCAGGACACGCAGGCTGCGAAGCAGCGCTTGCAAGTGCAAGACTCGGCGCAAAAACTGCGCTTTTTACGCTCACTTTAGATGCTTTGGCGAATATGCCCTGTAATCCGTCTATAGGAGGTACGGCAAAAGGACATTTGGTGCGTGAGATCGATGCTTTAGGCGGCGAAATGGGAAGAGCAGCGGATGCAACGTTTCTGCAAAGCAGGATGCTCAACAGAGGAAAAGGTCCTGCCGTACACTCCTTAAGAGTTCAGTCGGACAGGGTAAAATACCACGCATATATGAAAAACGTCGTCGAGAAAACACCTCTTTTGGACTTGAAACAAGGAGAGGTAACAGAGGTTTTGACAGAAAACGGATGTGTATGCGGAGTTCGCACCCGATTATTAAGCGAATACGGAGCAAAAGCTGTAATAATCTGTTCGGGAACTTATCTTAAAGGAAGAATTTTTGTCGGTTCATCGAGTTACGAGAGCGGACCTGATTCAACGCTTCCTGCAAATTTTCTCTCTGATTCGCTTAAGCAAAATGGTATTACTCTAAGGCGGTTTAAAACGGGAACTCCTGCAAGAGTTCACAGGCGTTCGATTGATTTTGACCGATTGGAGCGCCAGGACGGAGATGAAAAAATCACTCCGTTTTCGTTTGAAACAAAAGGCGAGCTTAAAAATACGCTTCCGTGTTATATCGGTTATACAAATGAAAAGACCCACGAAATAATACTTGAAAATATTGAACGATCGGCTATGTACGGTGGTCAGATTGAGGGAATCGGTCCAAGATATTGTCCGTCTATCGAGGACAAAATCAAGCGTTTTTCCGATAGATCCCGTCATCAGCTTTTCATAGAGCCTATGGGACTTGACACAGAAGAGTTTTATTTGCAGGGAATGTCAACGTCTCTTCCCGAAGATGTTCAGATAAAGTTTTTAAGAACGATAAAGGGGCTTGAAAATGTTGAAATTATGCGAAACGCTTATGCGATAGAGTATGACTGCTGTGATCCGACCGAGCTTTACGCAACGCTTGAGTTTAAAAACCTAAAGGGCCTTTACGGAGCGGGTCAGTTTAATGGAACATCGGGATATGAAGAAGCGGCGGCACAGGGGCTTGTTGCCGGAATAAATGCCGCAAGACAGGTTTTAGGCAAAGAACCGATAATTCTCGACCGTGCAAGCTCTTACATAGGAACGCTTATAGATGACCTTGTAACAAAGGGATGCAGCGATCCGTACAGAATGCTTACATCGAGAAGCGAATACCGTTTGATTCTCAGACAGGATAATGCCGATCAACGGCTCACGCCTATAGGCTATGAAGTCGGACTTATCTCAAAAGACCGATACGAAAAGCTTTGCGAGAAAAAACGACTGATAGACAAGGAAATTAAACGTGTTCAAAAGGTCAATGTTTCACCGACCGCGGTAAACGAATATCTTGTTTCAAAAGGAACTGAACCGCTTTCGACAGGCGCAAAGCTGAGTCAGCTTATAAGGCGTCCGCAGCTTAGCTATGAGGGACTTGCACCGTTTGATGAGTGCCGTCCTGAGCTTTCAGATGAAGTAAAGGAACAGGTTGAGCTTTCAATAAAATACGAGGGGTACATAAAGATTCAGCTTGAGCAGATCGAGAGCATGAGAAAGCTTGAAAAGCGAGCTTTGCCAAGGGATACCGACTATTCTGAAATAAGAGGGCTAAGACTTGAAGCAGCTGAAAAGCTTAATAAGATAAAGCCCGTAAGCGTAGGTCAGGCAAGCCGTATTTCGGGTGTTAATCCTGCGGATATTTCCGTACTTTTGATATGGCTCGAAAGATAGTTAAGGAGATTTTATGATAGATAAAAAGAACTTTACCGAAGAGCTTGAAATGCTCGGAGTGTCCGTGAGTGACAGACAGTTTGGGAGATTTGACAAATATGCCGAGATGCTCGTATCATATAACGAAAAGGTAAATCTCACAGCGCTTACCGCCCCTGAGGATATAGCCGAGAAGCATTTTATAGACAGCATTTTACCCTTTTTGCATTTTTCTTTGAAAAAGAACGCAAGCGTAATAGACGTTGGAACGGGTGCAGGCTTTCCGTCTTGTCCTTTAAAAATCGTGAGGGAGGATATAGCTCTTACACTTGTTGATTCTTTAAATAAGAGAGTGAATTTTTTGAAGATGCTGTCCGATGAGCTTTCTCTTGATGCAAAGTGTATTCACGCAAGAGCGGAGGAGCTTGGGAAAGACCTTGATTACAGAGAGAAATTTGACGCTGCAACAGCAAGGGCAGTAGCTAACCTTCCTATTCTTTGTGAATACTGTATGCCGTTTGTAAAAATCGGAGGTTATTTTGCTGCATTGAAAGGAAGCCGAGGAGCTGACGAGGCGAAAGAAGCCTATACAGCGGTAAAAACGCTAGGCGGAAAGCTTCAGGAAGTTTACGAGTATTCTCTTCCGTCGGGAGATTCAAGAACGCTTATAGTAATCAAAAAAATATCGCAAACTCCGTCAAAATATCCCCGAAACAAAGGTGTGATGACTAAAAAACCTTTGTAAATTACCGATTGGTGTAGAAAAGGGCAGGTTTGTGCAGATATTTTAGTATGGAAACGGATAATATTTTGTGCTATTCTTAAATTACAGAGAATAGCACTTTTTTGTGCATAAGAAAGGACGACAAAAAATGGTAGGGTTTATGACAAAGAAAAAAGAACCTGATGTTCGTAGGGTTATGGACATTTCGATCAGGCGAATCCGACCGAATCCGGGACAACCCAGAAAGAATTTCAATATTGACGAGCTTACGTCATTGGCAAAAAGCATCGCCAGAGATGGCATAATTCAGCCGTTATCTGTAAGAAAGCATGGAGAGGATTTTGAACTGATTTCGGGGGAAAGACGGCTTAGGGCAGCAAAAATGGCAGGATTGCAGTCTGTTCCCTGTATTTTGTTTGAAACAAGCGAGCGAAATTCAGCTCTTATGGCGCTGATTGAAAATATTGAGCGCTCGGATTTAAGCTTTTTTGAAGAAGCGGAAGCACTTGATAATCTTGTAAATATCTACGGAATGACGCAAGGTGATGCGGCGCTTCGACTAGGAATGGCACAATCCACTGTTGCAAATAAGCTTAGGCTTTTAAAGCTTCCTGATGATGAAAGAAAACTTATAAATGCTATGGGACTTACCGAGCGTCACGCAAGAGCGCTTGTTCAACTTGAGCACAAGCAGGACCGACTGTTTGTGCTCGACCGAATAAATAAGCAGGGGCTTAACGTTGAAAAAACGGACAAGCTTGTGAAATCAATGCTTGGTCAGTCGAAAACAAGGCAATCCTATTTAAAAAGAGCACCTGTTTTAAAAGATGTTAGACTTTTTATGAATACGGTCAACAAAGCGGTTGAGGTCATGAAGCTCGCCGGAGTTGACGCAAACGCAACAAAAAAACAAAAGGGCAATATAATCGAATATGTGATAACTATACCTATAACCTGAAGCGTTTGCTGAATTCTGCTTATTGTCTGCGTGAATCTTTTTACTCTCCCCCCCGATGTTTCACGTGGAACAATTTAATATTCTTTTCTTGTAATGTTTCACGTGGAACAATCCGATAAAACGGAGTTTTGCGTGAAACATTTTTCTTTTGCTCTTGAAAAATTCGGCTTATATGTTATAATGTATATATTCAATGAATGTTCGTCGAGTTATAATGACCTGAAAGGATTACATAAATGGGAAAGATTATTGCAGTTTCAAATCAGAAGGGCGGTGTCGGCAAATCGACAACCTGTGTTAATCTCGCCGCCGCTTTGGGCAAAAGAGGCAAGAAGGTTTTGGTTGTGGACTTCGACCCGCAGGGCAACACAACCACAAGCTTTGGAATAGAAAAGCGAAGCATAAGAAACACGGTTTACGAGGCTGTTTTGGGAAACTGCCGTCTTGTCGAAGCGATCGTTGCGACCGACTTCAGAGGTGTTTGTGTAGTTCCTGCAACCCAGACGCTTTCCGGTGCGGCAGTTGAGCTTATGGAAACAGAAAGGAGGGCGCTTCGTCTTAAAATGCAGGTTTTAAGCGTAAAAGATGACTTCGATTATATTTTCATCGACTGCCCCCCTACCCTCGATTTAATTACTATAAACGCTCTTGCCGCTTGCGACAGCGTTTTGATTCCGATACAATGCGAGTTTTTGTCGCTTGAAGGATTGGTGGAGCTTAACGAAGCCATAAAAAAGGTTAAGAAAAGCTACAATCCTAAAATTGAAATAAATGGAATACTTTTTACAATGTATGTAAAGCGGTATAACCTCACGGGACAAGTTGTTGACGAGGTCAAAAAGCACTTCGGAAAAATGGTGTATGATACGGTAATTCCCCGAAATATCGCACTTTCGGAAGCTCCGAGCTTTGGTGAGCCTGTGATGTACTATAATCCGAAATGCAAAGGTTCAAAGGCATACGAGGACTTGGCAGCTGAGTTTCTGAAGAGAGAGAAAAAAAGAAATTGACAGTTGACAATGGATAATGGACAACGGTGAATATAAATGATAAAAATTGATGATATAAGTCTTGAAGTGCCGACGGAGGAATATGCAGATGAAATAATTAGTTTTAAAAACGAAATGATTTCATCGGGAAGCGATTTTGACGGCTGCGGAAATTTAAAGCGCTGCAGTACGGCAGAGGAATGGATAGACGGGTGCAAAAGGCTTAGCAGATCTGAAACCTGTCCTGAGGGATTGGTAGTTTCCGACACATACTTAGCAATCAGAAAATCGGACAAACGCCTTGTCGGAGTTATTGACCTTAGACATAGCCTTGACACTCCCGTTTTGAGCTTGTGGGCAGGACACATCGGCTATTCGGTAAGACCGTGCGAAAGAAGAAAAGGTTATGCTAAGAGAATGCTGGCGCTTAACCTTGAAAACTGCAAAAGGCTCGGACTTAAGAGGGTTATGATATGCTGCTATGATGATAATATTGCAAGTGAAAAAACAATTATCGCAAACGGCGGAGTTTATGAGAAAACCGTTGATGTTGACGGCAGGAAGATAAAGATATATTGGATAAATATTGAAGATATAAGGAGGAAACATGGCTAAAAAAAGACTTGGAAAGGGTATGGACGCTTTGTTTTTTGAAGCTGAGGAGGAAAGACTTGAATCTTCCTCAAATTCGGCAATAAGCGTCAAAACCTCTGAAATAGAGCCTAATAAGTCGCAGCCAAGGCGAAGCTTTGACGAGGAAGCAATAATAAGCCTTGCGGATTCGGTCAGACAGCACGGAATTTTACAGCCGATTTTGGTAAGACCTCTTGAAACGGGCGGATATCAGATCGTCGCAGGAGAGCGAAGATGGCGGGCGGCAAAAATGATAGGGCTTTCGGAGGTTCCCGTATTTATAAAGGAGCTTGACGATTTTCAGACAATGCAGATAGCGCTTATCGAAAATCTTCAGAGGGAGGATCTGAATCCTATTGAAGAAGCAGAGGGCTATGAACGGCTTATGAAAAAGTACGATATGACTCAGGAGCAGATTTCAGGCTCTGTCGGAAAGTCACGCTCGGCAATAGCAAATTCGCTCAGGCTTTTAAAGCTTGACGAAGATACAAAAGAGCTTTTGAAGGACGGCTCTATTTCGGCAGGACACGCAAAGGCGCTGCTCTCGGTAACAGACGAAGAGCGTAGAATCGAGCTTTCGCACAGAGTAATAAGAGAGGGGCTTTCGGTAAGACAGCTTGAAAGGATCGTTTCCTCCGGTGACGATTCAGTTTTAAAGAATCAGACTTCTATAAAGTTTAAGGATACCTATGCCAAGGAGATCGAAGTTTCCCTTTCGGAGGTTTTCGGTAAAAAGGGCGTTTCGGTCCAGCCGAAATCAAAAGGAAGCTATCAGATCAAGCTAAATATTCCCTGCAAAAACGCATTAAAGCAGTTTGCAAAGCTTTGTGCTGATTTTGAATATACAAATGAGGATGAAAACAATAAAGGAGAAGGTAAAAAATGATCGACATTAAAGAGCTAAGAACAAACCCGGAAAGAGTTAAGGAAAACATCAGGAAAAAGTTTCAGGACGAAAAGCTTCCGCTTGTTGACGAGGTGATCGAGCTTGACGCAAAGTACCGTGAAGCAAAGGTAAAAGCTGACGAGCTTAGAAATAAGAGAAACGTCATGTCCAAGCAAATAGGCGGACTTATGGCAAAGGGCGAGAAGGAAGAGGCAGAAAATGCTAAGGCAGAGGTTAAAAAGATAGGCGCTGAGCTTGACGAGCTATCAAAGTCGGAGAGTGAAATGGAAGCCAGAATAAGAGAAATAATGCTTGTTATTCCGAATTTCATTGACGACAGCGTTCCGATCGGCAAGGATGACAGTGAGAATGTTGAGATAGAAAAGTTCGGAGATCCTTTTGTTCCTGAATTTGAAGTGCCTTACCATGTTGATATCATGGAGAAACTTAACGGAATTGACATTGATTCCGCAAGAAAGACCAGCGGAAACGGATTTTATTATCTTTGCGGAGATATTGCAAGACTTCATTCTGCCATCTTGTCTTATGCAAGGGATTTTATGATTGACAGAGGCTTCACTTATTATATTCCGCCGTTTATGATCAGAAGCAATGTAGTAACGGGAGTTATGTCTTTTGCGGAAATGGAAGGAATGATGTACAAAATCGAGGGTGAGGACCTATATCTTATCGGTACAAGCGAGCACTCTATGATAGGAAAGTTTATTGACACGATCCTCAAAAAAGAAGAGCTGCCAAAAACTCTTACGTCGTATTCTCCATGCTTCAGAAAAGAGGTAGGAGCGCATGGAATTGAAGAAAGAGGAGTTTACAGGATACACCAGTTTGAAAAACAGGAAATGATAGTAGTCTGCGAACCTGAGGAGAGCATGGACTGGTTCAAAAAACTCTATACAAATACTGTTGACTTTTTCAGAAGCTTGGATATTCCTGTAAGAACGCTTGAATGCTGTTCGGGAGATCTGGCTGATCTTAAGGTTAAGAGCATAGATGTCGAGGCATGGAGTCCAAGACAGAAGAAATACTTTGAGGTAGGCTCATGTTCAAATCTCGGCGATGCCCAGGCAAGACGTTTGTCGATAAGAGTTAAGGACGAGAACGGAAACAAGTATCTTCCGCATACGCTCAACAATACGGTCGTTGCTCCGCCGAGAATGCTTATTGCGTTTCTTGAGAATAATTTAAACGAGGACGGAAGCGTCAGAATTCCTGAAAAGCTAAGACCTTATATGGGCGGAAAAGAGATAATTAAAGGCTAATACTTGGGGGTAATTATGGAGTATGAGGTTAGAGAACAAATAAGAAAAGCGTCTAATACGGCGTTTTTGATGGTTATAATATATTTAGGCTTTCAGCTTGCGGCATCAATTGTAGTCGGTATAATATTAGGAATTCACATGGTAGTAACAAGAAATATTAATCCTGATGAGATGTTGGTGAATATAATAACACTTGTGTTATACTTGATTATGTACCCTATCGGCGTGCCGATCCTTTGGAAAATTTTTAAGCATACGAAAATCGGAAAGTTAAAGCCGACGTCTAAGGAGATGTTTCAAAAGCCAAAGGTTCGGGCAGGAAAGATTTTTAAATGGGTTCTAATATTTTTGTCGCTTTCGTACCTTTCGTCCATAGCGGCTAATCTCTTGTTTGCTTTAATAGAAAAGCTTACGGGTTTTTCGCTGACATCTATTGATATGATTCCGTCTGACAATGCTGTCAGCCGATTATCCTTGTCGCTTATAATAATGATCTTTGCACCGATTTTTGAAGAGATCCTGTTCCGTGGGACTGTTTATAACAGCTGTGAGCAGCTGGGAGGCTGGAGCATGGTGATAGCCTGCGGAATAATATTCGGGCTTTTTCATATGAACTACTCTCAAATCATTTACGCTGCTGTTTTGGGAGTGGGAGCATGTTTTCTGTATAAAAAGACACGTTCTCTTATTCCGGGAATAATTCTGCATCTAAGCATGAATGTTTTGGGCGGAGTAAGCTCGCTTGCGGTAAGCTTTATAGATGAGGATAAGCTTGATTTAATTATGAACGGAAATATGCAGGCGATCGAAGCTATGGATAATATTTCGGCAGCTCCGATTATAACTTTAGGAGTTATTGTATTGATGATATATGCCATTATTATCGTAGGGCTTGTTTTGTTTATAATCGAGCTTGTTAAACACAGGGACAGCTTCAGACTTTATAAAGGAAACACGGAGATTTCAGAGAAAAAGAAGTTTGCGTTGTTTTTCACATCTCCCCTTGCGGTGGTTTGCGTTTTGCTGCTGATCGGCATTACGGTATTAAACGCTGTGGGACTTTATTAAGAGGATCATATCCAAAAGGCGAATATAGTCGTACCTTGTCGAAAAGAATATATACGCACAAATGTTCCTGATAAATATTCGCAAAAATATTCAAATTGTATTGATATTTTCTTCAAATTAGTTATAATAATATTGGAAGCAGCAGATAATAATTGTGAAATGTTTGTATTATGAAGGCGGTATTATTATGAAGAATAAAATGCAATTCTCAAAAGTCCGGTTTTTAATATTTGGAATAGCGGCGGTATTTATTATATTGGTGATTTCAACTCTTGCTTTTGCTTTTTCTAAGGCTTATGAATCGGAAAATACCGATGTATTGAAAAATGATCAAAGTGTTAGCATATTGCAGGATAAATATGATCAGGTTGTTGAGAAATTCAGCTCTGTAATAAATAATTTTAATAGAGATAACCAAGTTAATTATGCTATTGTTTCGCCTGATAGTACATCTTGTTCTGCACAAGATTTGGAGGAGGAATATAATAAGGCGTTAGGCATGAATGAGATAGAGTTTTATGACTATTTAAAAGAGCTGTACAAAAAAGATGTTAATTATCACATTGAAAATCTGCCTTATTTTGAGGACGAAATGACAAAGGAAAACAAAGCCTTATATTCGGGTTCGCAGGAAGAGTTTGAGCTTTTAAGAAAATAAGAATATATCAAACGGTTGACAGTTTTGTCAGCCGTTTTTATATTGAAAACGGCTTTTTTTAGTGTATCTGTTCTAAGCTTGTTTCTCTGCGCTTTTTTGGTAGAGATGTTGACTTTTTTGATGAAATGATGTATAATGAGATTTAATATTCAAATGGATAAGGTTGATAGTTTTTAACTTACCCAAAAGCTTTAACGTTTAATGTTTAAGGAGGACTGAAAATGCTGGACACAAATTACAACAACAAATTCGCAAAAGAAGGTCTTACGTTTGACGATGTTTTGCTGATACCCGCAGAGAGTAACGTAACTCCGAATATGATCGACTTGAAAACAAGGCTTGCCGGAGACATTTATCTGAATATGCCTATTATGACGAGCGCTATGGATACGGTAACGGAATCTAAAATGGCAATAGCTATAGCTCGTGAGGGCGGAATAGGAATAATACATAAGAACATGTCAGTAGCACAGCAGGCAGAAGAGGTTGACAAGGTAAAGAGATCTGAGAACGGCGTTATAGTAAATCCTTTCTCACTTACAGCGGATAAAACCGTTGAAGAAGCGGACGAGCTTATGGGAAAATATAAAATTTCTGGTGTGCCGATAGTTGACGAAACAGGAAAGCTTGTCGGAATTTTAACAAACAGAGATTTAAGATTCATAACAGATTACAGCATAAAAATTTCTGAGGTAATGACAAAGGAAAACCTTGTTACAGCACCTGTAGGAACTGACCTTGAGGGCGCTCAGAAGATTTTGATGAAGCATAAAATAGAAAAGCTTCCGCTTGTTGATGAGAACGGAATGCTTAAAGTACTTATCACGATA
>OJRD01000829.1_pt1 | contig 14928 bp, 10 predicted proteins | sample 1599051 | NCBI WGS metagenome assembly OJRD01 (sample SAMN03922523, study PRJEB24848) | human gut metagenome | isolation source: stool sample | host: Homo sapiens | place: Germany | collected 2010-02 | reverse complement strand
GATTATTATTACAATTCCTCTGAAAGAAAACTATACATCAATGGAAATTGTAATATAGATTCTTTACTTTATGAAATTGCAATAGAGGGAAAATCTGATATCGATAAAGATGATTACAGAATACTTTGTATCGAAGGAAAAGTTAGCGTAACACAAGAAGCATTACAAGAAAAGGACAATACAATTGCTTTGTTAAAAGCAGATAATGAAAGGCTAATAGCTCTTCTAAAAAAATATGGGATTAATGATAAATTCCCACAAGAGACAGAATCTAGTAATGACGACACTCAAAAGCCGAAAACCAGAGAAGAGGAATTAATGGAAGATGTCATTGAAAGACCAAAGCTCTCACAAGAGGAACAAGCATTTGCTCATAAAGAAGCTGAAGAAGTTGTCCGTGACAAGTTAGTTAAATCTGGTTATGATTGTAGTGGTTGGATTCTTGATGATGATAATGATGGCAGGTGGCATTCATACAATCAAATAGAAGGAAAAATTAAAGATCCTGATGGAGTTCCAGTTAATGTCGTGGTCAAAAGTGCCAAAGGCGGCTACATATATCTGAGTGCAACAGACTTCGAGTTCTTAACGCAAAATAGCAAGAACATCCTTTTAGTATGGGATGGTGATGATGTACACAGTGTTTCTGGAGATGACCTCTTTACAAAAGATTCTAATGTTAATTTGATTTTTGACACAGAGTACACTCCTAAACACTATTATGCAGCCCTCAGCAAAGTATTCCAATATATAAAGAGGACGACTTTTGCTGTAAAGGATCCAAAACGTAATACATTCTCACAAGTAAAAAGTTTTGGTATGGATGCAAAGACAGAAGGCATACAAGAATTGTTTGACGATAATGATTTGTAAAATATGAAGTATACACGAAAAGATTACGAAGCTTTCCTTAGTACAGAGTTAGAGACTCAGATGAGGGAATATGCTCGTTTGGTTGAGACCAAAGCCATTGTTCTGAAAGAACGCGGTGATGTGTTCGTTGGCCGTTTTATAAAACTTCTAGAAAACGGAATGTTAATTTTTAAGGTTAGAGTAAACGACAATATGCCAAGAAAAAACACCTTTTGGACAGCTTCATATTTCATCAATGAAATGGGAAGTTACAGAAACTGGGGAGAACTATCATGGGCTAATCTAAGGAAACAATATCAGCGTGATTGTTCTGAAGCACTTTGCGCTTGGCTATCTAAAAGCGATGAATCAAACTTTTGTTTAGTTGGCATCAAGAATATAAGTGTTGAGTTTGCCCAAATGCTAGAGAAGGAAAAACCGATTGTCGCTTTTGGACCAAGTGACCCACCTTTGGAATACTTGATGAACCTTATAGCCATTGTTAGGGACACTAATTGTGCTGTTACCAAACAAATTCTTGATTATGAACAATCAGAAACTAATAACTGGAATCCTACGAAAGTTGAATCTAATGAAGATTTGAATGCTTTACTTGCTCAAAAGTTACAAGTAAATAATTGCATTGAAATTCAAGGACCTCCAGGAACTGGTAAAACTTATAGAATGGCAGCGTTGTCTGCTGAATTACTAAGACAAGGGAAAAGTGTGTTAGTAACTGCGTTAACCAATCAAGCCCTAATAGAACTTGTAAAGAAAAAAGATCTAAAGGATTTCCTTGATGCTCATAAGATTACCAAAACAAGCTTAGCTGTTGATGAAAGCAAAGAACTGCCAAAGCTACAACCAAACCCAAAGAATCTTTGTAATGCAGCACCTGGCTATCTCTCCCTTGTGACCTTTTATCTTTCCAGCGCATGGGCGAAAGATGCAATAGAAATACCTTTTGACTATGTTATAATGGACGAGGCAAGCCAAGCATTATATCCTATGATAGCCGCCTCAATGAAATTGGGGCGTAAGATAATTTGGATTGGCGACCAAAACCAATTGCCTCCAATAGTCTTAACAGGCAAAGATGTAATTAATAGATACGACTGGGGTGCAATTGTCAAAGGATTCAACACATTGTGTACAAATTTCTCATACCCGTCCTATATGTTAAAAGACACTTTCCGCCTGACGGAAAGAGGTGCTGCATGTACTGGTATCTTTTACAATAATGACCTTAATTCTGTTTCGAAAATTCAAACCATAAAATCTTCCATCAAATGTATGAATAAGAATGGAGGACCAACATTTTTGGGAATGGAACTGGCACCAGGGGATAAAACTCCAACCAAAGCTATAATTGAACTTATAGCTTTGGTTGAGGAAATTTTATCTGAGGACAATGAATCCAAGATTGCTGTACTTTCCAAGTTCAAACCGACTGTACGACAAATTCAAAAACAATTCATTCTTCAATCAAAGAAAAGTGAAATTCCTGAAAATGTAAAAATAGAGACAGTTGATAGAGTTCAAGGTCTTACTGTAGATTATTGCATCTTCTTTATACCGAATGCATCGCTAAAATATTCTTTGGAGAAAGAGTTATTTAATGTTGCTACATCACGTGCTCAATATTGCACCATAATCATTGCAGACGAGTCATTAATGGGCAAAGATATGGAAGAAGAAGTTCGGAAATATCTATTAAAAAGCCAAGATAAAAAATTTGTTACATTTAATAGCACAAAGAATATATCAGTAGGAAATGTATCTGTAAATGTATTGGGAAAAATTGACCTTTCCAAATTCGAGAAGAAACGTAAAGAAATAGTTGATGGAAAAGAAAACATCTATATAATAGACACGAATGTGTTTGTTAATTGTCCTAACATTATTGATAAAATTGGCCACAAATACACAGTGATAATTCCTGCCAAAGTATTGGAAGAACTTGATAAGCTAAAGTTAAAAAATAATATTGATAAGAATGTTCTCAATACGGCAGCAAGGAATATCAATCTTGCTTTTTCAAAACAATTCTCTAAAATGGAAGATGCTGATATTAACCTTTTACCTATAGGATTTGACAAAAATAATCCTGATTGTCAGATCTTATCGGTGGCATTAAAATACAAAGAAGAAAATCCGATAATACTTACTTCGGACAACATTCTTCAGACACGTGCAAAGGGGTTAGGTATTACAACTATTTCTCTAACTAATTTTTTAAGACAGCTAAGATGAAATGAGACTGTAAATTAAGGTGTATCAAGTAAAGGAAAAAGAAATTATTAACTTTACAGACACATTTTAATTATGAGTAATTCATTTGATTTTGAACAGTTCAAAGCGAATGCCATTGAACAATTGAAGGCCGGTGTCCCTCTTTCCGGCAAGGATGGAGTATTGGTACCGCTGTTGGAGAATCTGCTCAACAGTGCCCTAGAGGGAGAAATGGACAGCCATTTGGAAGGAGGTGAACGCGAATTGAGTAACCGCCGCCACGGCCACATGAGCAAGCATGTACAGACCTCGATGGGAGAAGTGACCATAAACACACCGCGCGACCGGGACGGTACTTTCAATCCCCAAGTTGTACGCAAACGTGAAAAGATCCTTGCGGATTCACTTGCGGACAGAATCATAGACCTGTACGCCATCGGCAAAAGCACAAAATACCGTGGAAGGCTATCAACGCCAGTTCCGTAAGGTAACCAAGAACAAGGGCGTGTTTACATCTGATATCGCACTGGAAAAACTTGTATATCTTGCATTTACGAGAATCCGGAAGAAGTGGACCCAGCCGGTGCAGAACTGGGGGCAGACGGCCTAGCAACTGGCTATCCTGTTCCCGAACAGGTTCAGGATCATAGCCTGACAACATCTTTTGTTTGGAGTTCTTTGACGATATTGATAACTAACGGAGTCGTTTTGGAATATTGAAGGTCCCAAAACAGCTCCAAAATATAACTTGGCACAGTTTAGTTTACACTACCGTTGAAATAGCTATGTGAGATATTATACGTTCGATGCTGATATCTTATTATTGCAGGCATCAATGAGAATAATATTTTCATCACTCGAAAGGCCTAGTTCATCCAAAACATTTAGAACTTTTTTATATTATATTTCATTAAAATAAAGAATAACTTTCATACTCTGATTCGTATTATTTGCAGCTTCATATACTTGAACTTGGTTGGCGATATTTTGTTTTAATTTAGAATTACTTGCAAGTTTAAATTCTACTAGGGTTTTATCTAAATCTCCCTTAGAGATTTTAAAGTCGACAGGTCCTCTACCGTTATTAACTTCAGCATTTACATCAAATATTGTCGCAAACCATGTAAGCTTAAAAAGCAGTTGAAGATCTTTTTCTCTTTTGATAGGTTTACCCTTATGATAGAATAATTTATATCCATCTTTATTCTCCATAAAATCTTTCAGATACATCACTCGCGCTCTTGATGCATCATAAGATCCAATTGCGCTCTCATCATAGAATTGAGTATTAACCTTTAAGATTTGTATCAAGGTTTGTACATTTCTTATAAATACTTCATCTACAGATAAGACTACCTCCTTCGATACATTTTTTGCATTCTCTTTTTCTTCCTCCTTAATTTTTATATAGTAATCCATTAATATAGGGAATCGTGCGATTGTATTTACAGCCGCTTCATTCATTAATTTGTTCGTAATCTTTTTCTTTGTTAACTGTTTTAAGTAAATATCATTAATTTGATCTCTTAATTCATCATTTGGCAAACTGCTTGTAATGTCTAATAAACGATGTCGCATTTCACTAGCATTAATCCATGTTTCATCTTTAGTAAGAAGATCTTTAGGCGTTAATATTACATAGTCACCATTAAAATATGGCAAGATATATTTTTGGGGCATCCAATTTTCATATTTATAATCAAAATAGACCTTGGAAACTGCAATATTTTTACATTGTTCTAGAGATAGATATTGCATTGCAAAAGTTTGCGTATATTCAAGCAAATATTTTTTTATTAAATTGCAAGTAAAATCACTTATATTATCTCGACCTACACCTACTTTAAACAACGATAATTTCTCTAAATGAGACGTTTCTGTAATCTTCTCATTTTTTAGATCCGGAAAAACGCCTTGAATAGCCTTTGACATAGATTGTCCAAAATCCTTTCCTAAGCCTAAACCTCCATTTCCTGATTCACTATATCCGAGCCAATTTTGCTTGACCTCAGGAAAAGTATACCATCGTTTAATCTTTTCAGATGAGATAAATCCACTTGCCTTATCTCTCAAAAAAGAAAGATAATCCAATATATTTTCATGCAATTGCCTGTATTCTGGCTTTTCACTTGCGTATAATAAAAATGGGTCAATAAAAAGAGGAATATCGTTAAGCAATGATATATTCATTGCCCCATATGACTCTAAAATAGACTCGTCTACATTAAATATATCTGAAAAATATACCATACAGCACTAAAATTAACTATCAAAATACACCACAATAACATTATCAATACAAAAGTCATCAATCCCCATATGATGATAAAATGAAGAAAGTCGATGTACCAGATTCTTCTCTTCCTTTGCCAAAATCTGTTCTCAGCGTTTTATCAAAGTATGTTCCCATCTGTCTGAAAAAGTATGAAAAAAACATTTGAAAGAATCCATAGCTGTCAGAGCTACAATGAGACTCGTAACTTAGCTCTCCAATCAGTTTGGGCTCTTTAAGTCAATCAAAATCAGCAGATACATAGAGTTTTTTCTTATGCTTTCTTGGAAGCCCTTTCTCGTTTCTTAAGGCTCAAATCCTGCAAGGCCTTTCCCATTGTATCTTCTTTTGCAAGCAGAAGAATATCATCATCCAACTGAAGCGCATAAAGCACCCTGAGATAAATGCCTATCGCCACAGTCGGTACACCTTTCTCTATGCGTGAAACTGTAAGGGGCGAACAGGTGGCACGTTCGGCAATCTGTGCGACACTAAGGTTTCTACGCAATCGTGCAAGTCTGATTTGTTCACCCACAGTTTGCATTTTTTGCTCCAGTTTTCTTGGCAATTTGGTACCCATCGTACTTTTTGTCATAGCTCAATCTATCATATAATATACAAATATAAGGATTTTACTTTATTTTATGATAGGTAACCCTAAATCTATTTTTCGGATTTATTCTTGCCGCAATCTGCTTGACCACATTATTGGGCGTTGAGACATTAAACACTATTATATTATTCGTAGAGTTCGTATTTCACCTGTAACAAACAATATATTGTTTCTAAAAATACTACAACTTTTATCCTGATATTTATATAAAGACAACACCAATCAGCAGATACTACAATAAATGTATATACACTTTTTGTTACAACAATTTTTGTAGTTACATTTTATGTATTATATTTGTGTATTAAATCAAAATAGAGCGTTATGGAAACTCCGTTTATATTTGGAAAGATTGCAACCGAGAAGAATTTTACCGACCGTGAGAGAGAAACAGCCGACTTGGTTCAGAACTTTACGTCGTTAATCAACACGATTATTATCTCTCCTCGTCGTTGGGGTAAAAGTTCGCTTGTAAACAAGGCCGCAAAATTAGCGATGGCGCAAGACAGCAACCTCCGAATCTGTCATATTGACCTGTTCAATGTACGTAGCGAAGAGCATTTCTATTCGCTGCTCGCCCAGAAGGTCATTGCCGCCACTTCCACAAAATGGGAGGAAGCAATCGAAAGCACGAAGAGTTTCTTTTCGCATCTTGTTCCCAAGATTTCAATCGGTACAGACCCCACCAATGAGGTTTCAATCGACTTTGATTGGGAGGAGGTAAAGCGCAACCCTGATGAAGTGCTCGATCTTGCTGAAAAGATTGCTAATAAGAAGGACCTGAAAATCATTATTTGCGTAGATGAGTTCCAAAATATCGCGGAATTTACTGACCCGGACTATTTCCAGAAAAAGTTGCGTTCACATTGGCCGCTGCACCAAAATGTAGCATATTGTCTTTATGGCAGCAAGCGCCACATGATGATGGAAGTGTTTACCGACTCATCCAAACCCTTTTACAAGTTCGGCAACCTGATGTTTCTCAATAAGATTGACACGCCTTGCCTTGTGGAATTTTTCAAGAGTCGTTTCGCTGATACTGGCAAGGAAATCGACGATGAAGCAAGCCATTTGATCGCGAAGCTCGTAGACAACCATCCATACTACGCACAGCAGTTGGCACAGCTTTCATGGCTCAGAACAAAGGATGTATGTACCGTTGAGATTGTACGTGAGGCACACACAGCATTGGTGGAGCAGTTAAGTCTGTTGTTTGTAACAATCACCAAAACATTGACCACACAGCAACTGAACTACCTCAAGGCTCTTATTGCCGGCGAAAAGGCCATTAGTTCGACCGAAGTGATGCATCGCTATCAAATCTCTTCAACGACCTCAATATCCCGCTCAAAGGCTGCCCTTATCAAGAATGATATATTGGATAATAAGGCTGGTGAAATCTCGTTCCAGGACCCGATTTATGCCTATTGGCTAAAGACTGAGTATTTCGCAAAATAATAAGACTATGAATATGTGTAACCGTACTTGGATTGCTTTCGCCAATAAGAAAAGATGTTGGCATGCTGATGCTATAAATACCTTAGGGTTTATTTCTTGGAGAATGGGGAGAGCTCATTTCGCCATAGGCGATATAGTATATCTGTTTATGTCCGATGAACGTTATGTTCGTTTCAAAATGATTGTAACAGCAGAGAACTGCAAACGTGAGGATAAGGAGTTTTGGATAGAAAAGGCTCCTGATGATAAAACTTACAAACTGGAATTGCTTGCAGAATCAAATCGTTCCCGATTGACAGAATTTGATTTATTGCAACATGGATTCAAGGGAGGTAAAAGTTTAGAAATTCCCAATTGCAACAATATGGAATTGATAGACTATATTAAATCTGTATTTTGATGTTACAACGAATAGTATAAACAACATAAATAACTTGTTATGAAAGGTGATGCTCAACCATTAATCAAATTTTTTGATGGCTCAGATAAAAGATTCATAATACCTCTATATCAAAGAAATTATGATTGGAAGGAAGAAAACTGCGAACAATTATTTAATGATTTGCTAAATTTACACGAGAGTAACAGAAAAAGCCATTTTTTTGGAAGCATTGTATCAAGTATTCAACCTAGAACCGAAGACAGGTATATCATTGATGGACAACAACGTATCACCACCGTTTCGTTGTTGCTGATTGCTATGGTCAATGCCCAAAAAGAGGGATTGATAGAGGCAGTAGATTCCAAATTGGTTGAAAAAATATTCAAGCGATACCTTGTGGATGAGTACCAAGAAGACGAACGCAAGGTAAAACTCAAACCGATCAAAAAGGATATGGAAGCATTCGATGCTTTACTATATAAATCAAGAGAACAATATATTAAAGAATCTAATGTTACGCGAAATTATGACTTTTTCTATGATAGGGTCATACGTTCCGGACTTACAATTGACGAGTTGTTTGAAACAATTAAGAAATTGGAAGTCATAAATATTCGTCTAGATGCAGATGACGATCCTCAATTGATTTTTGAAAGTCTCAACTCAACAGGACTTAATCTAAGTGAAGCTGATAAGATACGCAATTACTTATTAATGTCTCTATCCCCAACAGAACAAGATGATCTCTATAACCGTTTTTGGAATCCTATAGAAGTGTTTACAAAGTATGATCCTTCTTCATTTGTTCGCGATTATCTCACTATGAAGCAAGGTAAAATAGGTCGCATAGATAAAATTTACTTTATATTTAAGGAGTATGCTGAAGGGAACAATATGGCAAGAGCTGATTTGCTTGAGGATATGCACCATTATGCTAAAATATATGGTCAAATCGATAATGCAAAAGCCGGAACCGATAAATTGAATCAAAAGCTAAGTCAATTACGAACACTTGATTCAACAATTGCATATCCTTTCTTTATGGCTTTTTTTGATTATGCTTCAAAAAACGATTTGCCTGAAAGTGAAATTTGCAGGGTCATAGATGTAATTGAGTCCTATTGGGCACGCCGCATAATATGTAACCTTCCGTCAAATGCCTTAAACAAAGTATTTGCCACTTTACATAGGGACGTATTAAACCATATAGGTAAAATTGTAAGTGACAACAAACCTGCTTATATTGATGTCTTGACATATATCTTACTCAAGAAGGGACGTTCATCTATTTTCCCCAGTGACGAGGATGTTAAAACGGACTTTGCCACACGCCAAGTGTACAAGATTCCGGCAAATGCACGAATGTTCATATTGGAACGTTTGGAAAACAGGGATAATAACGAACGTCATGATGTTGTAAAAGGACTTTCAGAGAAGAAAATTTCCATTGAGCACATAATGCCTCAGACGCTTTCGGAGCAATGGAAAAAAGATTTAGGCCCAGAATGGGAACGCATACACCAGACATATCTTCACACTATGGCTAACCTTACACTAACAGCCTATAACTCACAATACAGTAACCTTACATTCTTTGAGAAGAGAGATATGGAGAAAGGGTTTAAAGAGAGTGCTTTCAGATTAAACAATTATCTCAAATCTTGTGATAAATGGACTGAGGATGAACTGAAAGAAAGGCAAAAGGAACTATTGGGCGTTTTTATGAAATTATGGCCGATGCCGTCAACCACATTCAAGCCTACTAAGCAAGAGGCAGAATCTGCATCATTAGAAGATGATGATTTTGAATTTACTGGTAAAAAACTGCAAGCATATATACTGTATGGAGTTCGATACACGGTAAACACTTGGAAAGACATGTTGATTCAGGTATGCAATCACATTTTATTGAAAAGGCGCTCTACTATTGAATGGTTATGCGCAAATGAAAAATCTGGATTTTCAACAACCCAAGAATCATGGAGAAGAGAGCTTGGCCCCAATATGTACTTATGGACTGATAATAGTACACAGACAAAGATAAATATTCTGCATGGTTTATTTGAAGAATGTAATATTCCATCCTCTGAACTAATTTTTGAATTTAGGTCTGATATTTGTGATGAAGATGAGGAATAATATTTAATACAAAAATGGCTCTGACTCCAGCTTCGGTTTCAGAGTCATTTTGTACAATATTTTGATATTCAAGAAATTACACTTACCTTAGAGGTACAAGCCGAGAATGGTGATAGAAATCAAAAATCTACACATTCCAAGATACTTGCCAACTTATTGGTCGTACTTTCTTAGAGTTCCAGACTATTGGTAATCAAAGATGTACACATACTGTTTGATGTGGATATATCTTAATCCTTAAAGCTAAATGTTTTATTTTTCTATTCTTACCATCCCTGCCAACTGCACGAAATAATCATTTGACCATATATCAAGTTCCTTTGGATTGCGCACGAAAGGCAATACGTCTTCTTTCACTTGTTTTATATCAGCTGTAGAGAGACGCTCAATGAGTTTCTCCTTGAATAACTCTGGAGTAATATCCTCATTGTTAAACTGCTTGCATCGTTCTGTCAAATGAGTAAAATCCAACGGAACATTATGGCGTACATACCATTCAAAGTCGTACCAATCACGACCTTTGACTCTATTCTTCCATGCACGATAAACCAGTGCGTGCATCTTGCCTGCAAACAGGTCCGGAAGTGTAAAACAACGGGTCATAAACGAATGTGGCTGAAGCAATAGCTTTTGTTCTGTCTTAAAATTCAACGGTGGACAAGTATCGACTTCAATCTTTATCTTTATTGACTTCTCTGTCTGAAAAGTCACATCATACACATCGGTATTATCCTTAAGGAATGCTGATTCGACCTTTCCGAAATTCTTCTTATCTTTTTTCTTTATTTCAACCTCACGACCTACCATTGCAAAGGCATCAATGATAGCAGGGAAGTATTTCGTAAAATCGAACTTATCATCTTGTGCAAGCAATGAGAAATCCATATCCTCACTGAAACGTTGCAAGCCATGAAAGATTCTCAGGCAAGTTCCGCCATAAAACGCAGCCGACTCAAAAAAGCCTCCGTCATAAAGTCCGGCGAGTATCATCTGCTGGTTCACTTCAAATATGGCGTTTCTCTTATGTTGTTCCGTTGTTAAATCATAACGGGAGAGCATATTGTCGAATATTTCATTTTTCATCGTCTTAAGAATTTTAATAGTGTTGAAATTGAATCAGCCTTTTTGCCAACATTTATATAATCTTCAAATATGGTTGCATCCATATTATAGAACTCATCCATATCCATACGAATATCCTGCTCAAGATATGTCTCTACATCCTTCATATAACGAAGAATGACTTTTGATGAATTGGCAATCAAATCACACAAAGCCTTTTCCGGTGATGCAATAAGAAATGCATAGTCACCTTTATTCATACTCCTTACTCCTATCGGAAATGCCTTTCTTGAAATATATTTGTAGTCATAATTGCCGACTGGAGTTTGAAAGCTTTGGGGATGTTTTACAGTCATTGATTGATGAACATATACAGCCTCTGGGATAAGTCCATAATATCGTAGTGCAGTAGACATTGAAATATACGAAGGTGTATAGAGATGATTGGCAATCAACTCACTCGATAGAGTCTTTCCTGAATATTCGGGGTTGATCACATAAAGTCCCCGCTTAAGTCTGATGATAACCCCTTGCTTTTCGAGCCAGGTTACTTTCTTATTAGCAGACTTAAGTTCCGGATATAACGATTCAATGATTGAAGTCGTTACTGGAATGGTTCCTATTTCATTTAATTGCCTGTCCATACTGCAAATATAGCAATAATTTGAACAATAAAAGAAATAATACTTCTTTTTCTGTTCAAATTATTACTACTAAGGCTGTCTTAAAAAATAGCGGCTGCTGTCACAATTGTCATAAATTCGTATTCGGTAGATTACATTGAAAGTTTTTTAAGAAAAGTTGAACTTAAAAACCCATTCAGGACGATAAAAAAATATCATTTTAATGAGATTTGTGAGGGCTGGCTTTAAACTATTAAAACATTGGCAGTAAATTATTCGTCTGAATAGATTAAGATATCAAATACAACAAAACATCACCCAATGTGAAGATTAGATGAATATCACAACGCAATATCTGCTCTACAACTATTATCTTATTCATTGTAGAGCAGATTATTATGAGAGAACATGATAAAATAGTAACCAAAAGCCTCTATGTAACCTACAAGCTACTATGCTTACTCTGTAAAGTCATTCAATATTATTTCTTTTCTTGAATTCGGCAAGCGTTTCAATTGCATCTCTGTTTATGGGGTTATCTTCAAGTATTGCTTTGAAAATCTCTTCTGCTGTGTCTATTTTACCACTTAATTCCGTCAATAGACCAACGCCGAATGATTCGTATATATCTGCACGATATCTGACAAAACAGTTGTTGTTCCATAGTTCGAGAAATAAATTTGACTTCTGATTCTTTGTTTTTTCAAACAATGCGATTCTGTATAGCAACAATAAGTAGTGTTTAGTTGTCTCATATTTTTTCCATAACTTCAATTCTTCATCATTGTTTGTATTTGAGTATGTGTAATATGCCTGTATGCTTTTACGTAAACCGTCCTTCAGGAATGTATCGTAGTGAATTTCATTTCTTCTTATGAATGAATAGTCATTATCAAACACCCAGTGTTGATTTAGTGCTATCCATATTCCCAATGCTTCAATAGGATTCTCGATTTTATAAATACGATTTGCGAAATCCTCATCTACGGTATGTGGTTGTCTGCTATTGTTTATGTTGTATGGCCTGTCGCTTGTCAGGTAATGCAGGTACCCTATAAATGCTTGGCATTTTATAGAATAACAATCGTCTCTTGTCAATCTTTGCAGATAGCTTTTAATATCATTATCGCTGTCTGCTGTGCAAATAGAGGTGAGGATGCAGAACAGATGGTATTTTATATTCTGGTTAATCTCTCGGTCTCTCAACATGTTCAGGATTGTCCGTTGAAGTCTACTTGGAAATCCTCTTCTTGCTTTATGTAATCCTTCTATTATGTCTTGCAAATCTGCTTCAATGCCATCCATTTCCCGTAAACGCAATGTGATGGCTGCAATCATTTGATTATATTGCTCTAAATCACTAGTGAACAGTATATTGTTCATTTGAGCACATGCTTCGTCGTAATGTTTATCTTTTTGCTTTAATGATGCCAAAATCTCATCAGGGGGCATAGTCTTTAGGCTTGCAATCTCTTCCAACTTTTTCCCATAATAATTGGTGACTCCTTCAATGCTTATCATTTGTGAATTGTAAATGATTGATCTAGGTGGAAGTCGTAGTGGGGTTAGCAAAAAAATATTTTTACATATAAAATTAAACAGATTGAGCATGTTTGTGTATTGTTCATACATTTCATCAATGCTCAAACTGTCCAGTATTGTATTTATTTCTGTAATATTACTTTTCTCATCAAAATGTCCACAAGCGCGGTCTCTTATTTTGCGGTTTTTCTTGAAAAACTCGTTTGTGCGATATAGTCTTTCAAAATCCTCAAATACTGAATCTAAAAGTTTTTTATCGTCTTTGGGTGTATAAAGGTTCTTGTACATGAGATCAAAGCCCTCTTCGTATTGTTCTTTATCAGGCTTAATCTCTTTACGTGTATATAGATTATCATGATAGTTATATATTATACATATCAGTAGTCTCTTGAATAATCTTTTAATTACGATGCTGCAATAGGGCTTGTTTACGAGAGTATAAGCATAATTTGCCATAAGCTCAATTCCTTTTAAGAATTGTGCCTTACGCTGCTCGTTTGAGAAAGTGATAACTCCACCTTTATTGAAACCGAATAATTCCAAAGCGCTGTTTGTGATGCTTGCTTTGTCATCTGCATAAAGAGTATCTATAGCTTCTAATGCCATATTGAAATCATCCAAAAACTCGAATCCTATATATTCAGTCTCTATTTCTTCTATGAGATTTTCCGCAAGAAATAATTCATCGATAAATTCTGAAATAGAGCCGTAATCAAAGCTTCTAAATATTCTTGAGTTCTCAAAAATGTCAATAGTCTTATCTTCTGCAACTGTTTGATAATGAGCACCCAATTTGTCTCTGATATGCCTGAACTTACAGTTGTACTTATTTTTGATTTCATCTGAGAGTATTCGCTCAATTTCTCCTTTTGGAAGCGAATGACTCCACATTTTTGTAATGTCATCAGCACGTATCATAATATAGATACTTAGTAAACGTCCACAAACATCATCGACTTTTTGGGAATCAAATAGTTGCTTGCATATTGATATTTCGTTTAAGCAAAGATGAATCTTGTCAATCGTTGTGTTATCCATATATGAGACTATTTATGTTATTAATGCTACACAATGTTGTATTTTACAAAAATACTCTTTTTCAGGAATATCATATTGAGATTTTTGTAAAAAACACTTGGAGCCGAATCTTTGAATGTGTCCACCATTTAATAAGATAGAGCATACTATAAAATATCCTGCAAAATTGTTTTGAATGTAAAAAGTGTGCTATATTTACAAATTCGAAACCGCTGTTTCGGAAACAGTCATTTCGGAACAACAAACAAACTCTGCCATATATTTATTGGTTGTCTTTACTTTTTTGTTCTAAACCCAAAGTATAGAATAATCCAGCAAAAGCAACCAACTGCTCGATAAATTTTCTATAGCACTCCATTGTTAGAGACTATGGTGAAACGCTAAAATCTGCACAAAATTATGGTTCTGATTCCGACATCGGTTTCAGAGCCATTTTTGTACCTTTTCTCATCAAAAATCGGCTTTTTTCACAAGTTTTTGTACCGCACATTTTGATATTCAAGAAATTACACTTACTTTTACTTTCCAAAATGGAGGTACAAGCCGAGAATGGTGCTAAAAATCACTAACTTACACATTCTCAGATACTTGTCAACCTACTAGTTGTACCTTTTAGAGTGCTATATTATTGATAATCAACGATGTACACATACTGCGTCGAACGACAATTCGAGGCAACAAATGCTTCGAAGTTCAGTCGTATGTTCTTCATGTT
>OJRD01000823.1_pt1 | contig 15042 bp, 10 predicted proteins | sample 1599051 | NCBI WGS metagenome assembly OJRD01 (sample SAMN03922523, study PRJEB24848) | human gut metagenome | isolation source: stool sample | host: Homo sapiens | place: Germany | collected 2010-02 | reverse complement strand
AGATCGGGGTTTTTCTTGCCCGCGAATCCCTTGCGGACCCAGCCGAAGACCCAGCCTTTCGAAACGGCGTCGACGACGTATTTCGAATCGGAGTAGATGACCACGTCCGAACCCTCGAACTTGAGCGTTTCGAGCGCCACGCACACGGCCATCAGCTCCATGCGGTTGTTGGTCGTGAGGCGGAATCCCTGCGACAGCTCCTTGCGGTGGTGTCCCGAGAGAAGCACTGCGCCGTAGCCGCCCGGCCCGGGGTTTCCGAGGGCCGAGCCGTCGGTGTAGATGGTGATCGGAGACAAAATATGCGTAGATTAGAGATCAAACATAGAGTTTATGACGGGATGTTCCGGTCCGGTTTTCCGGGGCTTGCGCCTGCTGTCCCGCCGCCGGCCGTTTCGCGGTTCATTCGGCGGCCGTTCCGCCCAGTTCCTTGTCCAGAATCTTTTTCGCCTGGTAAAAGGCATTCGTGTAATTGCGTGCCAGTATGGTGCCGTCCGGACCGATCAGAACGAAGAACGGCCGGCCTTCGATGGCATACGTTTCCATGATCTGCCGGTTTTCCGGATGACCGGTTTCCAGTTCCGCTTCGATCCATCCGTGTTCCAGCATGCCGGCCAGCACGGGGCGCATGTCGTCCACACCCGGCGACGGCGTTTTTTTGCCTGCGGGCAGACTTTCGTATACGCTCCGGATATCGGCGATGGATTCGGTCAGTCCCACCACCTGCAACCCTTTGTCCTTGTACTTTTCGAACAGATCGCTCACCTGCCGGTCGATATGGATCGAGCCGGGACACAATCCCCAATGGTAGAGCAGCAGGTATCGGCCTTTGAAATCAGCCTTGGCGACAGTACGGTCTTCGGTCGTTGCCAGTGTGAAATCCGGCGCCGGTTTTCCTTCGGCGAGTTGTTCCATTCTTGCCATGCAGTCTGCGTACATCCGGCCGAAATAGCTCGTTTTCAACCCTTCGGACAATGTCTTGTAAAACCTGTGCGCCTCCTTGGCCGGGGTGTACGACAACTTGGGTATCCTGTCGATCAACAGGTACAGGCTTCCGTGCGGATTGGCCGCTTCGTAGGCTTTGCGCAGCATATCCTTTCGTTCTACGCCGGGATTGCCGTTGTAAAATCGGTTGAATTTTCCGCCCCATTCCCGGCTGGCTGCCGTATCGTTCCGCTCCGACGCTTCCCGTGCATTTTCCAGATAACGCCCCCGGACCCGGCCGAGCGAATCATCGACCGCCAGCAGGCTCGACAGCATGGGCTCGTCGTAAATTCCTCCGCCGAGACGGCAATAATAGATCGCATCCGTCGAGCCGGTCATGCCGATCCTATCGCCGGGCCTGACGATGACGGGTTTGCCTCCGCGATCCCCGGCTGCGGCTCTTCCGGCTTTCGGGCGGTAGGTCATCAGGTAGTACTGGTCGTGTTCCGACTTCCCCCGATGACGGAATGCGCCCGGTTTGCGGACTACGACGTCGAATCCCGGGCCGTACTTCCATGAAGGCAGGAGAATACGCTCGAAACGGAGGGTGTCTCCGGCTTGCAGTCCCTCGATCCTTCCCTCCAGTCTGAATCCCCGGGCATAGGCACAGGCTGCCGTCATGGTCAGGGCGCAGCATGACAGGAGGAGTTTGTATCGTAGGGCCATGATAGCTGTTTTAATGCTTATTTGCCGGATTCGAGCGCCGCCAACTGTTCGCGGATCGCCGTGATCTTGGCTTCGGCGTCGGCCTGCTTGGCGCGCTCGTTGGCCACCACCTTCTCGGGCGCCGAGGCGACGAACCGCTCGTTCGAGAGCTTCTTCATCACCGAGGCGAGGAATCCCTCGTAGTAGGCCAGATCGTCCGCGAGTTTTTTGCGCTCGGCCTCGGCGTCGATCTTTCCGGCCATCGGCACGAAGTACTGCGTCGTCTTGACGATGAACGCCGCGGCCGCCGGGTCCTTCTCCGCCACGGTCTCGATGGCCGTGAGGTTGGCCATCTTCATCACGACGGGGGCGAACTCCGCGGGATAGTTCTCATCGGCGATGACCCGGAGCGTCAGCGCCTCTTTCTGCGGCAGGCTCTTCTGGTTGCGGATGTTGCGCACCGAGGTGATGATCTCCTTCGCCAGTTCGAAGCGCGCCAGCATCGCGGCGTCTTCGGCCGCAGGCTCGGGCATCTGCGCCACGCAGATCGAAGCGCCTTCGGCGCGGGGCGCGAGGTCCTGCCAGATCTCTTCCGTGACGAACGGCATGAAGGGGTGCAGCACGCGCATCAGGGCGTCGAAATAGCCCTTCGTCGCCTCCATCGTCGGGGCGTCGATGGGCTGTCCGTAGGCGGGCTTCGCCATCTCGAGGTACAAGCCGCTGAAATCGTCCCAGAAGAGGCGGTAAGCCTCCTTGAAGGCCTCCGAGATGCGGTATGACTTGAAATCCTCGGCGATCTGGCGCAGCGAGCGGCCCAACGCCTGCCCGAACCACGCCACGGCCAGACGGTTGTTCTCGCTTTGCGCCGCTGCGGCGTCCACCGCCCAGCCGTTCAGGAGGCGGTAGGCGTTCCAGATTTTGTTGCCGAAGTTGCGGCCCTGCTCGCACAGCGCCTCGTCGAACATCACGTCGTTGCCGGCCGACGAGGAGATGAGCATCGCCATACGCACGCCGTCGGCGCCGTACTGGGCAATCAAGTCCAGCGGGTCGGGCGAGTTGCCCAGCTGCTTGGACATCTTGCGGCCGATCTTGTCGCGCACGATGCCCGTGAAGTAGACGTTCGAGAAGGGCTTTTCGCCGCGGTATTCGTAGCCGGCCATGATCATGCGGGCCACCCAGAAGAAGATGATGTCGGGACCGGTCACCAGATCGTTGGTGGGGTAGTAGTAGCCGATCTCCCTGTTGTCCGGGAAGCGGATGCCGTCGAATACCGAGATGGGCCACAGCCACGACGAGAACCACGTGTCCAGCACGTCCTCGTCCTGCCGCAGGTCCGTCAGCTGCAACGAGGCGTCGCCGGCCTTCTCGCGGGCCTTTTCCAACGCCTCTTCGGCCGTCAGGGCCACCACGAAGCCGCCTTTGGGAAGATAGTACGCCGGAATGCGCTGGCCCCACCACAGCTGGCGCGAGATGCACCAGTCCTTGATGTTCTCCATCCAGTGGCGGTAGGTGTTCTTGTATTTCTCGGGCACGAAACGGATCGCGTCCTCCATCACGGCTTTCGTCGCCGGTTCGGCCAGCTCCTGCATCGAGAGGAACCACTGCATCGAGAGTTTCGGCTCGATGGCCACGCCCGTGCGCTCCGAATAGCCCACGTTGTTGGTGTAATCTTCGGTCTTTTCCAAAAGGCCCGCCGCGTCGAGGTCCTTTTCGATCTGCCGGCGCACGTCGAAGCGGTCCTGACCCACGTACATGCCCACCTTGTCGTTGATCGTGCCGTCGTCGTTGAAGATGTCGATGGTCTCCAGCCCGTATTTCTCGCCCAGCATGTAGTCGTTCACGTCGTGGGCCGGAGTCACCTTCAGGGCGCCCGTTCCGAACTCGATGTCGACGTATTCGTCGCGGATCACCGGGATCGACCGTCCCACCAGCGGCACGACGACGCGGGCGTCGGCGGGCAGGGCCTTGTAACGCTCGTCATTGGGGTTGACGCACAGCGCCGTATCGCCCAGAATGGTCTCGGGGCGCGTCGTGGCGACGATGATCGCCCGGTCGGTTCCCTCGACCTTGTAGCGCAGGTAGTAGAGCTTGCCGTGCGACTCCTTGAAGACCACCTCCTCGTCCGAGAGGGCCGTCTGCGCCGCGGGGTCCCAGTTGACCATCCTTACGCCGCGGTAGATCTTGCCTTTCTCGTAGAGGTCGCAGAAGACGCGCAGAACGCTCTCCGTGCGGGCTTCGTCCATCGTGAAGCACGTGCGGTCCCAGTCGCACGAGGCGCCCAGCTTGCGCAGCTGTTTGAGAATCACGCCGCCGTATTTCTCCTTCCATTCCCAGGCGTGGCGGAGGAACTCCTCGCGCGTGAGCGACGACTTTTCGATGCCCTTTTCGCGCAGCATCGCCACCACCTTGGCTTCGGTGGCGATCGACGCGTGGTCCATGCCCGGCACCCAGCAGGCGTTCTTTCCCGACATGCGGGCGCGGCGCACCAGCACGTCCTGCAACGTGTTGTTGAGCATGTGCCCCATGTGGAGCATGCCCGTCACGTTGGGGGGAGGGATGACGATCGTGTAGGGTTCCCGCTGGTCGGGTTCCGAGTGGAAAATATGCTGTTCGATCCAGTAGTCGTACCATTTGGATTCGATCTGCTGCGGTGCGTATTTGTCTGCGATTTGCATGGCGCGTTGAATTTTACTTTGTTTTCAGGGATGCAAAGTTATTAACATTCTGTCAAAGATAAAATAAAATTTCTAAAAAATCGTTATATTTGCACCGTTATATATCTGTATATCCTATGAGCAAAAAAGATAAGATCAAAACCATCGAAGTAGACGACGTGAATCTCGTCCCCGAGCTGCTCGACGGCAATCACCGCGTGATCCCCATCGTGACCGGCGGCGACGAGCCTGTGGAGGAGGTCGAAGTGCCCGAAATCATACCCATTCTCACGCTGCGTTCGTCGGTGCTTTTCCCCGGCGCCATCACGCCCATCACGGTGGGCCGCGACAAGAGCATCAACCTCGTGCGCGCCGTGAATGCCGAAGGCGGCATCCTGGGCGCCGTGTTGCAGCGCGAAAGCGACGTCGAGGACCCCGCGCCGGACGACATGTACAAGGTCGGCACGGCCGCGCGGATCATCAAGATCCTCGAAATGCCCAACGGCAACCTCACGGTGATCCTGAACGGCCTGGAGAAGGTCGAGATCACGGAGTACATCACCACCGAGCCTTATTTCAAGGCCCGGGTGACGGCCCTGCACGATTCGACTCCCGATGTGAAGAGCATCGAGTTCGAGGCTTTCGTGGACTCGATCCGCGACGTGGCGCTGAACATCATCAACGTGTCGCCGTCGATGCCCAAGGAGGCGGCTTTCGCCATCAAGAACATCGACTCGAAGCGCGGCATCATCAACTTCATCTGCTCCAACATGGAGCTGACGGACGAAGACCGCCAGTCGCTGCTGGAGGCCCCCGGCCTGCTGGCCCGCGCCCGCAAGCTGCTCGAAATCCTGATCCGCGAGCAGCAGCTGGCCGAGCTGAAGAACCAGATTCAGGAGCGCGTCAAGCAGGAGATCGACAAGCAGCAGCGCGACTACTACCTCCAGCAGCAGATGCGTACGATCCAGGACGAACTGGGCGACGGCGCCGATGCCGACATCGAGAAGATGCGCGAGGAGGCCAAGAAGAAGAACTGGCCCGCGGAGGTGGGCGAAACCTTCGAGAAGGAGTTGCAGAAGGTCGAGCGGCTGAATCCCGCCGTGGCCGAATATTCGGTGCAGATGACCTACCTGCAGCTGCTGCTGGAACTGCCGTGGAACGACGTGACGAAGGACAACCTCGACCTCAAGTGCGCCCGCGAACAGCTCGATCACGACCATTTCGGTCTGGACGAGGTGAAGGAGCGGCTGCTGGAGCACCTGGCCGTCATCAAGCTCAAGGGCGACCTCAAATCGCCGATCCTCTGCCTCTATGGCCCTCCGGGCGTGGGTAAGACCTCGCTGGGCAAGTCGGTGGCCGCGGCGCTGGGCCGCAAGTTCGGCCGTATTTCGCTGGGCGGCCTGCACGACGAGTCGGAGATTCGCGGACACCGCCGCACCTACATCGGCGCCATGCCGGGCCGGATCATCCAGACCATCAAGCGGTGCGGCTCGTCGAACCCCGTCATCATCCTCGACGAGGTGGACAAGGTGACCGTTTCGAACCACGGCGACCCGTCGAGCGCCCTGCTGGAGGTGCTCGATCCGGAGCAGAACACCACGTTCCACGACAACTACCTCGACATGGAGTACGACCTGTCGAAGGTGCTGTTCATCGCCACGGCCAACAACGTGGCCAATATCGCCCCGGCGCTGCGCGACCGCATGGAGATGATCAACATCGCCGGTTACCTCCTGGAGGAGAAGGTGCGCATCGCGCTGGACCACCTGCTGCCCAAGCAGCGCGAGGCCCACGGCATCAAGGAGCAGGAGATGACGATGACCCCGGAGGTCGTCGAGAACGTCATCGCCTGCTATACGCGCGAAGCCGGCGTGCGTTCGCTGGACAAGAATCTGGCGAAGATCGCCCGCGCCCGCGCCAAACAGATCGCTTTCGACGAGGCTTTCGCGCCCGAGATTTCGATGAAGGACGTCGAGAAAATCCTCGGCATGCCCAAGTTCCTCAAGGAGGAGTACGAAGTGGGCGGCATGACGGGCGTCGTGACGGGCCTTGCGTGGACCGAGGTCGGCGGCGACATCCTCTACATCGAGTCGGTGCTGACGCCCGGCAAGGGCAAGGTGAGCCTCACGGGCAACCTGGGCGATGTGATGAAGGAGTCGGCGACGATCGCCCACGAGTGGACGATGGCCCACTACAAGGAGTTGGGCATCGACCCCAAGCTGTTCGAAACGAACGACATCAACATCCACGTTCCCGAGGGCGCGATCCCGAAGGACGGTCCTTCGGCCGGCATCACGATGGTCACTTCGATCGTGTCGAGCTATACGGGGCGCAAGGTGAAGGAGCGTATCGCCATGACGGGCGAGACCACGCTCCGCGGACGGGTGATGCCCGTGGGCGGCGTGAAGGAGAAGATCCTGGCCGCCAAACGCGCCGGCATCACCGAGCTGATCCTCTCGGAGGAGAACCGCAAGGACATCGCCGAGATCAAACCCGAATATATCGCGGGCCTCACGTTCCATTACGTGAAGACCAACGAGGAGGTGTTGCAGCTGGCTCTGGAATAGTTTTTTCGTGATGGCGGCGAACTCTGGCGCTTCCTTCGTCGGCTTCGGCAGCCACATACCCCGTGTATGCTTCTGCCTTGCCGGTTTCACGAAGTCCCGGATTTCATCCGCCCTGACGAAAAAACGGGAGGCTGTAATTATGAATTTTGAATTCTGAATTATGAATTTTTTGGCAATCATCCCCGCGCGCTACGCTTCGACGCGCTTTCCCGGGAAGCCGCTGGCGCGGCTGGGCGGCAAGCCCGTCATCCAGCGGGTCTACGAGCAGGTCGCCGGCGTGCTGGACGATGCCGTGGTGGCCACCGACGACGAGCGCATCCGCGACGCCGTGCGGGCCTTCGGGGGACGGGTCGAAATGACCTCCCCGGACCACCGGAGCGGCACCGACCGCTGTTGGGAGGCCTACTGCAAGCAGGGCCGCGAATACGACGTGGTGGTCAACGTGCAGGGCGACGAACCTTTTATCCGTCCTTCGCAGCTGGAGGCCGTGAAACGCTGTTTCGACGACCCCGCGACCGACATCGCCACGCTCGTGAAACCCTTTACGGAGGCTGACGGACTGGCGGCCCTCGAAAATCCCAACTCGCCCAAGGTGGTCCTCGACGCGCAGTCGCGGGCCATCTATTTTTCCCGCTCGGTGATTCCCTACCTGCGGGGCGTTCCGCGCGAAGAGTGGCTCGCGCGCCACACGTTCTACAAGCATATCGGGCTTTACGCCTTTCGCGCCGACGTGCTGCGGGCGGTGACGGCGTTGCCGCAGTCGCCGCTTGAGCTGGCCGAATCGCTTGAACAGCTGCGCTGGCTGGAGAACGGCTACAAGATCGGCGTGGGGATTTCGGAGGTCGAGACCATCGGCATCGACACGCCCGAAGACCTGGAGAAAGCGGAACGCTTTCTCCAATTAAAAATTAAAAATGAAGAATGAAAAATTAGGGATTGAAAATTCTCCGGAATTCTTAATCTTTAATTTTTAATTTTTAATTCAAATTTTATGGCAATAAAATTTATCGCAGGTCCGTGCGTCATCGAATCGGCCGAACTGCTGGACGCCGTGGGCGAAAGGCTTGCGGCCATCAACCGCACCCTCGGCACGGAAATCATCTTCAAGGCCTCGTTCGACAAGGCCAACCGCACCTCCATATCGTCGTTCCGCGGCCCGGGACTCGAAAAGGGGTTGCAGATGCTTTCGGACGTGCGGGCGAAGTGGGGGCTGCGGCTGCTCACCGACATCCACGAATCGTGGCAGGCCGCACCCGTCGGCGAGGTCGTCGACGTGATTCAGATTCCGGCCTTCCTCTGCCGCCAGACCGATCTGGTGGTCGCCGCAGCCCGGACCGGCAAAACGGTGAACGTCAAGAAGGCCCAGTTCCTTTCGGGCGCGGACATGCGCTATCCCTACGAAAAGGCCCGCGAGGCGGGGGCCGGTGAAATCTGGCTGACCGAGCGCGGCAACTCGTTCGGCTACAACAACCTCGTCGTCGATTTCCGCAATATCCCCGACATGCTCAAAATCGCCCCTACGGTCGTGATGGACTGCACCCACTCGGTGCAGCGCCCCGGCGCGGCGGGCGGCAAGACGGGCGGCAACCGCGAATTTGTGCCCGCCATGGCGCATGCGGCCAAGGCGTTCGGGGCCAACGGTTTCTTTTTCGAAGTGCATCCCGATCCCGACAAGGGGTTGAGCGATGCGGCCAACATGCTGCGGCTCGACGATCTGGAGACCCTTGTGAAAAGCCTGCTGTAAAATACCCATCTAACTCTCGTTAAGCATGACAGATACGACCAAGGCGCAGATTCTGGAGGTTGCCCGCAAGGCGATCCATACCGAAATGCTGTCGCTCAAACGCATGGAAGACACTCTCGGCGACGAGTTTGCCACGGCCGTGGAGATGATCCTCGGAAGCCGCGGCAAGTGTATCGTTACGGGCATGGGCAAGTCGGGCCTCGTGGGGCGCAAGATCGCCGCGACGCTCGCTTCGACCGGAACCCCGAGTTTCTTTCTCCATCCCGGCGAAGCCTTCCACGGCGACCTGGGCATGATTTCGAAGGAGGACATCGTGGTCGCGCTCTCCTATTCGGGCGAGACGGACGAAATCCTCAAGATCGTCCCCTTCATCCACTCCAACGGCAACAAGCTGGTTTCGATGACCGGAAACCCCGACTCGGCGCTGGCCAAGAACTCCGACGTGCATCTCGACGTGGGGGTGAAGGAGGAGGCTTGCATCCTGCATCTCGCACCCACTTCGTCGACCACGGCGCAGATCGCCATGGGCGACGCGCTGGCCGTGTCGCTGATGCAGATGCGGGGTTTCACGAGCGTCGATTTCGCGCGCCTGCACCCGGGCGGAAGCCTCGGGCGGCGTCTGCTGATGACCGTAGGGAACGTCATGCGCGACCACGATCTGCCCGTCGTGGCGCCCGACTGCCCGGCTGCGGAGATGATCCACGCCATTTCGAAGGGCGGATTGGGGCTGATCGTGATCTGCGAGGGCGAGCGGATCGAGGGCATCGTCACCGACGGCGACGTGCGCCGCGCGATGGAGCGCCTGCGCGGGGAGTTCTTCAATATCAGGGCTTCCGACATCGCCACGCGCAATCCCAAGACCATCTCGCCGGACGAGAAACTGATCGAGGCCGAGAAGATGATGACCCGCAACAAGGTCACCTCGCTGCTCGTGACGGACGCCGCCGGCAAGCTGACCGGAGTGATCCAGATTTACGACATCAAGTTGTAGCAATGCTGCCGGTTTCGGACCGTTTCCGTAAAACGAGGGGAGGTTTTCAAAAAACCTCCCCTCGTCTATTTATTTCCTTATGTAGTGCGGCATTTCGTCCGGCAGCTCCATCGAGATTTCCACCAGCCCGCGGATTTCGCCGCGCTCCCTCCACGCCGTCTGGTAGATCATCTTGCGCACGCCCTGCTTTTCGATGGTGTAGGCGTTCGTGCCTCCCGATGCGAGCATGCGGCGGATCGTTTCGCGCGACCGTTCGTTGTGGCAGTCGAACAGGTTCCGGCCGATCAGGTCGCCGTGTTGGGCGAAGGTCGCACGCGCCTTTTCGTTCATGTAGAGGATCACGCCTTCGGTGTCGCACACCGTGACGGCGCAGTCGGCCTCTTCGGCCCAGGGAAGGGCATTTTCCGTTGTCATTGCTGTATTTTTACGAGTTGTTCGCGGTATGCGTTCAGAATGCGCGACTTGGAGATGAATCCCAGGTAGCGGCCTTGCTTGTCCACGACGGGCAGCATCCAGGCGTGCTTGTCCTCGAATTTCTCCATGACGCTCAAAATCGCCTCGTGTTCGATGATCTTGTCCGGCGGCGGAATCATGTAGTCCGAGATCGGGTGCCCGTACTTCTCGTGTTTGAACATGTCCTCGCGCAGGTCGTCCAGCTGCACCACGCCGATCAGCCGGCCGAAGTTGTCGATCACGGGGAAGATGTTGCGGCGGGCCGTCGAAATGATGTGCACGATGTCGCCCAGGGTCATGTTCTCCTTGATGCGCAGGAAATCGGTTTCCATCAGCTCTTCGAGTTTCAGGAAGACGAACACCGACTGGTCCTTGTCGTGGGTCAGCAGTTCGCCCTTCTGGCGCAACTGCTTGGTGTAGATCGAGTCGGGGTCGAGGTAGTAGTCCACGGCGAACGAGATGCAGGCGGTGATCATCAGCGGGATGAACAGTCCGTAGCCGTTCGAGAGTTCTGCGATCAGGAAGATCGAGGTCAGCGGGGCGTTCATCACCCCCGACATGACGCCCGCCATGCCGACCAGCGTAAACGAGACGATCGACACCTCCCATCCGAACAGCGTGTTGCACACCAGCGCCAGCGAGGCGCCCGTGAAGGCTCCGACGAACAGCGACGGTGCGAACGTACCGCCCACGCCTCCCGCGGCGTTGGTCGTCGACATGGCGATGACCTTGAAGAACATCGTAGCGATGACGAAGAGGATGATCACCCAGTCGATGTCGCGGAAGCGGTAGAAGAGCGAGTTGTTGAACAGCTCCTGCGCGTTGCCGTGCATCAGGGAGGTGAATCCCTCGTAACCCTCGCCGTACAGCGGCGGGAAGACGAAGATCAGGATACCCAGAATCGCACCGCCCCACAGCCATTTCTTGTACTGTTTGTCGATGCTCTTGAAGAAACCTCCGACCCGCGAGTTCATCGACGTGAAATACCACGCCATCAGCCCGCACAGCACGCCGAGCAGGATGAACAGCGGTATCTGCCACAGCTCGAAGGCATCCGCGGGAGCCAGCGTCACGGCCAGAATCGGGTCGAAGCCGCGCAGCATGAAGGCCATCGTCGTCGCGGTGATCGAGGCGATCAGCAGCGGGATGACCGACCCGGCGGTGATGTCGAGCATCAGGATTTCCAGCACGAAGACCACGCCCGTGATCGGGGCTTTGAAGATCGCGGCGAGGGCGGCGCCCGCGCCGCAGCACAGCAGCAGCGTCGTGTGTTTGTAGTTGAGGCGCGCCAGCCGTCCGATGTTCGAGCCGATGGCCGCTCCCGTGAGCACGATCGGGGCCTCGGGTCCCACCGAACCGCCGAATCCGATGGTCGTCGCACCGCCCACGATCGAGGTCCAGCAGTTGTGCCGGGCGATGCGCGAATTGCGGCGCGACATGGCGTAGAGGACGCGCGTCACGCCTTCGGAGATGTTGTCGCGGACGATGTATTTGACGAACAGCGTCGCCAGGATGATGCCCACGGCGGGGTAGATCAGGAAGAGGATATGGGCGCTGTCCACCGGGAACCAGCGTATAAGCCCGCTCTTGATGCCGTGCAGCAGCATTTCGAACAGGTAGGTTCCCAGCCCTGCGAGCACACCGACCACCACGGCCAGCAGCATCATGATCTGCTGGTTGGAGAGTCTCCGGGTCAGCCGGAGAAACTCGAGGTAGATGCGGTCGGCGCGGAAGGACATAAAAAGTTAAAAGTTAAAAGTGAAACATTGCGATTGACCGAGACCGGGCGGTTTGATTTCATCCTGTACGATGCCCGGTGTGCAAGTCAAATGCCTTTGATTTTCAATTTTTAATTTTCCGTTTTCAACTTGAAATGCTCGGTCTGGCCGTCGATCAGCTCGCGGTCGTCGAAATAGTTGATTTTCATGGCCGCACGGACATCCGCCAGGGTTTCGGCGGCCGCTGCGCGGGCCTTGGCCGAGCCTTCGCGGAGGATGTCGTACACCTCGCCGATGCGCGTCTCGTAGTGGCGGCGGCGTTCGCGGATCGGGTCGAGCATCTCGTTGAGAATGGCGATCAGCAGGCGTTTCACCTTCACGTCGCCCAGCCCGCCCCGGCGGTAGTGGGCCTTCAGCTCGTCGAGCGAAGCGTATTCGGGCAAATATTTCGAAAAATGCTCGGGGCGGCTGAAAGCGTCGAGGTAGGTGAACACTGTGTTGCCTTCGACCTTGCCCGGGTCCTCCACGCGCAGGTGTTCGGGGTCGGTATACATGCCCATCACCTTCTTCTTGACCTCCTCGGCCGTGTCCGACAGGTAGATGCAGTTATTCAGCGACTTGGACATCTTGGCCTTGCCGTCGGTTCCCGGCAGGCGCATGCAGGCCGCGTTCTCGGGCAGCAGGATTTCCGGCTCGACGAGCGTTTCGCCGTACACCGCGTTGAATTTGTGGACGATTTCGCGCGTCTGCTCGATCATCGGCTCCTGGTCCTCGCCCACGGGCACGGTCGTGGCCCTGAAGGCCGTGATGTCCGACGCCTGGCTGATGGGGTAGGTGAAGAATCCGACGGGAATGCCCTGACGCTGGGTCGTGTCGCCTTCGGCGGCGCCCTCGGCGAATCCGCGCAGGGCGATCTCGGCCTTCACGGTCGGGTTGCGCTGCAAACGCTGCACGGTGACCAGGTTCATGTAGTAGAACGCCAGTTCGCACAGTTCCGCCACCTGCGACTGGATGAAGAGCGTCGATTTCGCGGGGTCGAGACCCACCGAGAGGTAGTCCAGCGCCACTTCGATGATATTCTGACGCACCTTTTCCGGGTTGTCGGCATTGTCGGTGAGCGCCTGCGCATCGGCGATCATAATGAATATTTCGTCGAACTCGCCCGAGTTCTGCAGCTCGACGCGGCGGCGGAGCGAACCCACGAAGTGGCCCAGGTGGAGCCGGCCCGTGGGACGGTCGCCGGTAAGGATGATTTTTGCCATATTTTTAGAGAAAGTACATTTTGCAGGCGAAGATACGAAAAACTATGCGGCAATGCGAAAAAGTTGTCCGATATAGATTTTTTTTATATCTTCGCTTTCTCAAATAGACGCCTGTTATGACAATCATCCAACTCGAATATCTGCTGGCCGTGGCCAACTGCGGGAGTTTCTCGCTTGCGGCCGAACATTGTTTTGTGACGCAACCTTCTTTGAGCATGCAGGTTAAGGCGCTTGAAGAGGAGCTTGGCGTGGTGCTTCTGGACCGTTCGAAAAAGCCCGTCATTCCCACCGAGGCGGGCGAGGTGGTGCTGGAACAGGCGCGCGAGACGATCAAGGCGTACAATTACATCAAGGAGGCCGTTTCGGAGCTCAAGGGCGAAACCGCGGGCAAACTGCGGCTGGGCGTCATCCCGACCATCGCGCCCTACCTGCTGCACAAATTCATCCCGGCCTTCGTGCGCGACTACCCGAAGGTCGAGCTGGAAATATCCGAGATGATCACTTCGGACATCGTCGAGGCGCTCAAGCGCGACCGGATCGACGCGGCGCTGGTCGCCAGCGGCACCTGCGGCGAGGGCATCCTCGAGCAGGAGCTTTTCAACGACCGCTTCTACGCTTACGTGTCGCCCGAAAATCCGCTCTATGAGCGGCAGAATATCCGTATCGAGGAGATCGACCTCAAGGACCTGGTGATCTTGAGCCCCGGCAACTGCATGCGCGACCAGATCATCGAACTCTGCCAGGCCCGGCGTTCGATGCCGTCGCACTATTCGTTCGAATCGGGTTCGCTGGATACGCTCATGCGGATCGTCGACTGCACGTCGTGTCTGACGATCATTCCCGAAATGGCCGTTGAATACATCCCCTCGGACCGCCGCGACCGGCTGAAAACCCTTTCGAAAGGGGCTACGTCGCGCAAGATCGCCGTCGCCGTGCGCCGCACCTACGTCAAGAACTCGATCATCCGGGCCTTGACCGAGACCATTCTGGCCAATGTCCCGGGTGCGAAGGCATAGCTTCCGCTGCCGATAGAAACGCGCCCGGCAGGAAAACTATTCAGCAGATGAGCACATCGAGAATGATGATAACAGTAATCGTATATCTCTGAAATAAGCAGGAAGTATTAAGTGTTCCTACATAGAGGTGATTTCAACTTTAAACTAACTTATTATGCAAGCAACGAAGATTTTTTTCTCACTACTTCTGGGAATCTTGGCTTTTGTCATGAGTTCGTGCTCTTCAACGGAGTATCGCCCGACGGATGGTGATTGTAAGTTTGTTATCAAAAAAGTTGATGGCAAACGTCAATGGGGTATGGTTAGTGCCTGGGATGAACGGGAATATATCCCTTGTCAATATGACAGCATCTTTTCTGTCTACGATGCGCCGTATAACATTAAGGATTTGTTTGTGGCTGTTAAAGATGGAAAAATGTATGCGTGGACGTATCGAGGTAAACCGCTATTTGACGGAAAGGCGATAACATCGTTGACATCAGTTAAGAAAAAAGACGCGCAGCTTCATAATAGTGACATAGGCGGCGGGGCTATTTTTCTGAAGCGGCCACCAGTGACGGCTACATGTTCTTCCGCCAAAATATAAATGCCGAGTGGATTGAGATCGGACCGGCTGAATCGCTTTTCTGGGGACGTGAAATAATTCTTAGTAAAAGGAATGGAAAGTGGGCTGTATTATGGGGTGAAAAATCAGAAAAATATCTCAATGAAATTACATCGTATATGTACGATGCTGTTATTAATGTTGGAGAAGTCTATTTTTGGGTAAAAAAAGACGGAAAATGGTCTGCTATTGACAGGAATAATAAGACAATATTCAAATCGCCGACAATTTTAGAGAAATACCAGAAACTTCCGAGTTTGAACTTCGAAGATTATATTCAAGCACAAAGGGATGGGAAAACTTGCAAAATCTCTGTGCAAGAAGCATCGTATGTTTATGTTACCAACTATAAATATACGACTTGGTAAATAATTCTAATTTTTTCGAACAGGCTTCACTCCGAAGAG
>OJRD01000821.1_pt1 | contig 15110 bp, 19 predicted proteins | sample 1599051 | NCBI WGS metagenome assembly OJRD01 (sample SAMN03922523, study PRJEB24848) | human gut metagenome | isolation source: stool sample | host: Homo sapiens | place: Germany | collected 2010-02 | reverse complement strand
CGCACCCAGGGTATCCCGCTGGTTCCGTACGCGATTTGCATGGTATTCCTCCTTTAATAAGCAGTTGCATGGCTCCGTCTGCTGGCCAGGCTGGATGGCGTGGCCGAACCGAGTGAGATAGGGTCAGCCGATGCTGAACCAATAGACGCCGGCGTAAGAGAAGACGCACAGGAAGACCAGGAAGATGGCGCAGTAGACGATGGCCTTCCGAATGATGATGCCGTCGGAGCCCACGCAGCCGGTGGCCGCAGCGGCCATGGCGATGGACTGGGGCGAGATGACCTTGCCTACTGTAGCACCGGCGGCGTTGGCGGCCACCAGCCACTCCTGGCTCAGCCCCAGTGCGGAGGCGGTCTGTGCCTGCAGGGCGCTGAACAGGGTGCAGGAGGAGGTGACGCTGCCGGTGATAAAGGTACCGATGCCGCCGATGATGGGGGCGAACAGGGGATACAGAGAGCCGGTGAGGGCCACCATGCCGGTGGCAATATCGGCCACCATGCCGGCATAGCCCATGACCTTGGCGATGGCGATAATGGAGACGATGGTGATGATGGACTTAAACATCTGCTTCAGGGAGGCGCCCAACACGCCTGCCATATCGGAAATCGAGGCACCCTGGATGAGGCCGCCGATGACGCCGGACAGGAAAATCAGCACGCCGGGGGTGTTGATCCAGGAGAAAGTATACATGGCCGTCCGCTCACCGGCGGCGTTAATGTAGATGGGCACGGCGCTCTTGATGGCGGACAGGGGGGCGTTGATGGCGGGGAACAGCTTGGAGGTGAGCAGCATGGAGACGAACATGAGGAGGAAGGGGCTCCACGCCTTGACCATATCGGCGGTGGAGAGCTGCTTCATTTTTTCACGGGCGGCGTCGGCGCCGTCCATGTAGTATTCCTTATCCGTGGTCTTGTTGACGGTTTTAGCCATGGCGAAGGTGGCCACCAGAGAGCCGATGGCGCCCACCAGGGTGCTCAGCTCGGGGCCGACAAAGGCGCCGATAAGATAGGCCGGAACGGCAAAGGCCAGGCCGGAAACCAGGGTGGTGGCCCACACGCCCTTGAGCTTGCCCGCCAAGCGCACCATAAAGATGGGGCAGACCACGATCAGCACGAAGAGCTGCAGAACAGCAAAGCCGCTGACGGTGGTGGCGTTGAGATTGGTCAGGCTGGCGCCGGTGATGACGGGGATGCCGATGGCGCCCAGCTCCGCTACGGGGACGTTGGACAGCAGACAGATGATGCAGGACTGGATGGGATTAAAGCCCAGGCCCACCAGGATGGCGGCGGGGATGGCCACGGAGGTGCCAAAGCCGGAGGCGCCCTCCAAGAAACCGCCAAAGCCCCATGCGATGATGAGGACCTGGATACGGCGGTCGGCGGAGATGGCGGTCAGGGTAGTCTTGATGGTATCCATGCCGCCAGTTTTGACTGACAGGTTATAGACGAAAATAGCGGCGATGACGATGATGCCGATGGGCCAGACGGCCATGGCCACGCCCTCCAGGGCGGCGGTCAGAGCGCTGACCACGGGCATATGCCAGTTGAACAGGGCCAGCACGATGGTGATGGCCAAACCGATGGGACAGCAGATGTGGCCCGGCAGCTTCAAAACGACAAAGCCTATGATCAGCCAGGCGATGGTAATCAGTGCGATCAAATAATCAAAGCTCATGTTCCATCCTTCTTTCCAATGATTGTGGCAGGCCCGCACTGTGTTCAGCGCCACCCTTCACAGATACAGCCGGGGGATGCGGGGCGGGATAGCGGGGTGGCGGACAGACGGCTCCCCAAGCCCCCTGGACCCCGCTGTCCTTTGTCTAAAACGATCATACCTCCTTGCCTTTTCCTCAACGCGAGTATATACTATGAACATAAATAATGAAAGCCAATTTTCCTAATGTAAAAATAAGCGTAACTTATGAAATGGGGGACCGGATTGGAACGGTATTTTGCCCTGCTGAAAATTTTGGAGATCGGCAGCTTTACCAAGGCGGCCGAAGCCATGGGGTATTCCCAGTCGGCGGTGAGCCAGATGGTGCAGTCACTGGAGTCAGAGCTGTCGCTGAAGCTGCTCTACCGCTCCCGCAACGGCATCAAGCTGACCCCGGAGGGAGAGGCCCTCCTTCCATACATCCAGAGGACGGTCAACCACTACAACGCCATGCTGGAAAAGACCCGGGAGCTGAAAGGCCTGAACGGCGGCCTGATCCGGATCGGCACCCTGTCCAGCGTCTCCAGCCAGTGGCTGCCCGGGCTCATCAAGGACTTTCAGACCCTGTACCCCAAGGTCCACTTTCTGCTGCACCAGGGGGACTACACCACCATCCCGGCCTGGGTCCGGGCGGGGGAGATCGACTTCGGCTTCGTTAACCCGGACGCGGAGAGTGTCCGCGGCCTGCACACCATTTTTGTCACCAGCGGAGGGCACAAGGCCATTCTCCACCCCGACCACCCTCTGGCCGCCCAGCCGTGGGTCACCCTGGAGCAGTTGGCCAAGGAGACCTTCCTGCTGCTGGAGGAGGGGTGCCTCAGCGAGCCGCTGGAGGCCTTCCGCACCCTGGGACTGGAGCCACGGGTGGAGCTGCGGATGCACGACAACTTTTCCATCTGCTCCATGGTGGAGGCCAATGTGGGAGTCAGCATCCTGCCCGAGCTGGCCCTCAGAAAGATGAACTTCCGCATCGTGCAGCTCCCCACCGTGCCGCCCGTCATCCGCCGGGTGTCGCTGGTGATGAAGGACCCCGATATCCTGCCCATCGCCAGCCGGTACTTCATCGAGTTCTTCCTCAAGCGGGCGGACACCCTGCCGTAGGCCGGTGGGAGATGCGGCTTGTGCCCGGCGGTATTCCGTGGTACAATAACGCACAGACCCCATGGCAGAAAGGAGCGGGTGACACTTGACCATCAACGAGTCGGTCGAGGACTATCTGGAGGCCATTCTGGTGCTGAAGGAGAAGAACGGCATGGTCCGGTCCATCGACGTGGTACACCACATGAACTACAGCAAGCCCAGCATCAGCCGGGCCATGAGCCGCCTGCGGGAAAACGGCTACATCACCATGGACCCGGAGGGCTGGCTGGGGCTGACCGACGCCGGGCGGGAGATCGCCGAGCGCATCTACGAGCGCCACCGCCTGCTCACCGAGTGGCTGACCGCTCTGGGCGTGGACCCCGAGGTGGCCCGGGAGGACGCCTGCCGCATGGAGCACGACATCAGCGCCGAGACCTTCGACTGCATCCGGGCCCATATTCTCCGGAACGGCCAGAAGCGGAACTGAAAAAAGGCCGGGCGGGAGAAAAAAGATTTGACAACCGAGGGCAGATGTGGTATCTTATCCATACCGGTTAGCAAAAGCTAACCAGAAAAAGGGCGGGCGCCTTTTTCTTTTGCATCAGAGTTAGCAGAAACTAACCAAGGGAGGGTGAGCATGGGATCTGCGCGCTTTGAGGAGACGGTGGTCTATCACTGCTCCCCGGCGCTGGTGGGACTGAAGTCCGCCTGCCTCATTTCTCTGGCGGCGGAGCAGTATCCGGGGCTGGCGTCCATGGTGGAGGGCTACCGCGCCGCTCTGGAGGGGCGGGGCATCCGGTTCGAGCTGCTGTGCCGCTGCGACCGCCGGTTCCTGCTGTTGGTCTACCGGCCCGCCCTGCTGGAGCGGCATCTGGCCCGGCCGGAGGTGGACCGCCTGCTGGTCCAGGCGGGCTACCCGGCGGAGGGGCCCCTGTCCGGGCGGCTGGCGTACCTGCGGCGGCGGCTGACGGCGGCGGGCGGCTTTCCCCATGAGATCGGCCTGTTTCTGGGCTACCCCGCCGAGGATGTGCGGGCGTTTCAGGCACGGGGCGGCGCGGGGTGCAAGCTGTGCGGGTACTGGAAGGTCTACCACGACGTGGAGGAGGCCCGGCGGCAGTTTCGGCGCTTCGACCGCTGCCGGGACAGTCTCCTGGCCCGGCTGAGAGCCGGCATGACGCTTTCACAACTGTTCGGCGTCTCCGGGACGCTGGCGGCGTGAGATCAGAGCAACCCTTACATTCTATCAACAGGAGGTTTCCATTATGAGTAAGCTGGCAGTGATTTATTGGACCGGAACGGGCAATACCGGCGCCATGGCCCAGGCCGTGGCGGACGGGGCCAAGGGCGCCGGGGCGGAGGCGGAGCTGCTGACCGTCTCTGAGATCAGCGCCGACGCGGCGGCGGCCTATGACAAGCTGGCCTTGGGCTGCCCCGCTATGGGGGCCGAGGTGCTGGAGGAGGGGGAGTTCGAGCCCTTCTTCACCGCTCTGGAGGGCAAGCTGTCCGGGAAGAAGGTGGCCCTGTTCGGCTCTTACGGCTGGGGCGACGGACAGTGGATGCGGGAGTGGCAGGAGCGGACCGAGAAGGCCGGCGCCGTCCTCTGCGGCGAGGGGCTGATTGTCAACGAGGCCCCCGACGAGGCGGGGCTGGAGTCCTGCCGGGCGCTGGGCGCACGCCTAGCCTCCGCCTGAGCGGGCCAGAGGCCGGGGAGGAAGGGGCACATGGGAATTTCGCAGGCCGCGATCCGCTATCTGCTGACCATCTATGAGCTCAGCGACGATGGCGCCGCGGTGCGCTCGGTGGACATTTCCCGCCGCCTGGAGGTGACGCCGGCCAGCGTGGTCCACATGCTGGGCGTGCTGTCCGCCGAGGGGCTGGCAGAGAAGCGATACTACGGCAAGGTCCGGCTGACGGAGCGGGGCATCCGGGAGGCCAACCGCCTCTATACCGCCTGCGCCCTGCTGAAGGCCTATTTTACCGAATACCTGGAGGTGGACAGCGAGACGGCCCGGGCCGACGCCGTCAACTGCCTGTGCTGCCTGTCGGAGCGCAGTCTGGCCCAAATCGAGGGGAAGGTCCTGGAGGAGCGGGGCTGCACCGCCTGAATACCCACAGCGAGCGCCCGCCGGAGCGTGACCGGCGGGCGCTCGTTCTATGCGCCTGGCGTTGGACGCATTTTGTTTATGAATTAAAAATTTGAAGAGCATATATGCGCGAAGTACACGAAAAGGTTTAGAAAACGGAAAAATCGTTTGCAAACGGTTGGAGAAAAGTGCTAAAATAGTGTCTACGGAAGAAACCGCCAAGCGGTTTATTCGTGCGGCCACTGCGTATTTCTGCTGAAGCGCCGTATTGTTCCAGCGGAAGGTGCAAGGTTTTCTGGCTCATTTGCCAAGAAACCTTGCACCGGAACAAAGCCAATGGGCCTTGAAAGCCTTGGGGTTCCAGACTTTTGGCTTTATTCAGTATGCATTACTTTGGTGGATGGCTTAAGCAATCCATTGGCTTTCATGCTCAGTTTCGGCAACGACCATGATTCCGTTCATGCCGTTTCTTTGCTCAGCCAGTTCAACATTGAGAGAAACAATATCCTTGGAGATAAGGCGTGCGGAGCAAAGGCGATCCGAGAGTTCCACGCCTACTACAGCAGAGCCGAAAATATAAATGCATTCAATTGAGACTTTCGACTTGCGAAGGTAGAAGAAGCTGTCTATAATAATAAAAAAAGGAGGAGGGCCGAATATGGGAGATAAAAGAGAGGAACTGCTGCGGCAGCTATGGACGGCCCAGGACGAAGCGTATGATCTGATGTGCGAGTATGATTCTCTGCCCCACCACTATGGAGAGAACATCCTCTATCAGGCGGAGGGGCATATCATCGACCTCATTGCCGCCTATCCCGGCATCACCATTACCGACCTGGGCAACATTTTGAAAAAGACCCCCAGCGCCTGTTCCCAGATCGTGCGCAAGCTGAAGGAGAAGGGCTGGGTGGAGCAGACCCGGAACCGGGACAACAATCGACAGTTCAACCTGAAGCTCACGGAGAGCGGGCAAAAGGTTTATGAGGACCACCTGGAGTTCAACCGCTACTGCCAGGCCGAGACCTTCGGGCTGCTTGCGGGATTTTCCAGCGAGGAGCTGGAGCATCACGTGATGGTCCAGCGGAAGATCAACGAGGCCTATCAGGGCGACGTGCGCCGCAGCCGGGAGCGGTTTTTAAAGTCGGAGGCCAGCCGGAACGAGTGATTCGATCAAAGGGAGCAGGGCCGGACAGCAGAAGCTGTCCGGCCCTGTTTTTCTGTAAATGGATGATGTGCAAATCCAACAAAAAGAAAAAACCTATTTTGTGCGATGCGCATGAATTGTAGAAAAAGCACAAAAAACTCCTTGACGTATCCCAATAAAGTGTTATGATGAATATACTTCATAATTAAGTATATTAAAGATTGAGGTGATTAATTGGACGATGGAAAGGCTAGCCTTTCCATCGTGTTCCGCATGCGGAACACGATACTCCTTCCAAACCGTCGGGAAGTAGAAGCGGGCCCGCTTTTATGAATAAGAGTAAAAATCGGGAAACCTTTGAGGAGGAAACAAAATGCAAGCTGAGAAAAAGAAACTAGGGCTGTTCAATATCTTCAGCCTGGGTGTGGGCGGCGCCATCGGATCGGGCATTTTCGTGATGATGGGCTTCGGCATCGCCTATACCGGCCGCTCCATCGTTTTGGCGGTCTCCGTGGGTTGTCTGTACATGCTGCTGGCTTACCTGTTTCACCCCATCATGAGCTCCATGTTCGTCCTCCCCGGCGGCGATTATGATATGAAGGCCATGCTGATGGGGCCCACCATGACGGGCTTTTCCGCTCTGGCCACCATTGTCAACGGCCTTGGAATGGCTTCCTACGGCCTGGCCTTTGCCAGTTATTTCGTCTCAGTCTTCACAGGCTTGGCGGAATATCAGCTTTGGATCGCGGCCCTGCTGATAGTTGTTTTCTTTGCCATATCCATTAAGGGCACTAAGGCAATGGCTACCATTACCACGATTATCACCGCCTCACTGCTGATTTCCATTGTCGTATTCTTGGCTGCGGGCCTTCCCCAAGTGCAGCCCGGGTATTTCTCTAACGCTGACGGCCAGTTTTTTTCCGGCGGCTTTGGCGGCCTGATCGGCGCCATCGCCATGATGTCCTTTGCCTGCCAGGGCACCACCATGGCCCCTGTCTCGGTCATGCCTGCCACCAAAAAGCCCCGCAAGACGATTCCCATCGGAATTCTGCTCATCTGCCTGACCGTCGCCGTGGTGTATGCGCTGATGTCCATTGTTGCCGCCGGCGTGCTCCCCGTGGAGCAGGTCGCGGGGGAAAACTTGTCCCTGGTGGCCCAGACCATCTTCAGCCCCACGATGTTTAACATCTTTATTCTGGGCGCCGCCTGCTGCGCCATCATGTCCTCCCTGGCCTCCGGCATGACCATGCTGCGCTACCCCCTGCTGGCCGTGGCCGAGGATGGCTGGCTGCCCAAAATCTTCGCGAAGACCACGAGTAGCGGCTACCCCTACATGATGATGGGCTTTTTCCTGGTGTTCTCTATTGTGCCGCTGTTCACCGGCCTGTCCGTGGACGCGCTGATCTCCCTGCTCATGATCATCTCCATGGTTATGAACGCCTATATGAATATCTCCATGATCAAGCTGGTCAAGCGGTATCCCGAGCAGTGGAAAAAGGCCACCCTGCATATGCCTACCCCCATCTTCAACTGCCTGTGCATCATCGGCACGGTGTGTGCGCTGGCTGTGTCCTACTACCTGTTTAAGGATCTGAGCGTGGGCTCCATGGTCTTCTGTGTGGTGCTGCTGGTGGTCATGATGGGCCTGGCGCAGTTGCGGCTCAGAACCGGCGCCGTGAAGAAGGAAGATCTGCTAGCCAAACGCGAGCGGATCGCAGCCGCCGCCCTGGCCGCCACCGCGGCCGAGGAGGCCGAGGAGTTGCGGGAGGCCAAGGCCGCCAAGGCTGTCTGAGTCTCTTCGTTTTCCCTCGGATAAGGGAAGTCGGTTCCTTTGGACCGGCTTCCCTTATCCGTGGAAATATAGTATAGTAAATAAAGGATGTAAAATCAGAAAGGACCGATTACAATTACAATTAAGTACGATTTCACCTCTATCATGGACCGCCATGGCAAGGACGCCATCGCCGTCGACGTGGTCCCCCAGCCGGATGCCGCGGGCAACTTCGTTATGAAGCCCTTGGCGGACGTACAGATCAAGGATGGCCTGGACACCATCCCTATGTGGGTGGCCGACATGAACTTCCCTACCTGCCCTACCATCCCCCAGGCCATCATCGAGCGGGCCCAGCATCCGGCCTTCGGCTACTTCCAGCCCACCGAGGAGTACTTCGACTCCATTATCCAGTGGCACGAGACCCGCAACGGGGTCACCGGCCTGAAGCGGGAGCACATCGGCTATGAAAACGGCGTCCTGGGCGGCGTGATCAGCGCCCTGAACGTGTTCTGCTCCAAGGGTGACAACGTGCTGCTGCACACCCCCACCTACATCGGCTTCACCAGTGCCCTCACCAACAACGGCTATAACATGGTCCTCTCTCCCCTGGTCAAGGATGCCGAGGGCGTCTGGCGCATGGACTTTGAGGATATGGAGAAGCGCATCGTGGAGAACAAGATCCACGCCACCGTCTTCTGTTCCCCCCACAACCCCTGTGGCCGCGTGTGGGAGAAGTGGGAAGTGGAGAAGGCCATGGAGCTGTTCAAGAAGCACGACGTGTTCGTGGTCTCCGACGAGATCTGGTCCGATATTATCCTCACCGGCCACAAGCACGTGCCCACCCAGTCCGTCAGCGAGGACGCCCGGATGCGCACCGCTGCCATCTACGCTCCCTCCAAGACCTTCAATCTGGCTGGCCTGGTTGGCTCCTACCATATCGTCTACAACCAGTGGATCCGGGAGCGGATGGACAAGGAGTCCTCTCTGCCCCACTACAACGACATGAACGTCTTGTCCCTCCACGCACTCATCGGGGCCTATAAGCCCGAGGGCTACGAGTGGTGCGACGAGCTGTGCGAGACCGTCACCGGCAACATCGACTACGCCTGTGACTACATCGCCAAGCACTTCGAGGGCGTGGAGGTCTCCAAGCCCCAGGGCACTTACATGCTGTTCCTGGACTGCTCCAAGTGGTGTGAGGTTCACGGCAAGACCATCGACGACGTGGAGAAGGCCGGCCTGGAGTGCGGCGTCATCTGGCAGGACGGCCGGATGTTCCACGGTCCCTGCCATATCCGTCTGAACCTGGCTCTGCCCCTCTCCCGTGTGAAGGAGGCCTTCGAACGACTGGACAAGTACGTCTTCAACGCCTAAGTTCCCAGCTTCAAACCGCCTGTCCCCAACAAGGCTCTTTCTTACCGGGGATTGGGCCTATCCGCCTGAATCACGAAAGGAGTTTTTGCCATGCCCAAGCTCACTGTGGGTACCCAGATGCCCGACTTCACCTTTGACACCCCCTTTGAAAGCGGCCGCACCCTGGCCGAGACCGCCGGGAAGACGGCAGAGAAGACCGCCCTGGTGTTCCTGCGCTACTATGGCTGCACCCTGTGCCAGTACGACATCCATCAGTTTACCGCCCAGTATGACAAAATCGCCGCCACCGGCGGGCAGATGCTGGTGGTGCTTCAGTCCGACCCCGCCAAGCTGGCAGGCCAGATGAAGCCCGGCGACCTGCCCTTCGACATCGTCTGCGACCCGGAGCAGAAGCTGTACAAGGAATTTGAGATCGCCCCCGCCGAGTCCAAGGCCAAGATGGCCGATCTGAAGACCATGGGAAAGATCGCCAAAGCCACCGCCGGCGGTTTCAAGCACGGCGATTACGAGGGGGACGAGCTCCAGCTCCCCGCTTGTTTCGTCATGGGGCCGGATCGGGTCCTGAGCTACGCCCACTACGGCGTCTCCGCCGGGGACGTGCCCACGCCGCAGGAACTGGTGGAATTGCTGAAATAAACTGGCGCGTTTGGAAAGGGCGGCCTTCGGGCCGCCCTTTTTCTGCGGTTTTATGCCCCAAATGCTCCTCCGTGTGAGGCAGTGCTCTTTGGCAACTACTGATTTTACATGGATGATTTTATTATGTACAAACAATATTTAATGTTTACTAACATGAGATAGGCGAGCAGGCGCAAAAGGGCGCGCTGAATCTTGCGGAGATTCAGCACCAGCACGGACATGGCAATCACATGGGCAGCGGTTTCCCGCAGCTTTGCGGTGACCAGCCCCAGGCCGCATTTGCGTTTCGCCAGGCTGAACCTGCGCTCCACTTCTACTCGTTCGCATTCGTCCCGGTAGTCCTGAGCCTTGTCTCTGGTCTCCCCCTTCTTGGGCTGTCCCAAAGCCGGGATATCCAGTTTTGCGCCAAACTCCGCTGGCCTGCCTGCCTTTCCCCGCACAATGGGACGGACAAAGGGCTGGCTCACACTGACGATTCGGTCAGCCGCACAGTGGGTGTGGTGATCATGAGGTTTTCACATAAGCTGTCGATTTTTGCCTCTAAAATAACATAATCTGTCGAGACAAGCAGCGGCATGAGTGAGCGTTTCAAGAAGCTCAAAAAGCAAACAGCTCCGGGCTTTTTGAAAAAGTTCTTAATTTTTTTGTCCTTCTCTTGGCATAATGGGATGAGCTGGACCGCATCGTGCTGGAAAACGCGGACCGGTGCTGCCGGCTGTGCCACAGTACCGGCCCCAACCTGATCCGGAATGGCGAGGATTGGTTCTGCTCCGCCTGCGCGGCCCGCATCAAGGCCCTTTGAGCCCTTCTTTTCGTTGACTTTCTCCGCCGCCGCGGTTAGACTGGAGGCAGGACCGGGACAAGGGGGGAGAGGCCATGCAGTTATCCCGGCTGTTCGAGCTGGTTTACCTACTGCTGGACCGCAAGGGCATGACGGCGGACGAGCTGGCCGAGCACTTCGAAGTCTCGCGCCGCACCATCTACCGGGACGTGGACACCCTGGCCCAGGCGGGTATCCCCATCTACGCCGAGCGGGGCAAGGGAGGCGGCATCCGGCTCACTGAGCGGTTCGTCCTCAACAAGTCGGTGCTCTCCGCCGAGGAGCGCCGCAGCCTTCTGGCCGCCCTGCGGGGCATGGAGGCCGTGGGGCCCGGCGGCGCGGGGCCGGTGCTGGACAAGCTCTCCGCCCTCTTCGGCGGGGAGGAGGAGGACTGGCTCCAGGTGGACTTCTCCGCCTGGAGCCCCGACAGCCCGCTGACCGACCGCTTCCGGCGGCTCAGGGAGGCCATTTTCCGCCGGGAGGTCCTCACCTTCCGCTACAGCGGCGCGGCGGGCGGCACCGAGGTCCGTAACGCGGAGCCCATGAAGCTGGTCTTTCGGGGCAATGACTGGTACTTGCTGGCCTGGTGCCGCCGGCGGGAGGATTTCCGCTATTTCAAGCTCACCCGCATGGACGGTGTGGAGGCCCCCGGGGAGCGGTTCCGGCGCCGGGCCCTGCCGCCCCCGGCCACAGAGGACCGGGCGGACGGCTACGGCGGCAGCGCCGTGGACCTGGAGGCCCGCATCGCTCCGACCATGGCCTTCCGGGTGCGGGACGAGTTTCCCCCGGAGCGGCGGGAGGAGTTGCCGGACGGCGGCTTCCGGGTGCGGCTGCGGCTGCCGGACAACGAGTGGATGTACGAATACCTGATGACCTACGGCGGGGCCCTACGGGTCCTGTCTCCGGAGCGGGTCCGGCAGGAGCTGGCCCGCCGGCACCGGGCGGCCTGGGAAACCAACAAGGAGGAAGATGGATGATGGAACTCAAACCAATTGCCAGCTTTCAGGTGGACCACACCAAGCTCACCGAGGGGATGTATATCTCCCGGGTGGACGGGGACGTGGTGACCTATGATATCCGCATGGTGCGGCCCAACTGCGGGACCTATCTGGGCTATGGCGCGATCCACAGCTTTGAACACCTGTTCGCCACCTATGTGCGCAGCGGCCCCCTGTCCGGGCAGGTCATCTACGCCGGCCCCATGGGCTGCCGGACCGGATTCTACTTTCTGGTGCGGGACATGGCTCCAGAGACGGCCATCCGCCTGGTGCGGGAGACCATGGCCTTTATCGCGGACTACCAGGGCCCCATCCCCGGGGCCACCGAGGCGGAGTGCGGCAACTACCGGGAGCAGGACCTGGAGGGAGCCCGGGCCGCCGCCCGGAAGATGCTCCCCATCCTGAAGGACTGGACGGTGGAAAAGCTGGCCTATTAAAAGAAATATGACATACAGATGTCCACTGCCGTCCTGTAAACTGTCCATCAAAGAGGAGGGACTTAAAATGGAGACCTGGAGTCAATTGGACCCGTCGGCCGCGCCCGACCTAGAGACCTGTGAGGCCTATGTGGATAATCCCTTTTGGGGAGAGCTGCGGACCTATCTGGAGCGCGCCTATGATACCGCACCTGTATGGGAGTACAGCCGGTGTGTGCCCACGGGATGGAATATAAAATACCGCAAGGGCGGGCGGGGTTTGTGTACCCTGTATCCCATGCAGGGGTATTTTACTGCCCTGGTGGTGATCGGACGGCGGGAGCGGCCTGGGGCGGACCTGCTGCTGCCCATGCTGAGCGAGGGCACCCGGCGGCTTTGGCAGGACACCAGGGAGGGAATGGGCCAAAAGTGGCTGATGATCGACGTGGCAGACCGGGAGAGTCTGGAGGATGTAAAGCGCCTGATCGCCCTCCGGCGGGCCCCGGTGAGATATTGGAACAAAATATGACATACAGGTGTCCACTTTTGCCCTGTAAGATGGTGTCATCAACCACAGGAGGGACAGACGGTATGGATATGAGCTATCAGATCGTGGAGCTGGAGGAAAAGACGGTGGTGGGCCTAACCGCCCGGATGCGCAACGACGACCCGGAGTGCGGCGCGGCCATCGGGGCGCTGTGGCGGCGGCTGTTTGAGGAGGGCATTTTCTTTGCAGTCCCGCACCCCGCCGACGACCACTCCATCGGGCTCTACGACGCCTACGAGACCGATATGACCGGCCCCTACGACGTGACCATCGGACGGGCGGTGACCGACGCAGCGGAACGCCCGGCGGGCACGGCGGTCAAGACCATCCCCGCAGGACGGTACGCTGAGTTTGTGGTCCGGGGGGACGTCCAGAGGGCCGTGGGGGAGTTCTGGACGGAGGTCTGGAAGCTGCCGCTGGACCGGGCCTACACGGCGGATTTTGAGGAGTATTGGCCGGAGGCGGAGGGCGAGGAGCAGGAGATCCACGTCTTTCTGGCACTGAAGCAGGAGGGGGAACATGGCGGACAAGCGGGATTATAAAAAGGAGTACCGGGATCTCTACCAGCCGGGAAAGCGGCCGAGCTTGGTGGACGTGCCGCCCATCCCCATGTTTCTGGTGGATGGGGCGGGGGACCCCAGCGGGGCGGCGTACCAGGCGGCTATGAGCGCCCTCTATACCGTCACCTTCACACTGAAAATGAGCAGGCTGGGCCCCTGGCAGCCGGAGGGATATTTCGACTACGTGCTGCCCCCGCTGGAGGGCTTTTGGTGGACGGAGGAGGGGGGGCACGATCTCCTCTCCGTGCCCAGATCCACCTGGCGGTGGACCTCGGCCCTGCGGGCCCCGGAATACGCCACGCCCCAGGTGCTTCGCTGGGCGCTGGAGGAGTGCGCACGGAAAAAGCCCGGTGTGGACCTGTCCGGAGTACGGCTGGAGACGGTGACGGAGGGGCTGTGCGTCCAGTGCCTGCACGTGGGGCCCTATGACGCAGAGACCGCCGCCATGGAGCGGATGATGGCCTTTGCCGGGGAGCAGGGCCTGCGGCCCTCGGACGACCCGGCCCGCAGGCACCACGAGATCTATCTGGGGGACCCCAGAAGGGTCCCGCCGGAGAAGTGGCGGACCATACTGCGCCTGCCGGTAGAGAGGGGGTAACGCCATGCTAGAGCTGCCGGAGGCCCTGGTCCTTGCGGGGCAGATCAACGAAAGGGCCCGGGGCAGGCGGGTGGTCCGGGCGGAGGCGGGCGGCACACCCCACCGCTTCGCCTTCTTCCAGGGGGAGCCGGCCTGGTATCCCCGGCTTCTGGAGGGCCGCAGGCTGGAGGAGGCCCAGGCCTATGGCGGGCGGGTGGAGCTGAGGCTGGAGGACAGCCGCCTGGACCTCAGCGACGGGGTGAACCTGCGATGGCTGGCGCCGGGGGCCAGGCGCCCGGACCGGCGCCAGCTCCTGCTGGAGCTGGACGACGGCGCCGCCCTGGTGGCCAGCGTCCAGATGTATGGGGCCCTGCTGGCCTTCCCGGCAGGGGCCATCGACGATAACTTCTATTACCGGGTGGCTCGGGAGAAGCCCTCTCCGTTGTCGGGGGACTTTGACGAGAGCTACTTTGGCGGGCTGTGGGCACAGGCCAGGCCCGGTCTGTCCGCCAAGGCGTTTTTGGCCGCCGAGCAGCGTATCCCCGGCCTGGGGAACGGCTGCCTCCAGGATGTTTTGTTCCGGGCGGGTGTCCACCCCAAGCGCAGACTGGAGACCCTGAGGGAGACCGAGCGGACCAGGCTGTTCCACTCAGTGAAGAACACCCTCCGGGAGATGGCGGACCAGGGGGGAAGGGACACCGAAAAGGACCTGATGGGCCAGAGCGGTGGCTATCAGACCTACCTGTCCGCCAAGACCTTGAGGGGGGCTTGCCCCTTCTGTGGAGGAGCGATTATCCGCCAGGCCTATCTGGGGGGCAACGTCTACTTCTGTATCCGCTGCCAGCCGCTCGAGGGGTAAGGATGGTCAAAGAGGCCCACCGCAATGCGGCGGGCCTCAGCGTGTCGAAAAAGCCTCGGCTAAAAGCAAAGACAGCTTTTGCAGCACGTTCATCACATCCTTTCCAGGTCATAATGTCATTATACCGCCCGTTCCTGAAACCAGTCTGAAAGACTGAGCGGGCAAATCGGAATAGTCTGTGCTTCTGTGGCCAGACGAATCCTATCTCCCGGCAAATAATCCAAAAGGAAACGGAAGGTGTTCCGCTTCAGACGGTTTCCGCTACATGATAGAAGACGAAAGGAGAATGACAGATGCTGTTGGTATGGTATCCCAAATGCTCCACCTGCCAGAAGGCGAAGGCCTGGCTGGACGGGCGGGGCGTCGGCTGTGGCACCCGTGACATCAAGCTGGAGCATCCCGGCGAGGACGAGCTGCGGAAGTGGCACGCGAAAAGCGGCCTGCCCCTCAAGCGGTTTTTCAACACCAGCGGACTGAAATACAACTGTCTCTTATACACATCTGACGCTGCCGACGATCTACTCTGTG
>OJRD01000815.1_pt1 | contig 15255 bp, 9 predicted proteins | sample 1599051 | NCBI WGS metagenome assembly OJRD01 (sample SAMN03922523, study PRJEB24848) | human gut metagenome | isolation source: stool sample | host: Homo sapiens | place: Germany | collected 2010-02 | reverse complement strand
GTTTATTAACGATTTAAATGATTGAATTGCCGCTAATGAGTTTTTTCCTTCTGAATTTGAAACGAACAAACAAACAGATTCACAAATTCGTTATATAGAAAAGAGGAACTTAAAACGAAAACGATTTAGAACGCAAATTTATGGATTGGAAAAATCACCTGATAAAACACCTGCAATGGTCGGACTCCATCATCAACCGGGAGGCAAAAGAACACGTAGCCCGTGAAATTGCCGCCACGGCAAAAGACGGAGATGTGATAGGAGCCGGCTCCGGCTCTACAGTCTACCTGACTCTGTTCGAACTCTCACGACGAATTCGTGAAGAGTACTTGCATATCGAAGTGATTCCCGCCTCACAAGAAATCTCGATGACCTGCATACAGCTAGGCATCCCCCAAACTACCCTCTGGAACAAACGCCCCAACTGGACATTCGACGGAGCGGACGAAGTAGATCCGCAACAGAACTTGATTAAGGGACGTGGCGGAGCGATGTTCAAAGAGAAACTACTGATTAGAAGCAGCCGCAAAACGTTCATCATCATCGACCCCAGCAAGCGTGTGAATCAGCTGGGAAGCAAATTTCCCATCCCTGTAGAGGTCTTTCCGGACTCACTGACTTATGTAGAGCATGAGTTGCAGCGACTGGGTGCCTCGGAGATTGTTCTTCGTCCCGCTCGTGGCAAAGACGGACCTATCTTTACAGAAAACGGCAACTTTATCCTCGACACCCGTTTCAACTACATCGACTCTTCGCTCGAAGAACAACTGAAGGCAATCACCGGTGTTATAGAGAGCGGACTTTTCATAGGTTATGACATCAAAGTGATCGTGGCGGAATAAAATAACACAAGCTGAAAATCCCATTTTGCAAAGACGTAAATTTGATTTGTTCTAATGCAAATTAAATAGTATAGCTTTACCTTTATTTTAGTTAGTAGAACTAGGTTATCTGACACCCGGGTCTCAGACATACCGACACCCGGGTGTTGGGTATGCTGACACCCGGGTGTCAGGCATCATGAGACCCGGGTGTCAGACAACTTATACTTGCAGTCTTTTGCATTCTTCTTTACTATCACTCATAATTTCAATCACTATTAGATTGTAACATTTAACTCATACCTCCAAAACACGAATATTAAAAACGCCTAGATAAAGAAAAACACCGGGAAATTTATTAAAAATTTGGGTAGAATATTAATCCCTTCTCAAAAATCAATGAGAAGCAAAGACTACTAAATTGATAAGAATTGATAAAGGAAGTTTCAATAAAAGAAACCGGAAGAATAGGTTAATTTTTAAAATCCGAAACAAAAACATTGAAAAACAACAAGATAGGAGAAAAAAAGCAGAAGGAAAGGAGAAAAGAAAAATCAATAAGTCTTAGCAGAACTTGGTACATTCGTGATTGTAAACTTACCGTCAATATCAGTGATAGTACCAAGGGTAGTGCCATTCACCAATATTGAAGCACCTACGACAGGTTGCCCATCTTCTTCAGAGGTAACCAAACCGGTAACTCTGGATGTTTGCGCTGTCACCAGACCTATACCTATAAAAAGGAAGGTCATTAAGAACATCAATTTTCTTTTCATAAATTCTCTCTTAAATTTAACCTATAAACAGATTTTTTGTCTCTAACAGGTTGCAAAGATAACACGAATTATGACAAATCGAAAAAAGTGTTACGTATTTAACTAAAAAGTATCGTTTTGAAAGCAATAAGTTTCTAAAAACTGATAGGTTAAAACAACTTCTTTTAAATTTAGCATCTTTTAAAAGATAGTTTCTGTCATAAAGATAGCACCAAAATCAGGCTTTTCAAGAAAAAGAGAACATTATTACCTCCAAAACGGTATCTTTTTATCATTTTGCACCTTCAAAAGGGTTAAAGAACTATTAACAATGATAAAGGCAGAAACTTCTACATACCAAGTTCTGCTAAAACTTTGCGCGTTTCTTATGTAGGAATGATTTCGCAGGACGTTTCCATCAAACCGGGAGTGATAAAAGTTGTTTTGAAAAGCGACGCGAAGGCACTGGATGAGGTTGTGGTGACAGCCATGGGTATCTCACGCGAGAAAAAAGCACTGGGCTACGCCGTTCAGGACGTAAAATCAGATCAACTGACGCAAGCTGCCAACTCTAATCTGGCGGGAGCGTTGCAAGGTAAGGTGTCCGGTTTGGACGTGAAGCCTTCAAGTGGTATGCCGGGAGCTTCTTCACAGATCACCATCCGTGGTGCACGTTCTTTCTCGGGTGACAACACTCCGCTTTACGTTATCGACGGAATGCCGGTGACCAGTACTCCTGACGTTAGCACAGATATCCAGAACAATGGTAGTGTGAGCGGAGCGGACTTCGCCAACCGTGCAGTGGATATCGACCCTAATGATATTGAAAGTATCAACATTTTGAAAGGTCAGGCTGCTTCTGCGCTTTATGGTATCCGTGCTTCCAATGGTGTGATTATCATCACGACCAAAAGTGGTAAAGGATTGGAAAAAGGCAAACCGCAGGTTAGCTTCTCTTCTAATGTCAGCTTCGATGTAGTCGGCCGTCTGCCGGAGTTCCAGAAAACATACGCACAAGGTTCGGGTGGAAAATTCAGTCCCACTTCGGGAACCTCTTGGGGACCTAAAATTTCCGAACTTCCCAACGATGCAACGTATGGTGGTAACACGGACAACAAATACACTCAACAGTACGGTAAGCAACAGGGAAAATATTATGTACCCCAACGTGCGTCAGCCGGTCTTGACCCATGGGCCACTCCACAGGCATACGACAATGCCAAAGATTTCTTCGATACAGGAATTACCTGGAGCAACTCACTGAATGTCGCGCAGATGCTCGAAAAAAGTTCCTACTCTATCTCATTGGGAAATACGCACCAGGACGGTATTATCTCAAGCACCGGTATGGATAGATATAATGTAAAGGTTAGTGCCGACACCAAACTGACTAGTAACTGGAGTTCCGGATTTACAGCCAACTACATCACTACTTCCATCGACAAGGCAGTGACTTCCGGTAACGGTCTGTTGAGAACGGTTTACGCAGCTCCTCCCAGTTATGATCTGGCCGGAATTCCAAGCCATGTAGACGGCAACCCGTACACACAAAATTCTTTCCGTGGTAGCTTTGACAACGCTTATTGGGCGATGGAAAATAATAAATTCACAGAAGATACCAACCGTTTCTTCGGAAACGTATATACAAGCTATCAGACTGATTTCGGCACAACTAACCACAAGTTGAACGCAAAATACATGGTCGGTGTGGATGCTTACACTACTCACTACGTAGACAGCTACGGATATGGTAGTAACACTGGTGGCGGTCGCGGACAGATCGAGAACTACGGCTGGACAAACGCTACATATAACTCATTGCTGACCATCAACTACGACTGGCACATTAATGAGGACTGGGGACTGAATGCGGTAGTGGGTAACGAAATTATCCAAAGCAACAGAAAGAAGTATTATGAATATGGTACGAACTACAACTTCCCGGGATGGAACCACATCAACAACGCCACTACTCAACAGACAGAAGAAGAGACATGGAAAAACCGCACGGTGGGATTCTTCGGTAACGTATCAGCTTCTTACAGAAATATGCTTTATCTGACCCTCACCGGACGTCAGGACTACGTATCTAATATGCCACGTAAGAACCGCTCATTCTTCTATCCTTCTATTTCGGCTGGTTTTATCCTGACGGAATTGGATGCATTGAAAAACAATGTCGTTAATCACGCTAAATTGAGAGTATCTTATGCGGAAGTAGGACAGGCAGGAGATTTCCTCGAAAACTACTACTCGACTCCGACATACGGAGGTGGTTTCTATATGCTGACTCCAATCATGTACCCGATGAAAGGCACTACCGCCTATACTCCGTACTACACGATTTTCGACCCGAAACTGAAACCGCAGAACACACGTTCGTATGAAGTGGGTGCTGACGTGAACTTCCTCGATAACTTAATCACATTCAGTTATACGTACTCACGCCAGAATGTAAAAGACCAGATTTTCGAAGTGCCTTTGGCTTCTTCTACCGGTGCTAGCAAACTACTCACCAACGGTGGAAAGATTCATACCAACACGCATGAATTCACTCTCGGCTTCAACCCCATCCGAACGAAGAATATCAATTGGGATTTTGCATTCAACTGGACAAAGATCGACAACTACGTAGATGAACTGGCACCGGGTGTAGAAAATATCTCCCTGGGTGGTTACGTTACTCCACAGGTACGCGCTTCAGCAGGTGAAAAATTCCCTGTAATCTATGGTGTAGGTTTCAAGAGAGATGAAAACGGCAATCGTCTGGTAGACGAAAACGGTCTTCCTATTGCTGGTGAAGCACAGGTAATCGGCAAGGTTTCTCCGGACTTCCTGATGGGCTTCAACACCACATTACGCTTATGGAAGTGTACTATCAGCGCAGTACTCGACTGGAAACAGGGTGGGCAGATGTACAGTAGAACAACCGGACTGGCAGACTACTATGGTGTCAGCAAGAGAACGGAAAATCGTGAAGGTACTATCATCTTCGACGGATATAAAACTGATGGAACTAAAAATGATATCGCCATCACTGGTGCAAACGCACAACAGGTATATTACAGCCGTCTGAACGATATCGACGAATCTTCAGTGTATGACAACTCTTTCATCAAACTGCGTGAAGTAGCTGTCAACTACAAAATTCTTCAAAAGCGTTCAATTGAACTTTCTGTGAATGCATTTGCCAGAAACATCTTGATCTGGGCACAATTGCCCGACCTCGATCCGGAAGCCAGTCAGGGTAACAACAACATGGCAGGAGCATTTGAAGATTATTCAATGCCGCAAACAGCTAGTTTCGGCCTTGGTTTCAACATTAAATTTTAATCTGCAAGACAATGAAAAAATATAAATCAATAGGAAAATTGCTAGCAGTTTCTTTCTTGACTGCTGCCATTGCTTCTGCTTGTACAGAAGATGCAATGGATAAAATCAATGAAAACCCTAACAATCCGCTGGATGCGCCCGCTAAGTTTTTGATTACGGACTTAGGCGTAAACACTGGATTCAGTACTGTCGGAGGGGATTTCTCACTCTACTCTTCTGTTTACATAGAACATGAAACGGGTATATCCAATCAGCTTTACCGCGCGGAAGTACGCAGCGGAGAGCCTACAACGGCTACTACTTATAATAACGCATGGATTAACGTGTATGCAAATATAAAGAACGCTAAAATCGTTATCAAGAAGTGCGAAGAAGATCCCTCGGAAAAAGGAAACGTAGTGACGGAAGCGATTGCTAAAATCCTGCTCGCCTACAATGGAGCGGTGGCAGCTGATGTGTTCGGAAACACACCGTACAGCCAGACTGGTATCCTCAATCCGGACGGTACACCGATGTATATGCAACCTAAAATAGATACACAGGAAAGTATCTATCAGGAAGTGATGCAGAACTTGGATGATGCTATCACTCTACTGAATAACGGTACTGCCAAAGATACAGGGTTATCCGGTGCAGTCGGTTCTAAAGACTTGATCTATGGTTCAAACACCAGTACACAGGCAAGTATGTGGCTTAAAACGGCCTATGCGTTAAAAGCACGCTATACAATGCGTCTGCTCAATAAAAGTGCCAATAAGACGACAGATCTTCAGAATATTCTTACTTATGTAAGCAAATCATTCGCCAATGCAAGCGAAGAATGTAAGCTGGCTATTTATGATGCTGATGCACAACTAAATCCACTTTGGGCATTCAGCTACAGCCGTAACAGTCTGGCAGCCAGTGCAAGCCTGATTGAAAAATTTGTTGAACGCAATGACCCCAGAGCACCGCAAGCGTTTCTGGAACCAGACCCTAGCGGAAACTTCCCTGCCGGTTACGCAAGTGGCACGCAAGCTACGGACATCGCAGGCATCAAAGCGGCTCCTAACGGAACTCCGCAAGAGTTACAGAACAATTATGGTATGTCGATGATATCATGGGCTATGTCGGCTCCTACTCTTTTAATCAGCTATCACGAAGTGAAATTCCTTGAGGCAGAAGCATTATGCCGCTTGGGAGGCAGACTGGACGAAGCTAAGAGTGCATTGAAAGCTGCAATTACCGCCGGATTCGAAAATCTGGAAAACTCAATTATAGATGCCGCTGATACTTGGGTAGCTGATGGCGACAGCGATTTGGGTGCAGATGTGGCAGAAGCATATTTCACGGATGAAGTGGAACCGTTATTCGATGCTAATCCTCTGCAAGAGACAATGATACAGAAGTATCTTGCTTTCTTCGGCGCATCCGGCGAATCACTGGAAGCCTATAATGACTACCGCCGTCTGAAAGGTGCAGGAGAAAACTTCATTGTACTGAAAAACCCGCAGAACAGCAGTAAATTCCCATTGCGCTTCGGTTATGGAGCAGACGATGTATTGGCAAATCCTGAAGTGAAAGCTGCTTTCGGTGATGGACAGTACGTATATAGCGAGGCCGTATGGTGGGCTGGCGGAAACAAATAATGAACTTAAAATCTCTCAAAGGAGAGACTTTACATAGAGTCGTTTCTGTACTCTAACAAATTAACAGAGACGAACAAAAATAGGCCAACCGTGAGGTTCGCCTATTTTATTTTATCCAAATGCATTAGATGAAGTTAGGTCAATACCATTTTTCTACCCAACCATACTTTTTTTCCATGCTTTTACGTTTTTAACGCTTAAGCATTTTTTGATAAATTAAAAAAAATCTCGTAAGAATCAATCTTACCACTGCAAGTCTGGTAAATATTTACTCAACGTAGTGCGGAGAATACCCAAGGTGATAGGTTTCACTAATACTTCAGTTGCTCCTGCATTCATTGCATTTTCCTTATCCGAGCTAAAAGCATAAGCCGTCTGCATGATAATAGGAATTTCTGTGTTAGATTCACGGATTATCTTCGTTGCTTCCAATCCGTTCATCACCGGCATCTTAATATCCATTAGCATTGCTTTGGCTCTTTGCTGGTGTTGCTGAAACAACTCCACCATTTCCTGGCCATTTTTAGCCCACTCGATATCACACTTTTTGCCTATGATAGCCTTGATTAATTTAAAGTTGCTGTCATCGTCTTCAGCTACCAAAATTAAAGGTCTGAATTCATTCATTTGTTCGCTTTCCATATCGCTTATATATTGTTTTTTTTATCTGTTTTTTTAGAGCTATCTTCCTTTTCAGCCCGCAAGGTATAAAAAATATTCATATATTTCGCTATCTTTGCGCCTCAATTTAAAAGAATAGTATGATTTCTGTTGACGGACTAGCCGTAGAGTTTGGCGGCACTGCTTTATTTAGTGATATTTCTTTCGTAATTAATGAAAAAGACCGCATCGCTCTGATGGGCAAAAACGGGGCTGGAAAAAGTACGCTGCTGAAGATTTTGGCAGGCGCACGGCAACCGACACGTGGAAAAGTTTCCGCACCCAAAGATTGCGTAGTAGCATACCTGCCTCAACATCTGATGACGGAAGACGGAAGAACAGTGTTTGACGAAACGGCACAGGCTTTTTCACATCTTCATGAGATGGAAGCGCAGATCGAAAAGTTGAACAAGGAGCTTGAAACACGGACGGACTACGAGAGCGACAGTTACATGGCGCTGATCGAGGAAGTGTCCAGCTTGAGCGAGAAGTTTTATTCAATCGATGCTACTAATTATGAAGAGGATGTGGAAAAGGCATTGCTTGGATTAGGATTCACCCGAGGAGATTTCCAACGCCAGACGAGTGATTTCAGCGGTGGATGGCGAATGCGTATCGAACTCGCCAAATTGCTGTTGCAGAAACCGGATGTGCTCTTGCTCGATGAGCCGACGAATCATCTGGATATCGAATCTATTCAATGGCTGGAGGATTTTCTTATTAATAATGGAAAAGCGGTCATTGTAATTAGTCACGACCGTAAATTCGTGGATAATATTACAACACGCACCATCGAAGTAACGATGGGACGTATCTATGATTACAAGGTAAATTACTCGCAATATTTGCAGCTGCGCAAGGACCGCCGCGAACAGCAACAGAAGGCTTATGACGAGCAGCAGAAGTTTATTGCTGAAACGAAGGAGTTTATCGAACGGTTCAAGGGGACTTATTCAAAGACGTTGCAGGTGCAGAGCCGTGTCAAAATGCTGGAGAAGCTGGAATTACTCGAAGTGGACGAGGAGGATACTTCTGCATTGCGACTGAAATTCCCGCCTTCACCCCGTTCGGGCAGTTACCCGGTCATCATGGAGGGTGTTGGAAAGACATACGGAGACAAAGTGGTATTCCGCAATGCTAATCTGACGATTGAGCGTGGTGATAAGGTAGCTTTCGTTGGTAAGAACGGTGAGGGTAAGTCTACGCTCGTGAAGTGTATCATGAAGGAGATTGAGCATGACGGTACATTGACTCTCGGACATAATGTGCAAATTGGATATTTCGCTCAAAATCAGGCTTCGTTGATGGATGAAAACCTGACGGTTTTCCAAACGATTGACGATGTAGCCAAGGGGGATATCCGGAACAAGATTCGTGATTTGCTGGGAGCGTTTATGTTTGGCGGTCCCGAGGAATCGATGAAAAAGGTCAAAGTGCTTTCGGGTGGAGAGCGTACCCGTCTGGCTATGATTAAATTATTGCTGGAACCTGTCAACCTCCTGATTTTAGATGAGCCGACGAATCATCTGGACATGAAAACGAAAGATATTCTGAAACAGGCATTGCTGGATTTTGATGGTACGCTGATCGTCGTTTCACACGACCGTGACTTCCTTGACGGGCTGGTTACCAAGGTGTATGAGTTCGGTAATCAAAAGGTGACGGAACATCTTTGCGGTATCTATGAGTTCCTCGAAAAGAAGAAAATGGATTCGTTGCAAGAACTGGAAAAGAAATAATAAATAATAAAAAGAGGGTATCGGCTACAGGCGAAATAAAAGTATTTGTATATTTGCACTTTGAAGCTCTGAAAAGCGGATAACCTCTAAAAGAAAGGATGAAAGGGAAGAAACGAATTATAGTAACTCTGCTGTTTTTTATCAACATTATTATGTTGGTGGCAGCGGTTATTCCCCATCATCATCACCCCAACGGAATGATTTGCATGAAGCAGGACTTGCCTGTAGAACAGCAATGTCCCACGCATCATCATCACCCGGGAAACGACTCATGTTGCAGCAGTGAATGTATGACTCGTTTCTACTCTCCCACTCCATCCGTACATACGGATAGCGGACCGGATTACGTATTCATCGCTACCTTATTCACGGATGTAATCATCGAGCATTTATTACGACCGCAAGAGAAACGGATTAAAAACTATTACGTTTACCGAGACTCTCTGCATGGTACGGATACTCATCGTACCACTTCTCTTCGTGCCCCTCCCTACTCTGTTTTTGCGTAAAAGCGTAAATGCAAATTAGTTGCATCTGCGCTACCTTATCTTTGTAGCGTAAAAAGAAAACAGTAAAATTTAGTAGGAAAATATCATTATGAAAAAACTTATTTTCGTGGGAATCCTGGGCTTATTCGTGCTGGGATCCTGTAATAATAGTACCGTCACACACACACACGATGAACACAATCATGCCGCGGAAGGACATAATCACGAGGCAGAAGGACCCGATCATTCCCATGAAGGCGAATGTAGCGGAGAACACAATCATGAAGCAGCCGATGAATACAACGAAGCTGCCGAAGCCCACAGTGATGAAATCATTCTTCCGAAAGCGAAAGCTGAAGCAGCCGGTGTAAAGGTGAGCGTTATTGAACCTGCACCTTTCCAGCAAGTAATTAAAACCAGCGGACAGGTGCTGGCTGCTCAAGGGGATGAATCGGTTGCCGTAGCTACAGTAGCCGGCGTGGTATCTTTCCGTGGAAAAGTAACGGAAGGAATGAGCGTCGGCAGCGGCACTCCGCTAGTCACTATTTCTTCAAAGAATATCGCCGATGGTGATCCGGTGCAACGAGCCCGCATTGCCTACGAGGTATCTAAGAAGGAGTACGAACGTATGAAAGATCTTGTTAAAAACAAGATTGTATCTGACAAGGATTTTGCACAGGCAGAGCAAAGTTATGAAAATGCCCGCCTTAGTTACAAAGCCCTTTCCAAGAATCATTCGGCTATCGGACAAAACATTACGGCTCCTATTGCCGGATATGTGAAAAGTATTCTCGTGAAAGAAGGTGACTATGTGACAATCGGACAACCGCTGGTAAGCGTGACGCAGAACCGTCGTCTTTTCCTCCGTGCCGAAGTGTCGGAAAAGTATTACCCGTATCTCCGCACCATCAGTTCCGCCAATTTCCAGACTCCTTATAATAATCAGGTGTACGAGTTGAAAGCATTGAACGGTAAACTTCTCTCTTTCGGAAAAGCTGCCGGAGACAATTCTTTTTATGTGCCTGTCACTTTTGAGTTCGACAACAAAGGGGAAGTGATTCCCGGCTCATTTGTGGAGGTATTCCTGCTTTCTTCAGTAATGGAAAACGTGATTTCTCTTCCGCGCACCGCGCTGACAGAGGAACAAGGCATATTCTTCATATATCTGCAACTGGACGAAGAGGGTTATAAAAAACAGGAAGTAACGATAGGAGCCGACAACGGCAAAAGCGTTCAAATCCTAACTGGTGTAAAGGCTGGCGACCGTGTAGTGACCGAGGGTGCTTATCAGGTTCGACTGGCAAGCGCAAGCAATGCAATCCCGGCACACAGCCACGAACACTAAAGAGACTAGGCGTCGCAACCGTTTTTTTTGTGCGGCGCATCTATCAAGTTATTTATAACTCTCAATTAATGAAATATCATGCTTAATAAAATTATACATTACTCCCTACACAACCGGTTGGTTGTAGTTTGTGCGGCCATCCTCCTGCTTATTGCGGGAACGTACACCGCCATGCATACGGAAGTAGACGTATTCCCCGACCTAAATGCACCTACGGTAGTAATCATGACCGAGGCGAACGGTATGGCTGCGGAAGAAGTTGAACAGCTCGTTACTTTTCCTGTTGAAACTGCCGTAAACGGAGCTACGGGTGTGCGCCGTGTCCGCTCTTCCTCTACTAACGGATTTTCCGTTGTTTGGGTAGAATTTGATTGGGGAACGGATATTTATCTCGCTCGTCAGATTGTTAGTGAGAAATTAGCGGTGGTCAGCGAATCGCTGCCGGTCAATGTCGGCAAACCGACTCTTGGACCACAGTCTTCTATCTTAGGCGAAATGCTCATCATCGGTCTGACTGCCGACTCCACTTCCATGCTCGATCTTCGCACGATTGCGGACTGGACCATCCGTCCACGCCTGCTGTCTACCGGAGGAGTGGCACAAGTGGCTGTGCTCGGAGGAGATATCAAAGAATATCAGATTCAGCTAGATCCCGAACGGATGCGTCATTACGGCATCTCGATGGGAGAAGTGATGGCTGTAACACAGGATATGAACCTAAATGCCAATGGAGGTGTGCTCTATGAATTCGGAAATGAATATATTGTACGTGGTGTACTCTCCACTTCGAAAACAGAGCAACTTGGCAAAGCGGTAGTAAAGACAGTGAATAACTTCCCTGTCACGCTGGAAGATATTGCAAACGTAACCATCGGCCCGAAGGCTCCGAAACTGGGTACTGCTTCAGAACGCGGCAAATCTGCCGTCCTGATGACTGTTACCAAGCAACCGGCTACCAGCACACTGGAACTGACGGACAAACTGGAAGCATCTCTGAAAGACCTCCAGAAAAATCTGCCGCCGGACGTAAAAGTTTCAACGGACATATTCCGTCAAAGCCGCTTTATCGAAAGCTCCATCGGCAATGTGAAGAAATCACTCTTTGAAGGAGGTATTTTCGTTGTCATCGTGCTTTTCCTGTTCCTGGCAAATGTACGTACTACGCTGATCTCATTGGTGACACTGCCTCTTTCCCTGCTCGTTTCGATCCTGACTTTACACTACATGGGGCTGACAATCAACACCATGAGTCTTGGAGGTATGGCGATAGCTATCGGCTCATTGGTAGACGACGCCATTGTCGATGTGGAAAACGTATATAAACGACTGCGGGAGAACCGCCTGAAAGTGGAAGCAGAAAGACTAAGTACGCTCGAAGTGGTATTCAATGCGTCGAAAGAGGTGCGCATGCCTATCCTTAATTCAACGTTGATTATCGTAGTCAGCTTTGTTCCGTTATTTTTCTTGAGCGGCATGGAAGGCAGAATGTTGGTTCCACTAGGTGTTGCTTTTATCGTGGCCCTGTTTGCGTCTACGATAGTTGCCCTGACACTAACTCCGGTACTCTGCTCTTATCTATTAGGAAGCAATAAGACGAACAAGGAACTGAAAGAAGCTCCTGTTGCCCGCTGGATGAAAGGGATTTATGAAAAAGCACTGACTTGGGTACTGGCACATAAACGTGTGACTCTCGGAAGTACAATCGGACTTTTTGTAGTTGCCCTCGGAGTGTTTTTCACACTTGGACGCAGCTTCCTTCCTTCGTTCAATGAAGGATCGTTTACTATCAATATCAGTTCTCTGCCAGGTATTTCGCTGGAAGAAAGCAACAAAATGGGACATCGTGCCGAAGAGTTATTGATGACAATTCCCGAAATACAAACGGTAGCCCGGAAAACGGGACGTGCCGAATTGGATGAACATGCGTTAGGAGTCAATGTTTCTGAAATAGAAGCTCCGTTCGAATTGAAAGACCGCTCGCGCAGTGAACTGGTAGCTGATGTACGTGAAAAATTAGGTACGATCACCGGAGCAAACATAGAAATCGGACAACCGATCAGCCACCGTATCGACGCAATGCTATCGGGTACGAAAGCGAATATTGCTATCAAATTATTCGGTGATGACCTGAATAAAATGTTTTCACTCGGTAATCAAATCAAAGGAGCGATCAGTGACATTCCCGGTGTTGCCGACCTGAACGTGGAACAACAGATTGAACGTCCGCAGCTGAAAATACAGCCTAAACGGGAAATGCTGGCTAAGTTCGGTATTACCCTGCCGGAATTTTCGGAATATGTGAATGTAGCTTTGGCTGGAAAAGTGATCTCACAAGTGTATGAACAGGGCAAGAGTTTTGACCTGATCGTAAAAGTGAAGGATGATGCCCGGGATGAAATAGAGAAAATCCGTAACCTGATGGTAGACACGAACGACGGCCGCAAAGTTCCTTTGAGCTATGTAGCGGAAGTGGTATCGGCCATGGGTCCGAATACGATCAACCGCGAGAATGTGAAACGTAAAATTGTCATTTCCGCCAATGTGGCCGATCGTGACTTGCGCAGTGTTGTGAATGATATTCAGAAACGTATCGACACATCGGTACAATTACCCGAAGGTTATCATATCGAGTATGGTGGACAGTTTGAAAGCGAGCAGGCTGCCAGCCGGACATTAGCGTTGACTTCATTTATCAGTATCGTGGTTATCTTCCTGTTGCTGTACAATGAGTTCCGCAGTGTGAAAGAATCCGGGGTTATCTTGCTGAATCTTCCGCTGGCACTGATCGGTGGTGTATTTGCTTTGGTGATTACAACAGGAGAAGTCAGTATTCCGGCTATCATCGGTTTCATTTCCTTGTTCGGTATTGCAACGCGTAACGGTATGTTACTCATCAGTCACTACAATCATTTGCAAAAGGAAGAAGGTTTGAATGTATATGATAGTGTGATTCAAGGTTCTCTCGACCGCCTGAATCCGATTTTAATGACGGCATTGTCTTCTGCACTGGCACTGATTCCATTGGCACTTGCCGGCGACTTGCCCGGTAACGAAATTCAAAGTCCGATGGCAAAAGTGATTCTAGGAGGATTATTAACGTCTACTTTTTTGAACGGTTTTATCGTTCCGATTGTTTATCTGATGATGCATCGGAAAAAGGCCCAGAAAAGCCTGTAGAGAGGGATATTTTTCCTCGGTGAGAAAACCATCGTTCCCCGGTGAGGAAACAAGTGTTTCTCGGTGAGGAACGGGTCGTTCCTCGGTGTCAAACAAATAGATGCCTTATCATAAAGTATCTATCAACAATAGCTTGTAATAAATAAAGAAATTAGAAATGAAACAAATCATGACCATAAGCGCTGCACTTCTTTTCTTAACCATAGGTGAAGTGCAAGCCCAAAACGGAATTGAACAGGTATTGAAGAATATCGAAACGAACAATAAGGAGTTGCAGGCAAACGAGCAACTGATTACCTCGCAGAAGCTGGAAGCCAAAACGGATAATAACTTGCCTGACCCTACTCTCTCTTACGCGCATCTATGGGGAGCAAAAGATAAAAGCGAAACAATCGGTGAGCTGGTTGTTTCACAAAGCTTTGATTTCCCTAGTTTATACGCCACACGTAACAAGTTAAACCGTCTGAAAGCCGGAACTCTTGACAGTCAGTCGGATGTTTTTCGTCAGGAGAAACTGTTACAGGCAAAAGAACTTTGCCTGGACATTATCATGCTTCGTCAGCAAAAGCATATTTTGGAGGAACGTCTCCGCAATGCGGAAGAACTTGCTAAAATGTACGCCAAGCGTCTCCAAACAGGGGATGCAAATGCTCTCGAAACCAATAAAATCAACTTGGAACTGTTGAATGTCAAAACGGAAGCGTCTCTGAACGAAACGGCACTTCGCAATAAGCAGCAGGAACTGAATACGCTGAATGGTAATATTCCAGTGGTTTTCGAAGAAAATCAATATCCGACTATACCGTTCCCAAGCGATTACCAAATGTTGAAATCAGAAGTCATGGCTACAGACCGTACCTTAATGGCACTAGGCAACGAGAGCCTCGTTGCCCATAAACAGATTGCTGTCAATAAATCCCAATGGCTGCCAAAGCTAGAACTCGGCTACCGTCGGAATACAGAGACTGGTGTGCCTTTCAACGGTGTAGTGGTGGGCTTTTCCTTCCCGCTTTTCGAAAATCGGAATAAGGTGAAAATTGCTAAAGCGCAGGCACTCAACATCGACTTGCAAAAGGATAATGCTACACTACAAGTGGAATCTGAATTGGCACAACTTTACCGGGAAGCGAAAACGCTGCATGCTTCAATGGAAGAATATAGCAAGACTTTCCAGTCTCAACAAGATTTGGCATTGCTGAAACAAGCTTTGACAGGTGGACAAATTAGTATGATTGAATATTTCGGAAGTTTCTGTCATCTATCAAAGCCATCAAAATTATCTGCAACTGGAAAATCAGTACCAGAAAGC
>OJRD01000800.1_pt1 | contig 15521 bp, 8 predicted proteins | sample 1599051 | NCBI WGS metagenome assembly OJRD01 (sample SAMN03922523, study PRJEB24848) | human gut metagenome | isolation source: stool sample | host: Homo sapiens | place: Germany | collected 2010-02 | reverse complement strand
GATGAGTATGATGATTTTGCTCAAAGCGATTATGAAGCGGTCTATAAAAGGATTGTCGAATTAAATCCCTCGTTAGAGCCGTTCATAAATGATGTTAGAGACATCATTCCTCCGCAGAGATTGGAATTAAAGCAGCTTAAATATCAAGTGGTTGATGGCAACGAATATGCACGGTCTCGCATGATTGAAATGCATTTACGCATTGCCTTACGAGTTGCTCTGCAAAGAGCAGAAGCATTCGATATGGATATTGAAGATGCAATCGGTTATGCCTGCATTGGCTTAATTATTGCTGTTGACAAATACGACCCCGACACATCTGGGGCGTTTGCTTCTTACGCAACGCTTTGGATTTTGCAAAACATATCACGAGAACAAGCCACACGCCGTCCTCTTGTTTATTATCCCGTACATCAAAAAGAAAATTATTTTGCAATTTACCCACTCTTAAAAAGACATGGATGTATTGAGTGCGTTGATTTGTGGGAATGTGAAAAAGCCCGCAAAATGATAACGGATAAGTTGGGATGTTCTGATAAGGATGCAGAAATAGTCGTTGCACAGATGATTCCAAATCTCAGAATCGAAGATTTGATTGAACTGTATTCTGGCGAATATGGCGAGAGCGAGAATAGAGATGCAATGGTTGGCACAATGTTGGGAAGTATAATACCGGATACTGTAGTTTCCGATGAAGATGTTTTCCAGACTACCCATGATAAAATGTTGGGAGAAGTTCTCTCCGATGTATTATCTACGCTTACACCTCGTGAAGAATCAGTATTAAAATTACGGTATGGGTTCAACGGTCGTGAACGGACTTTAGAAGAAGTAGGTCGTGAGTTTAATATTACACGAGAAAGAGTAAGACAGATAGAAGAAAAAGCATTGAGAAAACTTCGCCATCCGTCAAGGTCAAAAAAGCTGAAAGAGTATTTATGAAAAAGAGTTTATACTGTAATCGACCTGTATAAAGTGTGGCTTGTGGACTCTTGCGACTTAACTTCTGCGGAAAAGAGCAAAACATACTTGGCAAGCAGGGCACGGCGGTACCCACTCGTGCAAAATTTATAGACTCCCGCCGAAGCAGGAGCCTATAAATCGCTTGTCTGGGCAACAGCCCCGAACCCCTTTAACGCAGATTCCATCTGCGGCTACGCATCGTTCCGACGCTGATTTGAGCACGGTCATTCACGACCGTGCTCTTTCTCTTTGCGTGGATCTCGCTCAGCGAGGTCACGCAATTCCTCATAGTTCGCCGTATGAACGGTAAGGTCTCGAAGCTCGTCACGAACCTTTTTGAGTTCTGCATACGCTCCTTTTTTCTCTGCGAGCTTTTCCGCAAATTCCACCTGCAGACTCTTAACGGTTGGAAGTTTCTTTACGCCCAATTCGTCAAAAGCCTTTTTCGCCGCCTTGTGGATGATGATGTCAGCCTCGTGTTCCTCCAAAAACTTCTTAGAGTAACCGGACTTGCGATAGGCGACATATACATCTCTTGTTTTGGAATAATTAACGATTTGGGTCTTTAAGACGTTTACTGCTGCAATACGATTTTGAGCTTCTGCGATTTTTGCAGCAAGCTCTTTTTCTTTTGCCGACAATTCCGTTTTGCGTTCCGTCATCGCATCATAGCTGAAGCCATGCTCGTCCATATAGAGCTTGGTTTTTGCCATTCGCTTCAGATTCTCAACTGTAGCCCAACGTCGGTAGCCTTCGCCTTTACCGGCAGCGAGTTTTGCTTGAATGTCGATAATGGTCTGCGGTCTGTTCTTATCCCACACCGTTCTGCGTTTCTTCGGCTGATGGATTTTCTGACCTTTGATGATGGCTCGGATAGCATCCTCGGAGTATTCGTCGCCCAAAGTGTACATACGGATATTTTGCTTAAAGTCGGCATGAGTGAAAGTAAGATGCTTTCCGGTTTTTACTCTAAAACCCTGCTCGGCAAGAAGCGAAAGGAAGGCATCGAAATCGTGTGGTTTCTGCTCAAGAGCTTCATCTATGGCAATTCGCAAAAGCTCACGGTTAGATGGCTTTCCCTTAAAGCCGTGCCACTTGTTGTAGGCGGTGCTGCCGTGGCTCGGATTTTCAATTACCGACAACCGATGTTCCGTACAGATAAGGTCACTCAGCCTTGCCACGGCTTTATGTGACCTACGGAAATCTCGGAATTTCCGTTTGCAATCAAGCGTAACAGCGTTCCAATAGATGTGATTGTGAATGTGGGCTTTATCAGTATGGGTGCAAACAAAGAAAGCGTGTTTTCCTTTGAGAAAGCGAGAGGCGAAGTCATAGCCAATTTGATTTGCTTCCTCCGGCGTTACTTCGCCGGGCTTAAAGGATTGGCGAACCTGGTAAACAAGCACATCGCTCTTTTCATCTTTTCCGGTAAAGGCTTTGTACTGCCTTTTTGAAACTAATACCTCTGATGCGAAAAAGCGAGGGTCGCAAGCATAGGCAGAGGTCAATTCTCCGTCATTCGTCTTTTCCGGATTTAAGCCGTAATCGGTTCTGTCGGCAATAGACTGTGCAAGTGTCTTGCCGTTGGTAATGTGCAGCGGAATAATGCGTGTTGTAGCTATGGTCATTCACCTCCCTCTATGTAAAAGGACGAGTACAGCCGAAGCCATACTCGTCCATTTTTACTTTCGACCAAATTGGTCGGAAGTTGTGTTATCCGTAAATTGCATCCTGCACGAAATAGCGGAATCTCTGCATCTGTCCAATCGTCCACGCTGCCAGCATCGGAAGTCCCACGGGACTGACGAGGAAAGCAAACACGAGAATGATGATGCCGTTAGTAGTGTTGATGAACAGCAGCGTTATCAAGCCGAGGATACCAAAGACCCAAGCGGATAAGCTGAGAATCAAGGCAAAAATCCAAATTATTATGGCGAGGGCTGCAATTACGGGCGCAAGTAGTATCTTCAAAATGACCTTCATCGAAAGTCCCTCCTTTCTTCTGACTACATCATACCGTAAAATAAAGTAATGAGCAAGGATGCCGAAGTCAGTCGATGGCGGCGAGTTTTTCGAGGACTTTGTTGGTCGCTTCCCAAGTCTTATCAATCATCAATTTCATTTCGTGAATATCATCCTCATAAATGCGGTTCGTAGAATTTACTCTGCGGGCAATCTGATTGAAATTGTTGCTTGTACGGCGGAGCAAGGAAATCAAATCACGGAGTTCGGGCAGCTCCAACTTGACTACATATCCGTCGATAGCCATTTTGCGAAGATATGCCGCCATATTGATAGTGCCTGCCTGTGCCATACGCTTATCAATCAAGGCTCGCTCCTCCGGTGTCACACGAAACTTTACTTGAATGGGACGGTTGCGGTTTGCCAATTACAACTCAGCCTCCTTTGCCTTGCCGGGAGACTTTTTCGGCATATCCATTTTTGCCTCGTTCAGCTTTTTGAGGACAGACGGCTTTTTCTCTTTTTCAAGCTGCTGCTCTTTTCGGAAACGGTTGACGAACAGATTGATAAGACCGGGATGAGCTTGACCGCAGGAATATTCTACGGTTCTTTTCCCGTGCCACGCATCATAATCGTTGGGAACAGGTTCGTTTTTTGCCCAGTCCTTATTTTCCATGGAGATGCGACCGTCCCAGTCCTTGTGCTGAATTGTGTTGGCAAGTACAAAGGAAACACGCTCCGCACCAAAACGGTCAACAACCTCCTGCACACAAGAACCGTCAAAACGGTTATCGCTGTAGTGGTCGGCAATCGCTTCTTCAATGGCGTTTTTGCACTCCACATTCGCTCTGAAAGAAGCTCGGTACTCGTCAAGCTCACCGTGTTCTTGGGCAAAGGTCGCTGAAAAGATGTAGACCGGAAGACTGCGAAGTGCCTCACGCTGTTCTGCAATGCAGGTCCTGGCTCTGGATTCGATACAATCTCTGATTTCGTCCATATGACCGCCCTCCAAGTCCTCATAAATATTGTAGATATACTGCAAGGGCTTTTTGTCTGCAAGCAACGCTTTTGCTTCTTCGTCGGTCAAGTCGTGGTATTCCATTTCAATTACAATATCCTCACGGATAACATATTCGTAGGCGTGTTTAAGGATTTCTTCGGGCGGCTGTTTTACCAGCCACCCTTTGAAGTCCTGCTGCTCGGCAAATAGCTTTTCATACAATGCCGTATTCAGTTCTTCGTTAGTCATCAGCGTTCCTCCCTTGTGTGTGATTTCTTAGCGGCGTGAGGCTTCTCCGCACTCTTTATATCGTTGAGCTTTTGCAGAATGGAAGGCTTTTTCGCTCGCACATCCTCAAGCGGCAGCACCGCCAACTTGCCGTTGAGCCGCATAAACATTTCCGGCGTATTGAACTTTTCCTTGAATTGCTTTGTGTGTTCGGGTGTGAGCGAGGAGAAATCTTCCTCGCCCAAACCCACGATAAGAAAAGTACCGGCAACAATGTCGTAAATCTTGCCGTCTTCATCACGAAGTGCTCGGTTCAGTTGACTTCCTTTCAATTTTGCTTCCTCGTCACAAATGATTGCGACAGGTTCTTCGTAAGGGTAGACGGCTTGAATATAGCCGCCTACCTCTTTCTGCAACGAAGAAAGTCCGGATGAAATTTCTTTTACATAAGGCTTTTTCTCCGGCTCTACAACGAGCACGGAAATCATTTCATTATCCATGGTCAAAGTACCTCCTCTTGAGATTTTTTCGGTTCTACCGTTACTGATTTGCTCTGCTTCTCGTAGGCGTGGAGCTTCTGCAGAACGGACGGTCTTGCGGATTTTGCAATCTCAGCCCTCGACGGAGCTTCCTCTGCCATAGCTTCAAGCGGTGTCTTATCGTCGATATTCAGAGCGATATTCAGCTCCGCAAGCCTTGCGGATTTCACACGCAGCTCGTCCTCCTGCGGGAACGGCTTTCCAAGCTCCTGCTTTGCGGTCTCCATCTGTGAATAGAGACTTTCCAGCTTGCTTTGTACGGTTGCCAGACGGTCAGCCATGCCGTTTAAGGCATTGTCGATTCTTGTCAAATTACCACGAGGGTCTTTGCCGAGGGTAATACGGTGGGTCATTTGCCCTTTAAGGGTCAGAACGTAGTCACGCCCGAAGTCCTCCAGGGTCAGCGACATTTGGAAGCCTCGGTAACTGCCGACCGGAACAGGGTCTAAGCCCTTTACTTCCTTGAAAGCATCGACAAGGGCAGCTCCCGCATTTTCCTTATCGGTCAACACATCGCCACGAACCGTCATCCCCGCAAAGCCGTCTGTCGGGTGCGGATGTTCAGCAAGCGTTTTCATATCAGCTTCAAAGCCTGCAATAAATCCTTTGCTCTGCTCAATCTGTTCGGGAAAATAGCGTAGGAGGTTATCCTCCAGGCGGTACTGCTGGCTTTGGTGGTTCGACTTCATCAGCTTCAAACGAGCGACATCAACATCGAGGTCCATTTTCTCTTTGATACGCTCGTCGCCTGCACACAGAGCTTTGATTTCCGCATAAGACAATGCGGTTTCGTCAATATCGTCGCAGGCTCGGACGGGCGATTTGCTCGTCATAATCTGACTGATGAATTTCTGCTTGTTTTCAAGGGTTTGCCAAAGGTACGCATCAAAGGTCGCTTCGGTGACATAGCGGTAAATGTGGACTTCGGGATTCATATTACCCTGGCGAATGATACGACCGCTGCGCTGCTCAAGGTCGCCGGGTCTCCACGGTGCATCAAGGTCATGCAGAGCGATAAGTCTGTCCTGGACATTCATGCCGGCTCCCATCTTAAAGGTAGAACCCATAAGCACACGAACTTGACCGGAACGGACTTTGCTGAACAATTCCTTTTTCCGGACTTCGGTGTTTGCTTCATGGATGAAAGCAATCTGCTCTCTCGGAATACCTCTTGCCACAAGTTTTTCACGGATGTCATCATATACGGTGAAGTCGGTTTCTTCGGGGGTTCTGTCTTTTTCTGCAAGATGCTCCAAGGCTCGAAGTTCCGGGCTGTCTAAATTACCGGCAGGAGCTTTTGCAACCTTCTTTGTCGCAGAGTTTTTCGGTGTGCTCAAATCGCAGAACACGAGTTGTGTCAGTTTGTTGTCGTGTCCGTCCTCCCAAATGCGGTGAATGTTGTCCACGCACATATTGACTTTGCTTGTCGGCTCATCGGGCAGGTTCGGATTGATGATACGCTGGTCGAGTCCGAGTTTACGACCGTCGGAGGTAATGCGGAGCATATTGTCCTCGGATGGGTCAACCGTGCCTGCGTGAACGGCGGCAGCTCTTTCGGAAAGCTCCTGCACCATAGCCTGTTGGATTTCGGTGGGTTGTGCCACTTCGTTGTGATAGATTGCTTTCGGCGTTGGGAGGTTGAGTTGCTCGGCGGTTTTGATGTCTGCTGCTTCTTTGAACAGGTTCATAAGCTCCGGCAGATTAAAGAACTTTGCAAAGCGGGTTCTCGCACGGTAGCCCGTCCCTTCTGGTGCAAGCTCAATGGCGGTTGTGGTCTCGCCAAAGGTCGAAGCCCAACAGTCAAAGTGCGCCAAGCCCTTGTTGCGGATGGTGTCATGCTGCAGGTATCGCATCATCGTGTACAGCTCCGTCATAGAGTTGCTGACCGGCGTTCCCGTTGCGAACACAACGCCTCGGCTGTCGGTCAGCTCGTCGATGTAGCGGCACTTCAAGAGCATATCGGAGGACTTCTGTGCATCGGTAGTCGAAAGTCCCGCCACGTTTCTCATTTTCGTGTAGAGGAATAAGTTCTTAAAACTGTGCGCCTCGTCCACATAGAGATGGTCAACACCGAGCTGTTCAAAGGTGATAACATCGTCCTTGCGAGTGTTGTCCTGCAATTTGGAAAGTCTTGTTTCCAAGCCTTTTTTCGTTCGCTCCAAAGACTTGATTGTAAAGCGTTCCGCACGGCTTGCTTTGAGTTCTTCCAGACCTTCCTCGATTTCCGCAATCTGTTCCTGAAGAAGCCGCTCCTGCCTTTCCTGTGAAACTGGAATACGCTCAAACTGGCTATGCCCGATGATGATTGCATCGTAGTCGCCGGTTGCGATTCTGCCGCAGAACTTCTTGCGGTTTCTCGGTTCAAAGTCCTTTTTGGTTGCGGCGAGAATATTGGCAGAGGGGTATAACCGGAGAAATTCGCTTGCCCATTGTTCGGTCAAGTGGTTGGGGACAACGAATAGCGGTTTTTGACACAAACCTAACCGTTTGCTTTCCATAGCGGCGGCAACCATTTCAAAAGTCTTGCCGGCACCAACCTCGTGTGCAAGCAAGGTGTTACCGCCGTAGAGGATGTGTGCGACGGCGTTCTTCTGATGCTCACGGAGCTTGATTTCGGGGTTCATACCGCTGAACACGATGTGGCTGCCGTCATACTCACGGGGACGAGTGGAGTTGAAAAGGTCATTGTACTTGGTGACAAGCTCCTGCCGTCTGTCGGGGTCTTTCCAAATCCAATCACGGAACGCATCCTTGATTGCCTGCTGCTTCTGCTGTGCAAGGGTCGTTTCCTTGGAGTTGAGCACACGGCGTTCCTTGCCGTCGGGGTCGGTAACGGTGTCATAGATACGGACATCACGCAGATTCAGAGTATCCTCTAAAATCTTGTATGCGTTGGCTCTGTCCGTTCCGTAGGTCATATAGGCGTTGACATCGCTGTAGGACGGCTGAGATTTTCCCGTGATGTTCCATTCCGCAGAGAACGGCGAATAGTTGACTTCAATGGTTCTGCGCAGGTAATACGGCGGCTCAAACGTCTCTACCATAAACTGCTGAATGTAGGACTTATCAATCCATGTTGCGCCCAGGCGAACCTCAATCTCGGAAGCATCAAGGTCTTTGGGCTGTGCTGTTTTCAATGCTGCCACGTTATCGGCAATCTCGTTGCGGTGGTTCGCATCTTCCGGCAGCAAATCCAAGGCTCTCTGATAGTAGGCGAGCTTTTCACGGACATTACCGGACAGAAAATCATCGGCGGTTCTCCAAGTATAGGAGCCGTCGGGCTTTCTGTTAAAGTCCATGTAGATAACGCCACGCAAATCGCTTGCGAGTTCTTCTTCGGTCTTGCCTGTAAGAGAGGACATATATTCCATATCCACACAGGCTTTTTCTGCGATGGATACCGCAAGAGCTTCCGAAGCGGTATCAACCGATGTTACGACCTCGCTCGGCTTGATGGTGCGTTTGGTGAACATATCCGCTTTGCGTTTGAGATTGTTGTCCTCGTCGAGAACTTCCAGAGAGCAAAGCAGATAGTAGGAGCTGTCATCGGCAAAGGCAAGAGCATTGCCACGGCTATTGATAAGACCGTGCTTTGCCGTGAAATTGTCGTAGAGCGTGTTCATTTCACGTTGGGTCTGTCGGATAGTTTCATCGGAGATATACCCGTCCATCTGCTGAGCGATTAGCTTCTGAACACAATCACGAAGCTCCACCATACCCTTAACACGTTCCGTTGCCGTTGCGTTGAGTTCAGGCTTTACCATGCGACTGTTTTCACGGTAATAAACCTCGCCGTCAACCACGGTGTAGCTGTAGTTCTTTACATTCGGGTCGGCAGGGATAGAGGTGTCGATTGCTTCGCCGTCGCCAAGGTTGGGCAGCTCCGCTTCTGTGTAACTGCCTTTAATGTTCTGAATAGCGTATTTGAGCTGAACGCCAAGGTCGAGGTCTTCATACGGCTCGACCGTAAAATCCTGCTTACCGTACTGTGTGCTCTCCGAGGTCTGCTGTCCAAGAACCATTTCGGGGTTATCAATGAAATAACTGTTGATGGAAAAGCCGTCGTCGTTCTTGCCGAGGTGAACCCAGTCGGGTTCAATTTGGGTAGGACGGTCACGCTTCTGCAGGAAAATAATATCGGACACAACCTCTGTTCCTGCGTTCGCCTTGAAAGCGTTATTCGGTAAACGGATAGCTCCGAGTAGTTCCGCCCTCTGAGCGATATACTTACGGACTTCGGGAGACTGCTTATCCATCGTATATCGGCTCGTCACGAAAGCGATAACGCCGCCCGGTCGAACCTGGTCGAGTGCCTTGGCAAAGAAATAATCGTGGATAGAAAAGCCGAGCTTGTTATAAGCACGGTCGTTCACCTGGTACTGACCGAAAGGCACGTTACCGATAGCGAGGTCGAAGAAATCTCGCCTGTCGGTGGTTTCAAAGCCGGCAACGGTAATGTCTGCCTTGGGGTAAAGCTGTTTTGCGATTCGCCCTGTGATGCTGTCCAGCTCTACGCCGTAGAGCTTGCTGTTCTGCATCGCTTCGGGCAAAAGCCCAAAGAAGTTGCCGACACCCATTGAAGGCTCCAGAATGTTTCCGGTCTCAAAGCCCATATTACCGACAGCTTCATAGATTGCCTTGATGACGGTCGGGCTTGTGTAGTGAGCGTTCAGCGTTGAGCTTCTTGCAGCAGCGTATTCTTCCGGGGAGAGCGTGGCATATAGCTCCGCAAATTCATTCTTCCAGTTATCCTTTGTTTCATCAAAGGCGTCAGCAAGACCGCCCCAACCGACATATTTGGAGAGAACAGCCTGTTCTTCGGGCGTTGCCTGTCTGCCGTCAAACTCCAATTCTTTCAGTAAATTGATGGCATCCATGTTCATACGGAACTTTGCTTTTGCGCCGCCTTCGCCCAAGTGGTCGTCGGTGATACGGAAGTTATGAAGTTCGGGCTTTGATTCTGCCACGGTCGGCTCTGCTGGCAGCTCCGCAATACGCTGCGCTTCGCTGATTTCTACAAGCCTACGCATAAACTCGATGGATTCGCTTCTGAAAATCGGAAATCCGGTGGCGTTTCGGAATGTGACGTCCTGCAAGCTGACAGTTCCGAAATCGAGATTTACGCTGTCAACGACGAACCTGCGACCGTCAATCTCATAGGTGGATTCACGGGGAATAAGGTGCTTACTTGCAAAAGCCTCATCGGAAATGCGTTGCTCATCACGGCTTATCTGCTCTGTGTCGTTCAACACTTGATGAATGAAAGGGTTGCTGTCCGGAGCTTCGGAGGCAACCGATTCGCCGTTTACAATGCCACGCTCGGCAAGAGCCTCACGGATAACAACAGGGTCAATGTGCTCAAATGCGTCTTGCTCGGCTTCGGTGAAGAACCTGTCCTCTTTGATGAGCTGTGCGATGCGTCTCTGAACCTTCGCCCAGGACATTTCATAATCAATATCCGTGCCGGTAACGGTGATGTGCAAATGCCTTGATACATCGCTTGCTCCGTATTCCTTAGAGAGCCACGCCGCAGTATCACGCTCACGGGCGTGTTCTGCCATATATCGGACAACAGCCCGCTTGCTTTCAATATCGCCGTTCCACTTTTGGAGAGCTTCGTCAATGTCAGCCTGTGTGAGTTCCCGCTTTGCGGCGGGAGCTTCAACTGAGGCGGTTGGGTTCTCATCCGGGACTTCTGCAGCGACTACAGGCTCGTTCTCGAGTTCCTTTTCAGAACCTAAAATGCCCAGAGAATAGGTCGTATGCTCGTTTATAATGCTGTTATGACGGGCAACGGTAACGCCGTAAGTCTCACGGATTTTCTCAATGGATTGCTCTAAAATGTGAGAAGGGATACCGCACATTTCTACCCGTCCGGCATCAGGTACGGCTCTTGTGGTGAGCTTTAGGTCAAGCAGGTCAGAAACGGCTTTCGCATCCTCGCCGTACATTTCAAAGAAATCTCCGACCTGGAAAAGCACAACATCGTTGGGATGGTCGTGCTTAATATCGTTGTATGCGTCCATATGCTTGCGGAACTGCCATTCACGGGTCTGCATTTCCTCGTACTTGGCTTTTTCTTCGGGAGTGAAGTATCTGCCGTTTCGGATAAGGCTTTCAAACCTTGCGGCGACCTTGTTCCAATTCAGCTCCACATCGGCACAATCGGGCTTCTGCAGGCGGATACCCTTACCGGAGCTTTCAATCCAGCCCTTTCCCGACACCGCATGAGAGCTGCCGCCTTGACCGTACTCGTTTTTCAGAAAATCCGCTTTCTCTTTGGAATTGTGAGCACCGAAAAAATACTCATAAATACGACCTTTACCGCCCTCGACGCTGCTTCCACGGGTCAAAGTAGCATCAATCTCATCCTCGGTGATGAACATTCCCACCTTAGTGACTTCTGCCATATCGGAGGTGTATTCTCGTCTCGGCAGGTCAAGGTCTTGCAGAGCGTTCCAAATCTCAACAGGCTTGTGGTAACGGAAACGCAGAACATTGCGGTCTTCCTTGTAGGCTTCCATAAATGCGGAGAAATCGGCAGCAATTTTCTGACGGATAGAAGGGTTCTTCAAATCCTCCGCCAAGCGTTCCGTTGCATCGGGAAAACCGCCTTTTCGGTAATCTTCCAAGGTGGAGAGGATACCGATTTCTCTTGCATCGTCGCTCAAATCTCCACGGAGATACCACAGCTTATGGGAAAGCTCGGTGCGCTCGTGCAGTTCAGCCTCGCCAAGCTCCACATTGGAGGCAAACTTACCCTCATCCATAAGCTGACCGATACGCTCGGCGGCGGTTTGCCACGAAATGACCTGTGCGGAACGGGAATATCTTGCGGCGCGACCTTTTGCAAGGTGAATACCGTCCTCGGCATACCATACAGAGAACTCGCCGTTATCAGACTTGATACCGGCACCGCCGTGATATTCCTTTTTGAGCAGTTCTGCGATTTCTTCTATCGGCTTCTGTTTTTGGAATGCGGCGGCTACATTCATTCGTGTATGCTCGGAATTGCTGGTGAGACGGAGCACATCGTCAATATCGCTTTGGACAAAAGAAAAAGCGAAGGGTGTAGGTTTTACACTCTCCGCTTCATCTATGATAGCGATTTGTTCTTGTTCTGTCGGGAACAACCCAGCATCAAAGAGGGTAAGCTGTTCGCTTAACTGTGAATCAGTTCTTCGAGAATTACTTCTTCTGCCTGGTGCTTGAGATTGTTCATCAAGCCCGTCCACATCATCGGGTCGCTGGCTTTCAGTTCCTCCGTCACGCCGTTCTGCTTCATCAGTTCGGGCATCATCTGTTCCAGTCTCCGGTTCGCCGTCTCGTCGATTTCCCTCAGATGCGGGTACAGAGTCTCCGACAAAATCATGCTGTTCCACAGCACCGGACGATTCTCCTGCAGATACTTCTTCCTCATGCGACCGTACTTGCCAAGGGGCTTCGTTTCGGTCTCGTTCAAGGTCAGATTCGGAATTAAATAATCTCCGTTCTGCGTGTAGTTCAGTTTGTTCTCCATAATCCTGTGTCCTTTCTGCCTGCCTTTGCAGGCTTGCTTCTCGCTCGTAATTTTTTACTGTGACGGCGATTTGCCTTAAAATCTGCTCGCTGCTGTTGGAGACAGCCGAACCGAGTACGGCAATCGTATCACGGGTGTTAAAGTCGAATACGCTTAAAAAGTCTTCATGCTCAAAGTAATCGCCGGGGTTCAGTCCGCAGCGAGACATAAGAGCGTAGGTGGTGCTGACGGTAGCGGCATTTCTAAAAGCAACCTCTACGTTATAATCATCATACTCCTCAAGGAAGGAATCGGCAAGGATGCCGAGAATGTCACGGCGGTTGTCGTTCCAGTATTCGGTTACGAGCTTAGATGCAATCTGTTCCAGTTGGTCGGCAAGACCTTTTTCACCGGACACACCGAAACGGTTCTCCAAATCTGCGGTAACGGAGTCGTGATGCTCGTCTTTGTATTCCCAAAGATTAAGACGGCGGGAATTTTCCCTGCCGCCTGTATCGGAAACGTCAAACACATATTTGAGCCTCGGAATATCGCCGGTGGTATCAAGGAGCGCAATCCCTTTGGAGCCACGGCGGACATATCTGCCCATCTGTTTATTCCAAAGGTCATAATCGGCACAGGCGGTTGCGTTCGGCTTCTGAGCGAAAATCATCAACTGCTCATGGAACGGATATTTATATAGCCGTCCCATCGTTTCAAGAAATGCCGTCCATTCGCCGAAGCTGCCCGTAACTTGTCTTGCGGTGATGTCTGCCATCTGCGTGTAAAATTGCAATTTACTTGGCAATAGTCTGTCCTCCTTCTTTTGATTTTGGGTATAAGAAAAGCACCTCCGCAGAGATGCTTTCTTATACTGTTTGAAATTGTTTAGATGAGATTGCTCGGAATAAAGCAGTTATCCGCATCAATCGGTATCGGCTCCTCGCACATACAGATGATGCCGCCGTTGCCACGCTTCAAGGAAGCCTTATCAATGACGCTGTACTTTTTGACTTCACGACGGTCGGGCGCAGCGCTCTTTTTGATTTCCAGCGGATGGATGACGTTGTTTTCCTCAACAAACACATCAATCTCTTTTGCGTTGGAATCCCGGAAGTAGGTGAGGTTTACCTTGGACTTTGCATAGGCGTAGTTCTTGACAAGCTCCATCACAACATAGTTCTCGTAGTAATGCCCGCTTGCAGCACCATTTCGCAGCGTATCCGGCGTCAGCCACATGGAAAGATACGAACAGAGTCCTGTATCGCAGAAGTACAGCTTCGGCGTTTTACTGAGACGTTTGAGTTCATTGTTGGAATAGGGAGAAAGCAGATAGATGATGTTTAATCCAACGAGAATTTTCAGCCACTCTTTTGCGGTACTCGGTGCAATGTCGGCGGATTCAGCCAATGTGGAATAATTGACCTGTTCCGAAACAAGGGAAGCGCAGCCCACAAGAAACTTGCGGAAGCGAACGGTGTCGGTAATGCCGCCCGCCTCGGTAGCATCACGCATCAAGTAGGTGTCAACATAGGAATTGAAATATTCCTGCCGAAGTTCATCGTCCACGCCCTGCACCTGGGGCATACCGCCCTCCCAAATGTGATTGAATACTTGAACCACATCATTTTTGGGAAGTTTACGCTGTCTTGCCTGCAAGGTAGCGAGTGAGAAATCCAAATCCGTGTCGAACACAAGCCCTGCTTTTTCTCTTGCGGATAGACTGTACAGCTCCAGGATGCCGATTCTTCCTGCGAGGGTCTCACGCACTCGTTTCATCATATTGTACTGCTGCGAACCGGTCAGCCAAATGAGACCTTTTTCATCGCTCTCATCACAAATGATTTTGATTTGCTCGAACAGCTCCGGCGCTTTCTGTACCTCGTCAATAAGGACAGGCGGCTTATAGGTCTGAAAGAACAGCACGGGGTCAGACTGTGCAAGCTCTCTCGCCATTGTATTGTCCATCGTGACATAGGTTTCCGCGAGGCGGTGGAGCCGGAGCCGCCGGTTCACCTCGCTCTTGAGGCGGTTGGTGTCGGTGTCGCCGGTCAGGTAGGGAGAGAAACGCTCCGGCCAGCCGTCCAGCAGGGCGGCCTTGGCTTTTGCCCCCAGCCGATAGCCCCGGAGCCTGTCGCGGTAGTAGGTCCGCAGCAGCCCGCTCTTTTTGAGCGAGGTCACGACCGCCTCCAAATAGTAGGGGCTGGCCGGGAGACGGTTCAGCTGGCTGGTTGGGAACTCTCCAGAGATGGCGGTCAGCGATAAAAGCCGGAACGGGAGCGTATCCGGCTGTGGAAAAGTGCGGCTGCTTTTCCCAAGGGATCACCTCCTTTGTCGGTGCTGGATTTTTACCGTAATGACTGAGAACTTCGGTAAAATAAAGCTTCTCCCAAGTGGCCGCAAGCCTGAAAATCCGGGGCTTTCGGCGGCTTCGCGGGATGTCGGGCCGTGAGGGGCCCAAAATGCTCAGAAATCCGAGATGGATTTCAGGCTTGATTTATGCTCTGCAAGCCACCCGGGAAAGCGGTGCTTCTCCATGACGAAAATCATCGTGCAGTCCTGCTCGCCCAGCTCGGCGGTGTTATAGGCATCACACAGCAGGCCGGTATCATCAGCCATTACAAAAGAGGACAGCAGATCTAAAATCTGTTTTTCCTCCAGGTTGTCATAGTCGCGCACCCGTCTGGTGGGGAGCGTCTGGTCATACACCTGGGCGAAGCAGACAACACATTCCCGGTAGTGAGGCAAAGTGTTCTCTTTGGCGTACTGCTCCAGGGCGAAATAGAGGGGGTCCAGCAGGAACTCGGCGCTCTGCCGCTGCCTGCGCTTTGGCAGAAGGCTGGGCAGCGTCACCGCAAGAACCTCGTTTTCATAGGTGATGGTGATACCGTGCATCACACTGGCAGATTTGAGGTAGTCACCCTTGCGGATGGTCGTACTGGAATAAATCAAATGCCGCAGCCGGCAGGCGATCCGTTCCGCCCGCAGCGCGGCATCGGTGGAAAGAGTCTCATAGTTATCGGGATAACGCTGGATGTCGGTGGTATCCATCGCATACAGCGCATTGCTCAGCCGGGATATATCGTCAAGGATGCTCCCGATCCGGCGGGATATAAGTTTTCGGTCCAATCATGTGCCTCCTGCTTTCTTGAAATAGTGTGTCTGGCCGTTTTCCTCTACGGTACAGAACCCGGAAATGCCGGGGCAGTTGATTTTGGCGATCTGCGCCGGTGAATCGACCAGAATAATGCGGCGGCTGTCACCTTTATTGCCCCGCAGGGCATGGCAGACAAGCGCCTCCTGCCCGTCCTCAACGCAGGCCACTTCGTAG
>OJRD01000790.1_pt1 | contig 15746 bp, 16 predicted proteins | sample 1599051 | NCBI WGS metagenome assembly OJRD01 (sample SAMN03922523, study PRJEB24848) | human gut metagenome | isolation source: stool sample | host: Homo sapiens | place: Germany | collected 2010-02 | reverse complement strand
AACAATATCTTATTTATAATCATGTTCATTACAGAGAAACTAATGAGGGAATAGTTTATCGGCGAGGAAAGAAAAATAAAATTGATTTCACATATAACAATAATGAAATACAAATTTTTTATATATACCACCCATGTTTAGGCTGGAACATAATGGAATAATGGATTTTAAATAAATATTGCACCGGCATAGCCCTATGTTACCAGCAGCACCTCAAGGTGCATGATGGTCTGATACCTGTGATTTCTCTTTACTTGCAGAAATCGCACAAATCCTGAAACACTCATCTTTGACGTTACCACTATCCAAAGTTCGACACCACGCCAGTCTGGCGAAATTTCCTCACAAGAATTAAGCGATGCAATAGCCGAAGTATTCAAAGACACATTAAAAGACTAATCGAGAGGAATATCTATATGAATTTAAGTAAACTTGAAAACAACGGCACGCTCTGTGCGTTAGTAAATTGCGAAAATACAGTTATTACGGACGCCCAATCGGCACTCGATTTGCTAATGAGTACAAAGTACGATATCGGAACAAAAAATATCATAATTCCCAAACAGCTTATTACAGAAGATTTCTTTATTCTTAGCACAGGACTTGCAGGAGAGATACTGCAAAAGTTTATTAACTATGGTGGCCGTATTGCAATTTACGGTGACTATTCACACTATACAAGCAAACCATTAAAAGACTTCATCTATGAAAGTAACAAAGGTAAGGATGTATTTTTTGTATCATCTTTAGATGAAGCAGTTGAAAAACTCACCAAATGATTACGAATAAAAAAGACGCCAAGAAAGCCCTTAGCTATGAGTTACTACCCACAGCTAAGGGCTTTATAATATGGATTTATTTCGTCATACAAAACCAAATCAAAATCATTCTGTAACCTATAAACCGCTGGATTACAAGAATAATGGCTCTTATACGACCGTTATCAAATTCTTATCAAAAGACCTTTTGAAATGCCGCAAACCCGTATAAATACCGGATTTCTCAACTTATTCCCACTCCACCGTTCCGGGCGGTTTTGAGGTTATATCGTATACTACTCTGTTGACGTGTTCAACCTCGTTCGTAAGTCTGTTAGAAACCCTCGCCAAAACATCGAACGGAATTCTTGCCCAGTCGGCAGTCATAAAATCATCAGTCGTTACCGCTCTGATAGCAATAAGATGATCGTAGGTTCTGTGATCTCCCATAACTCCAACCGTTCTTACATCAGGCAAAACAGCGAAAAACTGGCTCAAACTTTCTTCAAGTCCGCTCTTTTTCATTTCATCTCTGAAAACTGCGTCCGCTTCCTGTAAAACTTTTATCTTTTCTTTAGTGATCTCTCCGAGTATTCTTACTCCGAGTCCAGGTCCCGGGAACGGCTGACGCCAAACAAGCTCATGAGGAATTCCAAGCTTTTCTCCAACTCGCCTTACCTCGTCTTTGAATAAATCGCCAAGCGGCTCGATAACGTCCTCAAATTTGATGTCATCAGGCATTTTCACCTGATTATGGTGAGTTTTGATCTTGTCCGCATCTCCCTTTCCGCTTTCTATGCGGTCCGGATAAATCGTTCCCTGTGCAAAAAATCCTCCGTCAGCTTCTTCTCTGATCTTTCCCCAGAAAACATTGTAAAACTCTGTGCCGATAACTCGTCTTTTCTCCTCAGGATCCGTAATTCCCTTAAGCTTTTCAATGAAAACATCACCGCAATTCACCCTTACAAAACGCATATCGAAAAGGCGTGTGAATGTTTCCTCAACAAAGTCGCCCTCGTCCTTTCTCATCAAGCCCTGATCCACAAAAACGCAGGTCAGCTGATTGCCGACAGCACGGCTTAACAATGCCGCAGCAACGGAAGAATCGACTCCTCCCGAAAGACCTAGCACGACTTTTTTATCTCCGATCTGTTCACGAAGCTTCAAAACAGTTGATTCGATAAAATCATCCATTACCCAGTCGCCCTTGCACTCGCACACCTCGTAAAGAAAGTTTTTCAAAATTTCTTTACCGTATTCACTGTGAGTAACCTCAGGGTGGAACTGAACCGCATATATTTTTTCATTTTCATTCTCCATCGCAGCGCAAGGACAGTCCTCCGACGCAGCTGTAACGGTAAAACCATTTGGAACAGCACTTATGTAATCCGTATGGCTCATCCAAACTACGCTTTCCTCAGGAACATTTTTAAAAAGCTTACTCTCACAAAGCTTTTTTATGTTTATTTTACCGTATTCGCTTTTTTTACATGAAGATACTTCTCCGCCAAGCATATAAGAGATAAGCTGGCTTCCGTAACAAATTCCGAGAACTGGAACTCCTATCTTTAAAATCTCAGCCGTGTAATGCGGAGAACTTTTGTCATATACAGAATTAGGTCCTCCGGTAAAAATAATTCCTTTGTAACCGCCCGACTTGATTTCATCAAGAGGAGTACTGTATGGCTTGATCTCTGCGTAAACGCTCAAATCTCTTACACGTCTTGCGATAAGCTGATTGTACTGTCCTCCGAAATCAAGAACTAAAACCTTTTCGTTTAACAAAGTCTTACCCTCCATTTTATTTATTAAAAAGCCCTGTAAAGTCGAATGTTGAAAAATAATCCTCAGGAGTTTCGGAACGTCTGATCATCTCAACGCTTCCGTCCTCTTTTAAAAGAAGCTCTGCGCTTCTGAGCTTTCCATTGTAGTTGTATCCCATCGAAAAGCCATGTGCTCCTGTATCGTGAATACAAATATAATCACCAACATCAATTTCAGGAAGCATTCTGTCAATGGCGAACTTGTCGTTGTTTTCGCAAAGTCCTCCTGTGATATCGTATTTATGATCGCAAGGTTCATTTTCCTTGCCCAACACCGTTATGTGATGATATGCTCCGTAAATTGCCGGGCGCATAAGGTTTGCCGCACAAGCGTCAAGTCCGATATACTCTTTGTAAATGTGCTTTTTGTGAGTTGCTTTTGCTATAAGATGTCCGTACGGCGCAAGCATATATCTTCCAAGCTCCGTATAGATCGCAACATCTCCCATTCCTGCCGGAACTAAAATATCTTCAAAAGCTTTTCTTACGCCTTCGCCTATTACCTCGATGTCATTCGGCTTGTCCTCAGGTTTATATGCGATTCCGACTCCGCCCGAAAGATTTATAAATTTGAATTTAACTCCCGTTTCCCTTTGAAGCTCAACTGCAAGCTCAAACAAAATTCTTGCAAGCTTCGGATAATAAGCGTTTGTAACTGTATTTGAAGCTAAAAATGAATGCAGTCCGAAATACTTTGCACCCTTTGACTTCAATATCTTAAATCCCTCTATTATCTGCTCTTTTGTAAATCCGTATTTGGAATCTCCGGGGTTGTCCATAATCTGATTATGAAGCTCAAAGTGTCCTCCCGGATTAAAACGGCAGCAGATCGTTTCAGGTATTCCCGTAAGTCTTTCAAGAATTTCAATATGCGTAAAATCGTCAAGGTTTATGTTAGCTCCAAGCTTATGAGCCAGAATATAATCCTCATCAGGCGTTACGTTTGAAGAAAACATAATCTCCTCACCCTTAAATCCGCAGGCTTCACTCATCAAAAGCTCAGTATATGAAGAACAATCTACTCCGCAGCCTTCTTCTTTGAGAATTTGCAATATCTTAGGAGTAGGAGTTGCCTTTACAGCGAAAAACTCTTTGAATCCTTTGTTCCAAGAAAAAGCTTTATTAACTCTTCTTGCATTTTCTCTTATTCCCTTCTCATCATAAATATGAAAAGGCGTAGGGTATGTCTTTACTATTTCTTCGATTTTTTCTTTTGTAACAAACGGTTTTTTCAAATTTCATTTTCCTCTCATATTAAAATAAAAAATACATAATTCATTATAGCATCCGTACTTTTGAGTGTCAAGACAAAAATCTACAAATTGTGTGCGCTAAGGCTTAAGTTTGCTCCTTAAGATAGTCCTTTGTCGCCATAATCTTCGCATGTACCGGCTGCATTCCGTGAATAATAAGCCCTGCCGCTTTTTCAGATTCTTTATTACTTCCGGCAACAGCATCATTAAGATATATTACCTTGCATCCCATATCAATAGCCGCCATAGCGGTTGATAAAACACAGCACTCTGACACTACTCCTGTAAGCACAACTCGTCCGTTGTTATTTATTGTATTATAAGCCGCTTCCCTCACCTTTTCATTTGACAAAGAAGAGTATCTGTCCTTAAAGACCAAAGGATACCGTTCTGTATAGGGCTTTAACTTATCAATTATTTCACTCTTTTGGGGAGATGAATTAACATCAGCATTCACAAGATTATACGTCTTCCATTGGCCCAATGGACTTTTAGGGGGCAAAAATGCTGTAAAGATTACTTCGCACTCACATTTATTTAAAAGCTTTATAATATTTTCCAATGCAGAATCTATATTCTTGCAAGCCCACTTTTCCCCTTTTAAATAAACCTTCTGCATATCTGTAACAAGTATTAAATCCTGCTTGAACATTTACACTCTCTCCTTAAATTTTATTTAATCATATTAAGTATGTGCAAAAATGATCTTTGAAATACAAAAATCCGCCTTCCGCAAATCGCAAAAGACGGATAGGTTACCCGAAAAACTTCTTATTCCTCTGTGCTTTCTACCTCCTCTTCTACGGAGTCCAAAATCTCCTCCTCGCTCTTTTCCGGCTCAACTTCGTCTGCACAGCATTCATCACAATCGTCATAGCAATCAGAACAGCAGCAATCGTCAAAGCACTCATCGAACTCTTCCTCATAGTCATACTGTTCCTTTTCGCTCTTTTTCTTTAGGAAAACCGTGACAGCAGCTGCAGCCGCACCGATAACAGCTATAAATCCTACCAACTTTAAAAATTTATCCATAATTAACACTCCTTTTGCCAATAGGCATAATTCCTGGTTTTAGTATATCATATTTATACAAATATTGCAAGCCGTTCAGGAATCTTTTGGGCGTACTTTAATGTACTTTAATATAGTATACCAAAATAAATAGTATTTATACTCAAATTAATTTTTTTAAAATTAAATCTTGTTTCCGCATTTTGAACAGAATTTTGAATTCTGACTTATCACCGATCCGCATTTTGTGCAATAACCGGCTGCATTATCAGTTAAAACCTCTGCATTCGATTGATACACCGGAGCTATGTACTGAGCTTGATTTGTAACTGTGTTTTCAGGCTCATATTCCTCCTCAAATCTATCAAGAGAAAACGAGAGAGCCACAAGAGCTATGCAAAACAGAATATGCGCTATAATTCCCGTTATGCTTACAGCAATCCTTGAATCGACCGTATCCTGTAAAAATACACAGATCAGTTTAACAGTAACCGTGATCAAAATAGTAAATCCCATAAGACGTCCGCTCCTGATTACACCGTAAAAAGTAAGCGTTATCACCATAACCAACGTTATATGAGCACACATAACAATGCAGGTTGTTACGATATCCATTACATCATTATCTTCTGTAAAAATAAACTTTATTATATCTCCGATAATTGCTCCGCCTGACCATATAAATAACGGTATGCTTAGCATCGAACCTTTTTTCTTTGCAAAACAAATACTAAACAGTGCAAAAAGTATCGGTATCAAAAGCGGCAGATTCATTCCGACGGTTTCAATTATACCTAATCCCGTACTATTTACCCTTGCTCTTACGTTTACACTTGAAGCGATAATAACCTCAATCTTCAAGATGCTCATAAAGGAAGCCATCATGAAAATTACTCCGGCTATAATATCGACTTTTGAGTTTTCGTGCTGACCTAAATATTTTCTGGTCATATGCATATCCTCCTTTACTGTACATTATATGGATTTTCAGAGTATATCCATAATTAGTTTACTTTTAAATTATATACTTCAGTATCAACATTGTCAACATGTTACCTAAAGTTTAATGTTTCTAATTATTCTCCAAGCTACTTGCTTTTCCAGCTTCAAAGTGGTATAATAATATCAATAAAAACAAGGGCCTATAGCTCAGCTGGGAGAGCGCCGCGTTCGCAATGCGGAGGTCGAGGGTTCGATCCCCTTTAGGTCCACCAAATATATGGAAACGCCCCATTTTAGGGCGTTTTATTTTTGCATACACGTTTTTTACACAATTTTATTTAATACCCCTTTTGGTCCGCCACGCTGCCGCTCCTCCTTTTCGCAAAAGGTCACGCTCACATCGCCCGCTCACTTGTAAACGCATTCACAACGGCTTTGGCTCGCTACCAACCTTTTACGGGAAATTACGAGAGTTCAAACCTATCCAAATATTTTTTTCATGCGGCTCTCACAATCCAGAGCAAAGCAAGACTTGCTCCGGTTTCCTTTTAAAAGAAAATTATCCATTGCTATTTCTTACTCCTTTATCTTCAATGCACTCAAAATCGCAGGCATATAATACTTCTTATATCCCTCCAAATTAGGGTGTATTCCATCACCGTCAGGGTATGAAGCTTTCTTAACAGTATATGCCTTTTTCATTGCTTCATCAGACGTATCAAGAGCGCAATCTTCATGGCAGTCTATAACAGAAACACAGTATTTACTGCATATATTTAAAATAGCGTTATAATAATCAAGATATGTAAGCCCCAGTTTATTTTTTACGCTGTCAAAATTGTTTGTTTTATGCGTTACTAAAAAATAAATACGTGTATCTGGAGAAGCTTTTCTTATGTGATAAAATATTGATTCGAGTCCTCCGCAAGTAGTTGCGGTATCAAATTCCTCAGTTAAAGGCTCTGAAACCTCTCCGAGCGGCATACTGAAATAATAATCATTTACTCCGCCTTCAATCAATGCATAATCATAACCTGTATTAAAATTCTTTAACACCCTTTTAGTTATATCCTTTTCATCAGATATGTTTTGAGCAAACGTCGAGCCGTTTACAGCTGTTTTTGTAATACCGAAGCCGTAACCGTCACGAAGTATATCAGCATAAGAATATCCGCTTGCCCCTGCGCCATAAGCTATTGAATCACCTTCTGCATATACCGTAAGGCTCTTCTTACTCGTTGCAAGATCCAATACGCAATAATTCTCGCTTTGAGACTGAGTTTCTCCGATATATTTATACGCTTTTACTGCAACAAGTTTTGGAGCCTCTTCGATTTCATAGATAAAACTGTATGTCAAAAGTGTTTTTTTCTTTTCCACAAAGCTGTTGTTTACGTTATCCCAGTAATAAATTATATATCCGTCAGCTCCTGATGATTCGTTCCAAGAAATCTTATGTATCCCTTTGCTTGAAGATACTGATATTCCGCTTACATCAAAAATATTCGTCACGGCGGTAATTTCAGATAAGCTTTCTGCACTGTTAGCTACTTCATTGTAATCCGCTGTATATCCGTTTACAGCAAACCTGTATTCCAGACCTCCGTTAAGTCCGACAACCGTATACTCAGTATTGTTTTTATGAGTATCAGCAATATTTATCCATTTGCCGGATATATAATCATACTTAAATATATTATAGCCGTCAGCTTTAGATAATTTATTCCAGCTCAAAGTAACGCTGTTGACAAGCGTTTTGTCAACTTGAAGATCGCTTACCTTAAAATACTCTGTACTCTTCTTTTTTTCAAGTACCGACTCTGCTTTTGATATAATACTTCTTCCGTATAGGCTGTATACCGTAAAAATTCCCACAATGGATATAAGCAAAACAAAAAGAGATATTATTGTTTTATGTCTTTTAGTCATTTGTTTCCACCTTGCATATTACTTCCGTATGTGATTAATTCTAACAGAAATCTGTTAAATCTGTCAATAGTTTCAAAGAAAAACGCATTAAAATCATAAAAAATCTTATTCTTACTGAGTCGTTACCCGTAAGCTATCATGATTCGCGGTATTCAAAAATATTTAAAGCAAAACATTGCAGTTTTACAGAAAGTATGATAGAATAAATCTGTAAAACATACGATAGGAGATATTAAAAATGGATAACTATAAAGAACAGCTTGTAAAAAAGGGTAAAGACTCTTCCGATACTTTGAAATGGCTTCTTGTAACAGCCGCAGGAATTATAGCAGCTGCTATTCTTATGTTTTTATCACTTCAGTTTTTAAATAATTTTATCATCGGGCTTATACTTGCCGCAGTTGTTTTATGGGGAACTTACTACATTCTCGGCGGGTTTTACATTGAATATGAATACATTTTAACTAACGGTGAAATGGATATAGATAAAATAATGGGGCAAAGAAAGCGCAAGCGTCTTATTACAGCAGATATAAAAAGCTCAACTGCTTTTGGAAAAGAAAAAACAGCAGTAAAAGGCGATATGACTTTAGTAGATGTAAGCTGTCGTGAGAGCGATAATAACTACTATATTGATTTTCGTCACAGAGAACTTGGAAACACAAGGCTCATTTTCACTCCCAACGAAGAGATGCTTGAGATGATTGAAAAATATATTCCCTGTACTGCGAATAGGACATAGTATGTATAGAATAGGTACAGATATAATTGAGGTTGAAAGAATAAAAGACAGTGTGTCTAAGGAACACTTTAAAAATCGGGTTTTTTCACACGATGAGATCAGCATTATAGAAAAAAAGAAAAATAAATTTGAGTCGTATGCAGGAAACTGGGCCGCTAAAGAAGCCTTTTCAAAGGCTCTTGGAACAGGAGTACGCTCTTTCTCTCTAATTGAAGTTGAGGTCTTAAGAAATGATCTTGGAAAGCCGTATTTAAAGCTGTCAGGTAATGCGCTGCAGGCAGCAAATGGATTTTCATTTGATGTAAGCATAAGCCATACAAATACGCTTGCAATAGCAACTGTAATAGCTTATATATAGAATAGAAAAGACGAAAGGTGTTTCTTTAATCATGAAAATTCTTACTAAAAAACAAATGATAAATGCCGAACAAAACTCCGTTTCATACGGAGTTTCTTTGTCACATCTCATGAAAAATGCAGGATTTGCGCTGTTTACAGTTATAAAAGATTATGCATATAAAAATATGACTAACGAATGTCTTCTGCTTATCGGTTCAGGGAACAACGGCGGTGACGGTTTAGTATGTGCAAACTATCTGAAAGACGCAGGCATAAATCCTACTGTTGTGCTTTTGGCAGACGCAAAAACAGACCTTGCAAAGGATGCATTTTCTGCACTAAGATCTGATATCCGTGTTATTAAATGCATCGAAAGCATACCAACAGAAGAAATTATCAACGCAAAAATAATCATCGACTGTGTTTTCGGAACAGGCTTTCACGGTGAGTTCAGCAATAATGTGAAAGAAGTTTTTTCAGCAGTTGAAAAATCTTTGGCATATAAGATTGCCTGCGATCTTCCGAGCGGAGTAAACTGTGAAAACGGTTTTGCTGCAAGCTGCACTGTTCATTACGACAAAACTGTAAGCTTTCATGCAGCAAAGCTTGGCTGTCTGCTGTCGCCTGCAAAAGAGTATTGCGGTGAGATACAGGTATGCGATATCAAAATTCCAAGCCAAGCTGAGAACGCTTTTAAAACCGAGCTTTTTGATATATCGCTGGCTAAAGCGTTTCTGCCTGCAAGGCCCGAAAACTCCCACAAGGGAACATTCGGCAAAGCTTCTCTTTTGGTCGGATCAGACAAGTATATAGGCGCTGCAATACTTTCAGCAAATGCTGCACTGAGAAGCGGTGTCGGAATTGTTCATGTCATGTCAACTGAAAGTGTTGTAAAAACCATTGCCCCAACTGTTCCGGAGGCAATTTTCACTCCTCTTCGCTCTGCGTCCGACGGAGCTGTTTCAGAGGAAAACTTAGAGGTTATTTTACACAAAACAGAGAAATCGTCAGCTTTACTTATCGGATGCGGAATTCAAAAAACACCTGACACTATTAACCTTACAAAGGAAATAGTAAGCAAATACAAAGGAACAATAATTCTTGATGCGGACGGAATAAATTGCATTTGCGAGAATATAGATGTATTAAGAAACACCGAAGCAAATGTTGTTTTAACTCCTCACCCGGCTGAGCTTTCAAGGCTAGTCGGCAAAGATTTAAGCAATACTCTGAACAACAGAATAAGTTGTGTTCTTGATTTCTGCGAAAGTTTTGGAGTTACCGTTATTTCAAAATCAAGAGAGTCGTTCGCTTATAACGGCAAAAAGGCATATCTCATTTCAAAAGGCAATTCTGCTTTGTCAAAGGGCGGAAGCGGAGATATGCTTGCAGGAATTTGTGCATCTCTCATTGCTCAGGGATCTGAGCCATTGGATGCTATTGCACTTGCTTCTTATATTTTAGGAGAGTGCGCCGAAACTTTGTCCGTTTCAATGTCAAAGAGGGGAATACTCCCACGGGATATTCTAAACTCTCTGCCCGGTGTTATCTTTAATATCGAGAATTAAACGCTTACCTTTTGCGTTTACACAGGAGAGGATTATATGAAAAAAAAGGCATATGCTTATTTTTTGTGCTTGTCTTTTGGCATCTCCCTTTGCGCCTGCAACGAGGCGGATAAGGTCGAGCTTAAAGCTCCCTACAGCTGTTCGGTTGAGATCTCCACTCAGGCGGACACATATGTGGGAAAGATAAAAAAAGATGAGGCAATGTGGACGTTTTCTTATTCACAGCCCGAAGAGATCGAAGGCCTTACTATTACCTATGAGGGTGATCAGTATAACGTAAGGCTCGGCGACATTGAGTTTTCAGATGGCAGAGATTCTCTTCCTGACAGCGCAATCAGCACACTTATAATTTCTTCTCTGGATTCTGCAACGCTGTCGTCTGATGTCAAATACACTACTAACAAGGATACTGTGATCGCAAAGGGCATGGTTGGTGAAAGCGCTTATACTATTACCTTTAAGGACGATATTCCTATAAATTTAAGCATAGAAGGTATAGACGTTGTCTTTTCAGATTTTAAAACTGAATAAACAAAACAAAAAAGACCGATCGGACTAAATCCGATCGGTCATATTTTTTTAATTCAAATTACTTTCTCTTTCTTGAGATTGTAAATCCTGCACCTACCAAGAGTGCCATAGCGCCTGTTACTGCAACGCCTGCACCTGTGCTTGGGTTAGGATCTGTAGCGCTCGAACCGTTAGAACCGTTTCCGCTTCCGTCAGTTGGTGCTGTTGTATTATTATTATTATCATCACCGTTAGTAGTTGGCTCTGAAGGAATCTCAATTGGCTCAAGAGCATTGAGTGCAGCTGTAATAGCCTCTACTGCTGCATCAATTTCTTCCTGAGTTACATCCTCACCGTTCTCATACTTAGCGATAAGATCCTTAGCAGCCTGAACTGCTGACATAAGAGCCTCGTATGAAGTTGTTGTGTACTTAGAAGAATCTACTGCCTCAGCATCAGCAATAGCCTTGTTAAGTGTATTCCAAACAAGTCCGCCTGCCTCTGCTATAGCAGCAGTAAGATCAGAAGCAGCCTCGTTGATGTCGCCCTGATAGCCAAATACATCAGCCTTGCCTTCGTCAATTGTAAATTCGATCTCTAAAGCATAAGTAGGAAGTATACCAGCCTTAGCGCCATTATCAGTAGTTTTAACAGAAGTTCCGATAGCATTTACCGAACCGTCTGTTGATACAAGATTACCCTGAATGTATCCGGAAACATTACCATTGTCATCCTTGGTTACACTGCTGATACCATTACCTAAATTCTGGAATCCCTTATCTCCGTATATGTTATCAATATAATAATCAGGGAAGTTGTAAGTATCACTTGTACCGTTAGTTGATACAACAAATCCAGGAATATCCGTTACGATGTCAGGAGTACCTGCTTCATAAGCTTCAGCACTGTTATATCCCTTATATGTCATCTTTGCAATTTCTAATGAATAATCACCTGCAAGCTTTGTGCCGTCCTTTGCAGCTGCTGACTTTGCAGTCTCAAGTGCTGCCTTAATTGCAGCGATATCCTGCTCTGTCTTAGCAATCTGCTCTTCGATTGTAGCTTCATTGTCTTCAACAGGCTCAGCATCTGTAGTATCTTCTGCAGGCTCGTCAGCTTCTGTTGAATCTTCAGCCTCTGTAGTGTCTTCTTCAGGCTTTTCAGCTGCCTGTGCCTTAAGAGCTTCAAGCTGCTCCTCAAGTACAGGGAGGAACTCCTCTGCTGATGAGATTACGCCCTTAAGAGAATCAGCATTTACGACATACTCGTTGTTTGAAACCAAACCGTCAAAATATCCAACGTTTGTTGAAAGTCTGAACATATTAAATCCAGGTGTTGAACTATCGTTTGCAAAATCATGACCTACGATAGCTGCTTTGTAAGTTCCTGCGCCTGTGATCGTTGCGTCAACAAGCTGAGCCTCCTGGAAATACTGAATTGCACCATCAGGAATGTTCTCCGGATCTACATTCTCAAGCTTTACACCGTCTTTGTAGTAAACATTTGCAGCTCCGCCAGGCTGTGAAACACCAATTGTCTTAGCAGCCTTACCGTTCTTAGTCATAAGCGGCACACCTTCATCAGTCTGCGAGATCTGAGCAGCATGAACATAGAAGTATGCCCATGGAGAAATATTTCTGATTACTGTAAACTTATCTCCGTTAGCATATGATGATGATTTTTCCTGTGCTGTCATTGCGCTGAATTGTCCTCTGTAGTTATATGAACCGCCCATCTCAAAAGCAATACCTACAGTAGGCTCAGCAGGAAGCTCCTTGACTGTTGAGTAAACCTCACTTGGTTTAAGGTCTATTCCGTTCTTACGAAGCTCAGGAGCAGTTGAAATGCTCGCAAGCTCAACTTCAGTATCAGCAGCGCTTGCATATGTAGCTGAAAGCATTGTTGTTGCAATTGCCAATGAAGCAACTGAAGCTAAAATTCTTTTACTTAACTTCATAGTTAAATTTCCTCCTTATTTTTTAATAAGACAAACAGAGCATCATACTCATTTAAAAATAATGCCCCATTCATATCATTGTGTACTTATTTTATCATATTTCTAACTGACTTTCAATAGCTGATTTCACAAAAATACGCGTGTAATTGTAGCTATTTTGCACAATAAACGCTAAAAATAGGCTAATATTACAAACTACTTTTCCTTTGGTTTTCCCATTATCAATACTACGACAGACGCTATAACAAAAACAGCAAGAACTCCTCCTCCGATATAAAAGCTTTTCGGAATTTCAAAGTTGTCAACATCGGCAAAAGGATCTTCATCGTCATCTCTGCCGCTTATATCGGTTGATACTTCCTCTGCCTCAGTAACGGCTGAAGCTGTTACTGCTGCGGTCGACTGAGTTGACGCCTGTTCAGCTTCCTCTGCGCATGCGCATATTCCAATCGCTGAAAATGCAAAAATCACCGTAAACAGAAACAAAATTATAATTTTTTTCATGCTTATCCTCTCTTTTCAATATCTCTCGGCGCTTTGTCCTTCTTTTCCTTTTTAAAACCGGCTTCCTTTTTGTGCTTTTTTCTTGACATCATTGCTCCGACAACTATAAATGAAACTCCGATAATCACAAGTATAGCAACAATTATCCAGACGATTCTTATGCCAAAAACTGTTTTACTCAGGAAATTAAAGATTCCGGGCATATCCTTGCTTATAGTGCTTTCAGATTTTTGACCGCTGCCGTCCGTAGAAACAGTCACTATCTGTGTTGATTGCTGGATTGTTTCCGTAGTTTCTGACGCTGTCTGAGAACCTATATTAAATTCAGATACCTTTCCTTCTTTTGGTGTATAGCAGCCCTTAGTGGATGTCACGATTTCACCGCTGCTATGCAAAACGTTTCCGCTTTCATCAAGATAATACACTCCGTAAACCTTAGCTGTTCCCTGCCACAGCTCAAATTTTATGTTTGTCATTTCACCAAGGTCTGAAACATCAAACTTAATATTGTATATACCCTCTCCCGTAGGCTCGATAGGATTATTAACAACACCATATCCCGTATCTACAGTTGCCCAACTATTGGTGGAAAGCGTAAGAAAATAATAATCGTTTGAATTACTTTGATCGTTTACTACCATTTTCATAGCAAAGCCGTTGTTATCGTTGTAATCAACCAGCTCAAAGCTGACAACAACAGCCTCTATTTCAAGCGAATAATCGTAGCTCAAATCTTCGTCGAACATCACAACAGGAGCTTCGCTCGTTCCTGTATACTCAGTGCCGATCACAGCTTTTTCATCCTCGGCAAATACTGTGATCGGTATAAAAGCTGTCATAAATACTGTACAAACAACCGATAATACTCTTTTAAAAATCATATGACTTCCTCCGTAAAAATTAGTTTGTCTTCTGCACACAATGATTCCAAATTCAGCATTTTGAATTAACTATAGTACCATTTTATCCGAAAGCGAATCCGAAGCAGTTTTTGAATAGAGCTTCATAAGCGATTCAACCGTCATATTCTTTCTCTCTTCGCCTGTTATATCCATAAGAAGCTCGCCTTGCGAAAGCAGGATGGTTTTGTTACCGTAAGAAAGTGCGCTTGCGATATTATGAGTTATCATCAAGGTTGTTATATTATCTTTTTTGACGATTTTATCAGTTATCTCCATTACCTTTTTTGCGGTAACAGGATCAAGCGCTGCTGTATGTTCATCTAAGAGCAAAAGCTTTGGCGTAACAATCGTTGCCATTAAAAGAGTAAGCGCCTGTCGCTGACCGCCCGACAAAAGACCAACCGGAGTTTTCATTCTGTCCTCAAGTCCGAGTCCAAGCTCCGAAAGCCTCTCTCTGAACATTGAAATATCCCTTTTGCTTATTCCGATATTCAGATTTCGTTTTTTTCCTCTTGAATAAGCAAGCCCCAAGTTTTCCTCGATCGTCATATTCGGAGCAGTCCCCTTTAAAGGATCCTGAAAAAGTCTTCCTATAAACTTAGCTCTTTTGTGTTCTTTATATCTTGTAATATCTTTTTCGTCCAGCAGAATTCTTCCGCTGTCAATTATAAGGCTTCCGGAAATGGCATTCATAAGGGTAGACTTTCCTGCGCCGTTAGAACCGATCACAGTTATAAAATCTCCGTTTTTTATTTCATACGAAAAGTCTTTAAGAGCTTTTTTTTCATTAACGGTTTTTGCATTAAAAACTACATTAGCCTTCTCTATTTTAAGCACCCTTATCACTCCTTCCCTTTATTCCACAAAATCTGCTGATAACGCTTTTCTTAACAACGGGAAGAGCAATCGCAACCGCAACTATTATTGCGGACAAAAGCTTTGTATACATAGTATCTATTCCAAGACTCATTGCAAACGCAAGTATGTATCTATAAGCCACCGCTCCGAAAACCGCAGCCATAAGTCCTGAAAGTATAGTGTGCTGTGAAAAAAATATCTCTCCTATTATAATTGACGCAAGACCTACAACAAGCATTCCCGTTCCGCTGTTTGTATCACCGGTTTGGGTAAACTGAGCATACATAGCTCCCGAAAGAGCAACAAGAGCGTTTGCAATAGCAAAGCCTAATATCTTCATAGTATCGGAATTTATCGATGACGCCCGAACCATGAATTCGTTATCGCCCGTAGCTCTTAAACTCATTCCTATCTGAGTTTTTAAAAACCAAAACATTATCAAAAAAGCAACTGCCAAAACAATAGACGTCATTATAATCTGATTGTATTCACCGAAAATGTCCTCTGTCATCTTGAAGATCGTAGAACTTTTCCACAGCGAAAGATTCGGAGCGCCTAAAATTGCCAAATTGATCGAGTAAAGAGCCGTCATTGTTATAATTCCGCCTAAGATCGGTTGGACTTTAAACTTTGTTATCAAAACTCCTGTC
>OJRD01000782.1_pt1 | contig 15906 bp, 9 predicted proteins | sample 1599051 | NCBI WGS metagenome assembly OJRD01 (sample SAMN03922523, study PRJEB24848) | human gut metagenome | isolation source: stool sample | host: Homo sapiens | place: Germany | collected 2010-02 | reverse complement strand
ACTTTCAGGCGTATGAACTTCCCTCGAATCCTCAAAAAAAGAAAAGGTTATATTGACCGAATAAAACCTTTTATGCAAAAATCAGTAGCCAAGGTGTTAACAGGGCAACGCCGTGTAGGCAAAAGTTTCCTCCTTTACCAACTTATTGAAGAAATTTTAGCAGAAGAACCGGATGCGAATATTATCTATGTCAATCTTGAAGATTTTACATTCAGTTCTCTGCAAACAGCAGAAGATTTACACTCGTACATCATTTCTCATAGCAAAGAAAAAGCTAAGAATTATATCTTTATCGATGAAATACAAGATATTCCCGGGTTTGAAAAAGTCATCCGTTCGCTCCTACTCAATGAAGATAATGATATATACATTACAGGTAGTAACGCCAAGATGCTTTCAGGAGAACTCGCCACTTATTTAAGTGGCAGATATATCGAATTCAAAATATATAGTCTCTCCTATTCTGAGTTTCTTGAATTCCACGGATTAACTGAAAGTGAAACGAGTTACGAATTATATAGCCGTTATGGCGGACTTCCCTATTTATTAAATCTACCTCTCGAAGATGAAACAGTCAATGAATATTTGAAGAGTGTATATTCCACGATTGTATTTCGTGATGTTGTCAGTAGATACAAGTTACGCAATACTTTGTTCCTTGAGAAACTGATTCAATTTTTATCCGAAAACATAGGCAATCTCTTCTCGGCAAAGAATATCAGTGATTATTTAAAATCACAACATACCGCCATATCAGTAAACCAAATACAAAGCTATACAGAATATTTAAACAATGCTTTCCTTATCCACCGAGTAGAGCGGTATGATTTAATTGGGAAACGCGTATTTGAGATAGGAGAGAAATATTATTTCGAAAATATGGGAATCCGGAACATTGTCATCGGATATCGCATTACAGACAAAGCCAAAATATTGGAAAATCTAGTGTATAACCACCTTTTATACAAAGGTTACGATATTAAGGTTGGCTATTACGGAGATAAGGAAATTGACTTTGTCGGAGAAAAGAATGGAGAAAAACTATATATACAGGTCGCTTTAAAAATAGATAGCGACAAGACAGCAGAAAGAGAATTTGGAAACCTGCTAAAGATACAGGACAACTATCCCAAAATAGTGGTAACAGAAGATACATTCAGCGGAAATAGCTACGAGGGTATACGCCATTGTTCTATACGCCAGTTCTTAATGGAGTAAACCATACAATATACGAAAAATAAATGCAGTACACCATCGGGTTGCCACGAGCAATCAAATCGCCTTTGGTGTGCTGCATTTACATTTGAATCAAGTCATCTATAATACCATGGATTCTGCTGCAAGACGGGCGGCAATGTCCATTGTTAGTTAGTAATAGACAGATCGGTTACCTTATACGGATGCTTTACTGCTGCATGGGCAGCTTTCTGAGCAACAGCTTTTCGTGCCTCATCCAGCCCTTCCGGGGTATAAGGATTCCCGACTACATTGTGTTTGAAGATGCGTTCGAACCAGGTACAGGCAGCGGTATAACGTCCAATCTTCACATCCAGATGATAGCCGTCCCGATTCAGGTGGTCGCCGATGAAAGAGGTGCGCGCATTTTGTATGGCAGTGCCCGAAGGGATGACAATCTTTATCTTATTCGCCTTAGCCGCTTTCTTCACTGCATCGGCAATAGCCTGATACATGGTGAGTTGATTGCAGTTGTAGTTTTTAAATCCACTATGCCTGGAAGTAGATGCATACGCCCAGGTTTGGTGCAGCATCAGCTTTGTTTTCTTTGGAAGGCGTGCTTTTACATATTCTATGAGCTCGGGAAGAGAAGCTTCATACGTCTCATACATTCCCGAAAAAGGACTTGCCTGTTGCAGGCTGACGTAATCCCAGTCTTCATCTGCAAGCACCGTTTCCAAAGACATCTTACCCTTTTCCCGTTTTTTTCCATCTGTACCGATTTTCCGGTAGGCATAGGCAGGAGCATTGTCACGGGCATTTTTCACATGACGTTCCAGGGAACAGCCGCCAATAAACATATTGCCGATTATGGTTGAAATGCCTTCGGCTTCGGCAAGTTCATGCAGATATTGCTCCACGGCATCTTGGGAGAAGCTGTTGCCGATGGCAAGTATCCTGACCGTTTTTTGCTGCGCATACACTCCTCCGGCAAGAAGGAGCAGTATGCACATACAAATCACTACAATCTTATATTGCTTCATCACATTCAAATATAACTAAACTTATCGGTTATTTCTCTTTTTCATGTAATAATCTCTCATCAGATACCACGCTTTCTTACGCATACCTTGGTCGGATATGAGCCCTTTGCGGTTCCAGCCATCCTGATTGGTGGGGTGGAAACGGAATGGGGAACGGAAGTCGAACAGAATCCAGGGAGATACGCCACGCAGGTTCGGGATATTGTCGAACATACGGATATTGTCTCTGTACAAGCGTGCCTGGTATTCTTCACTCCAAGAGCTGACTACGTTCTCATCACCGGACTGACCGTACAATGCTTCGCCGCCAAATTCCGAGATAATCAACGGTTTGTCCGTCACTACTTCCCATATAGCGTCTTTCGGTTCCACAGGCCACGGATGATACCAGCCCATATATTTATTGATAGCTACGACGTCCAGTTGGGAAGTAAAAGAATCTTCCATTACAAAACGCTGTTTTTCGCTATTGAAGTGCACAAGGTCGAAAGCGGCAACATACAGGCGGGTAGTGTCCAGTTGCTTTCCCGTTTCGAGCAGGGAAGTAAGGAATTCATTCCGTTCTTTGGAAGGCTGTGTTTCATTGGCGACACCCCAATAACCTACCGCGCAGCGGTTCTGATCACGCTTAATCATTTCAGAAAGCATCCTCTGCGCTTTCTTACGGGTATCATTGTCTGTAAAGTCAATGCCTTGCCAAATGGGAATCTCCTGCCAGAGAAGGAAGCCCATCTTTTCCGCCAGGCGTACCGTGTACTCATTCTGCGGATAATGAGCCAGGCGAATCATGTTCACGCCAAGCGCTTTCGCTTCATTCAGCAACATGGCCGCATCGGCTTCCGAGAAAGCACGTCCCATACGTTGCGGGATTTCTTCGTGAAAAGAGATACAGCACATAAATGTCGGCTTCCCGTTCAGGTAAATATCAGTTCCTTTCACGGTGATATTGCGGAAGCCGATTTGCTCTTCCACACGGTCGGCACTTGAAGATACAGTCACGCCATAGAGTTTCGGTTCTTCCGGCGACCAGCGTTGCAGCCTCTTCGCATTCAATACGGTTTCCGCCTTTCCTTCTGCGTCGGTGGTGAGCTCCGCGTTGATTTTGAGTTCGGGGATGGCAACTGTTACTTTCTCACCAGCCTTTTTATCAGAAAGACGCACGCGGGCGATGATGCGGTCTGGAGTGTTTTTATCCAATTGGATGAAATAATCTTTTATAAATGTCCGGGGAGTTTTCACCAGCAATACATCTCTTGTGATGCCGCCATAGTTCCACCAGTCGAATGCCATAGCGGGAATGGCGTCTTTGGTACGGCGGTTGTTCACTTCTACCGCCAAGAAGTTGTCACCGTCTTTCAACAGGTCTGTCACTTCCACTTGGAAAGGAGTAAAACCGCCTTCGTGCTCTGCTATCTCTTTTCCGTTCAGGTAGACTTTGCTACGATAGCTGACAGCACCGAAATAAAGGAACTGGCGTTTGTCTGCCAAGCGTTTGGCATCAAAGTGACGGGCATACCATACAGTGCCTTCGTAATACTTCAATTCGGGTGATTGAGAGTTCCAGTCTCCCGGAACATTAAGACGCAACCCGCCTTCAAACGCATATTCGTAGAAATCAATATTTCCTTCCGGTTGCCGGTTTTCATAGATTTTCATCCGTTGTCCCTGGTCGTACAGGTCGATGATGGCATTCCATTTACCATTCAGCGAATGGATGTTGCGACCATATACATTCGTTATCAGCTCCTGTGCCGCAACGCTTCCGGCAAAAGCGATTAGCAACAATAGACATAGACTTAATTTCTCACCTGTTTTCATTTAAGTATGTTGTTATAATTAGTGTATATAATAAGTTCAGGCACGGATTACACGGCTTTTAGAATAGAATAGGTAAAACAACAGTGTTAATCCGTGTAATCCGTGCCTATTTCGATTTATTTTTTAGGAAATTCATTACCCAGTTCCAGGCTGCGCTCCACTGTTCGGCATAGGCATAGTGAGCGGTCGTTTCAGCTACAAACAGTTCTTTTGGAGCATTAATCACGTTATAAGTGGAGTAAGTGGTGGTAGGCGGACAAACTCTGTCATTATATCCGAAGATATAAAATCCCGGCACTTTAACCTGACGGGCAAAGTTGACTACATCAAAATACTGAATGGTTTTAATCTTTTCCGGTGTCCGGTTCTTCTCATCCTTAAACAGATGCGGCCAACCGCCTGCACGACCGTGGGCATAACCCGCCATATCACACAAAGCAGGATAGAAAGAAACCAATCCCTTGACACGAGCATCCAGTCCGGCAATTACAATGGAAAGCGCACCGCCCTGGCTTCCTCCAAAAGTCGCCAGATTACCGTTAAATTCGGGAAGTGTGTAAATGAAATCAATGGCTCTCACACAGCCTGTATAAACCCGTTTGTAATAGTACTTGTCCCGATTGTCCATATTGAACGAGTGGTAATTCTTCAAAGCACCGTTATAAAGCCGGTGATACACATCTCCCGTCAGGTTGACCGGAATGCCGTGGATACCGATTTCCAGAATAATAAAACCTTTTCCGGCACGTTCGGCTTCTCCGTTATAGGCACGGATGCCTGCGCCCGGCACTTTCAGAATCGCCGGATATTCCCCGGAAGCCTTCGGAACACAAAGGATGCCGTACATACGGGACGCATAGTCATTGTTCGCAAAGGAGACATGATATACGTTCACCTTATCCGTGCACCTTTCTGGCAGTAAAGTCATTATCGGTTCCAGTGCCCACTTTTCAGCGGCTTCTTTGGTACTTTTCCAAAATTCCAGAAAGTCGACGGGCAACGGAGTGGTCGGTTGCAATTTTTCAGGAGAAAAGCCGACGGTAGCCACGCCTTCATACTCACGCCCTTGGCAAGTGACAAAAGCACGGCAACGCAGGAACCCTTCTTTTTTCATAGTCCCTGCGTTAATTTCAAGCTTTTCATTCTTCAAAGGCTGTTTGCCTGTCTGATGAGGTTTCATCATGTCTTCCGAAATCTCATAACGTACTTCCAGATTATCCTGTGGGATATTGCATTTCAATACCACTACTTTGAATTTCACTTTTTCTCCCGGTTTATACAGCCAATTGGTGTGGTCTGGAGTGACCTGCACTTGAACCAGTCTTTCCTGCGGCTGTCCCCATGCAACTATCTGCATGGAGACAAATGCTATCAGGAGAAGAAGAAAACGTACACTTTTTACCATAGTTCCCTATTTTATTTCATTTGTCGTTGTTATATTAATATCCCATTTATCAGCTATTAATACTCATTGTCTCAAACTATTAATACCCATTATCTCAACTATTAATACCTATCCGCTCAGCTATTAATACCTGACAACTCAACTATTAACATCCAACAGCAGAGGTATTAATGCTTCTCTCCACCTACCATACTACTCTGCGAATCAGAAGTTAACACATCACTCGTTATTAGCGTAGAATGCAGATAGCCGCCTTTTTATGGTTTTACTTCGTATTGATAGAGTGCGAAAGAGTTCTTGTCATTTAGCTCGAAACTTACTCTACCCTGTGCGCCGACTTTTGCAGCAAACTTCTTGCCACTTCCCATCACAGGGATAAAATCCACTTTCTTGCCTTCAGGAAGCCAGGTGTCAATAGTCCCCCTAGCTTGCTCGTTGTCTTCACGGTAAACAACAAGATAACCTTGCGTGCCGGAGACGGTCGATTGGAATCCGGTCCACGAGCGTCCCGAGGGTTCTTCACCAATAGGCAGTATGACGCCTTGATGAAACCGGAGTTGCAAGGGTTGGTATTTCTTGAGCAGAGATGCCGTAATATAAGCCTCTTCGGGCAAGTTCGAAGCCTCCATCCAAGCCAACGGCTGTGCCGCCAAGGTGATAGCAAAGAGGTAATCGAAACTGTAACGGGCGGGGGCAAAAGGATCGGCAGCGTCATACTTGTCGGCATTACGCCATTTATTAAGAAACTCTATCTGCATCTTCTCCGCCGGTACATAGCGAGACAGCATCCAGAGGTTGCGCAAGGTGCGATAAGGGTAATAGTTGCCCCAATCGGTATAGCGGTTTTCCAGGAAGATGTTGCCGTACTCGTTCATATAGTGATACCCGCCGCGACGACCGGCAGTGGCATCGAGGTTGAAAATCACTTCATAGTTGGTTTGCTCCAACACGGTATCAAACAGTCGGCGCAGATTCTGTTCGGCTGTCTTGGTAGGTATCTGCAGGCCGTCTATCTTGAAACAGCAGATGCCGTACTTCTTATAAAGTCCGATAATGGCTTGCGCATCTTTTTGCCAATCGGCAAAATCATTCTGTATGCTGGGGTTGAACCATAATCCGATGCGAATACCCAATTTCTTGCCTTTCTCTACAATAGGTTTCAGACCATGAGGGAATTTCGTGGGGTTGGGCGTCCAGTAACCGGTATTCTTCCAAATATCCTTAAAACTACCTCCGGCGGTCTTTGAGTTAGGGCTTTTTCCGCTCTGCCAGCCATCATCCAGTTGAAAGAGGGTGATGCCCATGCGTGCGGCACGGTCTAGTTCTGCCAGACAGAAAGCCTCATCTATTTTGGCATCCTGGCTACGGTCGCCCCAGGTATTGAGCATAATCATCTCATCCTGTGCGGCGGTATGATGACGCAGTTGTTTCTGATAGAGGCGCAAGGCAGTAAGCGCTTCTTGCTCGCCGCCGGTATAGATGCCGGTAACGCATCCATAAACGCGGGTCCAGCTATCCGGCTTTACATCATGAGACGCAATGCCCAGCCCCACTACCATAAAATCGCTAAAGTCCGCCACGAAGTCAGAACCCGGATAATGTAATTGGGTACTGCTGCTAGGAGCCTCTTTCAAAAAAAAGAAGCCTTGACGCGTAACTACGTCATGAGCAAAAAGCAAATTACCACGATACGTATTGCGACGGTAAGGAAGCCAGGTACGCCCGGTCACCAGATTGTCGTTCCAATCGGTGTAGTCGAAAAACTCTATTGTGCGGGCACTCCAATGATTGCCGGATAGTTGCAGCCTGTCGAGCGTGGGAGTTTTCACCCCCGTAGCCATATCGGCCGTGTGCTCTATATTTTTGCGGTCAGCGTTAGAGCGGTTATCCTCCTTATTCTGATAAAGTTCCACTTGTCCTTTCAGATAGGTGTCGCAAGCAATGGCGGGACAGTCTGCATAAATGCGATAGCGACGCTCTATATTCAGCGAACCGATAGTGCAAGCCACGGTAGCCTGCAGATAACTGGCGTGGATGCCGTTCGTCGGTATCTCGTTCACGGTGAGCGTGGCATCCGTAGGGATACCTTTCACAATCGAGAAATCGGGTTGTTTGCCCTGTACCGGAATGTTTTTTCCGTGTTGCTTGTCAGTAAGGCTGATGGTAACGGGTGCACCGTTATTCCACAGCATGGCGCGTTCCATATAGTTATTGCCTATACGTAGCGTGTCACCTTTCAGAAAAGCGTAATACTGTTGTCCTCCCCAAAGCGGCAAGGTACATATTGCCGATAGAAATATCGTAATAATATTTTTTTTGCTCATAGTTTGTCTACGGTTTGATGTAAGCTCCCGGAACTTCCAACAATTTGTTGGGTTCGTTGAAGCGTTGGTTATCGGGCACATCGCGTTTGCCCAGACCCGCTTGCATAAGTTGCTTCAGTTCGGGCAGGTGATGATGATAGATATCGCGCGGCTCTACACTACGTTTGTGGCAGAGTCCGGCTGCCATACCTACTACTTCACCCATCATGCCGGTAGTACGCATCACACGTACCGTACCCAAAGCTACATGGGTGCAACTCATATTACGACCTGCCATAAAGAGATTGTCCACATTGCGCGAATAGAGGCAGCGATAGGGAACGGCATAAGGATGAATCCAACGATGCACCGTAGCCGACTTGAATTCATTGCCGGGAAAGCGGACACTGTTCACGCTGTCGGGGAAGTGAAGGTCGATGCTCCAGGTCGTGGTAAACGAAGCATCCTCATGCGCCACATTCTTGTCTATATCGTCCTGTGACAGTACGTAGTCGCCCAAGAGACGGCGTGATTCACGTTTGCCTGAAACATACGCCACCCAGTCGAGGGAACGGTTGGCATACTTCTTATGGTCTTTATAGTGATTCTTCAGATAGCTCCAGTTGGAATATATCACCAAAAGTCCATAGTCGCGTACACGTTCAGCTTCGCTGACTTGATTGCGGTTCATACCCGTTTCCCATTTCCACTCGCCCATAGTTACAGGCTCACAGTTTTCAGCGTCAAAGCGCACGCCATATTCAAAATGAGGGAATGAGGTTTTCTTCTTCATATCCTTACTATACCATTGTATAGAAGCCCCCATCACCAATGAGTCGGGTTGCTCGGGAGCAAGGCTCTCGCCATATTCATCGCGACCTTCACGCCCCATAGCCCAATCGGCACCGGCTAAATAGCCTATGGTAGCATCACCTGTGCAGTCGCTAAAGAGAGGAGCGGTAAGTTCGGTTTGTTTGCCTGTCTCGATGTGCTGGATAGTGACTGACGCAATGCGGTCTCCTTGCATCTTCACGGCTACCGCACGTTGAGAAGCATAAAGGGTAATGTTCTTTTCGGCCTCTATAAAGTCTTCCTTCTTCTGGTCTTCATAGTAGTCGCCCGGTTGGGCATTGCCGGAACGTTCATGACCGAATTCACGTATCATACGCCCCAATCCCTGATTAGGTCCCATTTCGATGATACCGCCGAGGTGTACACGAATCTCCGACGAGTTATTACCGCCCAATACAGGACGGTCGTTCACTAATGCCACCTTACAACCTAATCGGGCAGCAGATGCGGCAGCACACATTCCAGCTATTCCCCCTCCTACTACCACAAAGTCGTATTGATGAGCGGGCACCGGCTGTTGTTGTCGCAGGCGGGTACGAAGTGCGGCTGTCTCTGCCGCATCCCAGGTAGCGGGCTGCGTATTCGCATCGGTCGTAAGGTAAATGGCATCGCAACGACCGTCGAAACCGGTGAGGTCTTTCAGGGCAAGGGTGGTAGTCCCTGCTTTCAATACTGTCTTTCCGGCAAATTGCCATTGCCAGGAATTACCGGTATGTCCTAATGTAGCTTTCAGCAATTTGCCGCCTAAAGCCAGGCGGAACTTTCCGGGGCCCTCGGCATCGGTCCAAGGTGAAGTCCAGTTGTAAGTACGGGCATATACGTAGTAAGTGCCCGCCTGGGGAATGTTGATTTCTGCCGTAGCATCCACCACAGGGATGCCCATGCCATGTGCCATGAGATAGGGCGAACCCATTTGATCCATGAACTGCTGGTCGAGCACCCAGCCGCCTCGCTGGCTGAAGCTTTCTGCTTCGATGAGCAGTTCTTCGGCTACAGCCACAAGGCTACAGGCTACGGCTATGCATGTCAATAAGATTTTTTTCATCACAGTACAGCGTTTTTATGATTATTGTCTACTATCTTCACAGAGGGAACAGATTATCTCGCCATTTTGTAAATTTCATTGCCTGCCATCAAAAAAGCACCAACTCCATAAACCTCCGTCATGTCACGAGTCACTTTCTTCGGGTCGGCACCGATTTGCTGCACATAACCCAGTTTCCCATTCGGTTCCACAGCCGAGACTAATGCATTCCAGCCTTTTATCATTACAGGAAGATAAATTTCCTTATCCAATAAACCTTCGTTTATTCCATAAGCAATGGAATAGACAATGAAAGTAGTGCAACTCGTTTCCGGTGATGGATAAGAGGCAGGATCCAAAAGACTGGCATGCCAGAAACCGTCCGGATGCTGTAATCCGGCAACACGGGTAGCCAGTTTTACAAATAATTCCTCATAGAATTTGCGGTTCTTATCTTTCTTGGGCAGTTCCTTTAATATTTCAACCAGACCACCAAGCACCCAACCGTTGCCACGTCCCCAAAAGACTTTCTTGCCATTGGCTTCGCACTTATCAAAATAACGCCAGTCACGGTAGAACAAGTTTTCTTCTTTATCGAACAGGTAATCATAAGTCGCTTTATACTCACGATTCATAAATTTGATATATTTTTTCTCTCCGGTCAGCATATACAGTTTGGCATATACAGGGGGAGCCATAAAGAGAGCATCACACCAAGTCCAACGTTCCAAGGTCTTTAAGTCTCCCTCCACCAGCTTGAAACTACCTTCGGATGGATGATTGACAATCCATTCCGTACGGGCGAGCGTAGGGATAATCATTGCTTCGTCTTTGTACTTGCGGTATAAATCCAAAAAGGACTGTGATACAGCGATGTCATCAGCATGATAAAACCGTTTGTCCGGCTGCCAGCAATTCCGTCGGCCTATACGGGTAAGCCACTTATAATATGTATCATCATTGTCTTCTTTTTCAGCCAATTCCGCCCAATCCACCATGCCGACATAAAGAGCACCTTGCGGCCAGTTCAAGTCGTCATGTTCAGGAGCGGGGTGTGGATTGGCAATCTGCCAATCCGCCACCTTTCGCATGATAGACTTTATTTCTGCTTTTTGAAAAGGAATCTCTGTTGCCATTATAAAAACGGAACATAACAGAGACGCTCCCAATAAAAGTGTTTTTTTCATTCTATATTTATTTGTTTATCATTCGGTCATTACAGTTCAACCATAGCCTTTAAAGGCAATTGACTGGAAGCAGGACCGACTAAGATCTCAAAGTCTCCTTTTTCCACTACAAAGCGGTGTTGATTCATATCGTAAAAAGAGAATGCATCCTCATCCAGCACAACAGAAACCCGCTTCTTCTCCCCTTTCTTCAAGAATACCTTTTCATATCCTTTCAGTTCTTTCAACGGACGGGGAACAGAAGACTGTACATCATGCACATACACTTGTGCCACCTCCGAAGCATCCATCTTACCTGTATTCTCTATATCAAAGCTAACGGTAACCTGATGCTCACCCGTTTTCTCCGCAGCCATATTACTATAAGCGAAAGTAGTATAGGACAAACCGTAGCCAAACGGATAGAAAGGTTCTTTTCCCGAACGGTCGTATCCACGATAACCGACAAAGACACCTTCGGAATAGTCTACACGCTTAATCTCCGCCTTTAAGTTCTCGTAATAACTGCCGTGCACTGGATTATCTTCCCATTTCCGCTCGATAGAAATCGGTAGCTTTCCGCTTGGAGAAATCTTACCGGTCAGGATTTCAGCAATTGCCTGACCGCCTTCCTGCCCCGGATACCAGGCCATAAGAATCGCTTTTGCAGCATCATACCAGTTGGTGAAATCCACACCGCCACCGGCGTTCAGTACAACCACAACATTGGGATGCATAGACGCAATCTTCTTGATAAACAATTCCTGATAGCGAAGCAAGGCAAACGGACGGTCAAAGCCTTCGCCTTCGGTATTACTATTGAAACCTGTGCAGAACACAACATTATCCACCTTTGCCAATCCTTGACGAAGTTTCGCCTCATTAAGGCTATAAGCATTAAAACGAATGATGGCCGAAGAAATATTATCAAAGAATTCAATCCGGAAACGGTATTCCTTACCACCCTCAACCGGCAGTTCAACTTCACGGCTAGAGTATGAATGATTTCCCCAATCTCCTGTAATATGCTTGTCATTCACAAACAGACGATAACCGTCATCACCACCGATATGAAGTTTCAACTGCCCGTCAGTTTGTGACATGTAGCAGGCTGTCCAACGGACAGAGAATCCATCTGTCGGAAAGCCGTCCAAAGGTGCTCCATATCCCCAGTCATAATCAACAGAGGATTCCGTGCGTATTACTTCAGGCTGGCCCGAAAGGGTCTTGTTTTTAAAGTATTCAGCTTTGAAGCCTTTCATCTGACGATTAGCATCAGTATAAAACTCATGGACAATATCTTCATAAATCACATCATCCGTCAATAGTAACAGATTCTTTTTCTTCAATTCTTTCAAGCCTTGAGCCACTGAGACGGTAGAAAAAGGAGTGACAAAACCACTGCCGCCACCGGTAGGAATCAAATTTGCATTAGGCCCCATTACGGCTGTCTTTCCTTTCAGTGGGAGCAAGTTTCCTTCATTCTTCAACAGGACTACACCCTCGCGCGCCAGTTCTAAAGCTGTCTGGCGGGAGAAAGGATTATCCTCTGCGATGTTGCTGTCTTTCTGTTCCTTATCCAGCATACCATAAGCAATCAGAGTTTGCAGGATGTGTTGTACTTTCAGGTTGATGGTTTCTTCTGTCACTGTGCCGGCTTTGATAGCAGGCAACAGATTCTCCAAATTCATAAAACGTCCTTTCGGCATTTCGAGGTCAAGTCCGGCGTTAGCAGCGCCTACGGCGGAATATACAGAAGTCCAGTCCGACATCAGAATACCTTTGAAGCCCCAAAGATTGCGCAAGACATCAATATTCAGCCATTTATGTTCGGTGGCATGGACACCGTTCAACAGATTGTAGCTGTTCATTACGGCGCCGACATTGGCTTCCTGTACTGCTTTCCGGAAAGCCGGGAAATAGATTTCCTGCAAAGTACGTTCGTCTATGTCAGAGCTGGCATGGTGGCGGCTCCATTCCTGGTTGTTGGCAGCAAAGTGTTTGATTGTAGCAATGACTCCTTCCGATTGTACTCCCAGGATATACTGTTTCGCCGTTTCACCTGTCAAGTAAGGGTCTTCACCGAAGTATTCAAAGTTACGGCCGCACAATGGAGCACGATAGATATTCACGCCCGGGCCAAGCAGAATATTAACTCCTCTTGCCTTGGCATCCTGTCCCAAGCCTTGCCCTAACTTATAAAGTAATTCCCGGTTCCAAGTAGAAGCGGAAAGTATTCCGGAAGGATATAAAGTGCTCTTGGGAGCATGATTACGAATTCCCTGCGGCCCGTCAGCCAACTTAATTTCAGGTATTCCCAAACGGGGAATGGCACGCAGAGAAAAACTGGTATATCCGGAAATATACTCTATTTTCTCTTGCAAAGTCATTTTTGATACAATGTCCTTCGCACGTTGTTCGGCTTGGGGAGTGATTGTCTGTGCACAGGTTAATATGCTCCATGCAAGCATACATAAACCTATGCCTCCTATTTTCTTTTTCATGGTGATTCTGTGTTAATATAATATGTGTAAAAACCAACTTAGCTATCAGCTCTTCACACACTTTTGTTCTTTACATTTTTAGTCTATCAGTTCTATTTTAACGGTCTGTCCTTGTACCAGAATATGATATTCGCCGGCTTCAAGGAAGCGTTTACCATCCTCATTGACAAAACCGAAATCACGTTCCAGGTCGATGTCGAAACGGAAAGTCTTCGTTTCGCCGGCTTTGATAAGTTGTTTCTCAAAGTGTTTCAGTTCTTTCACCGGACGGGTGATAGAGCAATAAGGATCGGAAATAAACCAATGAACAGTCTCTGCTCCATCGCGGGCACCGGTGTTGGTGACGGTCACTTCTGCCGACAGTTTATCGCCGCGCTTCACCTTAGTAGCAGAAGGGGTAACAGTGCCATACTTAAATTCGGTATAACTTAATCCATGCCCGAACGGATATAACGGATCGCTTGTTATATCTTTATAAAATCCCTGATGTCCGCGTCCGCTCTTGCGGCGATTATAATAAATAGGAATTTGTCCTGTGGAATAAGGGAACGTCATGGCTAGTTTACCGGAAGGGTTGATACGTCCGGATAAAATTCCTGCCATTGAACGCGCACCATTTATTCCCGGTTGCCATATCTCCAATATAGCATCACAAAGAGGTTCCATGCGATTTAATTCCAAGGGACGTCCATTAGAAAGCACCAATATAATAGGTTTACCAGCCTCCTTTAGTTCTTTCACCAATTCTTCCTGAATCTGTGGCAAAGCAATCGTAGAACGGGAAGCATTCTCACCACTCCAGGTAAGCATCTCACCCAAACAAACAATGACTACATCAGACCAACGAGCAACGTCCAATGCGCCAGCAAAACCTGAACGGTCATTGCCCTGCGGTTTGCATCCCATTGCATAACGTAATTCGGCATCTCCTCCAAACTCGGCAGTCAACCCATCATAAAGCATTTCCACATCCGTATCTTTTCCATGTCCGCACCAGGAACCCAATAAGTCCCAACCATTTTTTGCCATTGGACCTACTACGGCAATCTTTTTTTTGTTTGTAAGTGGTAATATCTGATTGTCATTTTTCAACAGCACCATTGATTCTGCTGCCAGTTGAGCGGCCACAGCCATACTTTGCGGACGGAAAAAACGATCCTTCTCATTAGTAACCGGAGTATAAGGACGTTCGAACAAACCCAGACGGAATTTTACACGCAATACTCGACGGACTGATTCGTCAACTTGTGCCATTGTTACCTTACCTTCCTCTACAAGCTCTTTCAGATAACGATCGTAGGCATGAGACATCATATCCATTTCAAGCCCCGCATTAAAAGCATACCGAGCAGCATCTTTCTTTGTAGCGGCTAATCCCTGATTCTTTAACTGTTCCACAGCCCCCCAGTCAGACACAATGAACCCGTCATGTTTCCAGCGTTTCTTTAATATCTCGGTCATGATATAAGGATTAGCTGACCCAGGTACTCCACTGATGTCATTGAAAGAACTCATCAAAGTGGCCGCACCAGCTTTCACCCCCATCTCATAGGGCAGTAGATAAGTATCCCAAAGAGTTTGAGCTGAAATTTCGGTATAAACATAATCTCGCCCAGCCTCCGAAGCACCATAACCTACATAGTGTTTCAGACAAGCAGCCATACGGTTCTCTACTGACATATCATCTCCCTGATACCCACGCACCGAAGCAGCGGCAAACACTCCATTTGTATAAGGATCTTCACCATATCCTTCGGCTACACGTCCCCATCGAGGATCACGTGCCACGTCGATCATGGGAGAAAAAGTCCAATCAACCCCAGACATGCGGGCTTCTTGTGCAGATACCGCACATGCCTGTTCTACCAATCCCGGATTCCATGAACAGGCCTGCCCCAACGAAATAGGATATATGGTGCGAAATCCATGAATAGCATCGTAGCCAAAAATGATGGGAATGCCCAAACGAGATTCTTCCATCGCTTTTTTCTGCATACTATTACGCAACTCTGGATTTATATCAAAGTAAATCAAAGAACCAATCTCTGACGGTACTTTTTTCACTTCTTCGCCAACATTATTCACATTGTTATTTCGTCCCAATGTATATTGGTTTAGCTGCAAAATCTTTTCCTCCAATGTCATACGCGATATTAAATCATCAATACGTTTTTCAATTGGAGCTTTGGCATCCTTATACAAAGGAATACTCTTTTTATCTTTTGACGAAAGAGAATGTGTGACTCCCAATAGGCACAATCCCAAAATCAAAACTTTTTTTCTCATCTGTTTTTTCGTCGGTTAGTTATCATTTCTATTTTTCAATTGATTATGACTTACCGAGCTGTCACTTCAAATAATTTCAACCATCCGGCAGATGTCACATTGTTCTTCACAGCAAGGTGAATTCCAATCTCATTCTGCTTTGTCGTATCAACAATACCAACAGCCCACATGTATTTACCTGCCTCCACGCCTTCAACCCGGGTTGTAAACGTATATGATTTAGCCGCACCTTTCACCCAATCACAAGCTTCCGGTTCTCCATCAACAAATACATACTTCGGTTTATCACTGTCTCTTATACACATCTCCGAGCCCACGAGACAAGAGGC
>OJRD01000750.1_pt1 | contig 16470 bp, 15 predicted proteins | sample 1599051 | NCBI WGS metagenome assembly OJRD01 (sample SAMN03922523, study PRJEB24848) | human gut metagenome | isolation source: stool sample | host: Homo sapiens | place: Germany | collected 2010-02 | reverse complement strand
TCTACACAGAGTAGATCGTCGGCAGCGTCAGATGTGTATAAGAGACAGACATTATAGACTGCGTTAAAAAGATAAAGGCGAACTTCCCTAACACCCCTGTTATTGCCGGAAATATTGCAACAGCAGAGGCAGCGGAGGCTCTTATTGATGCCGGAGCTGACTGCTTAAAGGTTGGAATCGGTCCGGGTTCAATATGTACAACGAGAGTTGTTGCAGGAATAGGAGTTCCACAGATCACAGCTGTTTATGATGCGGCTTGCGTTGCACAAAAAAGAGGAATCCCTGTTATTGCAGACGGCGGAATTAAGTATTCGGGAGATATAGTTAAGGCTTTGGCGGCAGGAGCAAACGTTGTTATGCTAGGCTCGCTTTTGGCAGGCTGTGACGAAGCTCCGGGCGAAACTGAGATTTATCAGGGAAGGTCGTTTAAGGTTTACAGAGGAATGGGAAGCTTGGCTGCAATGGCGGCAGGCTCAAAGGACAGATACTTCCAGGAGGGCAGCAAAAAGCTCGTTCCTGAGGGCGTTGAGGGAAGAGTTCCCTACAAGGGACTCGTTTCGGATACAGTCTTTCAGCTTTGCGGAGGTATTCGCTCAGGTATGGGATACTGCGGATGTCCGACTATCCCTGATCTTCACGAAAAGGCTAAGTTTGTCAGAATTACAGGCGCAGGACTTAAGGAATCTCACCCTCATGATATTTATATCACAAAGGAAGCTCCGAATTATTCGGCTCATTTCTAATCATGGTTTTAAAAAATATAACGGCGGATTTCGTAGTCCGCCGTTTTATATTGTCGATAAAAGTTAAAATTAAAGTTTTGGTCAAGCTTTTTCAAAAGCTTGCGGTTTCCAAAGGCAGAGCCTTGGTCGCCGTCCGCAGACGTCGAAATCCTTTTACGTCGGGCGCTTTTCAAGGGGTGAATTTTAAAACAGTCCGGTGGACTGTTTTAAAAGAGGGGATGCTTTGCAAGTGAAAGCGTCCCCTTTTTTTGATTTACTACGAGGTTTTTCTGCAGACTCAAACGGCGGATATTTTGTCCGCCGGTTTTTATTTTAGCGCACCTAGCGTCCTTTTAAAAATATACTGTAAATGCAAGACTTTACAGTAATTTTACTTGCAAATGAGCAATATCTATGATATTATATGGAAGATAAATATAGATAAAATCGGAAATAAAGTTTTCCGAAAAAAGGAGATTTAAACATGAAGAGTATCATGACATCTATCGGCGGATTTTTAATGGCGCTTGCAGACAGCGTTCCGGGAGTTTCGGGCGGAACGATCGCTTTTATAATGGGAATTTATGATGATTTTATAGGATCGATAGACGCACTTATTTCGGGTAAGAAGCAGGAAAAAATAGCGGCGCTTAAATTTCTTGTAAAGCTTGGAATCGGCTGGATAATAGGCTTTATCTCGGCGGTTTTGGTGTTGACAAGCGTTTTTGAATCGCATATTTACGTTATTTCCTCGTTGTTTTTAGGCTTTATAATTTTCGCCTTGCCGATAATTATTAAGGAAGAAAAAGAAACTTTAAAGAATTCAAAGGCTTGGCATTTGATTTTTGTGCTTATCGGAATTGCTGTCGTTTCGCTCATAACATATTTTAACCCTGCCGGATCTGACGGAGGAATCAATACAGATTCGTTCAGCATTGGTCTTGGCGCATATTCGCTTTTAGCGGGAGCTATCGCTATTTCGGCAATGGTTCTGCCGGGAATTTCAGGCTCAACGCTTATGCTTATTTTCGGTCTTTATGTATCTATCATTTCGGGAATAAAGGATATTTTACATTTTGATTTTCATGCAGCTCCGATGCTTATTTGCTTTGGAATAGGAATAATAATCGGATTTGTAACGGTTGTAAAGATAATAAAAAAGAGCCTTGTGAAATTCCGTCCGCAGACTATCTATCTTGTTTTGGGACTGATGCTCGGATCGCTTTATGCGATAGTTATGGGACCGACAACGCTCGATACTCCGCAGGAGATGCTGTCGTTTGACAAGGTAACGGTCGGCTGTGTGATAGCGTTTATAATCGGCGGAGCAGTTATTTTAGGACTTCAGCTTTTAAAGAGAGTTATGGAAAAAACTAATAAGTAAATTAATTCGGAATGCAAAATTGATTGATAATTGGCAATGGTATAATATCTATATGTCTGAGAGCGAAATGCACCCATTGTACAAACCTCGTTTATACAATGTGGTATTCAAAAACGAGGTAAAAGAATGAAGGCAATTGGTTTTGATGTGGGACATACACTTATTAAATATAATAATCCACTGAACTGGCAGGGACTTTATCGCTCAGGGCTGGAGTATGCTGCCGCTGCCGCCAATATTACTTTGTCAGAGGATATGATTTTGGCAGCAGCAGATGTTCTTTTGAAGTATAACACCAGAGTGAACTATCGGGAATGGGAAACAACTTCTGATTGCATTTTTAATGAAATATTAAAAAGGTGGGGGATGCAGACAGATTTATATACTATAAAATCCGAATTTTATTCTTTTTTTAAAGCAGATGCCGAGCCGTATCCTGAAACAATTGACACAATGAAAAAGCTAAAACAGTATGGGATAAAAATAGGAGTCTTAACGGATGTTGCCTATGGAATGGATAATGTTTTTTCTTTAGAGGATATTTCTGTACTTTCCGATTTCATTGATGTTGCTATTACCTCTGTTGATGTTGGTTATAGAAAACCAAACTCCGCAGGATATTTGAAACTGCTTGATTCTCTGGGGATTTACCCTAATGACATGATTTTTATTGGAGATGAAGAAAAAGACATTATTGGAGCCAAGAAGCTTGGAATTGTTTCTGCCCTTATTAACAGAAGTAAAGAAATAAAGGACTTTGGACAGGATTATACATTGGAATCTTTAAGTGGCATTTTTTCTATTTTGGATTTATAAGCATGATAAGTAATGCGGGAGTCTGATTTATGCTTGATATGATTTTGATGTAGCCTTTTCTGTATTGTTTAACTGGTGTCAGAATGCGTTAGCAAGAATATGATTGAGGAAAGTTGGAAATGGGAAAAGAACTATCGGAAATGTCTATAGAAGAATTATGGGAATTGTTTCCCATATCCCTTGTGGCACATAATGATAAATGGAATATATTTTATGATGAAATAGAATCTTTCTTAAAAAACATATTGTTTGAGTGCTCGATTGAGAGAATTAGTCATATTGGAAGTACTGCTATATCTGGGATATGGGCAAAAGATATTGTTGATGTACTGATTGAAGTATCAAAGGATTCCGATATTCAAAATACCGCAAAGGTAATTGAAAAGAATGGCTTTATTTGTATGTCAACAGAGATGCATAGAATATCGTTTAATCGCGGATATACAAAAGACGGATTTGCAGACAAAGTTTATCATATACACCTTCGCTATACTGGAGACAATGATGAATTGTATTTTAGAGATTATTTGAATGAACATGCACAAACAGCCAAGGAATATGAAACGATGAAATTGCAATTGTGGAAGTTGTTTGAACATAATAGAGATGCTTATACTAACGCAAAAACAGAGTTTATTAGAAAATGGACATCTGAAGCTAAAAGAGTTTATGCAGGAAGATATTAATAACTTTCAGTTTATTAAGGTATCAGGTGTTACGCTTTTGGTACTTTGGAAGCCTTATATTTCAAGCTATTCCAAACGCAATAGGCGCATAGGTAGTATTTTATGCCTATCGTCCCGAAAATGGGCTTCTATTGCGTAACATTTCAAAAATAAGTTGTCAATCTGTGAGGATTTGCTATAATAAATGCGTGGCAACACTTTGGCAGCAGAAAATCAGTAAGCCCAAACAAATTGTGTGATTAAAGTAAAAAATCGGCTGTTTTATGCCCAAAACTTTAACAAGTTAATTTAGTTAAGAGATAAACTTGCCGATAATTGACAATTGAATTTGGAAAGCGGAATTTGGATTAAGGTTAGTAATAATCTTTGAATTCCGCATTTATAATTCCGAATTGGAAAAGGAGCGAGTTATGGAAAATAAATTTTCACCGGCAACACCAAGGTTTCCTCATATGCTTCACGGAGGAGATTATAACCCTGAGCAATGGCTGAAATATCCGGAAGTTTTGAAGCAGGACATTGAGCTGTTTAAAAAGGCAGGAATAAATTGCGTCAGCTTAGGTATATTTTCGTGGGCAAATTTAGAACCAAAGAAGGACAAATTCACTTTCGAGTGGCTGGACGAAATAATTGATAATCTTTACGAAAACGGAATTTATACTGTTTTGGCAACACCCTCCGGCTCCCGCCCGCAGTGGCTTGCTGAGGAATACCCGGAGGTTTTAAGGGTAGGAGAAACCGGACAAAGAAATATTTATGGGCATCGTCATAACCATTGCTATACTTCAAAGGCATACCGTGAGAGAGTAAAAATCATAGATACTAAGCTTGCCGAGAGATATGCAAACAATCCTGCGGTTATATTGTGGCATATTTCCAACGAGTTTGGCGGAGAGTGTCATTGCGAGCTTTGCCAGAAAGCATTCAGAGAGTGGGTAAAGGAAAAGTACAAAACGCTTGATAACTTAAACCATGCTTGGTGGGCGCACTTTTGGTCGCATACCTATACCTCTTGGGAACAGATTCACAGCCCGAGCTGGATAGGCGAAACATCAGTGCATGGACTTGATCTTGACTGGAAAAGATTTGTGACTCATCAGACGATAGATTTCATGAAAGAGGAAATATCTGCGGTAAAGGCGGTAAATCCCGATATTCCCGTAACCGCTAACCTGATGGGAATTTATGTGTACGGACTTGATTATTACAAAATTGGCAGGGAGATTGATATAGTTTCGTGGGACAGCTATCCCGAATGGCACTTGCCCGGAGCAAATGAAATAATGGCGAGAAACGAAAGCCTTTCGCACGATATGATGCGCTCGGTTAAACAGCGTCCGTATTTGCTTATGGAATGCACTCCATCGACTACAAATTGGCGTCAGATAAGCAAGCTTAAAAAGCCGGGAATGCATATGCTTTCCGCTGTAAATGCAATAGCGCACGGAGCGGATTCTATTCAGTATTTTCAGCTAAGACAAAGCAGAGGAAGCGCCGAGAAGTTTCATTCTGCGGTTATTTCTCATACGTCCTCTGAGAATGCCCGGGTGTTTAAAGAGGTATCTGATGTCGGCGAGATGATAAAGAAGCTGTCCGATACAGTTTATTCGAGCGATAATCCTGCAAAAGCAGCGATAATATTTGATGTAGAAAGCAAATGGGCGCTTGATAAATGTCAAGGGCCGAGAAACGCAGGACTTGATTATTTCGGTGTTTTGCAAAAGTGCTACAACTATTTTTGGAAAAACGGAATAGGTGTAGACATTGTTGACAGCGAATTTGATTTTGATAAATACAGCCTTGTTATCGCACCTATGCTTTATATGTTCAGAGGAAATATCGCTGAAAAGTTAAGACGTTTTGTTAAAAACGGCGGAACGCTTGTTACAACTGCTTTCAGCGGAGTTGCCGATGAAACCGATCTTTGCTTTATGGGAGAGGACACAGAGGAAAAGCTCTCGGACGTCTTGGGAATGTGGGTTGAAGAAACTGACAGCCTTTATGACAGCGAAGAAAACGGTATGACATGGCAGGAAAAAGAATATAAGCTTTATGAGCTTTGCGAGATACTTCATCCTACAACCTGCGAGGTGCTTGCGGTTTATCAAAACGATTTTTACAAGGGTTCGCCTGCTTTTACAAAAAATAAGTACTTTGGCGGTACGGCTTATCACCTTGCAGCGACAGCTCATCAGGACTTTTATGATGACTTTTTTGCATATCTTGCTGACGAAGCGGAACTTGAACGAGCAATGAACACCGAAATTCCAAAGGGTGTGAGCGTAACCTACAGAGAAAAGTCGGGCAAAAAAATAATCTTTGTACAAAACTTTGATGAGCATAAGAAAACGCTTGCTCTTGATAAGCAATATAAAGATGTTTTGAACGGAGAGATTTTAAACGGAACTCTTGAAGCAGGCGGATTTTCAGCAAGAATAATAACACCTGATGATGAGGAACAGCTATGAAAATAGGCGTTGATTATTACCCTGAGCATTGGGATAAAGCGTTGTGGGAAGAGGACGCATCTTTAATGAAAAAAACAGGCGTTTCGGTTGTGCGTCTTGCGGAGTTTGCATGGAGCAGACTTGAGCCGAGAGAGGGAGAGTTTGATTTTTCTTGGCTTGACGAGGTCATAGAGCTTTTTTCTTCAAAGGGTATTGAGGTTGTACTTTGCACTCCTACAAACTGTCCCCCTCTTTGGTTGTATGAAAAATATCCGAACGCAGTGCAGACCGGACGTGACGGCAGGAAAATCGCAATAGGAATAAGAGGACACCGTTGTTATAATGATCCGGATTTTTTAAGACTGGCGGATAGAATTGTCGATCTTTTGACAAGCAGGTATAAGGACAACAAAGCGGTGGTCGCATGGCAGATAGACAACGAGCTTGAAGCAAATTTCTGCTTTTGTGAAACTTGTACAGGACGTTACCGTGAATGGCTTAAGGAAAAATACCAAACCCTTGAGAATATAAACAAGGCCTATAAAAACAACGTTTGGAGCGGAGAGTATTCGTCATGGAATCAAGTGAATCCGCCGTTTGGAAGCTATAATTACGCTTGGTTTAATCCGGCATATATGCTTGATTTTAACAGATTTGCGTCCGATGATGCAATTGAATACATTAAGCGTCAGCGAGATATAATAAGGAAAAACTGCCCTGATGTAAAAATTACTACGAACACATGGTTTTGTGAAAAGATGATTGATTTTTACAGGGAGTTTTCAGAGCTTGATTTTGTATCCTATGACAATTACCCGACAACCAAGCTTCCTGAAAATCCTGAAGAATGCTATTCTCATGCCTTTCACCTCGACCTTATGAGAGGGATAAAAAAGCAAAACTTTTGGGTAATGGAACAGTTAAGCGGAGGAATGGGAAGCTGGGCGCCAATGAGCCGAATGCCGTCACCCGGCATGATAAACGGTTATTCCTTGCAGGCGTTCGCACACGGAGCGGACACGGTAGTTCATTTTCGTTGGAGAACAGCGGTAGGCGGAGCGGAAATGCACTGGCACGGACTGATTGATCACTCAAATGTTCCTTCAAGGCGTTTTTTTGAGTTTAAGGAGCTTTGTAAGACAGCAAAAGCGCTTGAGGATTTAAGGGGGTCTGAAATAAAGTCGGAGGTTGCTATACTCTACTCGGCCGACAGCGAATATGCATTTAAAATTCAGCCGCAGACGGATACAATGTATTATCTTGAGCAATTAAAGCTATTGCATAACGCTTTTTTAAAACTAGGCGTAAACGTTGATATAGTAAGTGAAAAAGATTCGTTTGAAGGATATAAGGTAATTGCCGCACCGGAGCTTTATGTCGCAGATGAGTTTGTAGCAAAAAGGCTTTATGCGGCGGCAGAAAACGGAGCAAGCGTAATTTTAACTAACAGGTGCGGGGTTAAGGACAATCATAACAACTGTATCATGTCACCGCTTCCGACAGTATTCAGAACGCTTGTCGGTGCAAGTGTGGAGGAATATGATCCTATAGGCTATGACAGCGTAGATATTCGGTTCGCAGACGGTGAGGTTTTTAAGGCCAAGCAATGGTGCGATATTATAAATCCTGAAACAGCCGAACCTATCGCCTTTTATGACGGGGATTATTTTAAAGGAAAATGTGCTGCTGCAAAAAATAATGTCAAAAAAGGAACAGCTTTTTATATAGGGACAGTCGGCGAAAAGAAGCTTTATCAAAAAATAGTCAAAGAGGCGCTAGAGCTTTCGGGCGTGGACTTTATAGAGGGCATTCCCGATGGAATCGAGATAACGACCAGGGAATCACAAAACAAAAAGGTATGGTTTATCTTTAATAACACCGATAAGGAAAAATCTTTTGAACTTTTCGGCAAAACCCTGGCGCTCAAGCCCTTTGAAATGAAGATACAAAGAGCTTAAGAGATGTTCGGTAATAATCCCCTGTGCAAAAAGGCACAGGGGATTTTTGCATAGAGTTTTTGATATTAAGCTGATGCTTTACTTTTTTGTGATATTGTGGTACAATGTCTTGGGTTGTAACATGATTCATAAAGGGAGAGGATGTTTTATGAATACCTATAAAATAAAGATATTTAACAAAGACCTTAATATTACAACAAACGAAACGCTTGAATACACGCAGGCGCTTGCTGACAGACTGAACGAGAAGCTTTCCGAAATCGTTTTGGGAGTCGGAAATATGACTCTTTCCGATGCAGCGGTTTTGGTATCGCTTGACTGTCTGGACAAGGCGGTAAGAAGCGAAGAGAGCGCTAAAAACATTCGTCAGCAAATAAAGTCCTATGCCGATGACGTATCAAAGGCAAGACAGGAGATTGTTGAAAAAGACAATGAAATTGCGAAACTTCAAAAAAGAATAACGGAGCTTGAGCAAAAGTGTAATGCGACTCATGTAAAGCCGTTTCAAAAGCAGCCGCAGAGCAATGTGTTTGTAAATCCGAAGCATGACGGAAAAGAGCAAGCATCAGCTGTTGATATGTCTAAAAACGGACAGACTTCGTTTTTTAAATAATGAGTGAGATATTATCCCCTGCCGGCAGCTTTGAGTCGCTGATGGCTGCCCTTGACAGCGGAGCGGACGCTGTATATTTTGGTTCGGAGCATTTTTCTGCAAGACATAATGCCGCAAACTTTACAAGAGATGAAATTTGTGATGCTGTTTTTGAATGTCATAAAAGGGGCGTAAAAATATATCAGGCTATAAACACCGTTTACTTTGACGATGAGCAGAGTGCGGTTTTAAAGGAGCTTGAGTTTTCAGGCGCTGTCGGAGTTGACGGAATTATTGTTCAGGATTTGGGAGTTCTTAGCTTAGCAAAGAAATGTATTCCCGATATGCCTCTTCATGCGTCTACACAAATGACAATTCATTCGCCGTTGGGTGCAATAAAAGCACAGAAGCTTGGATTCAGTAGAGTCGTTTTATCGAGGGAATGCTCACTTGAAACAATAAAAGAAATCGTAAAAACAGGGATCGAAACAGAGATCTTTGTTCACGGTGCGCTTTGTATGTCTGTTTCGGGGCAATGCTATCTTTCTGCAATGCTCGGATCAAGAAGCGCGAACAGAGGTCTTTGTGCAGGTGCGTGCAGACTTCCTTTCAGTGTAAAGGAAAAGAAAAACGGCGAGTATGCACTTTCGCTTAAGGATCTGTGTGCATTGGAGAGAATAAGGAAGCTCGATGAGGCAGGAGTTGTTTCATTTAAAATAGAGGGACGAATGAAGCGCCCCGAATATGTTGCGGCGGCAACGAGAGAGTGTAAAAATGCTCTTAGCAAAGGGAATTTCAACAAACAGCTTTTGCAGGATGTTTTTTCAAGAAGCGGATTTACAAACGGTTATATTGATGATAAAGTAGACGGCAGTATGTTTGGCTTTCGTCAAAAGCAGGACGTGCTGTCAGCGAAAGATACATTCAGCGGAATACGAAATGAATATAGGTCGCCGTTTAAACGCTCGGAGATAGTATTTTATATTAAGGCAAAGAGCGGAGAAAAAATTTCTCTTTCCGTAACCGACAGTGACGGAGTCAGCGCTCAGGTTTACGGTAATATTCCCGATATCGCCAAAAACCGAGCAATGAATGATGATATAATTAAAAGACAGCTCATTAAGCTCAAAGATACAATTTACACTCTGCATGAAGTAAAAAGCGATATTGATGAGGATGTTTATATCCCCGTTTCTCAAATAAATTCGCTCAGGAGGGCAGCGGTAGAAAGGCTCGATAAAAAAAGGTACGAGAAAAACACCGTTATAAAAGACTATAAAATAATTAAGCCGTTAAAACCGAGCGGCAGCAGTTTTTTGTCTGCTGCAACGCTTAGAATAAGGGCGCAAAAGGCAGATCAGCTTGAAAAAATCGACACAGACAAAGCGGAGCTTATCTCGCTTCCGTTTTCGGAAATTTTAAAGACTGATATAAAAAAAGAGAAGCTTTGTTTAAGTCTTGACAGATTTATGACCGACGAGCAAACGGTAAAGGCGCAGATAGATCGGGTGAAGGAAATTGGCATAACGCACTTTCTTGCACAAAATATTGCACACTTTGAGTTTTTAAGAGATAAGGGAGTTATCCATGCCGGATTTGGTATGAACATTACAAACTCGGATTCTTTAGAAAAGATAAGCGAAATGGGAGCAGCTGATGCTGAGCTTTCTTTTGAGCTAAAGGAAAGAAAGATAAGCGATTTGAATCGCCCTATAAAAACGGGAATTATAGTTTACGGATATCTTCCGCTTATGCTTTTTAGAAACTGCCCGATAAAAGCTAAAACCGGAAGCTGCAAGGGCTGTAACAAGAAAATATACGACAGAGTGGGAAAAGCGTTTAGGGTAAGCTGCCACAAGGGAAAGGGGTATTTTGAGCTTTTAAATTCAGAGGTCCTTTATCTTTTGGATAAGGATATTAAAAATGCTGACTTTAAAACCATAATGCTTACAAGTGAGGATGCAGACAGCGCAAAGAAGATAATAGATGCATATTTCTCTGGCAGCAAGCCTATAGGCGAGTTCACAAGAGGGCTTTATTATAGAGGAATAGATTAATTGACAGTTGATAATGGACAATTAAATTCGGAATTTGTTTAAGGAGTGTATAAACTATGAAGCTAGTATTTAAAAAGGTAAAAGAGGACGCAAAGGTCCCTACAGTATCTAAAGGAAAAGCACCGGCTTTTGAGCTTTACGCATATTTAGATGAGGATAAGGTTCTGTTTCCGGGAGATATTAAAATAATAAGAACGGCTATAGCCTTCGAGATGAAAGAAAGAGAATTCCCTGATCTGTCTTTGCTGCTTATGCCTGCAAATGAACTTGTTACTGAAAAGCAGATTTATCTTGCAAATAACATAGGAGTTATTGCAGGCGACTATAAGGGTGAGATAGCTGTAGCGCTAATGAACGGCTCGAAGGTTATGAGAACGATAAGTAACGGAGAAAAAATCGCAAGGCTTGTTGTAACCCGTGTATCTATTCCGAGCTTAACAGCAGGAGATATAAAGAAAAACTAAGGGGACGTCTTTTTCTTAAAGGAGAGCGAAGCTTAAATGAAAACGTATAAAATGAACAAAGCGGCAATAAACTTTATCAGACTGGCGATGATTTTGATTACCCTTATTGTCACATATCTGAGCTTTGTTTATCTTTCCGATTATCCTATTATCATGTGGCTTGTTATCGGACTTTTTGTGACGGTGACAGTTTTGTACGGCTGTATATTTCTTCCGATTTATGCTAAGTCATCGAGATATACGATAGGACCTAAAGATATAAGGAAACAAGCAGGAATGCTTTTTTTCACAAAGCAGTATATGAAGCTCGAGTCTATACAGTATGTTTCTTCGGTAATATTTCCGCTTTCACAGTTTACGGGGCTGAATTTTGTTACGATAAACGCCTTTGGAGGACGTGTTATATTCATGTTCTTGTCAAGAAACGATGCGCTTGAAATCATAAGCTTTCTTGAAGAATATATAAAGAAAAAGGACAATTTGAACTAAACGGTTTTGCTGAATTGTTTAAAAGGAGGGATCTTTGGTGGGAGAAAAGAGTATTTTTTCTTATATTTTTAAATACCGTCAGCATCCGCTTACGATTTTTAATTATATCACCAGAGGATTTTGGCTTTTGCTTATCCCTCTTACAAGAAGTCTTATAGCAATGAAGTTCAATATTGCCGAATGGCTTAAGGGTGCATGGCTTGATATTTTGATAGTATCCATTATTTTCGGGTTTGCGTTTTTAAGGTGGTTTTTTATATCTTTTATAATAGAGGAAGAATATATCCAGACAGGAACAGGGTATTTCGGACTTTTAAAATCGAAAATATATTATAAAGAAGCCTCGTCGATAACCTGTTCTCAAGGCGCCTTTCTTCGTTTGTTCAGAGCATATAAAATAAACATTGACACAAACTCGAATAAAAGGCTGTTTTACAAGCATAACGTTACGCTTATAATAAAAAAGAGCGAATTCGACAAGATATACAGCATTATCAAAGGTCACGGAGAGGGTTTGGCTAAGTTTTCATACCAGCCTAAAAAGACGCAGCTTTTTATTTTCTCGTTTTTGTTTTCGTCAACGATTTCGGGTGTTGTGCTTATCGCAACGCTTCTTTATCAAGGTTCAAGAATTGTCGGAAGAGAGATCGAACAGCAGTTTCTTCTTGATATAAACAATCAGGTGGCACGGTTTATGACGGTAAATCTTCCGCCGATAACCATAGCTATTGTTTTGGTGATAGTTGTGGGGTGGCTTTATTCCTTTTTAATAAATCTCATACGTCATTGGGATTTTACCGCTGTAAGGCAAGGTTCAAACATAATCATACAATCGGGAATTATCACCCGTCAGATAAACATTATAGATATAAACCGGATTAATTTTATAGATACAAGACAGAGCTTTCTTATGAGAATGTTTAAAATATGTTCGGTTCACATAAACTGTGCGGGATACGGAAAAAGCAATGAACACATTTCGGTTTTAGTCCCTATTACTACCAATGAAGAGATGCTTATGTCGCTCAAGGTTTTGGTTCCGAAAATTCCACGTCCTACGCTCACGCTTAGAAGCCGGCTTTTATCAATACTGTCTTTTCTCACAACTCCGATTCTAGTTGTCGCATTAGTTCCTGTGGCAGCTTATATAATCGCATGGATATTTCCGGAATGGGAGTCTATCATAATGTTTATGATGATGATGTTTTTGATTCCGGGATTTTGGTTTATCGTTGTTAAGTTCGCATCAATTTTCACGACGGGAATAGGCTTTCACGATGGATATGCAACGCTCAGCTATTGTCGGTTTTACAGCTTTCACACAGTTGTAGTTCCGATCGAACGTATTTCTATTGCAACTACCAAACAGACGGTAGCTCAGTATTTCAACAAACAATGCGATCTTAAAATATACGTTAATTCAGAAAAAACGTCTTATCACAAAGTAAAAAACTTTCCGCTGAAAAATGTATTAGAGGAGTTTGCAGAGCAAGGTTTTGATTTAAGGTAACGAAGCTTTTGTTTTTTTGAAAAAACCTGCAAAAATCCGTACAAACCCCTTGACAAACAAAAAAAAGTAGTATATAATAATCTAGTCGCTGTAAATGCTACGGCTGTATAGCTCAGTTGGCTAGAGCATTCGGTTCATACCCGGAGTGTCATTGGTTCGAATCCAATTACAGCCACCAATGGCCCGTTGGTCAAGAGGTTAAGACACCGCCCTTTCACGGCGGTAACATGGGTTCGATTCCCATACGCGTCACCAACACGTTCCCCATATGGAGGCATAGCTCAGCTGGTAGAGCGCTCGCCTCACACGCGAGAGGTCACAGATTCGAGTTCTGTTGTCTCCACCAACAAAAAACACCTGAAATCGAAGATTTCAGGTGTTTTTTGCATGTAGTAAATGCCCCCCAGGGGGAGACTGGCGTCACCTGGACCTGCCCCTGGGACGGGGCGGACGGGGCCTGAACGGCGGGCGCACAGGTGGACGGGGCGGGTGCACCACCGGCGGGAAGAGGACGGGCGGCCATATGACGGGCGGAAAGATCACCGGTGGGCGCACCGCCGGTAGGCAGCCATTGGGCGGGCACACGACCGGCGGACCTGCTCCAGGCGGAGGCAAGGTGGGCGGGAATTCATGGGGCGGCATCGCGGCGATCCCCCATGCGTTGATCTGCGGCGGTATGCTGGCGGTCATCACGCCGTCATACCAGATACGAATGGTATCTCCGGGACGAAACCGGGACGCATCCGGTGTGTTGACAAGGACTCTCTGTCGTGCATCCAGGTCCAGTACGAGCAGGCGCCCCCACTGCACTTCAATTACAACAGCCTGCATGATCATGCTCGGCACCTCCTATGGATATATGATAGGATATGTCGGCCGGGGGCGATTGGAGACAGAACCAGAGGCGGCGGGACCAGCCCATATCCTCCCTTCCAGCCCGATGTGGGTGGAAAAACAGGCTGCCGGGCGGCCTTTCGGGTCCGGAACAGAAAAACAGCCCTGCAAAAAGAAAACCGCCCCGGTCAGGGGGCGGTGGTCAGATCGGAGAACTCCGTATGCTTGGCGATCCACTTGGCGGCGACGTGGCAGGTCGCGTTCATGCGCAGTCCAGAGGCGCGGATCTGCTCGGCGGCCTCTGCCAGAATTTGAGATGCCACGCCCTGACCGCGGAGGGAGTCGTCCACAAAGGTATGCGTGATCGTGGCCACGCCGTTTTCAGCCGGGAACGTCACCTCTGCCAGAAGCTTGCCGTCTGCATCAAGCGCAAAAATACGGCCTTTCTCATGCTGGAAATCCATATTGTTCACCTCGGGGCCAGTATAGCAGGTTTTGAGAGAGATGACAAGAATCAGAGAAAATAATTCCGTACCGACTTTGACCACGGTTTACAAATCCTTTACAGTTCGTTCAAAGCCAAGTCATCCATTTTAGGCGGAAATGGGCTATCCTAGGTTTAGCCAGGCAGCCAAGATCCTCTTCCTTTCATCCTCTTTTCTCTTTCCAAATTTCTGTGAAAGGCCGCGGCCCCAATTGGGGCCGCGGCCTTTCACAGCGCGGGCGGAGGCGGGCGCTTGCCGCTAGTCCTGGGTCGGCGGCATCTGCCGGTAACACAGATACCAGTCCCGGCACTCCAGGCCCTGAGGATTGGGCTTGGCCTGCCGCTCCAAGAGCCCCTCGTAGGTCTTGGGGGGAGGAACCATGGCAGGCTGGCCCGGCTGCCAGTTTGCGGGGGTGACCACGTGATCTTGATCCGTGGCCTGAAGCGCGGCCAATAGACGCAGGATCTCCGGGATGCTGCGCCCGTTGGTGAGGGGATAGACGAGAATGGCGCGCACGGTCTGCTCCGGGTCGATGAAGAATACATTCCGGACCGTTTCCTGCGTGCTGGCGTTGGGGGCGATCATTCCGTACAGACGGGCGATGCTCCCATCCCGGTCGGCAATGACCGGGAAGGGGACCTGGACCCCTGTGGCGGCGTAGATGGCGTACACCCAGGCCAGATGAGAGGCCGAGCTGTCGATGCTCAGACCCAGCAGCTGTGCGTTGAGGGCCTCAAACTGTGGCTGCGCCTTGGCAAATGCAATGAATTCTGTGGTGCAGACCGGCGTGAAGTCGCCGGGATGAGAGAAAAGAATCACCCATTTCCCCTGGTAATCGCTGAGGCTGACCGGCCCAAAGGTGGTGGCTGCGGTAAACGCAGGGGCCTGGTCCCCGATATTTAAGCATGATTCGTTCATGGACGCACCTCCCATATGCTATCCCATGCTATGCCAGCCTCGCCGGGCGTGTGCGGGGGACGAACGAGCCACCAAACAGTCAAAAAGGCACCGGGCCCGTCTGGGCCCGGTGCTCTGCGGTCTAAGGGAGCAGGTCGATGATAACGCGCTTCATTCGATCCGGCGGGAGCTCGCACAGATTGAACAGTTCCACCATTTTTCCCACCAGTCCGGCGTTGCTTGAGATGTCTCCGCACGTCTCCGCCGCGAGACCGTCCACAGAACAGATCATACCGTATACCGTGCAGAGCTCATCATACTGCTGGGAGACCATCTCATAATGTGGCGGGGCCATAAATCCACTTCCTTTTTTGTAATTTACTTACAGAATCATATTATATAGGACCGATACAAAAATGAAATACGTTTTTTACACAAAATTTGGAGAGGAATTTTTGCAAAATAACCAAATATTGTATTTGCAAGAAATAAAACACAAAATATAGAGTATAAGTAAAGCGGAGACTTCAAAAATGGAGCGGCCCGGCAGAAGTCAAAACAGGGAGAGCGCTATCCTGTACGGCAAAACTGTGGTACAATACTGCAAACGAGATTTTGCATTTGAGGAAGCGGATATGAAAAAACTGGCCGTAGGTATATTGGCCCATGTAGATGCGGGAAAGACCACCCTGTCGGAGGCCCTGCTCTACCACAGCGGGCGGCTGAAAAAGCTGGGGCGGGTGGATCACCAGGACGCCTTTCTGGACACCGAACCGCTGGAGCGGGAGCGGGGCATCACCATCTTTTCCAAACAGGCGGTGCTCCCCCTGGAGGGGGTGGAGGTCACCCTGCTGGACACGCCGGGGCACGTGGATTTCTCCGCCGAGATGGAGCGCACCCTCCAGGTGCTGGACTGCGCCATCCTGGTCATCAGCGGCACCGACGGGGTCCAGGCCCACACCCGCACCCTCTGGCGGCTGCTGGAGCAGTACGGCGTCCCCACCTTTGTATTCATCAACAAGATGGATCTGCCCGGCGCGGACCGGGCGGGTCTGCTGGCCGGGCTGAAGCGCCGCCTGGGCGACGGCTGCACCGACTTCGACGCGGAGGGCGCCGCGCTGCTGGAGAA